>ENA-OWPA01000597-OWPA01000597.1-bioreactor-metagenome-genome-assembly--contig:-NODE-597-length-43849-cov-10.109956_pt1 | contig 43849 bp, 34 predicted proteins | sample MGYA00238139_ERZ651803 | MGnify/ENA primary metagenome ERZ651803 (study PRJEB26909, sample SAMN07631231) | bioreactor metagenome | isolation source: Switchgrass digestor | place: USA: Dartmouth... | reverse complement strand
CGACAGGCGCTGCCGACGGGTAAGGTGAAACCGGTCAGAGCTCAACCGGGCCGGGGCGACAGGCGCTGCCGACGGGTAAGGTGAAACCGGTCAGAGCTCAACCGGGCCGGGGCGACAGGCGCTGCCGACGGGTAAGGTGAAACCGGTCAGAGCTCAACCGGGCCGGGGCGACAGGCGCTGCCGACGGGTGGGGTGAGACCGGGCAGAGTTCAACCGGGCCGGGGCGATAGGCGCTGCCGACGGGTGGGGTGAGACCGGGCAGAGCTCAACCGGCCCGGGGCGACAGGCGCTGCCGACGGGTGGGGTGAAACCGGGCAGAGCTGAACCGGGCCCGGGCGACAGGCACCCCCGGTTGCTGGAGTGAAAGCCGTCAGAGTTGAGCCGAGCCAGGGCAGCAGGCGCTGCCGGCCGAGCGTGTGACACAGTGAAGCCCGAAAACTGACACGGCTTGACACAGTCACGGGGTATGCAACGGGTATCCAGCGCATTCGGACACCCCACCCGCCCTTCCGCATGCCGTCGGTGCGTTCCCGGAGACCTGACGGGCGGGTGAGCGGGCGAAGGCGCCGTCTCCACCCCCGCCTGCACACCAACTGTATCAAGGACTCGCCGGTTCTGCTGGCGACTGTGTCACCAGTGTATCAAGGGAGCACCCGGTTTTCGCACTGACTGTGTTACTTCACCGTCAAACTTCATACAGAAGAGTGCATACTTACTCATCCGGCATTACCCGAATCCCGTCGCACCGGCTTCAGCCTACTGCCATACTGCAGCACTCGACCCCCAGGGGACACTTCGCTCGCAACACACCCCTGCAGTGGGGCAACACTGCCGCCAACAGCACTGCACTGGCCTCCTCCCCAGCGGCACGACAGCGCCGCCGCCAGCGCCCTGCGCACCCCATCTCCCCAGCGGCACGACAGCGCCGCCGCCAGCGCCCTGCACACGCCATCTCCCCAGCGGGACGACACCGCCGCCGCCAGCGCCCTGCGCACGCTATCTCCCCCAGCGGCACGACAGCGCCGCCGCCAGCGCCCTGCGCACGCCATCTCCCCAGCGGCACGACTGCGCCGCCGCCAGCGCCCTGCGCACCCCATCAGATCGTCCGCGGCATGACGCCTCACCGAATGGCCCCTCGTGTCCCCCTGCACCCTCTCCCAAGCAGCCACCCTGGCCGCAAGGCACGGCGGTAGGGGAGAACACATGCCCGCCCCCCTGGGTTCGACGTGTTCGGGGCGATGTCCTATCGGCGGACGGGCGCGCAAAAGGGCCCGGAGACTCGCAACCTCCGGGCCCCACCGGAAGCCGGGGGATCACGCGGCCTTGCGGCCCGCCTTCGAGCCCTTGTGCATCACGGTACCGGCAATCAGGATCGCAGCCAGGATGGCCAGCAGCACGGCGGCGATCACGACGGGCGAGCCCTTGAACAGGTTCCCGACGCCGCCGACGATGATGCCGATCACCTGGAAGTCCGCATCGCCGAACGTCGTGTTGGCAAAGCCGAGGGCGCCCAGCGTCGGCAGCAGGAAGGCTGCGCCGAAGCTGATCAGGATGCCGTTGACAAACGAGCCCACGATAGCGCCCCGCTTGCCGCCGGTGGCATTGCCGAACACGCCGGCGGTGCCGCCCACGAAGAAGTGCGGCACGAGGCCCGGCACGATGACCGGCAGCCCCACGAGGCCCATGATCAGCATCGAGACGAGGCCGCCCAGGAAGCTGACGAGGAAGCCCACCAGCACCGACGTGGGTGCGTACGGGAAGGTGATCGGGCAGTCGAGCGCAGGCTTCGAGTCGGGGACGATGATGTCCGCAAAGCCCTTGAACGCCGGCACGATCTCGTTGATGATCATCCGTACGCCGTAGAGCACCACCGCCACGCCGCCGGCGAAGGTCACGGCCTGCATCAGCGAGAAGACCAGCATGTTCTGCCCGCCGGAGAGTTCCATCGTCTCGGCATTGCCGGCCGCCAGGGCAGCGATGAGGAACATCACGAACATCACCAGCGAGGTGGAGATGATCGACTCACGGAAGAACTGGAGCCCCTTGGGGAACTGGTACTTCTCCAGCGAGTCCTCACGGTTGCCCACCAGTTTGCCAACGGTACCCGAGAGCCAGTAGCCGACAGTGCCGAAGTGGCCGAGGGCCACGCCGGCGCCGCCCGTCACCAGGTCCATGTAGGGGCTGGCGAGGGCCGGCATCAGGACCATCAGCCCGCCGAGGATGAGGGAGCCCACCAGCACGAGGAGCCAGCCGTCCAGCCCGGCGGCGCCCAGCACGGCGGAGAGGAGCGCCGCCATGTAGAAGGTGTGGTGTCCGGTGAGGAAGATGTACTTGAACGGGGTGATGCGGGCGAAGACGAGGTTGGCCACCAGTCCGAAAACCATGATGAGAGCCGTTTGAGCACCAAGGGTCTGCTGGGCGATGGCGACGACGGCCTCGTTGTTGGGCACCACGCCGCGGATGCCGAACCCGACCTCCAGCAGCGGACCCATGTAGTTGAGGGCGCCTTGCAGCATCGTCGCACCGCCGCTCAGGATGACGAAACCAAGGATCGACTTGAGCGTGCCGCTGATCACATCGCTGGCGGGTTTCTTCTGGAACAGCAAGCCCAGAAGCGCCACCAGACCCACCAGTACAGCCGGGACCGAGAGGACGTCAGACACGAAACCCATCAAGAACTCCATACTTGAATCCCCCCATGAATCCGCTGAGATGACTGTGGGCGGTCACGACAAGTTCAGGGCAGTCTTGACCTTCTCCGTCACCTCCTTCTTGTCCATGTAGTTCTGAATGGCGACCACCTTGGCGCTGCTGTTGCTCAGCAAGGGTGCGAACTGCGGAGAGGTCACGATGATGTCCGCACCCGCGCCGCCTGCGGTGCCAATATCCGCCACCTCCACAGTGACCCCCGTCACCCCGAGATCCTTCAGCGCACTCTCCACCTGCATGCGCAGCATCAGGCTGCTGCCCAGCCCCATCCCGCAGACGGCCAGGATCTTCATCACAACACCTCCCGTGGGTTCTCCAGTGCGGCGAGGACCCGCCGCTCGATGGCGGTCGCGTCGACCTCCAGATGCGCCAGCAGCGCATCGTCGGGACCGGACTCGCCGAACCGGTCCGGCACGCCGACCCGGAGGATCCGGGTGGGCTGCCGCTCGCTCAGGCATTCGGCCACCGCGGCGCCGAGGCCGCCGATCACGCTGTGCTCCTCGGCCGTCACCACCGCCCGGCAGCCTGCAACGGCCTCCACCACCTGCTCCACGTCCAGCGGCTTCACCGTGGGCACGTGGAGGACCGTGGCCTCAACCCCCCGTTCCGCCAGGCGCGCGGCGGCCTCCACCGCCCTGGCGGTCATCGTGCCGGTGCTGATGATGGCCACGTCGCGCCCGCGCCGCAGTGCGACCGCCCGCCCCGGCTGGAACCGGTAGCCCTCCGGCGCGATCGCGGGCACGGTGTTGCGGTAGAGCCGCAGGTAGACGGGCCCGGGGATCTCGGGCAGCAGGCGAGTCGCCTGGGCAGCCTCCTCGGCGTCGCCCGGGACGATGACGGTCATCCCAGGCAGCGCCCGCATGGTGGCGATGTCCTCCACCGAGGCGTGGGTGCTGCCGCCCTTGGAGACCGCCAGCCCGCTGTAGGAGCCCACGATCTTGACGGGCAGCCCCGTCTGGCAGACCGAGACGCGGATCTGATCCAGGGCCCGGCAGACGGCGAAGGCAGCGAAGCTGTTGACCACCGGCACCAGGCCGCAGGCGGCAAGTCCGGCGGCGACGCCCACCATGTTCTGCTCGGCGATGCCCACCTCAATGTACCGGTCGGGGTACCGCCTGCCGAACGCGTCACAGCGGATGGAGTTGCCCAGGTCGGCGTCCAGCACCACGACGTCCGGCCGGCGAGCGCCCAGCTCGGCCAGCGCCTCGCCGTATGCATCACGCATGGCCACGCTCATGGCGTCACCCCCAGTTCAGCCAGGGCCCGGGCCGCCTGCTCAGGGGTCAACGGGTGGGAGTGCCACTCCGACCGTCCCTCCATGAAGGAGACACCCCGTCCCTTTATGGTATGCGCCAACACCAGGCGGGGCTGACCGGCGGCGGGCCCGTCCAGCGCCTCGGCGAGGGCCGCCGGGTCGTGGCCGTCCACCTCCCGCACGTCCCAGCCGAACCCCCTCCACCTTCCGGCCAGCAACTCGGGCGGATGGGACGCCGTGGTGGCGCGGGTCTGGGAGAGCTTGTTGAAGTCGAGGATGGCCGTCAGGTTGGCGAGCCGCAACTCGCCGGCCAGCATCGCCGCCTCCCAGACCTGCCCCTCCTGGATCTCGCCGTCGCCCAGCAGCACGTAGGTCTGGTAGTCCTTGCGGCCGATCCGGGCAGCCAGCGCCATGCCGACCCCTGCGGAGAGTCCCTGGCCCAGGGATCCCGTGGACATGTCGACCCCCGGGGTCCGGCGCATGTCCGGATGCGCCTGCAGCCGGGAGCCCAGGGCCGCGAATGTCGCCAGTTCAGCGACCGGGAAGAAGCCCCGCTCGGCCAGTGCGGCGTAGAGCGCCAGGGCGGCGTGCCCCTTGGAGAGGATGAAGCGGTCCCGGTCAGGCCAGTCCGGCTCCTCCGGCCGGATGCGGAGCTTGTGGAAGTAGAGGACGCTCAGGATCTCGGCGGCGGAGAGCGACCCGCCCAGATGGCCGCCCCCGACCTGCTGGATGGTGCGGATCACGTGGGTGCGAATGCGCCGGGCCTTGTCCGCCAGCAGCGAAACGTCTGCCGCCATTCAGTTCGCCTCCCCCCGGTCCGCCTCTTCCGCCCGGCCCGAGACCGAACCGATCAGCTGGAGCACCGTCTCCACATCCGGCGCCGCCTGCAGTGCGGCCACCGACTCGGGGTTGCCGATCAGTTCGGAAAGCTGCATGAGCGCCTTCAGGTGGGTCTCGTGGTCGATGGCGCCGAGGCAGACTACCAGGCTGACCGGGTCGTTCTCCGGATGGCCGAAGGCCACCGGGTGCCGGAGCCGGATCAGCGACATTCCCAACCGGAGCACCCCGTCCTCAGGACGGGCGTGGGGAAGCGCAAAGCCTGGGCCAAGCACGATGTAGGGGCCAAACTCCCGGGCGGCGCGCACCATCGCATCCACGTACCGCGGCTCGACCAGGCCGGCGTTCACCAGCAGTGCGCCGCCCGCCCGGACGGCCTCCTCCCAGGTCTGCGCCTCCACATCCAGGGCGACGGTCTCAGCCGTCAGCAGATCTTTCAACACGGGTTGTCTACCTCTCCCTGCATCAGATTGCAGCGTTGCGACGGTGCGGCGTACTCTGGCGACGTCGTCCTCACCCAGCAGCGGCGACACCCTCACCACTGGCAGGCCGCAGGGCGGCACCTGACACGTGGCGATGACCAGGTCGTGCGGGTCCTCGGCCAGCGCCTCGCGCATGCGGAAGGCCGAAACGACGCGGCTCGGCTGGATCTCGGGCACCAGCGAGCGCAGCCGCGTCAGCAGGAGCGCCGAGGTGCCCACCCCCGAGCTGCAGACGATCAGCGCCCGGGGCGGGGGCCGGCGGCGCAGCTTCTCCCGCTCCAGGGCCGCGGCGATGTGGATGGCCAGGTAGCCGATCTCCGGCTCGGGCACCGTGAGGTGCCAGATGGCGGAGAGCGCCCGCCCCACGTCCTGCGCGGCCAGGCAGGCGGCGGGGTACTTCGCGCGCACCTCGTCCAGCAGCGGGTTCTCCACCACCTCGCCCCGCCGCAGTCGCAGGGCGATGGGCCCCAGGTGCAGGGCGAGTCCCATCAGGAACTCCCGGTCCTGCCGCAGTGCGACCCCCAGTCGGGACTCCACGAGGATGGCCATCTGCTCCGCCAGTTCCAGGTCGGCCGCGGAGGCGATCCCCTTGTCAGGGACGGCGGCCACGGCCCGCGTCGCCTCCAGCTGCAGGGCGAGCGCCGCCACCTCTGTGTGGGGAATCCGGATCGAAAAGCGCGCTTCCAGCGCCTGGCAGATGTCCCGGGCCTGCTGCCCGCAGGGCGATGCCGCCGCCCTGGAGATGTGCCCCGGGCTGAAGGACAGGGTATGGCCGGCGTACAGGCGGCTGACCATCACGGCCACGTGGATGGAGAGCTCCGGCACCCCGCACTCCCGCAGCAGGTCGCCCAGGGGCCCCCACGAGACGTGCGGCAGGAGCGGCCGGAGGAGCGCCTGCAGCGGCTCGGAGTCGGGGTGGTCTTCCAGCAGCAGCGCCAGCTGCGCCTCGTCGGCCAGCTCGCCAACCAGGTCCGCGATCGCCTGGCGCCAGTGCGCCTCGTTCCCTTGCAGGCAGATGCCGGCGTGCCCACGCACGAGGCTGAGGCCCCGGCGCGACGCCCAGGACTCGGCCGCTGCCAGGTCGGCGTGCACCGTCGACTTTCCGACCCCCAGGCTGTCGGCAAGATCGGCGAGGCGCCGCGGGGCGTCGTCGCTCAGCAGCATCAGGAGGAGCCGCCGCACCCGCTCCCGCGGTGAGGGAATGTACTCGCCCGGTGGCGCCGCGGTGGCCACGAGGTGGTCCAGGTACTCCCGCAGCCGGCCGGTCTCCCCCTCCAGCCGGTACCCGACGCCGGCCGTGCTGATCAGCTGCGCCCCGTGTGCGGCCACCCAGTCCGAGAGCGCCTCCAGGTCATAGCGGACGGAGCGCGCCGGGTAGCCCAACAGCCGTCCGATCTCCGTCGCAGGCAGGGGCCCGTTGGCCGCAAGGAGCAGGCGCAGCAGGCGCTGGCGGCGGTCGTTGAGCACGGCGTTTCGCCTCCTCTCCGCGTCTTACTTCCAGAGTAGGAGGTTCGGATGCTGTGAGGCGCAATTCCTGCAGATTCGCTGTGCTGCTTTTGTCATCTTAATCGTGCCAAATTGCGAACGACCCGCTGGCGGGAGCGACCAACGCACCGAAGACAGAAAAGGAGGCCGGAGCGACCACGCCCCGGCCCGTTCGACCTGTCATCTTGTCACGCCCGGCCCACCGCCTCGTCACCGCCTGAGCCGCGGATCCAGCACGTCCCGCAGCCCATCCCCCAGCAGGTTGAAGCCCAGCACCGCCAGCATGATGGCGAGGCCGGGGAACGTGACGACCCATGGCGCCAGCTGGATGTAGACCTGCGCGCGGGAGAGCATCGCCCCCCACTCCGGGGCAGGCGGCTGGGCGCCCAGGCCCAGGAAGGAGAGCCCGGCGGCATCCAGCATCGCCGTGCCGATGGAGAGGGTGGACTGGACGATGATCGGCGCCAGGGCGTTCGGCAGGATGTGCAGGACGAGGATGCGCCCGTGCCCGCCGCCCGCCGCCCGGGCGGCCTGCACGAAGTCCTGCTCCCGGAGCGAGAGCACCGAGGCCCGGACCAGGCGGGCATAGACCGGCATCCCCACCACGCCCACGGCGATCATCGCGTTGGTGAGGCTCGGGCCCAGGATCGCCGTGATGGCGATGGCCAGCAGGATCGACGGGAAGGCCAGCAGGATATCGATGATGCGCATCACCAGCAGATCCAGCCAGCCGCCGAAGTAGGCCGAGATCGCGCCGATGGCCGTTCCAGTGGTGAGCGAGATGCCCACAGCCACCACTCCGACCTGCAGCGAGATGCGGCTGCCGTGGATGATGCGGCTGAAGATGTCGCGCCCCTGCTCGTCCGTGCCCATCCAGTGCTCGGACGAGGGGGGCTGGAGCATGTCGGACAGCTTGCCCCGGATCGGGTCGTACGGGGCGATCACGTCAGCAAGCAGCGCGGCGAGCACGATCGCAAGCACGATGGCGCCGCCGAGCACTGCGGCGCGGTGGCGGAGCAGCCGGCGGAGGACGCCCGGCCCCCGGCGCGCAACCTCCGCATCGCCGGACAGCCGCGGGGCGCTGTCCGAGACCGGGGGCTGCCTGTCTGTTGCGGCCATGGTTCAGCCCCCTCACTGGTAGCGGATGCGCGGGTCGATGAAGGTGTAGATGACATCGACCAGCAGGTTGACGAGGATCATCGCCAGGGTGATCAGGGCGATGCCCCCCTGCACCACGGGATAGTCCCGGGACCCGATGGCCAGCACGATGAACCGGCCGATCCCCGGCCAGGAGAAGATCGTCTCTGTCAGCACGGCGCCGCCGAGCAGCAGTCCCACCTGCAGGCCGATGATGGTGACCACGGGCAGGAGGGCGTTCTTCAGCGCGTGCTTGAAGTTCACTTTCCAGCCGGAGAGCCCCTTGGCCCGGGCGGTGCGGATGTAGTCGAGGTTCAGCACCTCGAGCATGGAGGAGCGGGTGATCCGGGCGATGGTGGAGAGCGGGATCGTGGCCAGAGCGATGCCCGGCAGCACCAGGTGGCGCAGGCCGGTGACAAAGGTAGACCACTGCCCGCGCAGCAGGCTCTCCAGCACCACGAACTGCGTCGCCCCGTCCCAGACCATGCGGGAGTCGAGCCGACCGCCGGCGGGGAACCACTGCAGCCGCACCGAGAAGAACATCATGAGGACGAGGCCCAGCCAGAAGATCGGCATGGAGACGCCCACCAGGGCGCCGGCCATCACACCGTAGTCGAGGATGGAGTTCCGCCAGACCGCCGAGACCACCCCCGCCAGGATGCCGAGGGTCGAGGCGAGGAGCATGGCGAAGATGGCCAGTTCCACCGTGCCCGGGTAGCGGGCCATCAACTCGGAGGCCACGGGTTGGCGGCTCTGGAGCGACGTGCCCAGGTCTCCCCTGAGCAGGTCGCCGATGAACACGCCGAACTGCACGTACAGCGGGTCGTTCAGCCCCATCTGCTCCCGCAGGGCCTCCACCTGCTCGGGCGAGGCCCGCTCGCCCAGCATGAGCCGCGCCGGGTCTCCGGGAATGGCGCGCATCAGCAGGAAGATGACCACCAGCACGCCCAGGGCGGTGGGGATGGCGAGCCCGATGCGCTTGGCCAGATAGCTTGCGATGTCAATCCCTCCCCGAAGGGGGCGGCCGCAGCCGCCCCCCTCCCACTCTGTTTTCGTTGCGGAAGATGTTGCCGGCGCGTCAGGTGCAGGACCTGCGCCCTCGAGTCACCTGCAGGACCCGGTTTCTGCGCGCATGCCCGGACGGCTACGGCAGGGTGACCTTGGCCAGCGACTCGGAGCCCGTCGGGTTGGGCACGTAGCCGGAGATGCCCTTCCGGACGGCGATGGGCACCCGGGTGTGCATCAGCGGCACCCACGGGGCGTCCTCCATGATCAGGGCCTGGACCTGCTCGTAGAGGCGGGTGCGCTCCGCCTGGTCGGTGGTGGTGCGGGCCCCGATGAGGAGGTCGTGCACCTGGTCGTTCACGTAGAAGGCGATGTTGCCGGCGTCAGGCGTCACGGCGTTGTCCTTGTCGAGCAGCACGTAGAGGAAGTTGTCCGGGTCGCCGTTGTCGCCCGTCCAGCCGAGCAGGGCCATGGTGTGCTCGCCCATGCCGGTCTTCTCGAGGTAGGTGCCCCACTCGTAGGTGACGATCTCTGCCTCGATGCCGACCTCACGCAGGTAGTTCTGGATGGCGACACCGATCTGCTCCGGCTGCGGCATGTAGGGCCGCGGCACCGGCATGGCCCACAGCTGGGTCCGCAGCGGGTTGTCGGGGCCGTAGCCGGCCTGGGCCAGCAGTTCCTTCGCCCGGTCGGGGTTGTACTCGTACTTCGGCACGTCGGGGTTGTGCCCCCAGACCGAGGGCGGCAGCGGCGAGACTGCCGGGATGCCCATGCCACCGTAGAAGGCGGTGTTCAGCTCATCCTTGTTGATGGCGTGGCTGATCGCCCGGCGGATGAGCACGTTGTCAAACGGCGCCACCTGGGTGTTGAAGGCGAGGTAGCCTACGTTCATCGGCGGCCGTTCGATGATGTCGAACTGGCCCGTGGCCTGGATCGTGGGCAGGAAGGCGGGCTCCACGCCGTCCATCACGTCCAGCTCGCCGGCCTGCAGGGCGACGAGGCGGGCGTTGTTGTCCGGGATCGAACGGTAGATCAGCCTGTCGATGTCCGGCTTGCCGCCCCAGTAGTCGGGGTTGGCCTCAAGCACGATGCGGTCGCCCTTCGTCCAGGAGACGAACTTGAACGGCCCGGTGCCCACGGGATTGGTGTTCAGGCCCTCGGCGTTCTCCTGCAGCGCCTTGGGGCTGGCGATGGCGAAGGGCACCATGGCGATGTCCTGCAGGAACGACGCCTGCACCTGCTTCAGGACGAACTTGACGGTGTACTCGTCCACCACCTGCACGTCCTGGATCACGGAGTCCGCGTCGTAGCCGCCGAACATGTAGCCGTAGTAGGGGAAGTCGCCGCCGACGTGCAGCGGGTCAGAGGTATCGCGCCACCGGTCAAAGTTGATCTTCACGGCCTCGGCGTTGAACGGCGTGCCGTCGTGGAACTTGACGCCCTGGCGCAGCCTGAACGTCCACTCCAGGCCGTCGGCGCTGGCCTCCCACTCGGTGGCGAGCACCGGCACCACCTCGGTGTTGCCCGGGGCGTAGTCCAGGAGGCCCTCGTAGATCTGGTGCGTCACCTTCAGCGACTCACCGTCGGTGACCTGAATCGGGTCCAGCGAGACCGAGTCGCCGCCGCGGCCCCATACCAGCACCTTCTCCTGTGCGGCGGGCGTCTGCGGCTGGGGCTGCGTCTGCGTGCCGCCCTGCGGCGGGTCGGTCTGGGTGCCCGTCTGCCCCTGGCCCTGCGAGCCGCCGCCCGACTGCGAACCGCCGCTGCTGCAGGCGGAGAGCGCCATCACGCCGACGAGGAGCAGGCCGACGGCCCACCGGAACCGCCTGGTGGAAACCCCCATGGATCTGATCCCTCCCTCTCTGTGTGCACCGGACTTCTGCGAGCCCGGGGTTAGGTCTATGGAATTGGACGCGCGGGTGCGCACATCCTCTCTGAACACTCCGGTTCGAGCAAATCTTTGCACACGCGCAAACTGGCGGTGCAAATGAGCGGTTCGCCACGGCGGCGACGCCGGTGCGATGGGGGGAGCACCACGGGTGCGCTGCCGGTGCGATGGGAGCGCACCACGAGCTGGCTACAGGCGTGGCGACGATCACACCCCGCACTGATGACTGAGCGATGAGGAGTGCGCTCCTACAGTTACCAGGGCGCGACGAGGGGCCCGCCCGGCAACCGCGCAGAGTGCCGGAACGGGCCCCACAGGTATCAAGGCGATGCAATCGACCACACGCCCGACCGCCCGCGGCGGCCGTCGTTGGCCGGGAACGCCGTCGTCGTACGGCGCCTGTGTCACGCGTCCTCGTACCGCTCCACGATCCCACGCCCCAGTTGGAGCACCGCCTCACGCAGTTCAGGCGGCTCCAGAACGACGGCGCTGCCGCCGAATCCCGCCAGCCAGCGGGCCAGTTCCCCGGTGCCCCGGGCTTCCATCTGGAGGATTACCGATCCGTCAGCCTCGTCCTCCACCCGCTGACTGGGGTGCCAGACCGTCTCCCGCACAAGGCGGGCCACCTGCCGGTCGAAGCGGACCCGCACACGCATCAGCGGGCCGAACTCGATGCCCCAGACCGCGCTGAGGTACTCCTCCAGGTCGAAATCGGCGGGGCGCTCAAAGGTGGCGCTCTGCACCTGCGCCTCGAGGATGCGGTTGACCCGGAAGATGCGCACGTCCTGCCGGAGCTCGCAGAAGCCGATCAGGTAGAGCGCCGTGCCCCGGTAGGCCAGCCCGTAGGGACGGACCACCCGTTCCGTCGGCTTCTCCGCGCCAAGGGCCTGGTAGAGAATCCGCAGAGGGTGCGGTCCCTCCACCGCCGCCCGGCAGGCGGACTCCACTTCGGGATCCGGCGGCAGCGAGTAGGCCTGGATGGGGTCCACCACCAGCACCCGGTTCAACTCGCTGGCCATCTCCTTCTGCTGCGCAGGCAGCACGGCCAGCAGTTTCTCCCGGGCGGACTCCGCCGCCTTCCCTGCCACCGGCGGCTTGCGCCGGGCGAAGTCCAGCGCGGCCATCAGGGCCAGAATCTCATCGGCCTGGAACTGGATCGGCCTCAGCTTGAAGGTGTCAAGCACGGCGAACTGGCCGTGCTCTCGCACGATGGGAATCCGGTTCCTCTCCAGGAACTCGAGGTCCCTATAGATGGACCGGGGGGTCACCCCAAACCGGCGGGCCAGATCCTCCACCCTGGGCCGTCCGCCTCCCATCAGCAGCGTGAGAAGCTGAAAGCGCCGCTCCAGCGCGCGGGAAGACTCGGCGGTCATACGCCATCCCTCCAGTTGGCGGGATACTCCAGTCGGACCAGTGGATGCCTTCCGCATGACAGTGGGAAACTCCTGCCACCGGCGTTATGTAACCCGCAGCCTCCAACCGCATAGGCTGTGGTGGAGGGATCAGCCATGTGGACTCCCATGCAAGGCTGGAACTGGGGCCGCGACAACGACTGGGACGACGACTGGGACGACTGGGACAACCCGACCTCCCTCGGTGGCTGGGGCAACCCGTGGCGTCGCCGGCGGCGTCGTCGCCGCTTCCCGTCATTCGGCAAGTCCCCATTTGGCAAGTTCGGCCAGTTCGATAAGTTCGGCAAGTCGCCGTGGGGCAAGGGCGGCTGGGGCAAGTCACCCTGGGGTAAGTAACACGCTGCATAGAAAGGCTGAAGGGCCTGCCTCCCCGGCAGGCCCTCCTGCGCGCCGGCGCCCGGTACAGCCTTCAGCAGAACCCGGTCACCGTCCCCGACGGCTGCGGAAGCCCTGCTGCCGCATGCGCTTCCGGGTCGCGGCATCGAACGGCGCCGAGGTGATCGCCTCTGCCTGCGTCCTCAGGGCCTCCGCCTGGTCGGCGGCCCCGCTGTCGCCCGCCGCAGCCTGCGCCTCCAGATCCTCGGCAGCCTGGAAGAGTCGGATCGCCGCACCCTGCAGGTCGCCCTCGTCGGCCATGGCGATGGCCTCATCCCAGGCGTTGCTGGCCTTGCTGAGCCGCACCTGCCGCATCACCGCCTCGTCGGGCGGCTCGCTGAGGCGCACCGGGTCATCGGTGACGGTCAGCGACACCTCCGCAGAGATGGCGGACGGTTCGCCGCCCGGCACAGCGGGCAGGTAGTCCAGCACCACCCGCCCCAGCTTGCCGTCGGCCGGCGGCGCAGCTACGGCCAGCCGGATCAGGACGCTCTTCACCTCGGCCCCGTAGAGGTCGGGCAGTGCCACCTCCACCCGCTGCGGGTTCCCCTGCGGACGGTAGCCGATCACATCCGTAACCGCCACGCCCGGCTCGACCTCCACCCGGAGCTGCAGCCCCTGAACGGCCACCTCCAGCAGACCCTCAAGCTCCTTGCTGAAGATCTCAGGGATCTTGTCGGGGTTCTCGATGTAGTGGAAGTTGCCGCCCCCGGCCTCAGCCAGGGCCACGAGCAGGTCCTCGTTGAACACATCGCCGACGCCCATCGTGCTGAGCCCGAGGCCCTTTTCCCGCCAGGCCCTCGCCCAGCCGACGAGGGTGTCGGGATCGGTGACGCCCACGTTGGCCAGACCGTCGGTCATGAGCAGCACGCGGCTGACCAGCCCTTGGCCGGCGTGGGGGCGGATCTGCTGCATGCCGGTCGCCAGGCCGCCGCTCAGGTTGGTGGAGCCGCCGGCGGCGATGTTGGATACCATCGCCTTGACCGCGTCCTTCTGTGCCACGGGCTGGCTGGGCAGCGGAACCGTCACATCGTCGTCGTAGGTGACCACCGCCAGCCGGTCTGCCTGCCCCATCTGATCCACGAGGAAGCGCAGCGCCTGCTTCGTGAAGTGGAGCTTCGCCCCGTACATGGAGCCCGATCGGTCCACCACCGCCGCCAGGTTGAGCGGCCGGCGATCTCCGACGGACGCCGCCGCAGGCGCGGTGATGGTGATCAGCAGGTAGAGCTCCCCTCCTGAGGGGCTGATGCAGGTCCGGTCGAGCTGCGTGCGGAGGGTGAGCGAATGGGTCATGGTGATCGACCTCCCTTCGCACCCAGCATACTGACCGCCCGTGACAACCTGCTGTCAGCGCATCCGGAGGTGATCACGAAATGCGCCCGGTCACGAGGCGATCGGCAGCAGCACCTCCTCCGCACCGGGTCACAGGGCGGTCGGCAGCAACACCTCCTCCGCGCCGTGCCAGCGTGCGAACTCGTGCAGGGCCTTCTCCAGCGAGGGCTGCAGCCCCCGGCGGTCCACCCCGTCCAACTCCAGCTGCAGGCGGTTGACCACCAGCACGCCGTTTTGCCGGTCCAGCTTCGGGTCCATGCGGCCCACCAGGCTGTCGCCGTAGAGGATCGGCATGGCGTAGTAGCCATAGCGCCGCTTCTCGGCAGGGGTGTAGACCTCCCACGTGTAGTCGAAGTCGAACAGGTCCTGCAGGCGCTCCCGACGCCAGAGCAGGTTGTCCAGTGGCGCCAGGAAACGGACCGTCCGCCTGGGCACCCAGCCCTCCGCCATCTCCAGCAGATGGCGGTCTTCGGCCAGGGCGAAGTAGCGGCGGCGTACCCCTGCGATGGCCACCTCGACCCACTCGCCCGCCTCTACCTTTTCCGCCGCCAGGGCCCGTCGCCTGGCGGCGGCGTAACTCTGCCAGCCGAAGCGGAAGTCGCCCAGGTCAACCAGGCGGTAGGCCCTCATGTACTTGTCCAGCAGGAACCGCTGCCATTCGGCCTCACCCTCAGCCACGTGCGGAGTGCCCCATGGGCGGGAGACGTCGGCCTCCATGATCGCAGTGTCCGCCTGGTCACATCCAACCGCTCGGTTGTCCTCGGCAACCCTATCGCTTGCGGCGCTCCGCAGGAGTGGTGAGCGGAGGGTGCTCGGGGCGTCGTGCAGACAGCCCGCCACATCGTTCGGGATCACCCGTTCGGCCAGGTCATACCACTTCTCGTTTCCCTCCCGGCGGGACACGAAGATCTCGCCACCCAGCCAGAGCAGGTCGATGGCCCTTCCAGACGCCTTAGACGCCTTGTCAGGCGGGTTGTAGCCGATGCCCATGAGCCGGGGACCGTCGTTGCCCAATGCCCGGGGAGGCAGGGGGCCTTCGTGGTAAAGGCGTCTGAGAACCTCGGACATGCTGCCTGCCAACGCCTGCCTGGCAGGCAGCTGCCGAGCCGCCAGCATGATCGGCCAGAACTCCGGCAGGTCCCGCATGGGCAGCACGCACCGGGCGTTGGCCAGGTACTCGAACACCTTCCCGGCGGCGAACAGCCCGTCCAGCATCTCCGGACGATAGCCGCCCACCCGGTTTCGCAGGACGAGATGATGGTTGCGCTCCACCACAGCGATGGGGTCCAGCTGTACCGCCTCCAGCCGCTCCAGTGCCTGCATCAGGCCGCTCCTGCCCCGAAGCGCCTTCACCCACGGCTGAACCTCCCCCGGAACCTCCAACAGCCCCTGGGTGAACAGCAGGAACCGGCGGGCGGCGACCTTGGATACCCGAACGACCACGGCCTTCCTCCTTTCGGTGATGCCATGCGGACTTTTCGTCCGCTCCACGGTTCTCCCTTCGCCGGATCGAACTTATGTTCCTGCCGAACATGAACGATGATTCTCACACCAACACCGGGGGCGGCTGCCTGACGGTGTTGTCGACGCGGTGGCGGACTGCGACAAGTCTCCACCTCGCCCTCCGGCCAGCTAGAACCCCATCGCAGTCAGCCTGGATGGGCCCATGCTTCGCTTCTGAGCACCGCGGCGGAGCCGTGGGCGGGGCACCGAACTGAGGAACACTTCCACTTCATCTGGCGGCCAAGTGGAAGTCCGTCGCAGTTGCTCCGTCTGGGCCCATGCTTCACGGTTGAACAACACTGCGGAGCCGTAGGCGGAGCATCAAACTGAGGGACACTTCCACTTCACCTGGCGGCCAAGTGGAAGTCCGTCGCAGTTCCCCTGGATGCGCACATGATGCACGTTCGAGCGATGCGGCTGAACCCTCGGCGAGACAGCCGACATGCTCCCGTCGACGGGCTGGGTGCAAACCCGTCAGTCCATGGGCAGCCACCAGGACAGCAAACCGCGTCGACGCCAACGCACCGGTCGGCAGCGAGCGATCGGGGTTCATTCGGCAGTATCGCCTTGACCGGATACCAGACAATGCGTTATGCTGTCTACGAATTCATAGACGAAACGAGTTGATGTCTAATGACAGATCCTGACCTGTTGACCACCGCAACCCTCGCCGAACTGAAGCAGGGCTATCAGGAGTCGGACGACGCATACACATGCGTCTGCTGCGGGCAGCGTGCGGAGAAGGGCGTCATCTACCCGGTGGGTGACCACCTCTACGATGCTCACCGGTACATCCGCCACCACATCACCGAAGAGCACGGATCGGTCTTCGCCCACCTCGTCGGGTTGGACAAGCAGGCCCATGGCCTCTCTGACCTCCAGCGCCGGCTGCTCTTCCTCCTCTACGAAGGGAAGAGCGACGAGGAGATCAAGCGGGCGCTGGGCGTGGGAGCCCTCTCGACCGTCCGCAACCACCGCTTCATCCTGAGAGAGAAGGAGCGGCAGGCACGGCTCTTCCTGGCCATCATGGAACTCCTGCAGGAGCGGCTGTTGGAGGACGGCGAAGCCGGCGGGCGGTCCCGGACGAGGTCTGGCCGGTCAGGCGCCGGTCAGGGTACGCAGAGCGCAGCCGGAAGCCGGCCGGGGGCGGGCGACGGCCGTCCTGCCCGGAAGCGGCCCGGACCGGCAAGCGACGAGGAGATTCTCGCCAAGTACTTCCCCCACGGCATCGAGGGGCCGCTCCACAGCTTTGGCGGGGCCACGCCCATGAGGCACAAGCGCATCATCGCTGCGGTGGTGGCGGAGCGCTTCGCCCCCGGTCGCCGGTACACGGAGCGGGAGGTCAACGCGATTCTGGAACCCATCGCCGAGGACCACGTGCTGCTGCGCCGGTGCCTCGTGGACTTCGGACACCTCACTCGGCTGCCCGATGGCAGCCAGTACTGGCGCACAGACTCACAAGAGAGGGTGAACCCCATGGATCGCAGGAAGGAACTGAAGCGGCTCGCCCGGGAGACGAAGACCGAGGGCGGGGTCTTCCAGGTACGCAACACGCAGAACGGGATGGTCTGGGTCGGGGTGACGCCCAACTTTCGCTCCCTCAACGGCCAGCGCTTCCAGCTGGAGATGGGTTCCCACAAGTGCAGGGAGCTGCAGCAGGCGTGGAACGAGTTCGGCCCCGACGCCTTCGTGTTCGAGCCGCTCGAGACCCTGAAAGAGCCAGAGACCGGCTACTTCGACCGTGACGACGCGCTGAAGAAGCTGAAGCAGAAGTGGCTGGAGAAGCTGCAGCCATTCGGCAGTCGCGGGTATAATCTACCCAGCGAACTTGACGAGGGGAACCGGTAACCGCGCCCCTCGTTGTCAGGAGCGTGAGTGGTCGTGCTCGTCACTGTCCTGGGCCGCTATTCGCCCTACGCGCCGGTGGGAGGTGCATGCCCTGGCTTCCTGGTGCAGTCCGGCGGAGTGAACCTCATGCTGGACGGCGGCAACGGCACCGTGGCCCGCCTGCAGCAGCAGGTGGCCGCGTCCGACCTGACCGCCGTGCTGGTCTCACACCTGCACCCGGACCACACGGCCGACCTGCACAGCCTCCAGTACCTGATGGCGCACCAGGCTCCCGACCGGGAACCCCTCCCCGTGTACGCGCCGGACGTGGAGAACCCCGACCGGCACTGGCTGGAGCCGACCTCGTTCGGCGCCCGCTCGATCCGCCTGCTCCCCCTGCCGGTCGACGAGGGCATCGCCTTCGGCCAGGTGCGGGTGTACTTCGCCCGGACCGACCACCCGGAGCCCTGCTGGGCGATGCGGATCACCGACGGCAGCCGCACGCTGGTCTACACGGGCGACACCGGGACCGGCGTCGACCTGGCCCCCTTCGCCGCCGATGCGGACCTGCTGATTGCGGAGTCCACCTACGTCACCGCCAACGGGCAGAACCGGAAGGGACCAGGGCACATGCAGGCCGGCGAGGCGGCGGACCTGGCCCGGCGGGCCGGCGTGAGGCGCCTGCTCCTCACCCACTTCAGCCCTTCCACCCCAGTTGCGGACGCAGAGGCTGAGGCCCGCGCCGTCTTCCCGGCGTCGGAGGCCGCGGTAGAGATGCGGACGTACCTCATCTGAACTCTCGCAACCCCGATAGGGTGATCAGTCCGAGACTCAGAGCCGGCGCCCGCAGGGGTGCCGGCTGTTCGCACCCCAACTGGGTGCCGCCCCTGCGCTCACCCACCTGTGTCGCTGCCGGAGTGCGCCCCCGCTGCACAGCGGGGAAGTCCCTTCGTGCGGAAGTGGCAGATGCGGAAGGGGCTCTGCGTTCCGGCGGACTGGTGAGCACTGCGCGAGATCGAGGATGACAGGCGCCGAGGGGGAGACTCATAGTAGGGAATCAACATGGCCACAGGAGGCTGATGGGCGTGCAAGTACTGGAGCTGTTGAACCGGTACGAAGCGGGGCCGGCCCGGCTCCGTGAGAGCCTGGCGGGCATGAGCGAGGATGAACTGCGGTATAAGTACGACCCTGCCAAATGGTCCGCGAAGGAAATCGCCATCCACGTGGCCGACATGGAGGTAGCCGCTACCTTCCGCATGAAGCGAGTGATCGCGGAGCCCGGGGCCAGGTATCCCGGCGTGGACCAGGATCTCTGGGCGGCCTCCCTCGGCTACCAGGATCGGGAGGTGGAACCCTCGCTCCGCCTGCTGGAAGCCCTGCGGGCGGAGATGTCTGCGCTCCTGCGAAGGCTTCCGCCCGATGTGTGGAACCAGTCGGGTGTACACGACCAGGCCGGCGAACAGACCCTCGCCGACCTGGTGGTCTCCTACACCGAACACCTGGAGAAGCATGTGGGACAGATCGAGGCCATCCGGCAGCGACTGGGGAAGTGACGCGACCGCATCGGACGGGGGTGGAAAGGCTCCTCTCCCGACGATGCCTTAGCTCCCGCCGTCACCGGAACCACGTCACGCAGTCCGGCGCCCGAGGGGCGCCGGACTCAGTCTGCAGACAACACCCCGGCAACCGCTCGCCGCTGCCCGGGTGTGCTGCGCTCATGTGGGCCGCAGAACTATGGGGAAAACCTCCCTGTGTTTTTCACGGAATGCAGGGAAAGACTCCCCATAGCTACGTTATGTCAAGTTTGCCGCAGCGAACCCCGAGTCGAGTCCTGTTGCATTCTGTCGAAAACGCTCTCCTGAGGACCGAAGCACCTCGCTAGCGGCTCCACAGGGCCCTCCGATCGGCGCGATATGGGGAAGAGTTCCCTGCATTTGGTGAGAAACACGGGGAAGTCTTCCCCATATCTTCCGCAGTGCCTTCTACGTCAGCGAAGGCTGAGCGGCTTGCGTGATCTGTCATGGTTTGACGAGCGCCACCTGGCGACTCGGCGATCGTAGCGCCGCCCCCACGTTTCCGGCAAGACTGCTCCAGTAGTTCTGCCCAGTGATCTGAAAGGCAAGGCACGGTGGGCAGCCGGGACCGGCCCCGTCCCTCACCCCCTTGACGCCCATTAGTCAATAACATACCATAGGTGTAGTTATCACTTAAGTGACGTCTCACCCATACAGCCTTACTCGAGGAGGTATCCATGGTGCGTTTTGCGATCCCAGTCCAGGAGGGACGCCTCAACCCGCACTTCGGCCGATCCCCGGCCTTTGCGTTCGTCGACGCCGACCCCGAGACGAAGCAGGTCACAGACGAGCAGACGCTTCCAGCACCCCAGCATGACCACGGCATTCTCGCCAGGTTCATCAAGGAGAACGGCGCGTCGGCCGTCATCGCCGGGGGCATGGGAGCGGGCATGCAGCAGTCCCTGTTCCGGGAAGGAGTCTCCGTGATCCTCGGCGCTCCGAGCCTCGAGCCGGCCGAGCTGGTCCGCCAGTACCTGAACGGCACGCTGGTCACCACCGGCGAGGGCTGCCGGTGCGGACACGGACACGATGACCACCGCCGTGAACCCCGCCACGGCCAGAACCATGGCGAGGGCCAGGGTCAGCGCGAGGACCTGGGATAGGATTAGCATCATGCGCACTCCGGCGGCCGCCGTCACCACCACGGACGCCGGGGCCGACGCCGACAGGGTGACCACGGCACCGACAAGATGACCGTGTCGGCAAGATGACCACGCCGGCAAGATGACCACGCCGGCAAGATGACCACTCCGGCAGGATGACCACTCCGGCGACAGCGACTCGCCACGGAGATGACAGCGACCAGGAAGGTAAGGTGATCGCACCGTGCCGCGCGGACATCGGCATCCCCACGGCCCGGGCCGGCACTGCGGCCGCTCCATGGGGAACCTGTATCGCTTCGTCGAGCCGGTGGTACTCTACGCCCTCAGACTGAAGGGAGAGGCCCACGGCTATGACCTGGCCGGGGTGGTGCAGGAGTGTGCACTGACGGAAAGCGAGATCGAACGGGCCTCCCTCTACCGCGCCCTGAACCACCTGGAGGCCGAAGGTCACGTGACCTCCCGGTGGGAAACGGGCGAAAGCGGACCGGCCCGCCGGGTCTACCGGTTGACGCCGAGCGGGGAGCAGCGGCTGGCTCAGTGGACCGACATGCTGGACGCCCTGTCCCGCTCAATGGCCCGGTTCGTGGCGGACGCCCGTGCTCTGACGGGCAAGCAGGGCGAGCGGTCCACCTCCCCTGAGGACGGGGAGGTTGAAGTCTGAACGGAAACCAGATGAGCCACGTCGTGACACGGCGTGGCTCGTTCCATTGCTGAAGAGCGCCCGCGGGTGCCCTCCCCCACGCCAGCGCACCCCCGCCGTACGCGAAGGGGGCTGCTCCCCGGTCGTGCTCTGACCCAGGGAACAGCCCCTGCCACAGGACGGGCCTAGTAGTTCTCCACGAACAGCTCGAAGTATGCCTGCGGATGCCCACACGCCGGGCAGACCTTCGGCGCGGCGGTGCCCTCGTGGATGTAGCCGCACTTGCGGCACTTCCAGAAGTACTTGCCGTCGCGCTGGAAGACGACGCCCTTCTCCAGGTTGTCCACCAGCTTGCGGTAGCGGGTCTCGTGGGCGGTCTCCGCCCGGGCGATCATGCGGAAGGCAACGGCAATCTCCTTGAAGCCCTCGGCCTCTGCGATGTCGGCGAACTCGGGGTACATGTCCGCCCACTCATGGTGCTCACCGGCAGCGGCAGCCTTCAGGTTCTCCATGGTGTTGCCGAGGGCCACGGGATAGGCTGCGTTGATCTCCACATCCATGGGCAGTTCGCCGCCCAGCCCGTCTGCGGCCAGGCGGAAGAACCGGCGGGCGTGCTGCTCCTCGTTGTCAGCGGTCTCCTCGAAGATGGCCGCGATCTGCTTCAGCCCTTCCTTGTCGGCGACCTTGGCGTACATCATGTACCGCGCACGGGCCTGACACTCACCGGCAAAGGCCTTCATCAGGTTCTCCAGCGTCTTGGTTCCCTTCAAGTTCATGTTGCTAACCTCCTAACGTTGTAGGGTCGAACTAGAGGGATTCCAAACTGATTATAGCAGACCTTGCCTGGATATGTTCGTGATTTCACGTACGTGGACGCAAATCTTCCACAAGCCGGGCCAGTACTCACCCACAGGCCAGCACGCCTCACCACAGGCCAGCCCGGCTCACTGCAGGCCGGCCCGGATGACCAGCGCACCGTCGACGACCTCGATGCCCGTCAGTTTCAGGGGCTGGACCATGGGGCCGATGTCGATGTCGAGGAACCCGCCCGCAACGATCTGCGCCACGGCGTTGCCGGGCACGGAGAACTCCCGCACCTGAAGCAGCGAGGGCTCGAAGCGCAGCTTCCCGTCGGGAAGCACGGAGAAGCCGCCGGCAATCTGGAGGGGCACCGCGTCGAACACGCCCGTGAGGAGGAAGAGGTCGTCCTCGTCATCCAGCACAACGTGCAGGCCGGCCAGCTCGGGGTAGCCCACGAGAACCCCGTTCAGGCTGTCGGCGGAGACCGTGACCACCGCACCCGGCGGGAAGAGCGAGAAGCGCACGTCGTCCGGCTGCAGGCCGCCTGTGCCGATCTCCTGCAGCGCCAGGCCAAGGGCCTCCAGCACCGGCAGGGCGCTGGACTGCCAGTCAGCCTCCACGGCGGCCAGTTCCTCCTCCACCGCCGCGCGCTGATCACCCAGCCCTGCGAGAATCGTCTCCTTTTCGGCGATGGCAGCCTCCAGTTCGGCCACGTGGGCCAACTGGGTCTCCCGCAGCCGCTCCGCCTCTGCCTGCAGGTCGGCCAACCGCTGGGCCTCCTCGGCCACCTTGTCCTGCGCGGCCATGAGCTCCTGGGCCTTCCGGGCGTCGTAGGCCATGATCTGCTGGAGCGCGTCCAGCCGCCAGAGCAGATCGGGCAGCGACCTGGAGCTGAAGATGAGGATCCAGAACCCCCGGTTGCCCTGCTCCCGGTAGTACTGCAGCCGACGGCCGTACTGCGCCTTGAGGCGGGACAGGTCGGACTGCAGGCGTTCCAGCTCGGCCCGCGCCTGCTCCTCCCGGGCGGCAGACTCGGTCAGCTGTACCTCCAGGTCCCCCAGGGCCGCCCGAGCCTCATCCAGCCGGCGGTTGAGCAGGAACAGCTCCTGCAGCACCGCCTCCCGGTCGAACTCCCCGGCCCTGGCGGCAGGCGCAGCCAGCCGCAGTCCGGCGGCCAGCACGGCGACGATGCAGCACACCCCCACCGTGCGCACCCACCTCATGCGACCCCTCCTCTCGCCGGCAGCCATTCTCGCTTACCCCGCTTAATTACCACGGCGCTTCGGAACACTCCTGCACGCCGTGGCAGGCCCCGTCGCCGCGGCACCGCTGCCTGCCGATGGGCCGCCGTCCGGGTCCGACCCCAGACGGTATGCCGCGCATTTCACTAACCTTGGACAGCCGAGACTTGATCCGGTCATAACGAACTTGGGAATTACGTTGAAGGTAAGTCACCTTCCGGACAGAACTACTCCTACAGATGTATGCGGACTCCCCTCTCCCCGGACGGTGGTGCGCCTGCCGGCAGACGCAGGCGCTCCGCCCTGCGTCCGCCCGGGCGGCAGGCATAGCCGGTACGGCCCTCCCCCACGTCGTTTCACTCCTTCGCAACGTGAGGTGGCCCAGATGCATAGCTGGACAAAACCCCTGATACTGGCCATCAACCCAGGCGCAACCTCCACCAAGATCGGTCTGCACGACGGCGACGGGTGGCGCCTGCGCCAGGTTCTCCCCCACTCTCCCGAGGAGTTGTCCGGGTTTGACAGCGTGATCGACCAGTACCCTTACCGCCTGGCGCTTGTCCGGCGTGCTCTGGCCGAGAACCAGGTGGGGCCGGGTGCACTCGCCGCCGTCGTGGCCAGGGGCGGCCTGCCCAGGCCCGGCCCGGGCGGCACGTACGCCGTCAACGAGGAGATGCTGGCAGACCTGCGGGCCTGCCGGTACGGCATCCACGTCTCGAACCTGGGCCCCATCATCGCCTACGACATCGCCAGGCCGCTGGGCATCCCCTGCTTCATCGTCGACCCCGTAACGACCGACGAACTGTGGCCCCTCGCACGGATCTCGGGCATGCCCGATCTGGAGCGGTCGAACCTGACGCACGCCCTGAACATGAAGGCGGTCGCCCGGCGTGTGGCCAGCGAGTTGGGCCGTTCCTACGGCGAGCTCAACCTGATCACGGTTCACCTGGGCACCGGCATATCGGTGGCCGCCCATCACAGGGGCCGCATGGTGGACGTGGTCAGCGGCAACGAAGAGGGGCCTTTCTCGCCGGACCGGCCGGGCACCCTCCCCGCCTGGTCGCTGGTGAAACTCTGCTACTCCGGCAAGTACACCTTCGCCGAGATGAAGCGCCTCATGAACGGCGAGGGCGGCCTCTCCGCCTACCTGGGAACCAAGGACGTGCGCACCGTCGAGGAGCGCATCAGGGCCGGCGACGAACAGGCTCGGCTCGTGCTCGACGCCATGTGCTACCAGGTGGCCAAGTACACCGGCGCCATGGCCTGCGCCCTGGGCGGCCGTGTGGACCATATCATCATCACCGGCGGGATCGCACACTCGGATTATGTGGTCTCCCGGATCTGCGAGCGCATCGGCTTTCTCGCCCCGGTTACGGTCCTGCCGGGCGAGGAGGAGCTGGAGGCGCTGGTGGAGGGCGCCCTGCGGGTGCTCCGCGGTGAGGAGACCGCAAGGGTCTACTCCGGCGTGGAGCCGGCGGGAGCCTGTTCCGGAGAGGGGGTGGAACCCGGTGCCCTGGACTGACTTCGATGCGATGCTGGCCGAGGCGCAGCGCCGCCCCACCCGCACCGTGGCGGTGGCCTCTGCGGCCGACAGGGACGTGGTGCTTGCCGTCCGCGAGGCGCTGGCGCTGGGGCTCTGCCGGGCCATTCTGGTGGGTCCGGGTGCGGAGATCAGCGCTGTCGCTGAGCAGGTGGGCCTCAACTTGTCGGGCGTCGACGTCGTGGACGCCCCCACCCCGCAGGCAGCGGCCCTGGAGGCGGCCCGCCTGTGCGACGCCGGCCGCGCCCAGGTGCTCATGAAGGGCCAGGTCCCCTCGGGCGACTTCCTGAGGGCCCTGCTGAGCCCCGATCTGAACCTGAGGCGGGCACCGCTGCTCAGCCACCTGGCCTGTCTGGAAGTGCCCAGCCTCGGCCGCCTGCTCTTCGTCACGGACGGCGGGATGGTGCCCTACCCCGATCTCGACCAGAAGGTAAAGATCCTGAGCAACGCCCTGGAGGCCCTGCACACGCTGGGCTGGACGCTGCCCAGGGTCGCGGTGATCGGGGCCGTGGAGACCGTGAACCCCCAGATGCCCCCCACCGTGGACGCGGCGCTCATCGCCAAGATGGCCGAGCGCGGCCAGATCAAGGGGGCCCTCGTGGACGGCCCGCTGGCCTTCGACGGGGCCGTGAGCCCCGAGTCCTGTCGGCACAAGGGCATCGGCGGCCCGGTGGCCGGCGAGGCCGACCTGATCCTGGTGCCGACGATCGAGGTGGGCAACGTCCTGGCGAAGTCCCTGATCTACTGTGCCGGGGCCACGATGGCTGGCGTGGTGCTGGGCGCAGCGGTGCCCGTCGTCCTGGTCTCCCGGTCGGACACCCCCCGGGCCAAGCTGGCCTCGCTGGCCATGGCGGTTCTCAGTGCCCCGTGACGGCGCCGACACAAATGCCCCCGTCCTCGCGTGAGGTCGGGGGCAGCTTGCTGTTGCCCAGGCAGCGCACCCGGCGTGTGCAGGGCTGCACGGAGCAGACCGGCCGGGCGAGGCATCGCCTGCCAGGGCAGGGTGACTGCGGTCAGCGAATCGAACGGGGCCCGCTGGAGCCGCGCAGGTGGTCAAGGGCTCCTACTCAGCGAGTGCGGACATGCAGTCGAGCAGGGCCCGGTGGAGGTCTGCAGGCGGCCGGTGGCGCTGCCAGACGGCGCAGATGGGCCGCCGGATGCTCAGCCCTTTCAGGCGCACGAAGGCGAACTCGCCGGGGGACAGGCAGGCCATGGAGACGAAGGCGTCGCCCACGCCCGACCGCAGGGCGGTCTTGAGCGCCTCCGGGCTGCCCACCTCCGCCACCACGTTCAGGTCTCCGGGGGTGATCCCGATCTCGCCCAGGGCGTGCAGCACAGTGGACCGCGTGGCGGACCCCTCCTCCCGCATGACCAGCGGGATCTGCCGGAGAAGGTCGGGGGGCAGCGGATCGGGCTGCACCACCCCCGGCCGCAGGGCCAGGACGATCTCGTCGACGACCACCTGCTCGCTCTCCAGCCAGGGGTCGTTCACCTCCTGGCCGACGAGGCCGAGGTCTGCGCGGCCATCCCGGACCCACCCGAGCACCGCTCCGGTGTTGGCGATGCGCACCCGCACCTCCGCCTCCGGGTGCTCCCGGTGAAAGCGGGCCAGCGCACGGGGCAGCAAGGTCTCGCCCGGAAGGGTGGAGGCCGCGACCTCCACGACGATCTTATCCCGGGGCCGCAGCGCCGCCATGGCGGTCTCCATCTCATTCACCGCGCCCAGGATGCGCTCGGCGTGCTGTAGCAGCGCCTCTCCGGCCGGGGTGAGCGTCACCTGTCGGGTGCTCCGCACGAAGAGCGGCTGACCAAAGTGCTCCTCCAGGTGCTTGATATGCTGGCTGACCGCGGGCCTGGTCAGCCCGGCCAGTTCGGCCGCACGGGTAAAACTGCCCTCGCGGGCCACCAGCCGGAACAAGTGGAGGGACTCGATCATGGCCGCACCCCCGAACCTACGACATCTCAACAGCGGCTACTGTTTCGACCGCCGCAGTATCATCTCCTTCAGCATGTCCTGCGGCCGGGGGTATCCGGTCAGTGCCCCACCCGCCCCAGTCCGTCCAGGCCGGCGGCGACAGGCTCGTTCCCGTGCTCCTCCTCCCAGATGCGGTCGGCCAGCTCGCCCCACTGTGCGGCGTAGCCCGCCAGCTTGTCCGCAAACTCGTCGACGGTCTCGTCGGCGCTGAGCTGCGTGGGATGGGCACCCGACTCGTGGACCATCGCACGCAGCATCTCGGGATGGTCGATGATCGGGCACGGCCGGCGCAGGTTGTCGGAGAAGGGCTGCCGGCTCTGATAGGCCTTGAACAGCGGGTTCTGCAGCGCCTCCTCCAGCGAGACGTCGTTGATGTTGCAGGTGGCGTAGTGGGCGAAGGCGCAGGGCTCCACCTCGCCGGCCGCGTTGATGTGGAAGTACTTCCGCCCGCCGGCGATGCAGCCCACGGCAGCCTCGCCGTCGTTCCAGAAGTCCACGAGGAAGATCGGCTTGGTGCGCCGGAACTCCCGGATGCGATCGAACATGTAGGCCCGCTGCTCCGGCGTGGCCATCAGCTCGAGGTCCACGTCGCGCCCGATGGGGATGTAGGTGAAGTACCAGCCAAAGGCGGCGCCCTTGTCCACCATCAGGTCGATGAACTCGTCGCTGGCCACCTCCTCGGTGTTCTTCCGGGTGTAGGTGGCGGAGAAGCCGTAGATCAGGCCCTCGCTCCGCAGGATGTCCATGGCGTTGAGAACCTTCTGGAAGACGCCCTTGCCACGCCGGGCGTCGGTGGCCTCCTCCAGCCCCTCGATGCTGAGGGCGAAGACCAAGTTGCCCCGCTTCGCCGCCTCCCGTGCGAACTCCGGGGTAATGAGGGTGCCGTTGGTGTAGAGGTGGAACATCTTGTCCGGATGGCGGCGTGCCAGCTCAAGCAGGTCATCCTTCCGGACCATGGGCTCGCCGCCCGAGACGACGAAGAAGTGGATGCCCAGGTCGCCGGCCTCCCGGCAGATGCGGTCCATCGTGTCCAGGCTGAGCTCGTGGCGCAGCTGGTAGTCGCCGGCCCAGCAGCCGATACAGCGGAGGTTGCACTTCTCCGTCGGGTCCATCAGGATCGCCCAGGGCACCTTCACGCCCAGCCGCTTCTCGGCCTCGCGCTGCTTGGGAATGCCCAGGAAGCTGGCGTTGACGAAGAAGTTGACGGCGGTCCGCTCCCGCACCGTGGGATGCGTCTCCGTAAGCAGGCGCATTCCGAGCTTGTACCAGTTCCCCTCCTTGTCGTCGAGGAACGGCTTCACCTTTCGGGCGATCTCGCGGTGACTCTCCAACGGAGCAATCTTCACCGCCCAGTCCACCAGGCGGGGAAGGTTCTCCTCCGGGTTCCGCAGCAACATCCCGACGACCCGCTGCAGCGCTTGCTGTCCCAGATATGTCTCTGCCAGGTTCATGGTCATTCCTCCTCACTGAAAACGGTGAGACGACGTGCTTGAAAGAGGAGAGGCTACAGCAGTTGGGCTTCGAACTCGGCCTCCTCTCGGGCCACGATCTCCTCCAGGTGGGCGAGGAACGCCTGGGTGGTCTCGCCGGTCTCGTCGGGCGTCATCGCCCCGTCGAGCTGCAGCGCGCCAACCACGGAGTCGGCCACCAGGTCGGCAATCGCCTCGTCCGGGAGGGGCGCCGGTGTCAAGGAGGCCATCATGCAGAAGCCAAGGAAAATGGAATGCACCAGGAAGTTCCGGGCCTGCGGCGCAAGGTCCGGCCGGGCCATCCCGCGCTGGGCGAGGTAGTCCAGCAGCACCTCGAAGATCTCCTTCCGCTCAGGATGACGGCCCTGGTCCCGCACCAGCTTCCCCACCACCTCCACGTCCCGGGTGAAGGCCGCCCGCACGAGCGGGTGGCGGAGCAGCCCCAGGGCCGCCTGCCGGAACAGGCTGCGCAGGGTCGGCACCTCGGGCAACGCCCGGACCTCGTCCAGAAAGCTGCGAGCCACCCTGAACTCCTCCCGACGCAGCAGGGCGCCGAAGATCTCCTCACGCGACCTCCAGTGCAGGTAGAGCGTCCCCTTGGCCACCCCCGCCTGGCGCGCCAGGTCGTCGAGGGTGGTCTTGTTGTACCCGTACCGCTGCACCAGGTCTGCGGCCGCATCGAGGATGCGATGGGCCCGCTCCGCCCGCCGGAGTTGCCTGCTCTTCAGATCTGCCATTCCGCCCGTGGCCTCCGCCCGTGTAATTTTGACCAAATGAGGTCATTTGGTCATTTGTTCACCCCCACCATACATCCGCCCGGTTCCAAGTACAAGGCGCACAGTGGAGTTCATTTATCCGTGACCAAAAGGCCCTGTGGTATGTGCATAAAGTATCAGACCCAATCTATTCAATAGCGAATAGATTGGGTCTGAGGCTTCAGTCCCGGCGAACTCGCCCGGTGCCGCCGCGGCGCACAGCGCCCCGAAGAGCCAGGGGCTAACGGAAGCGCTCCTCAAGCCGGGCGACGATGGCATCGACCACCTCAACAGTCGTGCTGCTGCCGCCCAGGTCGGGCGTGCGCACGCGCCCCTCTTCCAGCACGTCCTGCACCGCGGTCATCACGGCCTCGCCGAGGTCCGCGCGGCCCAGGTGCTCCAGCATCATGGCCGTTGACCAGATCTGCCCCACCGGGTTGGCGATGCCCTTGCCTGCGATGTCCGGCGCGGAGCCGTGGACCGGCTCGAACATCGAGGGGTACTTCCGCTCGGGGTTGATGTTGGCCGAGGGGGCCATGCCGATGGAGCCCATCACCGCGCCGCCCAGGTCGGTGAGGATGTCGCCGAAGAGGTTGGAGGCCACCACCACGTCGTACTCGTCGGGCCTGAGCACGAAGTTGGCCGCCAGGGCGTCGATATGGGTGAGCTTCCGCTCCACCTCGGGGAACTCCGTCTCGCCGATCTGGTTGAAGACCTCGTCCCAGAAGGGCATCGCCCAGTTGATGCCGTTGGACTTGGTCGCGCCGCAGAGCCGCCTGCGGGGAGCCTTCATCGCCAGCTGGTAGGCGTAACGGATGATCCGCTCGGTTCCCACCCGGGTGAACACGGTGTTCTGAACGACCACCTCATGTGCGAACCCCGTATGGAGCCGTCCGCCCATGCTGGAGTACTCGCCCTCGGTGTTCTCCCGGATGACGACGAAGTTCACGTCCCCGGGGTTGCGGCCCCGCAGCGGGCTGGTGAAGCCCCGCAGGATGCGCACGGGCCGGAGGTTCACGTACTGCTCGAACCCCCGCCGGATCGGCAGCAGCAGGCCCCAGAGCGACACGTGGTCCGGCACGCCCGGGAAACCCACCGCGCCCAGCATGATGGTCTCGAAGTCGCGCAGGGTGGTGAGGAAGTCCTTGGGAGCCATTTCGCCGTGCTGCATGTAGTAGGCGCAGCCCCATGGGAACTCCGTGTAGTCGAAGCGGATTCCGCCGTCAAGTTCCGCCAGCCTGTCCAGCATGCGCCTCGCCGCCCGCACCGTCTCGATGCCGATACCGTCTCCCGGGATGACCGCCACGGACACCGTCTGCATGAGTGAATCCCTCCTAGGTCACGCGCAAGAGATGGGAGGCTCTACCACCATTCAAGCCTGTATATGCCCCGACGCGCAACTGTCCACCTGCAGACTGCTCCGAAATGACACCTTCGTACCGGTAGTGAGAACGTTCCCCCTATCGTCCGGACGCCCTGTAGCCGGCAGCCTCGGCCTCTTCCCGGGTAGCGAAGCACTCCTCGGGAACGGTCCTGTCGTAGAACTGCCCGCCGGGCACGTGGTAGATCTTCTCGCCGCGGGCGGAGATGTTGCCCTTGATCATGCCCGCACAGTCGCCGTCCGGCGCCGCGGCGGCGCCGCCGAAGTCGTCATCGCCCCACAGACCCCGGCCTGCCTCGCGGGCCTCCTGCTGCAGCGCCACGAAGCGATCCGCGTACTTCACGTTGGGCGGAACGGTCATCACCTGGGCGTAGCCCTCCCGCACCAGGGTCTCGTTGAACATCTCGTCTCCCAGCCACAGGTAGGCCAGCAGCCGTCCGTAGCGGTCCCGCTCCTCCACGTCGAGTTCGAGGCTGACCGCCGCGCCGGTCAGCCGTTCCTTCGTAAAGGCCGAAGCCTCGGCGCCGTAGTGCTCAACGCTGCCGTGGACCTCCGGGGTGTCCACGCCGATCAGCCGAACCCGCTCCTTCACGCCGTTCAACTCCACATCCAGGGTGTCGCCGTCCACCACCCGAACCACCGTGGCCGACAGGCGGCCCCCCGTACCTGGAGACGTGCCCGGGGCGTCCTCGTCCCCGCCGGTAAGCCCAATCGCCGCGGCGCCTACCAGGAGCACCGCAGCCAGTACCTGCCATCCCCTCGGGCCCTTCCCTGCCCCGGCGCGCTTCATCTTGATCTGCTCCTCCAGAGTATGTTGCGACGTCCCGCCCCACCCGATCCCGGGCGAGGCTATGTTCCAATATACGGGACACGGACCGTACGGTAAACCCGCCGAACCCCCGATGTGAGACGCTCATAAGATACAGGAGTCCTGTCGCAAGGCGCGGACCAACTGACGCAAGCAGGGGGACTTACCTGTGGCCAGACCACTCCTGGTAACGGAAGGGGCGGGCAAGACACTTCCCGTGGAGATCCGGCCGGGGCTGGCGGTGGGCGCCGGTCGACCCGTGGTCATCGCCGGGCCCTGTTCCGTGGAATCACCCGAACAGATACAGGCAGCAGCCAAGGCCGTCCGGCGGGCGGGGGCGAGCCTGCTGCGGGGCGGCGCCTTCAAGCCGCGCACCTCCCCCTACTCCTTTCAGGGGCTGGGCGAGGTCGGGCTGCGGATGCTGGCCGAGGCAGGGGAGCGGACCGGCCTGCCGGTGGTAACCGAGGTCATGGACCAGGCCGAGATCGAGGTGGTCGAACGGTATGCTGACGTACTTCAGGTCGGGGCCCGGAACATGCAGAACTTCCGGCTGTTGACCGCCCTGGGCAGAACCCGCAAGCCGGTACTCCTGAAGCGGGGCCCGGGGGCCACGCTCGAGGAGTGGCTGTACGCGGCGGAGTACGTGGCCAAGGGCGGCAACGGCCGCATCATCCTGTGCGAGCGGGGCATCCGCACTTTTGAGCCCTACACGCGCTACACCCTCGATCTGGCCACCGCGGTGGCCGCCAAGCAGCTCACGCACCTGCCTGTCATCGCCGACCCGAGCCACGGCTGCGGCCGCCGCGAACTGGTGGCGCCACTGGCCAGGGCGGCGCTGGCGGCCGGGCTCGACGGGGTGATGCTGGAGGTTCACCCGGACCCGGCGCAGGCGCTGAGCGACGCCGACCAGGCGCTGACGCCGGCGGACTTTCAGCGGCTCATGGTCGAGCTTGGGCTGGCGCCGGCACGCGCAACGGCCGACAGCCCCTGAAAGCGGGGGCTGTCGGCCGGTCGAGACGAGGGCATCAGCCAGCCTGGGTGTCAGGGCCGTCACCCTGCACGATCGAAGGGCAACCCGGGACCACCGCTGCGCGGTGGATGCCCGACTCCGTGCGGCACCGTCCCCTGCCGGCAGTCCCAGCGGGGGCAGCGGCTCGGGATCCAGACAGGGTTCAACTCGGGATGTACGCGGCGGACGGCAAACGGGCCCAGACGATGTCCGGGCCTGGGTGGAGCAGCACGGTCACTCCCTGGCCTTCAGCATGTAGACAGCAGCCTTGGTGCGGTCGGGCAGACCCAGCTTCTGCAGGATCCGACTCACGTGAGTCTTCACCGTCGCCTCGCTCAGGAAGAGGCGCGCCGCAATCTCCCGATTGCTGAGCCCCTGTGCAACGTGTTCCAGGATCTCCTGCTCCCGCAGTGTCAGGAGCGCAAGGCTTTTGAGGGGAGAAGCGTCCGTCGCAGCTTTCCCTTGTGGCTCGACCCGTTTTGCCAGCTTGTGCGCCGGCGAGGTCAACCCCTCCCTGGCGCACACCACGACGCCCGGCTGCGAGAGCCCAGGCGAAAGCAAGGACAGGCGGTTTCGGCACAGACTCTCCAGAGCGGCGACGACCGTCGGATCGAGGCTCCGCCCGGCTTCTTCCCTCACCCGCCGGAGCGCCTCGGCCGACGACAGGAACTCAACCCAATCCCCGACCTGCAGCCCATCGGTGAACTTCCACACGACCGCCAGGATGCGGGCGCCCAGCGGGATCTCGCTCCCGCGCAGGCCCAGCGGCCCGCCGCCGTCCCATCGTTCCCGGAAGCCCTGCAGCGTTCGGTGCACCCGCTGCAGGCGCGGCGATGCCGATCCTGGCAGACTGCTCCGGCCGGAGACGATCTCGGCGTCCGCAAGCAGCGACGCCAGGTACAGATCCCGGCACTCCTGCTCCGTCAGCCCCATGTTGCCGGCCAGGGCAGCAACACACGCCGCACGGGTCCTGACCGTTCCACTCCGCTGCGGTTCCCGGGTTTCCAGCACCGCCACCAGAGCGTCAATGGTGTCCTGCCGGGCTGCCTCGGCCTCCGCCATCCAGCGGCTGTTCTCCAGGGCCACACCGGCCAGGCTCGCCCATGTCGCCAGCGGCGAGCGCTCCGACCCGTCCAGGGGCCGGGCCGCCCTGCATCCCGCCACCAGGTAGCCGAGCGTCCGTTCTCTGCCCACCACCCGGTGCATGACGACCGAGACAAAACCCAGCGCCCTGAAGCGCTCAGCGTCGGGCGGCTCGTCGTCCGCGAACACCAGCTCCTCCGCCTCCTCGGCCGTCAGGCCGCGCGCCGCCCTCACCCGCAAGTCGCCCCCGCCGTCGTACATCATCAGGCAGCAGAGGTCCAGGCGGAACAGGCTCGCCGCCACGTCGCTGATCAGTGTCAACAAGGCCTCGGCATCGACCTCCGTGATCAGCCTCCGGTTCACGTGCCCGAGCGCCTGCAACTGCCGGACCTGCTCCTCTGCGGTCTCCCGGAGGCGCTCCTTCTCCAGCGCCATCCCAAACATGTCCGCCACCGCCTGAATGCCAGCCAGGTCCTCCGGAAGGGGCTCACCCCGCTGTGGGCAGAACAGCACCAGGATTCCCAGCGTGCACCGGCTGCCTACGAACGGCGTGAGCACGACGCTGCTGGCTTCCACCCCCCGGTTCCGGAGGCAAGATGCCCTCGGGTCTGCACCCAGGTCCGGAATGACCACGGGTGACCCGGTGTGCACGAGCCACTCCGGAAACAGCAGGGCGCAGCTCTCAAGGCTTGATCCGAGCGTGGCTGCAAGCGGCCCGTCTGACGCCAGCAGCGTGAAGGCCGAGGCGCCGCCCCCGGCCAGGACGAAAGCGGTCGCGGACGGTTCGAGACGGATGGCTTGCGCGGCGTACACACCGGCCTGCCGCACGTCGGTGCTCTGCCGGATACCGCGAGCCAGGCTGCTCAATCGGGCGCTCCAGTCTCTTCCGCCTCCCGTGTCCTCCGCCATGCCCTCACCCCGTTGACCATCGTATCGTCCCATCTTGCGGCCACATAGGGACGACAGTAGCGATACATGCTCCCGCTTCGGGCCAGGACCTTGATCTCCACCAACTGCCCCAGAGCAGCCACCACCAACTCTTCCGGATAGCCCAGCCCCCGTGCAAGGCTCTCTGCCGTCTCGCGGGCGAGGGGACTGCGCCGGAAGAAGAGCGCAACCTCCAGACGAACCGTACTCAGATCAGGAGTCATCAACCCCGCCCCCATCTCGCGCAAGACCATGTCATGTGAGGTAGCGCGTCGGTGCACTCGATCACCATGGGCACAGCCATCTGCCCACCGGGCTACGGCGGGGCTGTGCGTACTCGCGGTATCGGCCGGAAGACAGATTGTCCTCCGGCCGACAAGCTTGCTGCCGCGCATCCCCAGATGTGCGACGATCGGTACGGGGGTGTGATGTTCGGTAGACGGATGATGATACCTGCCGATCCCTTTTTTCCCCTTGCTCCGCCCCTGAAGGGAGGAAACGCACTGCCGTGACCGACCCCGACAGCTACTGGGGCTGACGCCTGTGCAAGCGGTCGTCGGCGGCCTGGCGGGTCTGCTCGAGCAGCAGAACCAGGTCCAGAGACTCTAACTCGGCCATCGTCCTTCGGAACATGGCCACCGCCCGGTCGGTCCGGTCGGGCAGCTCAGCGGCGCTGCCGACGAAGAGCAGGTCCCGCACCTCGGCGTAGACTTCGGGGGGCAGGTCGTGGCCGAGATAGCGCAGGCCGAAGGTGTGGCGCCACGGTGCGTAGCGGCTGCGCAGGCAGTGGACGAGCCTCGGGACAACGAGGCCGTTGTAGAAGCTGAGCGCGTCCACCTCCCGCCCCCGAAGCACCTCCTTGCGCACGAAGGGGGCGAACAGGTCGAGGAACGCGGCGTCGGCAGCCAGCCGCGCCCGGATCTGCTCGGCCACCGGAGCAGGATCGGAGGGCTGCTGGCGCACCCAGCCCGTCTTGTCGAAGCAGACCAAGGCCTTCCCGTGGAGTTCGGGCTCCAGGAACCGGTTCGTGGTGGAGGCCTGGAGCACACAGAGGTCGATGATCAGGTAGGGGCTCGTGCCCTGCAGGCGGTAGAAGGCCTGCCAGTGCCCGTGCCACGTCGGCTGGGGCAGCACGTACCGCTGCTCGATCGGGGCGATGCCCTGCAGCGCCCGCTCCACCGCCACATGTCCCTCGTCCACGCTGCCGTCTTCTACCAGGAGCATCAGATCGAGGTCGCTCAGGTCATCTGCCCGGCCAAAGGCGGCGGATCCCTGCTCCCGCCCCAGGATGCGCGGGTTCGGCTCGGTCTCGGCAATGATCGCCTGCAGAATGCGGGATCGCTCGGACTCCGGCATGCGCATGCCACCTTCCATGGTAATGTCAGCCACAGCCAGTTCGAAAACCAGTTCGCCTCGATGGATTGAGATCCTGCCGGGTATCGTAGGTCTACCGCCGTCTGGTTCAGGCCATCTCACCGGCGGAAGGTAACACGCGGTTCGCAGCCGCGCCGACGCGCCGCCACGGGCATCGGAAGTACCTCTGGCGGCGGGGACTGTCAGAGGCCTGTGCGCTCCCGAAGTCTGCTGACGGTGGGGACGGGGCCGATGCCCATGCAGGCGGTGTCCACGCCCGCCACCGCTGATGCCGCGAACCCGGCCAGCGGGCATCAGTGACGGTGACGTGCTTGGTGGCCAGCGTCACGAACACCTATCTGGGGGTCCGCCTGTCAGCCAGCCTGCGTCACGGGCCCGCCGCGGTGGTCTGGGAGCGGGAGGACGGTGGGCTGCTTGCGCTGGCCGTCGGCATGGGCGGTCACCCGCACCTGACCGCTCGAGTCAGACTTGATCAGGATGTTGCGCGCTTCGGGCGCCACCGTACGGCTCCAGTTACCCACCTGCACCTGCACATGCTGCAGCGCCTGCCCGATCCACATGTAGCCACCTGGGTTGACCTCCAGCCGGAGCGAGCCTGCAGTCAGGGCAACGGCGGTCTCAACCTCGATGCCCTCCGTCGCGGTTGCCCGCACGTCGCGCAGGCTGGTGGACTGAATCCGTCCCTGCGCGCAGATGATCGACCGCTCCGCACCAGACCCGTCGATGGTCACGTCCCCGTCCGCGTTGACCTCCGATCCGATGATCACGTGTGCGCACACAGGGGCGTCGGCGCCCCCGGCCCCCAGGATGTCCTCCGCTCTCTGTACGGCCGTCCCCAGGGTGTCGATGAACTCCCCGAGTTCGTCGGCGGACTCCATGGTGCCCGAGTACACCCGGTACTCCAGGGCGTTCAGCAAGGCCTCAAGGTCGACGTATGCCCGCAGTTCAGCCAGGTCCATCAGTGTCTCGCGGGCACGCTGGATCCGCTGTCCCAGCGCAGAGATCCGCTGCTGCGCCAGGAAGAGGATGACCTCGCCGAAGGTTCGGACCCGGATCAGCTCCTCGTAGCGCGGGTGCTCGACGATCATGTCGAGGTAGTGCCTCATCTGCTGCAGGTCCGACACGATTGAGGCGTAGTGCTGGTGGAACTGGACGAGCCGATGCTGCGTTGCGCGCGTGGTCAGGCGGCTCCACTGAACCGAGCGCTCGACCCAGATGCCTTGTCCGGCCACCAGCGTCGCTCCCTGAACCGCACCCCGGACCCATATCCAGCCGCCCGCAGAGACAGCCACGCCATTCAGATCCCCGTAGATCACAACGTCACCCTCGAACCGGTGGATCTCCTCGCCGGTCTGCGGCAGGGCGGAGAACTCCGCCACCGGCACCACCGCTGCGCGGTAGACGCCCGGTTCCACCTCGAGGAGCACGGGGCGCCCGTACAGGGCGGCAAGGGCCTCGGTTCCGTCCTCGGACAGCACCGCACCGTGGCCCGCGATCAGGCCCTGCGGCGGCACCGGCTCCGGTTCGAGGCGATTCCCCAGCACGTCGTAGCCTGGCTCGCCCGGTTGACCCGGCGTGATCCGCACCAGCACCTGCCCCGGCTCCGCCCGGAGGCTGAGGCTGACCTTGGCGTCCAGCCCCTCGTCCAGCAGCGGCGACTCCACCCTGCCGGCGACGCCCTGCGTGGGAGGCCTGCCCGAAGCCACCTTGACGAGCTTCGCCTCAGGAGACGAAAGCGCGCCCACCACTGCATCACGGTCCACGCCCATCGCAATGCCAGCGGCCCACATGGCCCGCTGCAGTTCCTCTTCGCTGGGGTTGGCCTGAAGGCCGGGCATCGGCTCAGCCACGAGGGTGATGACGTGAGCCGGACCTGCGTCCGCGATGCGATACCCGGGCGGTCCCTGCTCCTCAACTGCCAGGTAGGCCGACATCCGGTCCGGGACTACCATCAACCTGAAGCCGCGCACCGGACGTGGCGGATGGCGGGGCCGCACCTGCACGTTCTGCCCGGACCAGACGGAGACGGGTCTCGTCACCTCCTGCCCGTCCAGGGTCAGGACGACGTCTTCGCTCGGGATGACCACCGCGGGCAGCCCGTCGCCCTCGGGATCGGTGATGGTGATCTCCCCGTCGTGCACGGCCACTGTGCCGTCCACAACGGCCACGGGCTCGACGGACGCGCCCGGGCTGACGGCGCGGGCTACCGCCTCCGCCGAGCCCGGCTCAGGCTCGGGAGACCGCCCGGTGATGCTGCTGAGGAACCCGGTCCAGCCACGGGCCAGAACTCGGCCTGCGCGAAGAACCCATCCTGTCAGCGTACGCATCACGATCCCCCCAGGTGTGGTGCATGGTTACCGTCCCGTGTTCCCGACCGCCCCGCCGTCGGTGTATGGCTACCTCCCCGTATCCACGGTCGCCCCGCTGTGGAGCATCGCCGGGCACCCCCGCGGCCACGTCGGCGTCCCGGCGGCCACACCAGGACCCAGGGCCGTACGATTGGGGCGGCCGTTCGTCCGGACGCCGCGTCAATGGGCCCGGTCAGGCGGTTCAGAAACGGGGTCAGTGTTCCGGACTTGAGAGGGGCCTCCGCCTCGGCTGTGAACCGACGCAACGAAGGTACATGCGGCCTGAGCGCATGTTAGCAGAAACGCCGGTGTTCTGGCGTCCGTCGGGAAGGTGAAGTGGAGTCGTAATGCTCTTGCACTCATACACCTCGAGATGTAAGGACGTTCAGAACGCCTGCGAGCCCGGGCGCCGTTCGGCTCGCAGGGGTGATGTGTGGTCGGTCCGTGCCGGTTGAGCAAGCCGGCAGAAGGATGACACCCCTGCAATGGATGTGTGCGGGCATGCAACTATGGATGTACGCAATGATGAGCGGGCCCGGACACCATCCGTCCGGGCCCGCCGAAGTGGAACCTGATCAGTCCTTCGCCTGCTGCATGCAGACGGCCGCCTTGGTGCGGTCCGACAGCCCCAATCGCTGCCGCCCGCGCCGTGCAGGCAGAGCAGCAGGCACTTGCGCGGACCGGCCGGCAGCGTGGCGCTGCCAGAACACCGCCTGTGCCGCCGGCCACGTGCCGGGCGGTCGGTCAGCATGCGGTCATCCCGCCGTCGACCGGAATCACCTGGCCGGTGACGTAGGAACTGGCCGCCGAGGCCAGGAAGACAACCACGCCCTTGAGCTCCCCGGGTCGGCCGACGCGTCCCAGCGGGATGCCCACGGCGGCCACCTGGTCGCCCACCGCGTCCAGGATACCCCGGGTCATGCGGGTGGGGAAGAAGCCGGGGCAAATGGCGTTGACCAGGATGCCGTGCTCCGCCATGTGCACCGCGAGGGTGCGGGTGAGGCCGATCAGCGCCGCCTTGCTGGTGTTGTAGCCCACCGTGGGCATCACCGCCTGCGGCGGGCTCACCAGCCCGGCGTAGGAGGAGATGTTGATGATGCGCCCGCCGTCCCCCTGCTCCACCATGGCGCGGCAGACCGCCTGCGAGAGCATCCAGGCGCCGGTGACGTTGGTCTCCATCACCTGCTGCCACTTCGCCAACGGCATCTCCAGCGTCGGCGCCCCCCACGTGATGCCCGCGTTGTTCACCAGGATGTCGATCCGGCCGAACCGCTCCCGGGTGATGCGCACCAACTCCTCCACGGCTGCGGGTTCGGCTACCGAACCCTGGTAGGCCAGAACCTCGATCCCCCTGGACCTGAGGTGCGCCTCGGCCTCCTGGAGGAACGACTCCCGCCGTCCGGTGATCACCACGGCGGCGCCCGCTTCGCCCAGCCCCTCGGCCATCTCCAGACCCAGGCCCCGGGACCCACCGGTCACGATCGCCACCTTACCCGTCAGGTCAAACAGCGTCCCCACACGCGGCGTCTCCATCTCCCACACCCCCCTTCTAGCCCCTGGGACCGCCGGCCACGTAGATGGTCTGCCCCGAGACGTAAGCCGCCTCGTCGCTGCAGAGGAAGGCGATCACGTTCGCCACGTCCTCCGGATGGCCGACCCTTCCCAGCGGGACCTCCGCCGCCATCGCCTGCTTCAGCTGCTCGTAGTCAACGCCCAGACGCTCCGCCACCGCCCGGGTCATCCGGGTCTCGATGAAGCCGGGCGCCACCGCGTTCACGTTGATGCCGAACGGGCCCAGTTCGATGGCGAGCGTCCGGGAGAGCCCCTGCAGCCCGGCCTTGGCGGCGGCGTAGTTGGCCTGCCCCCGGTTGCCCAGCGCCGACGTGGAGGAGAGCAGCACGATCTTGCCGTACCGCTGGCGCACCATGTGCCGCTGAGCCGCCTGCACCGCCAGGAACGTGCCCTTCAGGTGGGTGGTGATCACCCCGTCCCAGTCCTCGTCGGTCAGCTTGTGGATGAGGTTGTCGCGGATGATACCCGCGCAGGTGACCAGGATGTCCAGCCGGCCGAACCCGGCCACTGCTTGCGCCACGGCCGCCTCGACCTGCGCACGGTCCGTCACGTCGCAGGCCAGGGCCAGCGCCCGGCCACCCGCCTCCCGGATCACGGCCGCGGTCTCCTCCGCCGGCCCCGGGTCCACGTCTGTCACCACCACCGCGGCCCCCTGCCGGGCCATCAGCTGTGCCGTTGCGGCGCCGATGCCCCGCCCCCCGCCGGTGACGAAGGCCACCCGATCGCCAATCCGCATGGTCCGCCCCCCCTGGCGAAAACTGCTGCGGACCGCGGCCCGGGCCCAGCCCGGGCGCGGTCCGCTTGACAATGGTTTCTGCGCCGGAATAGTTTCATCCTTCAGTCTTGCGGTTGGTCTCACCGTGCGGGTCTGGCGCACCGGTCAGTCCATCCGCCAGTCGCACGCGATCAGCGCACTCGCCTCAGCGCACCCTGCTCACCAGCAGTTCGCCCCCCGGCACCGGGAACCGCTCGCTCTCCCCCTGCTCCGAGACGTACCGCTCCAGCCCCAGCATGAAGCCGATGCCCGCCGCGGCGTCCGGCTGCTCCAGCACCTCCAGGCTCGGCGTGAGCAAGGGACGCGGCAGGAAGACCACGCACTTCCGACGTGCACGGGTGATGGCGACATTCAGGCGGTTGAGGCTGTAGATGAACTCGCCCTCCTGCATGGCGTACTCCGGATCGGCCACGCCGTAGCTGACCAGGACCGTGTCGCACTCCTGCCCCTGCATCTTGTCTACCGTGTCCACAAAGAAGGGCGGGTTGAGCCCCTTGCCCTCCAGGGCCCGCCGGATCGCCCGGATCTGGGCGTGGTGCGGCGACACGATGAACAGCCCCTGCCGCCAGAAGGCCCGATCACCCTCGGGGCCGACGGGATAGGGCCGAGCGCTGTCCGGCTGGCACTGGCGCAACCGCAGGACCCGCACCATCTCGGCCACCAGGTCGGCCTCCACCTGGTTCTCCGCACCGGCCTGCACCCCCTCGAGGACGCAGAGCACCAGGGGGTACTCCGGGTCGATGGCCCGGTCGACCCAGTTCGGTACCCTGACCGGCCGCCGCGTGGGCGCAAGGGTCAGGCGGCGTCCGCCGATCTCCTCGCTTGCGCTCTGGTACCGCTCCCCGTACAGGCTGAAGGCAGGGAAGCGGCTGAGCGAGGCGTTCATGCGGAAGTTCTCGTAGAGCTGGCAGGTGATCTCGTCCCGGCCCCGGTCGGGCTCCCGTAGGGCCTCAAACAGCGACCGGTTCAGCAGCGGCTCGCCCGGCGCCGGGTCGGGGTAGGCCCCCTGGACGATGGGCGGCAGCTGCAGGTCGTCGCCCGCCACGACGAGACGCCCGCCGGGCCCCAGGCGGGAGATCGCAAGCAGTGCCTCGGGCACCCTGAGCTGCGACCCCTCGTCCACCACCACCAGGTCGAAGGGTGCATCGTCGGGCGCACCCCTGAACATCTTTAGCAGCCCGTAGGTAGTGCCGCCCAGCACGCACTGGGGGTGTGCGTGCAGGAACGCCGGTCCCGCCTCCGGCTCCACCTCCCCCAAGTCGCCGCCCCCCTCCCGCTGGATCTCACCTAGCTTGGCCACCTCGGCGGCGATGCCGGTCCGCGCCCGCAAGTCGGCCAGCTTGAACAGGCAGTTCTCAATGGCGGCATGGGTGAAGCCCGTCACCAGCACCCGCAGGGGGCGCCCGGCGCGCCGATGTGACTCGAGGAGGATCAGGATCTCCATGGCCAGGAAGTGTGTCTTCCCCGTGCCCGGTGGGCCCCAAAGGAGGGTGAGCGAGTGGTTCAGCACATGGCGGAAGGCATCCCGCTGGCTGGGAGTGAGGTCAGCGCGCCCGAGCAGATCCGAGGCCGCAGTGCGGACCCCACTCTCCAACCGCATCCGGCAGCAGCTGCCCACCGGGTCCGCGAGCAGCTGAACCACCGCGGGAACGGCACGGGTGCGCGCTGACCCGGATGAAGAGGCCCGAGAACTCTCCGTCGCGTCCGCGCCGAGCAGCCGTGCGAGCAAGGAACCCCCGGTGCGCCGACCGGCTACGGGGGAAACACCTGTCCGGGCGGCGGCAAGGGATGCACCGGTCCGCCGGCCATCAGCGGTTGGGGCGCCAGCCCGACCGTCGGTGCCGGACGCCCCGCCCTGCCGGTCGATCTCCAGCAACCGGTCCACCACCCGGTCGCTGTTCCAATCGAGGTAGCTCTGCGTGAGGAGGTACCGGCGGCCCTTCACGATCTCTGGTGAGGCGGACCCGCGTGTGAGGTCGAGGGTGAGGGTGACGCGGCCGGGACTGGAGCTAGCGTCGACCTCCTCGATGAAGGCGTAGCAAAGCTCGCTCCGCCTGGGCACCCAGGGCTTGTTGCGGTAGCGGTAGTCGGAGAATGCCAGGTGGGTCCGCTCACCCTCCGGGCTGTCCTCGGTGAGCAGCCAGCGTCCGAAGCCCGGCTCCAGCTCGGCGGCCAGTTCGGCGGGTTCCGCCATGAACCGGTCGCCGCCCAGGGCGCGCAACGTGAAGCTCAGGCCCGCCCGCTCCCGCTCCGACCGGGGCAGGGCCCTCCCGGCCCGGACGGCCAGGTACCCCAGCAGGCTCTCGTACCGGGTGATGAACGCCAAGCGGGAGAGGATGGGGTCCCGGAAGGGCGCAGGCTCCGGCAGCCGAAACCTGGGCGGCCAGGCGAACAGCAGGCTCCTTCCGTCGTCGGTAACGGCTGCGGACCGGATCCCGTCCACCACATTCCAGGCGGCCCACAGCCGCACGCGCAGCTCCTTTGCGATGCGCTGCACGTTCTCTGCCTTCCCGCGCTGCCAAGCGGCGAAGATGGCATCAGACCGCAGGGCGTTGGAGAGGCGGAAGGTGAAGTAGTCGTTCTCCCGGTAGGCGAAGGGCTGTCGCCCCGCCGGCGGCAGCGCCGCCACGACGTCCCCCAGCCTGTAGGCCACCGGGATGGGCAGCGACATGAGCGACCGGATCACGTCTGTGAGGACCACGATGGGAAAGTCTGTCTCGGCGCCGGGATGCTCGTCGGCCTCGACCAACTCCTCACTGTGGAAGAAGAAGAGCAAGGCCAGAGCCTCCTCGGCCACCTCGGCATCCCGCAGCGCGTCCAGGAGCAGCTCCCTGAGCAGGTCCGCCTCGTACGAGTCGAAGACGTAGGCCTGCAGCGACTTCTGCTCATCCCAGGGACGCCCGGCGTTGAACTCGTCCAGCTCGGTGAGGATCTCGTGAAGCTGCCGGACGAAGTCCTGGCGGACCTGGACGCACTCGTTCGGAGTGGCCGCGATGAACTGCTCCTCGTGTCTGCGCCCTGCGGCAAAGACGGCGTCGTTCCCCGTGCGGAGCAGCGCGGCGGCGTAGATTCGCCCGGAGACGGGCTCGCGCTGCAGAGTGAGCAGCAGGCGCACGTGCTCGCCCTGTGGCATCGCCAGTGATGCCCCACCGAACGTCCGGGCCTCCCCCTGCCGGAGGGCGGCCACAGCCTGGCGGAGACGCTCCTCCTTGCCGGCCAAGGAGGCGCACGGGGCAAGCAACGCCGGTGCGTCTGGCCGCTCCAGCAGTTCGGCGAACTGGTCGAGGGTGTGAACGCCCAGGGACCACAGGTGCCTGCGTCCGCCGGGGGTCATGTACGGCACAAGGGAGACGCTCTCCGCCTGCTCCGCCTCGGCCCGGCAGTGCTCAAAGTACTCGCACCACTCGCAGCGGTAGTGCAGGTGCCAGGGCACCTCGTCGAGGTCGGCCCCGAGGATGCGGGGCAACTCCCGGGAGAGGAAGCTTTCCACGTGCGCCCGGACCGCCCCCATGTCATACCACTCCGGCTCGCCGCGGCCGTAGAGCCAGATGCCCGCCTGCTCCAGGTCGACCCGGCCAGGGATGCCAGCCTCGGAGAGTGCGAAGCCGAGCAGAAGGCTGTACAGGGCGGTCTGTACCTTGTGTGACGTCTTCAGCGCATCCGACGCCTTCACGTCGATCACGCGGTAAATGGGTTCGCCCCCCTCGTCCGGCACCCGGAGGATCAAGTCTGGCCGGCAGGCGGCGAAGCTGACCACCCCGGGGTCGAGGCCGAACACCTGGTAGAACTCGGGCGGGGCCAGCAGGGTGCCCTGGTAGAGGTACTCACCTGGCTCCATGAGCTGCAACTCTTTCACGGTCTGCCGTGCATCGAAGGTCCGCTCCCGGAGTTCCGTGTCCGGCTTGCCGCGGGCGATCCGCACCCGGCCCTTCAGGTGGGTGCGGATGACCTCGGTCTCCCAGGCGTAGCCCCCTTCCAGGATGGCGGCCGTGACCGGGCTGGCGTCATACGGCGGCTGCGGGATGCCGGCCGCCTTCCGCTCCGCCCTGGGCGTGGCGAAGTAACGCAGATAGCGGTCGCATTCGTGGTAGAAGTACCGGGCGATGCGCGAGGGGGAGAGCTGGAACACGTGCCTCACCTCTGTCAGAGACAGGATCGTGTCCCGTCAAGTGGTGTAAATTGGGTTCCCGCGAGTAGCTGCCCTAGTCAGCACTGAGGGCCAGGAAG
>ENA-OWPA01000596-OWPA01000596.1-bioreactor-metagenome-genome-assembly--contig:-NODE-596-length-43856-cov-34.552662_pt1 | contig 43856 bp, 35 predicted proteins | sample MGYA00238139_ERZ651803 | MGnify/ENA primary metagenome ERZ651803 (study PRJEB26909, sample SAMN07631231) | bioreactor metagenome | isolation source: Switchgrass digestor | place: USA: Dartmouth... | reverse complement strand
GATAGTGCCCGGTGGATTCCATGACGACGAAAGGCCTAGAATCAAAGTCCTTTTCCGTTTTTTTCAGTAATTCAACGGCTCTTTCAACGTCAGTACTGGAATCATGGCGGATCTTCATGCGGGCAATTACTTCATTGGATGGAGAAAGAATTGCCATCTCACTGAAGAACTTGCCGACATCGATTCCGGCGATGGGTCTAAAATTCATAAAAATGCCTCCTTTATAAGATTAATGGACTTAAAAGACTCCATTCCTTCTCATGTAAGTAAACAACCTTGCGTGTGACACGAGGAGCCAGCTGAAATGCTGGCCTCAACCAGCCAAATCATTTAGACTTACCGGAATGGATAAATACTCTTTCTTACGGGTAGTCGGCCCAATAAGGTCCGTCCCAGGAGTGATTACAAACACTCTCCAAGTCCGGAAAATATTATACATGATTGACAAGGTTCAGGCCAGACGAAAGCTAGCAAGCGGTCATAGATGGGGAACCGCAGGCGGCAGGATTTGAAAGCCACCGCCATCCCCTAGGGGATGGCACATAGAAGTGCTTGATGTTTAGAAAAGCAACAAATATGACATTATGTTAACAGGGTCGAACAGTGGCAAAAGTCACTGATGAAATAACAATATTAATTGTACAAGGAGTGAAGAATATTGCTAAAAAAGGGTTATCAGTCTTTTTGGCAGTGCTGATGGTATTAGCTGTAAATTTTGGCACTGTGACTACTTTTGCGGCAATGAGTGATGAAGCCGAGTCAATATCGGTAAACAAACCGGTTACCGACAATTTGTCTTCGGTTAATGATGTAAAGTATTACGAGGTGGAGCTGCCGGCACCGGGAAAAGTGAACTTAAGCTTTAGTCATGCTAATTTGGAAAGAACATATGTATACTGGAAAGTTACCATGTTTGACAGTGTGGAGAATGAAGTGTTGTATTTTGAATCAACAGGAACCAACACCGATGGTAAATCAATGAGTGTATATCTCGATAAAGGTACATATTATGTCAGGGTTAAAAGTGAAGGTTATTGGTATAGCACTACTGATTATACGCTTTGTGTAAACTATACGGAAAACAAGGGAGAATATGAAATTGAACCAAACTATAGCAAGGAATTGGCAACAGAGATTTCAGTAAATAAGCCTGTTATCGGTAATCACAGAGTGAAAGGTGATACAGACTTTTATAAGTTTACAATATCAGAACCGGGAAAAGTAGACTTAAGCTTTAACCATGCCAACTTGGAAAGAACATATGTATACTGGAAAGTTACCATGTTTGACAGTGTGGAAAACATAGTATTGTATTTTGAATCAACAGGAACCAATACAACCGGTAAATCCATGAATGCCTACCTCAGTGAGGGTACATATTATATTCGAGTTACAACTGATGATTACTGGCATAGTACTGCCGATTACACTCTTTGTGTAAACTACACGGAAAATCAGGGTGAATATGAAATTGAGCCAAACAACAGCCAAGACAATGCGACGTTGATAGAGGTGGACGAACCGGTTACAGGAAATCTGAGAACCAGTTCAGATGTTGACTATTATAGATTTGTAATGCCTGATTCCGGAAAAGTATATTTGGGATTTAACCATCCAAACCTTGAAAGAACATATGTGTATTGGAAAGTTTCCCTGTATGATGCAAATGGCAACAGGCTTTATCAACTAAATTCCAGAGGTACTGATACAGTTGGAAAGTCGGATGAAATAAAAATTGGAAGTGGCACGTATTATGTCAAGGTTGAATACGAAGGATACTGGCACAGCAGTGCCGACTACAGCCTTACGGTAAATACGGTGGGCGGTATCCCAAAAGTTAAAGTTTTCCTAAACGGCAAGAGAATCAGGTTTGACCAGCCGCCTATTATACAAAACGGCCGCACACTTGTGCCTTTACGTGCAATATTTGAAGCCATGAACGCCACTGTTTCATGGGATGACAAGACAAAGACGGTTACGGCAAAGAAAGGCGATACAACTATCGTCATGACAATTGGCAACAAAACGATGAAGAAAAACGGAGTAGCAATCGAACTGGATGTTCCGCCGCAAATCGTTAACGGCAGAACCTTGGTTCCGGCCCGTGCAGTTGCGGAAAGCTTTGGTGCAAAAGTGGACTGGGACGGCAGTACCAGGACGGTTACAATTACGGAAGGAAATTAAGTAAGGCCTTTCAAGCTTGATTTTTAGATATTTCTTGTAAATGAAAAAGGGAGTCTTGATTGCTTGATTGAAAACGGCATTTAAGACTCCTGTTTTGTTTCGGATTTTTTTCGTTAAATACAAAATTTACGATTTCTAACATCATATATTTGTTATATGCGATAAAATCTGATATTATTTATTATGTGATTATTTTATTATTTTATAATTTTGCGATAAAGGGTGAAAAAATAGTGCTTCAGAGTAGTGATATCGAGTTGCTTGAAATAATGGCGGACTCCCTGGGCAAATACCTCAAAGCAGCCGGACGACTGTCGGATGACGCATTTAATGAGTTGTCGAAGCATTATGGATTGCTCTGGATGGAGCTGACAAGGCAGAAAGAGATAATTGAAGAATTGCTTGAGTCTGAAAATCTTAAGTCCGAAAATCTTAAACAGGGACGGAATGCCGTCGCACAGCAAGATGGCATGGAAAAACAAGAATCTCAGCATCAGGAAAAATATGACAATAACAACAGTGACACTAGAGGAGAAACTTCCGTCAATGAAAATGCTGCCGTAAAGCTCTATGATACAATGGTGGATTTTTTGAAACAGCAGAAATACATTGAGCTTCAGTGGGTAAGAGTATATGCGGTAAAGTGCCCCCAGGAAGGTTTTTATGATTTTCAAATAAAATACTTTGAACACAAAAACCCTGCGGACGCTGAAAAGAACTATCTTTTGTTTGGTGATGCCACGACCAATTATTCTATAAGGAAAAAAGGCGATGAGATAATCGGAGATACATTCGAATGCTTTGAATTTATTTTAAATCTTCGTGAACAATTGGGAATTAAACAACTGTGATTTACCATATATCAGCAGAATGGAATGGGTTTTATGGATTACTTGAGCGGAGTCGTAGAAAGGATAACATTTGTTAATGAAGAGAATGGCTTTTCTGTCGTAAAAATAAAGTCGAAAGGTTTTTCAGACCTGGTGACGGCAGTGGGGAATATGGCTTCGGTAAATGTCGGAGCCGTCGTAAGCCTTCGAGGGGAGTGGAAATACGACTCTAAGTTTGGCAGGCAGTTCAATGTATACCATTACGAAGAATCAATACCTGCCACTGTTGCCGGTATTGAAAAGTATTTGGGAAGCGGACTTATTAAGGGAATAGGGCCTGTTAATGCCAAAAGGATTGTAAAAGTGTTTAAAGAAGACACCATAAGGGTAATTGAGGAGGAACCCGACAGGCTCATTGAAGTTCCCGGCATAGGGAAAAAACGGGTGGAAATGATAAAAGAGGCGTGGCAGAATCAAAAGGAAATAAAGAATGTCATGCTTTTTTTGCAGTCCCACGGTGTTTCTACGGCGTTTGCCGTGAAAATATTTAAAACATACGGAAGTGACAGCATAAAAATTGTAAAGGAAAACCCATACAGACTTGCGGATGACATATGGGGAATCGGTTTTAAAACCGCGGACAAAATAGCCCAAAATATGGGATATGACAAGGAGTCTTATGCACGCATCAGGTCCGGCATAATGTATGCATTAAACGAATTTGCCAATGACGGACATTGCTTTGCCAAAAAAGACGAACTTGTAAATAAGGCTTCGGAGCTGCTTGGGGTTGAGTTGGAGAAAGTGGAGACTGCCATACAGCATATGCTGGAAGAGAAATCCGTAATAATGGAAGAAGATGATGCGGTTTACCTCCCGCCTTTTTATTACAGTGAAGTGGGAGTTGCCAGAAGAATACGGGAGATAATTGAGACTAAAAGCATGTACAGCTTTTACAATTTTGATGGGATAATAGAGGACCTCCAAAGAGAATGCAATATTCAATATGACGAAGTGCAGATTGAAGCCATCAGAAAAGCGGTTGTGTCAAAATTCATGGTTCTTACCGGCGGTCCGGGCACCGGTAAGACTACAACCACTCTTGCGATAATAAAGGTATTTCAAAAACTGGGTGCCACAGTCCTCCTTGCCGCACCAACCGGAAGAGCGGCAAAGCGTATGTCTGAAGCTACCGGTATGGAGGCAAAGACCATACACCGTTTGCTGGAATACAGTCCTCAGGACGGATATAAAAAAAATGACGACAATCCTTTGGAGTGTGATGTGCTAATCATTGATGAGACTTCAATGATTGACATTATCTTGATGTACAATCTTCTTAAAGCCGTTTCAAACAATACGGTGGTGATACTGGTTGGGGACGTGGACCAGCTTCCTTCGGTGGGAGCAGGAAATGTACTGAAAGACATTATAGAATCGGGTATGGTAACTGTGGTAAGGCTTATGAGGATATTCCGGCAGGCCATGGGAAGCGCGATAGTAACCAATGCGCATAAAATAAACCATGGTGAGTATCCGGTCTTAAAAGGCGGCAAAAACAGTAACTTTTTCTTCATTGAAGAAGAGGACCCGGAAAAGATTGTAGAACTTGTCCGGGAGCTTTGTTCAAAACGGCTTCCCGGCTACTACAAAATAAATCCTCTAAATGACATTCAGGTTTTGTGTCCCATGCAAAAGGGAGTGGTGGGAGCGCAAAATCTCAATACAGTGCTTCAGGAGACTCTAAATCCCTGCGATATTTCCATAAAATACGGCGGCACAATTTACAAATTAAATGACAGGGTAATGCAGATTAAGAACAATTATGATAAAAACGTATTTAACGGAGACATGGGGATAATAACGGACATTGACCAGGAAGAGAAAACCGTGCGCATAAAGTTTGATGATGCCGAGGTTGAGTATGATGTGACGGAGCTGGACGAGGTTACTCTGGCATATGCAGTCACGGTCCATAAAAGCCAGGGGAGTGAGTACAACTTTGTGGTGGCACCCTTTACAATGCAGCATTACATGATGCTTCAAAGAAACCTTTTATACACATGCGTTACAAGAGCCAAAAAAGTCCTCGTGCTGATAGGTTCAAAAAAGGCGCTGGGGTGTTGCATAAGAAATTCCAGAAGTATGGACAGAAATACCAAACTTGCCCAAAGACTTAAAGCAGATACGAATTAATATAAATACAAGTTGGCATGAATACTGGAGTAAATTGTAACAAAAGTTAATATAAAAGTAAATGAAGAAACCGCTTCCATTAGAAAATTGACATTATTTTAATATAAAAATATAATATAAATATATAATGAACTATTAAATATATATAATGAATATTAATTTGAGCTATTGGGGGATATTATGAGAAGACTTAATTTAGTTATTGCCGACACCGATGAAGGGTATGTTCGAAACGTGGTCAACCATTTGATGACCAATTATCTGGATAAGCTTCGGGTAAGCTCTTTTACAAGGCGGGAACTTTTATATGATTTTCTTTCCGGGCTTAACAAGGTGGATGTTTTATTGATAAGTCCGGACATGTACAGTAAGGACCTGCCGATAGACAGCGACACAAAGGTGTTTTTGCTGACAAAGGGTGAACCTTCTTCAAAAGGTGCTGGCATTGACTATGTTGATAAACACCAGGTTGGAGATGAGTTTGTAAATAAATTAGTTGGAATGTTTTTCGAAGGAGAGGTTGAGAAAAAAGAGGAACCCGTAGTTATGGAAAGCATTGCAGGTAAAAACGTTGCAGATGAAGACAACACAGGTGAAGACATTACAGTTGAAGATATCTCAGGTGAAGACACTGTAGTTGAGGAAGAACCGTTCCGGGATGTGGAGACAAAGGTGGTTGCCATATATTCTCCCATAGGCGGTTCCGGAAAAACTACTGTGGCTGTAAATTCCGCAGTTCATTGTGCCAAAAAGGGTCTTGAAGTTTTCTATCTTAACCTTGAAAATTTTCAATCCACTCCGCTTTATTTCAATTGCAAAAAGGAAAGAAATCTTTCCGAACTGCTGCGCTGCTTAAAACAGGGAAGAAACGTTGCAGCGAAGATTAGGCAAATAAAGCAGAAGGACGCTGATTACGGTGTTCACTATTTTGTTCCTCCGGAAAATGTCGTTGATCTTAAAGAGATGGATTCCGATGAAATAAATGTACTTATAAACGCTTTCAGGTCAATGAGGTTTTATGATATTGTGATAGTTGACATGTCCAGTGAGCTTGATGACAAAAATATTGCTTTGCTTAACAGTGCGGATGAAGTTATAATGGTGTTGGCCCAGGATGCAGTATCAAATGTCAAGGCCGAATATGTGTCAGAACAGCTGGAAAAGCATCTTGCGGGGCATGGACTTAACTTATCAGGCAAACTTACCGTGGCCCTTAACAAGTACAATTTCCATATGGCTTTGGAAGTTGATACGGTATGCATAGACGGTGAAGTTGTTTCGGTTTACCTGCCTTTTGTACCGGGAATGACTGCCGTCAAAGGAATTGCCCAGATGGCGGATATTCAGGGGGATTTTGGCGCAGGTATAGAAGAGTTGATGGGCAAGTACATAAAATTATAATTGGCTGAATACATAAAATTTGTAATATTTAAAATTATAATGCTTGTATGAACTCTCAAACCTTACAGGTCATGTTCGAGGTTATGTCCGGCAATCTTACCGGATAGGGGATATAATTCGTGTACCGGCACATAACCTTATTTTCATTTTAACTGTTTCTTATCGTTTGCTTTGAGTATCTCTATCATCTCACAGCAAAATTCCAGCCATTTTTCAGCAACTTTCCTGTCAATGGCAACAATATCGATTGGTTTATAGTTATTTAGAAAATCGTCAAAAGATGCATCTTCGTCTTTGACCTCATTGTATTCTTCAAGGATATCGTCAAAGATATGGTTGAACCATTCGTAAAGTGGGCTTATTTCAATATATATTTTATCCTGATCATTATAAATAAAAGTTCCAATACTTGTGGGACCTAAAGTTGACCAAACCAGAAAATCTTTTGTCGGATCAATTAGATCCTGGCTGCCCGCTGTTTGCAATTTATTTGCATAAATATTATTTGTATAAATACTATGGTAGTATCCGATTCCTTTATCTTTATACTCATTTTCAATTTGCAACTTAAAATTCAACGCTTTTTCCAGCAACTCTTTTAATGATATTATTGCTGCTCCCGAAAGATCTTTATAATATAAGATGTATTCAGTCTGTTCTTTCAAATATTCTATTGTCACGCAATCAAAGAAATCCAAATCTTCTTTTTTACAAGGAAGATATATTCTAATACATTGTGTTTTTGAAATTTCCAGCTCAATTAAATCATCCATTTTTTATCCATCCTTTACCTTTTCCTGGCATTATTATATTATTTCTGCTTCAAAAAAACAATCAAAAATTGCGTTTCCGGTAAAGCAAATTGCAGCCGACCTGTCTGGGAAAAAGAAACGTGCCTTTGAAAATATGTATAAATAAAAGCTATGTAAATAAAAAAAGCAGATTTACGCATAATAAATGTTGTCGATATTTTTTTATTTATAGGAGCGTCCGGATATGGCAGGCAGGTTGGAGAGGACTTACGGAAAAGCATTCAGATATCTTCTTTTTGCCCTGAATCCCTTTAAAAAAGCGGTAATAAAAACTGAGTGCATGGTTCACAAATATATAAATATTCAGGCACTGGAGATACTCAAGAATGATAAATATATTGACGCTTACTGCCTTTTCAGCGACTACATCGATGATTTGAACAAGGGAGTGACATGGGCCGATCAGGATTTGAAAAGTGCCAATCATTTTTACAATCCCGACAGGAAAAAAGGACTGTATGGAAACAATAATGCCCTCTCTTTGGCGGTAACGTATTATAACAAGGCCCTGGAATACTGGTATGACTTGCAGCCCAACCTTGCCATGTTTTATCTGGGAGCGGCGGTACACCTCGTTCAGGATATGACCGTGCCTCACCATGCCAATGTCAGGCTCCTTGATAATCACAGACAGTATGAAAATTTCATAAAAAGGACGTATCTTAACACTCCCAGATTCACAGTTGACAGGGGTGGCTATTATCTTTCCGGTATAGAGGAGTATATTGTTTGCAATGCAAGAAATGCAATAAAAATTTACTCAAGACTCAAAGACATAAAGGATGTCTCAAAGAGATTTTACACCATTACAAAATTTACCCTTCCCATGGCCCAAAGGACCACGGCGGGTTGTTTTTTAACCTTTTACAAAGATATATCCAAAAGGCATTTATAGGTTTTGAGATTGGTAAAAATCAATTCCGTATAATAAATTTATTTATAATAAATTTTTATAATAACTATAATAAATGAATATCTATAATAAATACATATTTTACAGATAATCAGCCGGTTTTATAACCGGTAAATGTTATAAATATTAGGTATAAATATTAAAGCCCGGAGTAAAGGGCTTTTGTATTTACTCCGGACTTACGGTTTAAACTTTGCAACTAAAAGGAGTTGTTTTATTTTTGGGAGTACTGTTTCATTATTGCGAATTTATAATTACGAAGCGGCCGGTGCCACCTCATTCATAAGCTGCATGATTTCATTGTTGATTTGATCCATGGATTTATTGTTCATATTATTGGTAATCTGGGTTATTCTGTTCATTATATCCCTGGACTCAGTTGCTATTACATTGGTTATTGAAGGGTCAATTTCTTTTACCTTGTTTATAACCATGTTCTTTCTCGCATTGGCGTCGCCTTGTGCATTTTCAGGACTGTAAGCGACAATACAGCTGTTGCCGACTACCAAAGCGTTTGCTTCTTTAATTTCAGGCATTGCCGCAAGCTGGCTGGTTATGTTTGTGGCCTTTTCCCTCATAACGGCATTACCCTGAGGTGCAGGGGTGTTTTGGCCTGGACTTGCAGCAGGCGATCCCATCATGTTTCCGCCTAAAAGACCGTTGTTGTCAGCACCGTTGTTTCTTCCGAAAAGATTGTTATTTGTACCGTTGTTGTTTCCCGGGTTCATATCCATGTTCAAAAATCTGTTGGTGTTGCCGTCCGGGGTGGTTAACTGCTGTGTGTTTTGCCTGGTTGTACGGTTTCCCTGATCCGTTCCGCCGCCCATGTTACAGCCGGCCAGAGACAGGGATGCGACCACAAGTCCCAACGACAAAGATGCTGCTTTGATAAAATTTTTGTTCATTATAAATCACCTCCAACATTATTCTTCACAGCGCCGATTTTTTTATTAGAGTTAATATTATAGCGGAAAGAAAAAAATTTTTTTTAAAGTAAGAGGCTGCAATTTTTATGAATTTATTAACATAAAAACAACGGAAAAGTAGCAGTATGCCATTTTGTGCATAAAATAAAGTGAACATATTATTTATCCCAGGGAGGTTTTAAAATCATGTACGGAAAAGATTGCATGTATTCCATGCCTCATATGATGAACATTCCGGCCTGGCAGCAGCAATACCACCCGATGGCGGCAATGCCCGTGCAGCAGCTTGAAAACATGTATCCGAGAACATATTATATAGTGTACCCGAGAGTACAGCATTATTGTGATATGATGGACATGAACTACGGCTGCTTCTATTGTCCGACCAAAGAAGAACTTGACAGAATGTGTGATAAAATATGTGACGAGGTTGAAGCCGATGTTGAAGCTGCCATATGTGAAGAAATGAAAGAAGAAGCCGACAGGCAGTTGGGCTTTGGAGGAAGAAGACTCTTAAGGGCTTTTGTGGGTACACTTTTGATAAGGGAGCTTTTAACAAGAAGACGTCCATATGGTTTTCCGGGATATTGGTATGGTTATTATGGTTACTGAGAATGAAAGAAAACCAGGAGTTGGTGTGCACGGCTCCTGGTTTTTTGCATTTTCCCGTTTTTTATATTTACGTTCTTTAGGATTAATCTTTTACAATTTTTCTGCACTCCAGATAAAATCTTTTTTCCTCCGCTTCGCCCATGGAGAAGGTCTTTCTTGGCAGAACACCGTCGAGGATAACCGTTTTGAAAAGGTCGTGTTTTTCCATGGAAGGAAGGTAAAAACCTATGTTGCCAGGTTTTGAACCAAGTTTGGTTACCACGTCTTCACCGTGTATGTAGTCCACTTTCGCTTCCTTCTGCTTTCCGAGATAGTAATCGAGAAAACCCTGGAGTGTTGCAACCTCAAGGTTGTGTTTTAGGTTTTGCACCGTAAATACTCCAAAGCTTCTGTCAGTTACAAAGCCAAAGGAGTGAACGGCTTCTTCCCGCTTTAGCTCTGAAAGTCTTTTGTTTACCGATTCCAAAGAATCGAATTTTTCAAGCGAGCAGCAGGAACTTCCGAAGAAATCCTGCAGGGCATTTAAAACGGATTCAGGCTCGATATTGAACAGAACCCTGTGAATAGGCTCAAAAACAATACCGTCATCATGCACGTTTACAACCTCCACCAGGGCAAATCTTGCAGGATGGTCTTCAACCTCAGCTTCGCTTAAGGACTTTTTGACATTTTCCCAGTGTACCTTTGCCGATGCAAGGGAGTGGTTTCCGTCACCCACCGCAAACAAAAGTACTCCTTTGTCGTCGCCCACCTTGTATTTGGATTTGAAGACCTCGGGGTCTGCAAGAGCCTCAATGGCTTTTAATATGCCTTTCAACGTTTCCCCGTCGTCAATTCTGTAGCCCCTGATATGTCCGCCGTTCATCATGAGTTCAAAATCATAGACTTTTTCAAAGGAATCAAGTTTGCCTGCCAAAGGCTCGATAACGGTTTTGTCCGGGTCGTCAATTAAAAGCATTACGTGAGGCAGTTCTAAAATGGCATTCTCCCTGATTTTAACCCTTGGAGGAAGCCTTTCTATTACCGTACCCTCCGTTGCCCTGATGAGGGTCTGGGAGCCTGCGCTGTAGTCGTATTTTTCAAGATCCACTGCCAAAATGAGTCCTTTTCGGGATTTGGTATGGGGAGTGCTTCTGTCTACCAGCAGCATACAAGGCTTTTGGGAAACAAGAATGCCTTCGTTTATGTACCTTTTCATTTCATTATTTATACGTTTTATTCTCTCGTCCGCATTCCCATGTTCAAGGTAAATCTCGGGGAAAATAAGGTGCAGAGTGGAAGGGTTGTCTCCTACTTTTTTCTCCACTTCCTCCCAGTATTCCGGCTCGGATGTGTACTGGTCACAGGCCACTACCGACCACTTTTGCATGTCAATGCCTTCTTTGGGCAGCAAAATTGAAGGTATGTGAACCCCGATTTCATTATATGTTTTTTTATCAATCATTTTTGCACCTACCTTATAAAAATCGATTGAATAAAAATGCAAAACTGTCAGGCAATTTTTCTTCCTTAACAATTATACAATTTATACAACGTTTAATTTTATATGAATATGTAATTTAAGTCAAACTAAAAGCTGCGTATTTTTTGAACAAATGTTGAAATAATAAATAGTGTGAAAAATAAACAGCCATAAATATTCTATAGTTAAAAATGCATTAATATGTGAGTTTTCTAAAAACGGAGAGATGATTTTTTGCATAGATACAGTGAGGTGCTGGGGCTGCCGGTAATTTGTACGGCGGATGGCAAAAACCTTGGAACAATAAAAGATATAATTTTTTGTCCGAAAGAGAAAAGTGTTGTTGCCTTTTTGATAGAATGCAAGGGTTACAACAGAAGAAAAAAGGTGGTTTTTGCTTCGGATGTTTTGAGCCTTGGCAGAGACGCGCTTATTGTTAATGATGCCGATGACGTCAGGGATCTTAAAAAAGTTCTGCACAGACCGGAATTTAAGGATAAAGGGGATATCCTGGGACTTCCCATATACACAAAAAATGGGGAAGACCTGGGAACGGCAAAGGACGTATTGTTTGACTTAAAACACGGCAAGATAGACGGCATTGAAGTTTCTGACGGATTGCTGCAGGACATAGTAAAAGGAAGAAGCGTTCTTCCGTTGATTGGTAAAGTTGAGTTTGGAGAAGAAAATATCCTGGTGGACAATGAAGCGGTTGAGGAAATGATGGAAACCGGAGGAGGAATTAAAAATCTGATTGAGGGAAACAAGAAGGTGCAAAGAAAGGGGTGACGATATGATGAGAAACAATTTTACCCGGGGATTGATTATTGGCAGCATAATCGGTGCTTCGGTTGGCATGGTTATGAGTTCTGATACAATGATGAGCAGTAGAACCAAAAGAAGAATGAGAAGAAAAGGAATGGATTTGGTGAAAAAATCCGGGGCATTAATCAGTGATATGGTGGAATTGTTTAGATAAATTTGATAAATACAATAAATTGAATAAATACTTTAAATTTATTATCATACTCTCGAAATCCTCTGAAAAAGACTGGATGAATCCAGTCTTTAACTACATAATGGTTACATACAATGAAATTAAAAAAGACATACCGTATTTTAGAAGACGTTCGTTGTAAAAATGCTAAGAAACAGAGGATTGGCAAATGGTTTCGGCAAGAAAAATATTTACCTGTATAATACTGTCTCTTTTGTTAGTTTCAATTCTTTATTTCGTGGTTGTCCATAGAGATAAAATAATAAAGATAATTTTCCCGGTTTTGCTGGGGGCTGTCATTGCATACATACTTCGGCCCATAGTTTTAAAACTTGAATCCAAAAACATATCCAGAACAAAAAGCATAATTATGATTTATCTGGTCTTTGGGATTTTACTGACAACGGCCGTAATATTTATTGCTCCGATTTTTGTGGACAACACCCGGGAGTTTATAAACACCGTTCCGGAAATAACCACAGAATACGGGGAAAAATTTAATAAAATATTGAAAATGATAGATACCAGCGGCTGGTCGGCGGAAGTGAAAAATGCAATTTACAATGAGATAAACAACGGAGTGAATATAGCGGAAAACATGCTGATGGACGCCCTGAGGAAAACCCTCGTGTGGCTTTTTAAATCGTTAACGGGCATATCAAACATTATACTGGGAATGATTATTGCCTACTACATTATGAAGGATGCCGAGTTTTTTAAAAAGGGAGCCCTTTCTTTGGTTCCGCGAAGGTGGAGAAATGAAATTATCGGCACATGCCGGGAGATAAATGAAATACTGTCCTGCTTTATACAGGGACAGCTCCTGACGGCTCTCATTATCGGTATCATGGAGACCGTAGCCCTTGCAATTATAGGGGTAAAATACTCGCCGATTTTGGGGTTTATAGGTGGAATTTCAAATATAATACCCTACTTTGGGCCTTTTATAGGGGCAATCCCTTCTGTGGCCGTGGCCCTTATAGATTCGCCGGTGAAAGCTTTCTGGACGGTGGTTGCCTTTTTGGTTGTCCAGCAGATAGACAACGCTTTTATTTCGCCTAAGATTATTGAAGGAAGGCTTGGGCTTCATCCCATTACAACAATTCTTGCGGTTTTGGCCGGCGGTGAGTTTTTCGGCATAATAGGCATGTTGGTGGCCGTTCCGGTGACGGCTGTTTTAAAAGTGATACTAAAGAGGCTCATTGAGGCTATTGTGTAGGAGATGAATGGAACTGAGGGTTCTTGACACCAACGGAATACTTAATATATAATTTTACTATTCGAAGTTCACTTACAGCAAACTTTATTGGCGAATCTTGTTTTCAAAGATGATGCTCTCGTACCTGTAAATTGGGAAGAGAGTTTTTATATATTGGACGGCTAAGTAATACATTTAAGACAGGACAAGTAAAACAACAGGACATAAAATAACAGGACAACTTGAATAAAACAGCGAAAGCTGAGTATAACCGGGAGAGGAAGAAAGGATATGGAAAAATTAGGATTAAATGAACTTAGGGAAAGGTTTTTAAAATTTTTTGAAAGCAAGGGGCATTTGAGGCTTCCAAGTTTTTCGCTGATTCCTCAAAACGACCCCAGCCTTTTGTTGATAAATTCGGGTATGGCACCTCTAAAGCCTTATTTTACCGGGCAGGAGGAACCACCCAGAAGGAGAGTTACCACTTGCCAGAAATGTATTAGAACGCCGGACATTGAGAATGTGGGAAAAACGGCAAGGCACGGTACTTTTTTTGAAATGCTGGGTAATTTCTCTTTTGGCGACTACTTTAAGAATGAAGCCATTCCGTGGGCGTGGGAATTCTTTACCGAGGACCTTAAAATACCGGTGGAGAGGTTATGGGTATCCATATATGAAGATGATGACGAAGCCTTTGAAATATGGAACAAAAAAGTAGGACTTCCCCCTGAAAGAATTGTAAGAATGGGCAAGGACAACAACTTCTGGGAGCATGGAACAGGCCCGTGCGGTCCCTGTTCGGAAATTTATTTTGACAGGGGCGAGGACAAGGGCTGCGGCAAACCCGATTGCAAGGTGGGTTGCGACTGCGACCGTTTTATTGAGGTTTGGAATCTGGTGTTTACGCAGTTTAACAAGGAAGAGGACGGCAGTTATTCCAGGCTTAAAAATCCGAACATTGACACGGGAATGGGTCTGGAAAGACTTGCGTGCGTGATGCAGGATGTAAACAATCTTTTTGAAGTGGACACCATAAGAAGGGTATTGGATTATATATGCAAAATTACCGGCGTTGAATATGGCAGCTCGGAAAAAACGGATGTATCCATAAGGGTAATAACCGACCACATCAGAAGCACCACAATGATGATATCGGACGGAGTAATACCTTCCAACGAGGGAAGGGGCTATGTGTTAAGAAGGCTTTTAAGAAGGGCTGCAAGACATGGAAAGCTTCTGGGAATGGACAGACCTTTCCTGTCGGATGTGGCTTCGGTGGTGATTGAAGAGTCTAAAGGCGCATATCCGGAGCTTGCCGAAAGAGCGGAAAATATAAAGAAGGTTATAAGGATTGAGGAAGAAAAGTTTGAAGAGACTATTGATCAGGGACTTGTAATCCTGAGCAAATATATAGAAGAAACCAGGAAAAAAGGTGAAAAGGTAATAAGCGGCGATGTGGTTTTTGAACTTCACGGCACCTACGGTTTCCCTGTGGACCTTACCAGGGAGATAGCCGAGGAAAACGGCCTTGGAGTGGATGAGGAAGGCTTCAGGGAAAAGATGAAAGAGCACCAGAACCTTGCAAGGGAAGACTATCAAAGCAAGCAGGGTTCCGCTTGGGGTGATGATATTTATTCAAAGCTTGACAAAAGCGTTAAAACGGAGTTTTTGGGATATACGGAAAGTGAAGCAACGGCCAGGGTGTTATACATAATCAAGGAAGACCAGGTTGTTGATGAAGCGCAAAAAGGAGACAGCGTGACAGTTATACTTGACAGGACTCCTTTCTATGCCGAAAGCGGAGGACAGGTCGGCGACAAAGGTTTAATTGAGGCCGAAGGCGCGCGGGTAAAGGTTTTGGACTGCAAAAAGACCAATGACGGAAAATACCTCCACATCGGTGAGATTGAAGAGGGAACCTTGAGAAACGGTATGGAGGTTAAAGCCACAATTGACAAGAAGAGAAGGATGGCGATAGCAAGAAACCATACCACAACCCATCTTCTTCATAAGGCATTAAGGAATGTATTGGGCTCTCATGTAAACCAGGCCGGTTCTTTGGTGGAGCCTGACAGGTTGAGATTTGACTTTACCCATTTTTCAGCAATGACACCGGAAGAAATAAAGAGTGTCGAGGACCAGGTAAATGAGAAAATACTGGAAAGCATTGCGGTGGACATAAGGGAAATGTCCATTGATGAAGCAAGGAAAATGGGCGCAACAGCATTGTTTGGCGAAAAATACGGAGATGTTGTAAGGGTTGTAAAGATTGGGGATTACAGCATAGAACTGTGCGGTGGAACTCACCTTAATGTGACATCCCAGGCCGGATTTATCAAGATAGTCAGCGAAAGCGGCGTTGCATCCGGAGTAAGAAGAATTGAGGCTTTGACGGGTGAGGCTGTATTAAAGCATTTTGACGAAAAGGAAAAACTTTTGCGTGATATAGCTCAGGTTCTTAAGACCAATCCTTCCGACAGTGTGAAAAGGATAGAGTCACTGTTAAATGAGATTAAGGCGGCCCAGAAGGAAATTGAACAGCTAAGGAGCAAGCTTGTCAGCAGTTCATTGGATGATGTTTTGGCAAAAGCCGTGGAGATTAACGGAGTAAAGGTTGTCACAGCCCGTTTTGACCAGTTTGACATGGAGGCATTGAGAAATACGGGAGATACCATAAGGAATAAGTTGGGCTCCGGAGTGGTGGTTCTCGGAACCGGCTTCGGAGGCAAAGTTAGTCTTGTGGTAATGGCGACAAAGGATGTTGTGGCAAAAGGAATTCATGCGGGGAATATAATTAAGGAAGCTGCCAAAGTTGCAGGAGGCGGTGGCGGCGGACGTCCCGACATGGCTCAGGCCGGAGGGAAGGATGTGTCAAAGATTGACGAGGCTTTGAAGCAGGCTGTCAAGGTGATAGAGTCGCAGCTTGCCGGTTAAGTAGCTTGAAATGAGTAAAAAAGTCTCATCAAAAAATGCTTGTAAACCTTGAAAATAGCAGGATTTTCCTGCTATTTTCTGTCTTATTATGCTTTTGGATTGAAACAACGACTTCTGTTAAATTTGGAAATTAAACTCTACTTTTCTTAAATGAAATATAATAAAAAAGCTTAATTTATAAAACTTTAAAGAATGCTGTCAACGAAATGGAATTCCAAATTGTAATATTTGTTGAAAAGATTATTAGTTTATGATATATATAAGTTGTAAGTTGGATTGTGAGTGGAAAAATGTGGCTGCAAAATTATTGGAAAATTTGAAGTGATGGGCTTGTAAATCTTGAAAATGGCGGGTTTGAAGCCTATGTTGGTGACTGAAAAATGGGTGGAATTTGATAAAAATCGACTATTTTTTGATGAAAAATGTGCAAAAAAGTTTCGTCAAAAAAATCTTGTAGGCTTTGAAAATGGCGGGATTTGACTTCGAGGACTGTTGAAGTGGTACTTCCAGTAAAACAAGGATTGAAACCTGAGAAATTTCCGCCAACATCTCCGGCGGAAAATTGTTGAAGTGGTACTTCCAGTAAAACAAGGATTGAAACGTTATTGGTCAATGGTTTAGTGATATTTTAGGTAGTGTTGAAGTGGTACTTCCAGTAAAACAAGGATTGAAACGACTCTTCCAAAGTGTGAATGTGCCGGGGAGCCCCTGTTGAAGTGGTACTTCCAGTAAAACAAGGATTGAAACACGTCTCAAGTTATAAAACTCTTTCTTAACAACATTGGTTGAAGTGGTACTTCCAGTAAAACAAGGATTGAAACACGGATGAGGGTTCGCCTTCACATGCAGTTTGTACCGTGTTGAAGTGGTACTTCCAGTAAAACAAGGATTGAAACTGCTATCAAGTCCAAATATGATATATAATTAACTACACGTTGAAGTGGTACTTCCAGTAAAACAAGGATTGAAACAACGTTACTGTGGATTTTATTTTTTTGTACATACGGAGTTGAAGTGGTACTTCCAGTAAAACAAGGATTGAAACCTGTTACTCTCCCCGGTGGAAAGTGGGGAAGTGGAACGGTTGAAGTGGTACTTCCAGTAAAACAAGGATTGAAACGCCACCCGTGGCCATATTTGGCTGCGCTCTTGGCAGTTGAAGTGGTACTTCCAGTAAAACAAGGATTGAAACTACTGCTCTTTCAGCACCGCTAGCTGTTCATCAATAGTTGAAGTGGTACTTCCAGTAAAACAAGGATTGAAACTACGTATCTGTCCGTCTTTCGTCATCGCCCTGAGCGTTGAAGTGGTACTTCCAGTAAAACAAGGATTGAAACTTTCTGTGTTAGTTAATATAACAGCAATTAAGACAGGTTGAAGTGGTACTTCCAGTAAAACAAGGATTGAAACATTTTTTCCATTTCATCATAATCAAAATACCTCTCAAGTTGAAGTGGTACTTCCAGTAAAACAAGGATTGAAACACATAAGGCAGATTATAGAATATAACATGATAATGAAGTTGAAGTGGTACTTCCAGTAAAACAAGGATTGAAACAGAATACCGTCCCTCTTAACTCGAGGGACTTTTCCTTGTTGAAGTGGTACTTCCAGTAAAACAAGGATTGAAACCTAACCCATCTAACCTATACCACTCAGAAGGCAAAGTTGAAGTGGTACTTCCAGTAAAACAAGGATTGAAACCTGTGAGAATCTCAAACTTTATGGTTGGAGAGCATACTAGTTGAAGTGGTACTTCCAGTAAAACAAGGATTGAAACATTACCTCTTATTAGAAGGCGGTATAAATGACATGTTGTTGAAGTGGTACTTCCAGTAAAACAAGGATTGAAACCCAATTCTCTTAATTCTTCTTTGAGCATTATATCAGCGTTGAAGTGGTACTTCCAGTAAAACAAGGATTGAAACCTGATTTTATAACTGCTTTTCCAAGGGCCATTTCTTCGTTGAAGTGGTACTTCCAGTAAAACAAGGATTGAAACTTGTTCCACTCCCCCATTTTCCGCCGGGGAGAGTAAGTTGAAGTGGTACTTCCAGTAAAACAAGGATTGAAACATTATATATTTTATTCCAACTTTCCCAGGGAATAGTGTTGAAGTGGTACTTCCAGTAAAACAAGGATTGAAACACAATCGAAATAACAAGGCGGGGACGGGTGAACAGTGTTGAAGTGGTACTTCCAGTAAAACAAGGATTGAAACTATGTTTTATAATTAATTTTGTTATGTTATAATTTTAGTTGAAGTGGTACTTCCAGTAAAACAAGGATTGAAACAGCATGATTATGGGTACACTATAGGCGAGGATATAGAGTTGAAGTGGTACTTCCAGTAAAACAAGGATTGAAACGTTCTTTCTGATTTCCTTTTCAGATTATCCTCCCGCGTTGAAGTGGTACTTCCAGTAAAACAAGGATTGAAACAGCTGTGCTTCAAGCTCTTTAATCCTAGCCTTTAAATGTTGAAGTGGTACTTCCAGTAAAACAAGGATTGAAACTAAACATCCACCATCACCTCCCATAAGATATCGCCTTGTTGAAGTGGTACTTCCAGTAAAACAAGGATTGAAACCCGCTGGTGCTGTAGCATACAGAGAAGGAAGTCCGAGTTGAAGTGGTACTTCCAGTAAAACAAGGATTGAAACTTATTGAAGGCTTTAAATATAGATTATTTGTTTATTGTTGAAGTGGTACTTCCAGTAAAACAAGGATTGAAACAATACGCCGACAAATAAGCCCCTACGTTATCTACACCGTGTTGAAGTGGTACTTCCAGTAAAACAAGGATTGAAACCAGAGTATAAAGAACAAAGAACTCAAACTGGCACTTAGTTGAAGTGGTACTTCCAGTAAAACAAGGATTGAAACATCGTGGTTGGGAAAATGTTAAAAATATATTTACAGAGTTGAAGTGGTACTTCCAGTAAAACAAGGATTGAAACCCTGATGATGTTTATGATTATTGGTGCATTGTCTCTAAAGGTTGAAGTGGTACTTCCAGTAAAACAAGGATTGAAACTTATTTCTGTAAAGGTTATAGACTTAAGGGCAGAGTCGTTGAAGTGGTACTTCCAGTAAAACAAGGATTGAAACCTACCAAATTTACATCGATTATATTTCTTTCAATTAGTTGAAGTGGTACTTCCAGTAAAACAAGGATTGAAACCTCTCTAATGGGCTTCGCGACACGCGAAAATACCTGGTTGAAGTGGTACTTCCAGTAAAACAAGGATTGAAACACTATAAAAGATATTGCTAATTATTTAGGTTATTTTCCGGTTGAAGTGGTACTTCCAGTAAAACAAGGATTGAAACTTGCTATTCTAATTCTGAAACCAGAGTCTAAATCAGTTGAAGTGGTACTTCCAGTAAAACAAGGATTGAAACGTCCGTTTATGATTGTTTTATAGTCCTTATGTATTTTTGTTGAAGTGGTACTTCCAGTAAAACAAGGATTGAAACTCAAATTCTGCTAAAGCATCAATAAACTCATAAGCCGTTGAAGTGGTACTTCCAGTAAAACAAGGATTGAAACACTTCAAAGGGTATGGCTTTAGGTGGAAAGGTTCAAGTGTTGAAGTGGTACTTCCAGTAAAACAAGGATTGAAACTCCCTTCTTTCAACTATTTTCGTTATATTCGTCCAAGTTGAAGTGGTACTTCCAGTAAAACAAGGATTGAAACTCATATACCCCTTTTTCAATCATAGAAATAGCATATGATGTTGAAGTGGTACTTCCAGTAAAACAAGGATTGAAACTTGTATCAATTCTCATAATTTCCCTTGTTCCCGTGTTGTTGAAGTGGTACTTCCAGTAAAACAAGGATTGAAACTATACATTCAGCACTGCTTCTTTTGCCCAGTCTGCGAGTTGAAGTGGTACTTCCAGTAAAACAAGGATTGAAACGTAATTTTAAAACATATGAGGTTAGTTATGGATTATGTTGAAGTGGTACTTCCAGTAAAACAAGGATTGAAACATTAGTCAAGTATATAACAGAATCGTCCTAATCACCGCGTTGAAGTGGTACTTCCAGTAAAACAAGGATTGAAACCTAACATATTTTGTTATATACTTACTGCAAGCCTCTGTTGAAGTGGTACTTCCAGTAAAACAAGGATTGAAACTTATAATATATACCATATACACCAAATTGTAATGATTGTTGAAGTGGTACTTCCAGTAAAACAAGGATTGAAACTCAAAGGCCTTAAGTGCACCATTCTTAATCTTGTTCCAGTTGAAGTGGTACTTCCAGTAAAACAAGGATTGAAACTTATCCCCCTTTATTGTTATATAAAAGGAGGTTGTAAGTTGAAGTGGTACTTCCAGTAAAACAAGGATTGAAACAAATATTTGAAAAAGTAACAAAAGAAAACTTGCCAAGTTGAAGTGGTACTTCCAGTAAAACAAGGATTGAAACTTTCATTGCCTGAATTTACCCTTGCTACATCAACCAGTTGAAGTGGTACTTCCAGTAAAACAAGGATTGAAACGCGTGCGCATACATTCATTAAATATTAGCAATGTTCTTGTTGAAGTGGTACTTCCAGTAAAACAAGGATTGAAACACGCTTTGGATGAAGTTGTTTCGCAATGGATTGATGCAGTTGAAGTGGTACTTCCAGTAAAACAAGGATTGAAACTGAAATTTTCAAAGTAACCCTCAGAAGGTACAAACGCGTTGAAGTGGTACTTCCAGTAAAACAAGGATTGAAACAATACAACAATTGGTCTTGTAGAAGTATACAAATAAGTTGAAGTGGTACTTCCAGTAAAACAAGGATTGAAACCCATAGGATGGAAGCTTATTCAGCGTATTTGGGATGCAGTTGAAGTGGTACTTCCAGTAAAACAAGGATTGAAACCTATTTCTTCTTTTGTGTCTCCTTTTATGGACGCTAAGTTGAAGTGGTACTTCCAGTAAAACAAGGATTGAAACTTATATTGTGCTTTACTAATTTGACTGCATAAAACGCGTTGAAGTGGTACTTCCAGTAAAACAAGGATTGAAACATATCGTTTTCGTGGTCTTACTCATATAGCAATTGAAGTTGAAGTGGTACTTCCAGTAAAACAAGGATTGAAACCTGAAATGAGGGGGGAGGTGGAAGCAGTGAAGGTCCGTTGAAGTGGTACTTCCAGTAAAACAAGGATTGAAACACGCAACATAAACATAATAAGCAAAGTATAAATATAATAGTTGAAGTGGTACTTCCAGTAAAACAAGGATTGAAACTCCATGAATAAGAAGGTCAGAAACAATTTTTTTTTGAAGTTGAAGTGGTACTTCCAGTAAAACAAGGATTGAAACCGTTGTTGTGATATTTCTGTAATCATCTCAGGCGGGAAGTTGAAGTGGTACTTCCAGTAAAACAAGGATTGAAACCTGAAATATAATGTAATAGCGACTGGGGAATATATAGTTGAAGTGGTACTTCCAGTAAAACAAGGATTGAAACTTCTAATACAATCAAACTACCTTCTGCTATAAATTGTTGAAGTGGTACTTCCAGTAAAACAAGGATTGAAACGAAGAAACCGAAGAAGATTATTCGCTTGTTGCGGAAGGGTTGAAGTGGTACTTCCAGTAAAACAAGGATTGAAACGTCTATTTCAGGTATTAATAATATTGATGCTAGTCCTTGTTGAAGTGGTACTTCCAGTAAAACAAGGATTGAAACCAAAACGCCTTTGATATATCGTATTCGGAAAAGATGAGTTGAAGTGGTACTTCCAGTAAAACAAGGATTGAAACAACCCTCCCTATATTATAACCATGAGGATTGGCATGTAGTTGAAGTGGTACTTCCAGTAAAACAAGGATTGAAACTAGGAGTGCCTCCCTGAGGTCTTTCAATACCAAGGCGACGTTGAAGTGGTACTTCCAGTAAAACAAGGATTGAAACTTAATTCTAATATATGTATTACGCATATAAAAACCTCGTTGAAGTGGTACTTCCAGTAAAACAAGGATTGAAACCCTAATCAAGCTATCTGGTATTGTTGAAATGTACTCGTTGAAGTGGTACTTCCAGTAAAACAAGGATTGAAACTATTTGCCCTCCGGTAAACTATATTTTTGAGCCAGTCCGGTTGAAGTGGTACTTCCAGTAAAACAAGGATTGAAACCCTCATACGGCATCAGACCCGAGATCCACTCCCAAGTTGAAGTGGTACTTCCAGTAAAACAAGGATTGAAACGAATGATTGAATCAATAACCATTATTGCCTGCAATTAGTTGAAGTGGTACTTCCAGAAACAAGGATTGAAACCATACTTCTATCAGTTTGTCGCGTTCTTCTCTTTCCAATGTTGAAATGGTATTTCCAGTAAAATGGGAATTCAAATCTACACTTACATAAGTTTGTTATGATTGCTAATGTACGTCTAAATTTTATTTTAACTAAAGTATTAAACCTAAATTTCAACAAAAATTAAAAATCAAAATAAAATTTACACAAAATTGTTAAATTCTTTAGCGAATATATAATATAAAAATGCATTTAACAAAACCAGTCTTTAAGAAGATGCAAAGTCCAATCATACTACAAAACAGAACAGAATAAAAATTGCCGTAAAACAATAAGTTTTGTCGAAAAAAGTTACATTAATTGACATGGCTTGCTATATGATGTACAATAATGCTGTAAATTTTTCGATTTGAAAGAAGGTGACTCCTTGCTTGCAGGTGTATTGCAGCTGGGACAGTACGCACTCAATAAAAAGAGTACTGACACCGAGGAATATCTTCAAGTCATTGAAAACCCTAATGATAAAGGCAATTACAATCATGTCTTAAAAATTGCATTTGAATCTACCGAAGGAAACATAGTCTATCGTGGGGTTGAATACGAAGAGTTCTCCTCGAAAAAAATAAATAACTATGCATACAAAAAGGGAAGTGCAAGGGGTGGCGATGTAACACCTACTTCAAAGTATACAGATTCAATGAAGACTTTAAACAAGATAATGATATCTTTTAATGATATTTTAAAGAGTGCAAATCAAAACAATGACGAACAAAAAATATTTAAAGGCATTTATGAATACATGGTTTCAAATCAAGAAAACATTGCAAACGATATTACGGAAAAAATCAAATCCATCCCGTTAAAAAAAGGAGAATCTTTCATTATAACTGTTACTTTGTTTGATAACAATACTGAAAAATATATGGGCAATTTTCAATTAATAAGAAATCATCTTGCCAGAATTTTGAATGAACAGTATTACAATAAATACGGTAAAACATCAAAAGGTAAAGGTATCTGCTATTATTGTAAAAATGAAGGTGAAGTTTTCGGGTTTGTCAATACATATAATTCCTACACGGTTGATAAAATAGGATTTGTAACCGGTGGTTTCAAGCAGGAAAACGCGTGGAAAAACTATCCTGTCTGTTCTTGTTGCGCACAGAAGCTGGAGCAAGGTAAGAAATATATCAGAGAAAATCTTACATCTAAATTTTCAGGTTTCGACTATTTCGTAATTCCTAAAGCAGTAATAAGTGATGAACATGATGAAGCGGAATTTATAGAGACCCTCGAAGAATTTGAAAAAAATACGAACTTTTCCACCCAAGAATCCACAAAGCAAAACTTGCTTGGCAGTGAAAAAGATTTTCTGGAGATAATGAAGGACAGCAAAAATTATCTTAATTACAATATGCTTGTTTTTAAAGAAGAGCAGTCCGGAAGCGTTTTTAGGATACTTCTTTATATAGAGGATATTGTGCCAAGCAGGGTAAAAAACATATTGAGAGTAAAAGACAGAGTAGATGAAACAGTGCTGTTTAAAAATCTTCCGGGTAAAGATAATGCAACTTATGATTTAAAGTTTGGATTCGATAAAATAAGGACCTTTTTCCCGAATAACAAGACAGAAGGAAATTTTGACAAAAGTTTTCTTGAGATTTTAAACAATGTGTTTACATATAAAAAGATAAGTTACAAATTTCTTTTAGGGAGAATGATTTCAAAAATAAGGAGTGATTTTGCAAGGGAGGAATATGTAAAAAACCTTGTACTTCAGGCGCTGATGTGCATTATGTTTATTGATAAGCTTAATTTGCTCAGTGGTAAAGGGAAAGAGGTGCAAAAAATAATGATTGAGAAGACCGAGAAAAACAAAAAATATCTTGATTTTTTTGAAAACGAAAGTTATAAGGACGTTTTCAATTCAGATTATAAGAGAGCAGTTTTTTTGACAGGAGTGCTGACGGAAAAGTTATTAAACATCCAATACAAAGAAAGAGGAAGCAAACCTTTCTACAGCAGGCTCAATGGCTTGAAACTGAATAAAAACATAGTAAAAAGAATATATACCGAGGCCATTAATAAATTAAATGAATATAACAAGAACTATTATAAAGAATTGGAATATCTTATTGGCATGTACATGTTGTCGGAAGAATCCCAAAAGAATGTTTCCGATGATGAAATCAGTTTTTATTTTGTGCTTGGAATGTCATTGGCAAGGTTCTTTAATGAAGAAAAGAAAGACGGAGAGGATGAGGAATAATGATTAAAAACAGGCAGGAGATATTATTTTTATATGATGTTACGGATGCAAATCCCAACGGTGATCCTTTGGATGAGAACAAACCCCGAATTGACGAGGAAACGGGGATTAATATTGTAACGGATGTAAGACTGAAAAGAACCATAAGGGATTATTTGTATGACTATAAAGGATTTGATGGTTCTAACGGGAAGGATATATTTGTAAGAGAAATTGAATCGGAAAAAGGCGGAATTAAGGACGGTAAAGCAAGGGCAAAGGACTTTAATGAGAATGTCGATGAAATTTTGCAAAAGGCCATAGATATAAGGTTGTTTGGAGGAGTAATTCCTTTGGACAAGGCATCGATAACATTTACCGGGCCGGTGCAGTTTAACATGGGAAGGTCATTGAATAAAGTAAATTTAAAGCATATAAAAGGTACCGGAGCTTTTGCCTCAGGAGAGGGAAAAGCGCAGAAGACATTTAGGGAAGAATACATTGTGCCGTATTCCATAATTGCTTTTCACGGGATAATAAACGAAAATGCGGCAAAAAGAACCGGGCTCACTGATGAAGATGTGGATTTGCTGGACGATGCAATGTGGAACGGTACAAAAAATCTTATAACCCGCTCGAAAATGGGACATATGCCAAGACTGATGCTTAGGGTGGTATATAAACCAGGAGAGAATTTCTTTATAGGAGATTTGCAAAACAGAATATCTCTTAATTTTGACGTTGAAGAAGAAAAAATCAGATCAATTAAAGATTTTTCAATTAAATTGGATGAGCTTATAGATGAGTTGGCAAATTATGGTGATAAAATAGAAAAAGTTGTGTTTGTTGCGGATAAGAATTTGAGACTTAGTTATAAAGGGCGCGAAATCAATTTAAAAGATATAAAAGATATACGGTTTGAGGAAAAAACTTTTTAGAGAGAGGAAGATAAATGGTTGAAAAATATCTGGTTTTTGATATTAGTGCCTCTTACGGCCATTTCAAGAAACCTTATACTACAACATCTCCCCTTACATATTCAATCCCGACCAGGACCGCTGTTTCAGGAATAATTGCGGCAGTATTGGGATTTGGAAAAGAAGACTACCAGGAGCATTTTACAAAGCCCCAAGCCAAAATTGCAATAGGAATTAGAAATCCTGTAAAAAAAGTTAGAATCAGTGAAAATTTAATTAACACGAAAAAATCAATGAATATAATACATGAACGGACTCAGATAAAGATTGAATTTTTGAAAGATGCATGTTACCGAATTTATTTTACGCATACAGACAAGCAGATTTATGAAAGGTTAAAAGAATCTTTGAAAGAACATCGCACTGTTTATACAATCAGTATGGGACTTAGTGAAAATCTTGCGAACTATACTTTTACCGGAGAATTTGACGGACGTGAAGTGAAAGGAAATAAAGAAATTGTGGAATTTTCAAGTGTTGTACCTTTGGATATCCTGAAAAAGGGTGATATTGAGTTCGAAGATGACAGGGAGTATTTTACGGAAACCATACCGGTGGAAATGGATGCCGAAAGAAATATAAATGAGTACAGAGAGGTGTTGTTTGAAAGAAACGGCTGTAAGGTCAGGGCAAGGGTTGATTCCTATATTAAAATTGAAGGAATAGACGAAAATATTTTGATTATATAAAGAGGTGGAAGCGATGTTGCTTTCGCACCCGGGAAAGCTGCTTTTGGACCATTTGAAAAATGTGTTTTTAATCGGAGACTGTATTTTAATGCAGAAAAAGACCGAATTTGAGAGTTTTTCAGAACATGATATTCGCCAATTAAACAAATTGAATTTACTTACTCATGATCTTGGCAAGGCTACATCGTATTTTCAGGATTACATAAGAAATTTGGATGATAATACACAAAAGAATGATGAAAGGAAAAGGCACGGTCTTTTGTCAGGGGTTTTGTCCTTTAAAATTGTAAATGCAGTTATGAAGAATGAAATACTTGCTTTTTTATCTTATATGGTGGTTTCAAAACATCATGGTGAGCTTGACGATTTTACAAATTTTATATCTGTAATAAGCGGTGACGAAAAGAATAAAACTCTTTTAAAGCTGCAATTTGAAAGTATAGATAAAGGTAAGTTGCAGGAAGTCATTACAAGGCTTGGAATTGATTTTGACATATTGAGTTATACGGTTGATGAGTTTGAAAACGACATTGATTATATTACTTCGAGAAAGGTCAGAAAGAAAGTAAAGGAGCTAATGGGACTTGAAATATTCCTGCTAATTGATTATCTTTTTTCTTTATTAATCTTTTCTGATAAACTTGAGGCGATATACAATAGTGAAAATATGAATATTGAAGAATTTATTGAAAAAAACACAAATAGGCCCAGGATTTCATCGGATTGTGTTGATAAATTCAAAAAAAGCCTTGAAATAAAAAATATTCGGATGGCCGAGTGGCGGAACAGGGCATATCAGGATGTTTTGGGCAGTGTTGAAAATCTTTCGCTTGAAGAAAAAATATTGTCCATTAACCTTCCCACCGGTTCCGGAAAAACACTTACAGCTCTTAAAGCTGCTTTGCGGTTGAAGGAAAGACTGATTGAAGAAAAGGGATATAATCCAAGAATTATTTATGTACTTCCCTTTACTTCGATTATTGAGCAAAATTTTGATGTTTTTCAGAAAGTTTTAGGCACTACCGAGTCAAATGTACTTTTAAAGCATCATTATTTATCCCAGAGGGTCTACCAATGGGAAAAGGAAGGAGAAATAGAGAGCTTAAGTGATACTGTTTCCGAACATCTTGTGGAGTCGTGGGATTCGGAAATAGTTGTAAGTACCTTTGTGCAGTTATTGCATTCTATTTTTACAAACAGAAACAGAAAGCTTAAAAAGTTTCACAATATTGTTAATTCAATAATAATATTGGATGAGGTGCAGAGTATACCCCACAGGTATTGGAATCTTGTGCGGGAAACTTTTAGTGCCATGGCAAAGTATCTTAACTGTCATTTCATTTTTATGACTGCAACCATGCCATTGATTTTTTCTGAAGAAAACAAGGAAATATATGAATTGGTAAAGGATAAGAGGAAATATTTTGAAGAGTTTAGCCGTATAACCATTGATGCGAAAAGATTGACGGACAAAACTACACTGGATGAATACAAAACATTGTTATTGGATGATATTCTCCGATATAAAAAGGACGACTTTCTGATAGTTATGAATACAATTAGAACTTCCATTGAGATATATTCATTTATAAAAGAGGAATTAAAGGATGAGGCAGAGATATATTATCTTTCGACCAATATCATTCCGAAGGAGAGGCTTGACAGAATAAAAAAGATAAAGGAAAGCAAGAATCGCAAGATAATTGTATCAACCCAGATGATTGAAGCCGGTGTGGATATTGATATTGACCGGGTCTACAGGGATTTTGGCCCAATGGACAGTATAAACCAGACGGCGGGAAGATGCAACCGTGAATGGGGAGATAAAAAGGGACTTGTTACGCTGGTGAATTTGGTAAATGAAAATCATCATAGCAGGCCTTATGCAACATATATCTATGACAATGTATTGATAGAGGAGACGAAAAAGGCACTTTCAGGGCTTGAAATGATTGAGGAAAAAGAGATTTTTCATCTTGCAGAAAAGTATTATGTGGGATTGAAAAGCCATGGAAGTGATGAAAGTCAAAAACTTTTGGATTGCATAAAGGAACTTCGTTACAGGGAAGCTTTTGAATGTGGAAAGGATGATAAAAATTCCGGAGTATTTGAACTTATACGACAGGACTTTAATACGGTGGACGTGTTTATCGAAATAGATGATGACGCAACCGAAGTATGGCAGGAGTATCAGAGTATAAAAAAGATAAAAGACAGGTTTGAGCGAAAAAGGAAATTTAATCAGTTCAAAAAAGACTTGTATATGTATGTGCTCAGTCTTCCCGAATTTGCTGTCAGAAAGCAGGTTGATATTGATGAAAAGGATATAACTTTCATAAACCGGGAAATGGTTTTTAATACATATGATAAAGATACGGGTTTTATGAGGGATTTGGAAAAAGACTACTTTTTTTAATGGGGGAATTGGCTTGGATATTAAGATATTAACGGTAAGATTGGAAAGTAACAGGGTTGAAAGCAGGGATATACCTAAGATAAGGGGCTATCTGGCAGGAAGGTTTCCACAGTATCTTGAGCTTCACAATCATCTCGGAGAAAATAAATTTAATTATGGTTATCCGGTGATACAATATAAATCCATAAATGGAGTGCCGAATATTTTAGCTATAAATGAAGCTTCAAAGATATTGATAGATATTTTCTATGATGTAAAAGAAATTGATATGAAAGACAAGGTCATGAGCATCTTGGAAAAGGGTTATGTGCTGAAGACCAGGGAACTTAAAACGACGGAAAGGATGATTGAATATAGATTTTTGTCGCCGTGGCTGGCATTGAACCAAGAGAATTATGAAAAGTTTATAAATTCGGATTCAGGTGAGCGGGTGGAAATTTTGAAGAAAATCCTTACCGGAAACATCCTGTCTATGGCAAAAGGTCTGGGTTATTGTGTGGACAAGCCTATCGAGATGCTTATCAAGATGCGGCCTGTCAAGGTTAATTATAAAGATAGAAAGATGATTGGTTTTAAGGGGGAATTTATGACTAATTTTATAATCCCGGATTATCTTGGATTGGGCAAGTCTGTGGCAAGAGGTTTTGGCACTGTGGTCAGGGTGAAGAACGGAGGTTTTATGTAAGAAAATAAAGGAGGAAAGGTATATGAAATATAGGAAAGCTGATGCATTGATTGTTATTATGGGGACAAATCCTTTTCCAAATCTTGTTTCAGCAGCAACAAGAGTTAAAATTGATGGATATATTTATTGCATTTGTTCAGAAGATACAGCAGGGAAACCTTATGAAAAATTTAAAAATCTTCTGCAGAATAAAGGTTTTAAAAACAATAGTGGTCAAGAGCGTATAAAAAAGTATCTTTTAACAGATGACGAAATGAAAGTAAAAAATATAGAAAACAAAGTAAATTCTGTGCTTGATGAAATTTTAAGAACAACTCAGGGAGATATATTGATAGAACTCAATTATACGTGTGGAAAAAAGATTATGTCTTCAGTGGTGTATGATGTGATTAAAAATAAAAAATTTAAAAATACTGGAAGAAATATTGAGATTAATTTAACTTATATAGATGCAGAAAGAGAATTAATGTACGTTGAACAACTTGACAAAAGAAAAGTCTCATCAATTAAATTATGTGATTTGGAAGAAAGTTTTGAGCTTAGTGTTATTGATATTATTGAAACTTATAATACAGAAATTTGTGAATTTATTGAAGCACCTAAATATGAGAAACTTTCAAATAAAATTGGTGGAGTGTTTGAAAGCATATCTAATAAAGAAAAAGGGCGTAAAGATTATGATGATTTAATGAAAGCAAGAAAAAGAATTACCAAAGAAAAAAAGAATGAAAAAATTTTTATGGATGAATTAAATGCTACTCTGAAAGACTTTAAGTTGTCTGAGGAAGATATTAATTCTGCTGGGTTTAAAAATGAAAAGGAGATAAAAGAATATTTCGAAGGAAGTAAATGGTTTGAAGAATATATTTTAAATAAATTATTACCACTAAAAGAAGAAAAGATAATTGATGGACTAGTAGCAAATATAAAAAGAAAACAAGTACTTAATGAAAGAGAGTTTGAAGTTGATATTGTATTGTATAAAAGATATAAAATGTATGCTTTATCATTATCAGCAACAAATAGTCTCAACACTGCTACGGAGAAATTGTATGAGATATTTCAACGTTCAACGGATTTGGCAGGCGATGAAACGGAAAAGGGACTTATAACACTTTTATGGGATGGAGAGTTAAAAGAGCTAAAAGCAAAGTGTATGAATTTGTGGGACGATGATTTACCTAGTGGCGTATTTATTTCTGGAGTTAAGGATTTACCGTGCTTAAAAGATAAAGTTAAAAACTGGATATGTGGAGGTGGGATAAATGTACAATAGAGTTGATTATATTGTTTCTCTTGTAGGAAAGAATCCTATGCCTTCTTTTATAACGATTTTTAATTATATAGAAGATAATCCTAAAGTTTTTTTAATACATACTGAAAAGTCGGAAGAAAATATTGGGACTAAAAAAGTTGCCCAAAATATAAAGGAAGTTTTAATAAAAAAAAATAATAAACTTACAATAGAACTAGAAAAGTGTGATAAAAGCAATCCAGGAGAAATTAATAAAGTTGTTAAGTCCATTGTTGAAGCTATAAAAAAAGATGTATCAGAAAGAAAAAAGGATGAAGATGAAGTCATACTGCTTCTGGATTATAGTAGCGGTACAAAAGCTATGTCAGCTATTTTTTATGAGCAGATAGTAAACTTTGAGGATGATATTATATGTACTGTTGTGTCGTATATAGATGATAAAATTATAAAACTATATTCAAAAATAAAAAATCTCAATAATGTAAAAATAGGAGATGTATTTAGCGGAAAGAATATTTCTATTGGAGATATTGTGAAGCTTCATGGATATAAAATTAGTTCTGACTTTAATAGAATTGGTAAAGACATTGATTACATTGAAGAAATACATAGTAATGAAATAGTTTTTGAAAAAGATAATGAAAATAGTAATAAAAAAGGTAATAAAAAAAGTAATAATAATCAAAAATTCAAAGTTAATGGAGTAGCTTTCTTGCCCTCAAAAGGTAGTCTTGTTCTTTGCTTTGATTCAAAAGAATCAAATTATAAAAAACAAAAGCTTGAATTATTTGAGAAAAAATATTATGCAAATAAGCTTGGAGGAGATAAAAGTCTCTTTTTATTTAGGGGAAGCTTCAAAAACGAAGAAGGTAAAGATTACAAAGACGATTTAATAAACGAAATTGTCCGATTGTATGATTATGATATGAGGAATAGGTGTTATTTAATAGATAGTGAAGAGTCTTTTGAAGAATATATAAAGAAATATTTTAAGTCGTAGACAAAAAGGGGGAAGAATAATGGCAGAGGCATTGGTTTTATGGGAGGTATCTCGAAAGCAGGATTATATTTTTACCAGCAATAAACTGAAAGAAAATATAGGGGCATCAATAATCATCGATAAAATTACTTCAGAATTACCTACTAAAATTGATGAACGATATCAGGAAAATAAGGTTTACAGTGGCGGAGGAAGCAGTTTATATAGATTTAAAAGTAGAGAAGAAGCCAAATCATTCATTGAAAGTCTTAGTGAAAAAATTTTAAGAGAGTATCCCGGTGTAGAAGTGTTTATGGTTGTAGAAGAATACGATGATGAAGTTACAAAAGCCATAGACAGGGCACATAAAAAGCTTGCACAAAAAAAGAACCAGAGGAAAAACAGCGGTCAACAGTTGTCATTTGGAATTGAAAGAATATGCAGTTCTACAGGTCTTCCTGCTGTGAAAAAGTATCCTGAACCTGATGGAAGAGTTCGATACATAAGCTATGAAACTGAAGTTAAAATTAAAAATGATACAAGATATGAAAGGTTTCAAAAACTTATACCAAAGGGATATGAATTCCCGTCAATGTTTTCTGAACTGATAAAGGGTGAAAAAAGCTATATTGCAGTAGTACATACAGACGGAAATAGAATGGGAAGACTTCAGGATGAGTTAAAAGCGTGTTATGCTCACCTCAACGGAGACATTACCCAGAAAAACGAAGAATATCTTTTAAACCTCAGAAGGTTTAGTGATGATATAACAAAGGCATATGAAGAATCATTTATAGCCATGACAGATACAATAGATAAAAATAAAAAAGAGATTTTTGACTGTACCAACATTAAAGAAAAAGTGTTCCCTGTTATTCCGGTTATTGTGGCCGGGGATGATATTACTTATGTTACAAACGGGAAAATAGGTATAGAGACGGCGCGGATTTTTCTTGAGCATTTGTCAAAAAAGCAAATCAGATTATATGGTGACAAATTCGTCAATCTTAATGCTTGTGCAGGTGTTGCGATAGCAAGAGTAACGAATCCATTCGCAAAAACTTATCAGTTAGCTGAAGACCTTTGCAGAAATGCAAAAGCAAAACTCTTAGAAGAATGTCAGGACGAAGATTATTCTCTTATAGATTGGCATATCGAACAAGGAGAATTTATAGGAAGCATCACTGAAATAAGAGAAAAATATTATATATCCGAAGACGGAAAAAATTTGACAATGAGACCTCTGTATATTAATAATGAGGGAAATTTTAGGTCATATAAGAATTTTAAAACTGCACGTAATTATATAAAAAGAATAAAAATTAATAAAAAATCAGTTTCCAGAAGCAAATTAAAAGAGCTTATAGGAGTACTGAAAAAAGGAGAAACGGAAACGAAACTGTTTTTGAAATTTAATAAAATAGAAAATTACTTCCCAAGACTTGAAGGAACTTCCGGGGATTATTGCTTTAGCAGCGATGGGACATGTTTGTACTATGATGCAATTGAAGTAATGGATCTATTTATAGATTTGGAGGGATGCTAAATGAGTGGTTTATATAGAATCGAAATGGAACTGCTTTCGGAAGCGATTTTTGGAAGCGGATATTCAATTCCCGGTTCTGTGGATCTCGAAATAGTTTGTGATGAGTATGGAATTCCCTTTATGAAGGCAAAAACTTTCAAAGGAAACCTCAGGGAAGTCATGGAAGACGCTGCAAAACTTTTAGGAAAGGGTTATGAAGAAAAAGTTGAACAACTGCTTGGTAAAGAGAATAGTGGAGTTGATTCGTGGAAGAACCTTAAGTTCTCCGATTGCAGGCTTCAGGAAAATGTCAGAGAGTATATTAGATTAGCAATAGAAACCAATAAAATAACTGCTGCGGAAGTAAAAGAGGCTATGACCTCAATAAGAAGTTTTACTAGTATTGATGACAATGGTTCAAGTAAGAAAAGGTCATTGAGAGAATACCGGGTAATTAAGAAAGGACTTGTATTTGAAGTTGATGTAGAGTGTGAACGTGAATTGAGCGAGGAAGAGTTGGCTTTACTGGCTGTCAGTGTTAAGTCATTAAGGTATATTGGAATGATGCGAACAAGGGGAAAAGGAAGGGTAAGTTGCCGGCTTCTTGTGAAAGAAAACGAAAAATATAAGGATGTAACCGATTTTTATGTTAATAAACTTTTAGAGGGGGCCAGGGCTAATGTTTAAGTATATTGAATACGATATTGAAACTCTTCAGAATGTTAAGCTTGCCAGGACTGATTCAAAGGAAGATTCGGAAGAGTCAATTGATTATATTTCCGGTTCAGCAATCAGAGGGGCTTTTATTTATAAATATATTAAAAAGTATGGAGTTGATATTAGCCAAGGTATACACAAGAAAAAGATATTCTCTGGTGATATTACATTTTTGAATGCATATCCCAAACATGATGATAAAAGAAGTATGCCGTTTCCAAAATGTTATTTTGCTCCAAAGGATGAGATGAAGAAATTTAAAAAAAGCAATTCCACGTTAGAAATAAAGTTGAGACCCGATATTGGATATGAGAGAGTTCGTTTATGTAATTTTGCTGTTGCTAATGATGATTTAAATAATTATAAAGGAATAAAAGTAGAAAAGGAATCTAATTTACACATTAACAAGAATAAAACTGACTCTAAAACAAAGATGTTCAGGTATGAATCAATAAAAAGAGGACAAGTTTTCAGGGGCATCATAAGGGTTAAAGAAGAATATATTGACGAAGTTCGTGAATTACTTAATGACAGTATTATATATATCGGGGGTTCAAAAGGGAACGGGTACGGACAGTGTAAGATAAAGAATATGAGTGAGGCTAAAGAGAAAAACCCTGAATATGAATTATATGAAAAGAAAAATTCATTTGATAAGAAGCTGTATTTGATTGCTATTTCTGACATAATATACAGAAACAAATTAGGAGAATACAAGACTTTTATTGATGAAGATTTTTTGGAAGAAAAATTGGGACTGGAGAAGGTTAGTTTTGTCAATAGCAATATAGAAATACATACTATTTCTGGATTTAATAACAAATGGAACTGTAGAATACCTCAAGTGGTTGGTATAAAAGCAGGCAGTGTATTTGAGTATGATATTACAGGAAAAGTTGATAATCATAAACTTATTGAATTTATGAATGAAGGAATTGGAGAACGAAAAGTAGAGGGATATGGGAGATTTGTAATAGTAGATTCCATATCAGATGCCAAATTTGAAATGGCAGAAAAAGAGGAAAAAGAAGATAAGTTATCGTTGTTGAGAAAGAAAAGAGATTTAGAAGGCAAGCTTAGTGACAGTGAAAAGAAACAGATACAGAATTTATTGAATTCTATTTACAGGAAAAGAATTACTGACCAATTAAGTAAAGAGGTAGAGAGTGTTACTTCAGATCTGAAAGATGGTGATAGATTAAATAATAGTCAATGGGGAAAACTCATGAACCTTTTTAAAGAATTAAAATACATGCAACCTGAGGAAGGAATTGGGAAATTTGAGAAATACAAAGAACGAGTGATGAATAAAACCGGTTCATATGGACAGAATAAAACGGCTTATGAGCAATTAAAGTACGTAAAGATAAAAGAAGATAATATCCTTGATTACTTCACAGAAATTGTGAAAAACAGCATAAGTATTACTTGGCTTGAAGAAGATGATTTAATAGACAGTTTTGAGGAATTTGATGTGGGAATGGACGAAAATTTTGCATATAGAGTTAACATGGAATTTTTATCTGAACTTTGCAGATACCAGTTGAGAAAGGAGGAGGAATAATGAGGTGGGTTACGATATTACAAGCAGAAATAAAGAGTAAGTCGCCATTGTTTATTGGTGATGGTTCGGATTTATTTTTGATAGATGATGAAACTGGAAAAGCCTACTTGCCGGCAACAAGCGTAGCAGGGGCTTTCAGGGCATACTTGAAGAGCATTGGAGAAAGATACCAGGATTTATTTGGGGAACAGTCTGACGAGGGAAAAGTTAAAATGAGTAAAGTGTTTATAAGTGACGCTTTTGCTGATGTTAAAGGGATAGATAGAAGAATTGAAATAAAGATAGATTCTGAAAAAGGCAGCAGTATGGATGGCTCAAAAAGAGACGTCTGCTATTTGAGTCCAGGATTAAAATTTGAACTGGTGTTCGAGATTTATAATGATGAAGAGAATGATGAACTGGTAAAGATGTTATACAAATGCCTAAGTGCACTTGATAAAGGTTATATACGATTAGGAGGCAATAAAAGCAACGGATTGGGCGTTTTTGAAGTTGTTAAAGCAGGAAAAGTGACTTTTGATTTAACTAACAGAAATGAGTGGATGAAGTTTTTGAATGGTGAATATTCAGTATATAATGCGGAGTCTGATGAATTTTTGAAGGAAATAAAAAATTTAAAGATAGAAGGATATGTTGAGTTTAAAATTGATGGAAAATTTACTACACCTGTTTTGGTAAAATCTCCTGAATCGGCAGAAAACGATGCGGATTATAAAAATGTAAAATCCGGCGATAAGTTTGTAATTCCAGGAAGTAGTTTTAAAGGTATTCTTAGATCAAGGATGGAAAGGATAGCGAATTATTTCGGAATCAAAAACGAAATAGAAGAGTTGTTTGGAAATGTTTCTCCTGGAAGTTATCAGGAAGATACAAACGATGAGGTAAATGGTGAAGGAATTGAAAATGCTGAAGATGAAAATAAAAAAGACAAGTATTCATTAAGCAGAATATTTGTGGGAGAGGCTGCAATAGATGAAATAAAGCAAGAAGGTGACCGTTCTTTTAAAAAGTACAACAAGATACACATCGATAAATTTACAGGAGGCGTGATGAATACTGCATTAATGGGGGAAATACCTGTTCAGGGAAATACAAGCTTTAATGTACTTTATAAAAAGCTTGGAAATAGCGAAAAAGATAATTTGGCAGTGGGCTTGATTACATTTGCTTTAAGGGATTTGGGAACGGAAAATCTTGCTGTGGGAAGTGGCAACAGTACTGGGCGTGGTAGATTCAAAGCTTCAAAAATGGTTATTTCTGATAGTGATACAGTTATAGAAATTGATTTTGACAATAAAAGTATATCGCCAAATAAAGATATTTTGAACAGGTATATTGAAGCAGTAAGAAGTTATGCAGGAAAAGGAGAGATAAGCCAATGATGCAAACGGAATATTTATTGAAAGAACTGTCAAAAGAAAACATAGAAAATCTATTGGGTGTTGAAATAGATTGTTCATTAAGGGATTTGATAAGTAACCCGGAATTACTTAAAAAGATAGGATTGGAATTTGCTATTGTGTACAATTATGATTCTGTTCTGTCTGACAGGATTGAAAATCTAAAGATTGATTGCGACAGTATTATTGAAGGAAGATTTTTCAATGAAGTGGCAGAAATAAGGGTATTTTTAGACGGTGAGAATTTGAATGGGAATATATTTGTGGAGAACGAAAAATGCGAAAAAAAGATTGAGATGGAATTTTTGTTATATCCGAGAAACGGTGAAAAAACAGGTTATGCGGAAAAGCTTAAAGTTAAAAAATACTTTTCTTATGATGAGGATGGACAAGCATTTATTAGTTATGTAAAACCTTGCAGATTAATATTTAAGGAGTGATTTTATGAACAGCTATTCAAAAGCACCGTTTAATTTTGTAAGACTTCCGGAAAGGCCGGTTATTAGATATAGTAGTATAGACGAACTTCCTGGACATGACAGTTATAGAGGAAAGAATGGTGAAGAACTGCTCAGTGGTTATATTGAGTACACCTTGACTGCAGAAACCCCTATTATTGTTTCTGGAGGAATAGAAAAAGAAAAGGATGGTTACAGGCATGCAAGATTTTTTGAAAATGTAGAAGGTAAAAAAGCTATTCCAGGTAATACCATAAGAGGTATGGTGAGAAGTAATCTTCAAATACTAAGTTTTAGTAATATATTAGGTGGTGTAAATGATAAGGGAGAGTACCCAAACAGTGATATTCAGGATTCTAGGTTTTTATTCAGGGATGTAGCGGGAAATAATTCTTTGTCAAGAAAATATGCAAATACTATGGGAATTGTTTCGGGAAAAAGAATTGCAGAGAATGTCCATGCAGGTTATATTATGAAAGAAGGTAAGTATTATAAGTACATACCAGCAAAGGAAATAAATAACATGCCCTACATAAGAATTGATGAAATAGAATTGAGAAAAATTGCAGATCCCGATCTTGAAATTAAATATATGTATACCAGAAAGTTGCTTGAATATGAGGAAAAGATACACGAGCTTAATAAAATAATTGCTGAGGCTGAAGATAAAGGTAAGGATAAAGAACAAGAAGATTTGGTAGAAAAAGCAAAAAATGAGTTGAATGGTATCTTGAATGATTGTAAAAATAATGGATATGAGCCATATTGTGTTGATATTTCATTTGAGATTGATAATCAAAACAATAAAATTATTAAAGTTGGTAAGAGAGGAAAATATACTTATAGCGGAGTGATTTTGTCAGGAGGATGGATCTTAGGGAAGAGAAGCCATTATATTGTAGGTGAAGAAGATAGTAGTATTGCGGCAATTAAAATTGATGATTCTATAATTGATGATTACAAAAAAGATTTAATTTTGACAAAAAAAGAGAAAAAGACAGTAAAATCAAGTCGTGATCGTGAAATAGAAGTAGAAAAAAGAAGAGATAAAAGTGAAAAAAATGATAGTAAAGAAGGATTCTATGCTTTACCTGAAAGAGGACAAAAGAAACCTTTCTTTTATATAAATCATGCAGGGAGATTTCATTTCGGTTTTACGCCATACATGAGATTGTTTTACCGTAACAGCGTATTTAATTATATACCGGAAACTTATAAAGCAGTTGAAGGTATTAGCTATTCTGAAGCTTTGTTTGGTTTTATTGGAAGACTTCATGGAGGTAAAAATGTACATTATAAGTCGAGGTTAAGTTTTGAGGATGCTGTAATAATCGGTGATGCACAGGAGTATTCTGAAAATGGGATAGGTCTTGTACTTGCGGCTCCAAAGCCTACTTGTTATCACATTTACTTGGAGCAGAAGAAAAATATTGATAAAAAAGAATTGAATACTTATGAAGATGAGTCGAATGAAAAGAATAATTTCAAAATCAGAGGAATTAAGCAGTATTGGTTAAAAGACAGAATTATTGTTCCAAAAGAAGAAGTAAAAAAAGAAAAAGTTGCCGTTTATTTACATCCTCTTAAGGAACGAACAAAGTTTAAAGGAAGGATATATTTCAATAATCTTTATGCAGATGAACTTGGACTATTGTTATGGTCTTTAAGACTTGAAGATAATTGTTACCAAACTATAGGAATGGCAAAACCCTTTGGTTTTGGAAGGGCGAAAGTGGGAGATATTAAGCTGCATGTGGAGGATCTGAATAAGAAATACAGTGAATTTTGCTTTGATTATGAAAAAACTGAAGATATAGATAAATATATTTCATCGTATAAACAAGATTTTTCAAAGAAGTATCTTAATGGGAATTCTATTGAAAACTCTAAGCCAGTGGAAGAGCTGATAACAATAAAGTCACAGATATTACCGATAAAATATTGTGAGTACATGGGATTTAATGAGTATAGAAAAAAAGGTTATTTCCCAAAAATAATTGAATGGATAGAAATAATAAGAAATGAAGGTAATGATAATTATAAAAATATAAAAAAAAACATAATGAATGACAGTAACGATAGATATAAGAAAAGTGCAAATACCATGAACAAAAATACAAAAGGTGAAAATAGAAGAGAAATTGGTAGTAAAAAGCCAGGCTCTTTATTATCAATTGAATACGATAGAAAAGATATAGCAGAAAAGCTGGAAGAATTAAAGAAAAAATTACAAGATCCTGATAAATAACATTTATCTATAAAAAGATGAAAGGGGGAATATACCTTGGAGCTTTATAAGGATCTGATGAAAAAAACTATTTTTTGGCGTGAAATGGATAGAAGCAGTGAAAAACTAAGGATAGCGTCGGAGGAATACTATAAAAAAGAATTAATGCCGCTTATTATTGAATATTTCATACAGGAAAACGCAAAGAAAATTAGCGGAAGCTGTGACGCGATGGTTCTTACACTTGGTACGTCTTATGAACCGTTGGTATTATCCATTTCTGTATTAAAACCTGAGAAAGTATTGATTTTATATACTGATAAGTCTCATCATCTTCTCGATGATGTAATAGAATTTACAAAACTAAAACCAAGTCAATATGTAGCAACTGATGTGGATGCGGAAAATCCGTTGCAATTATACAGAAAGATAAAAGATGTGTATGAAAAATGGGGAAGACCCAGGAATATATATGTTGATTTTACAGGTGGAACAAAGTCAATGGCTGCAGGTTGTGCAATGGCAGGTTCGGCTATAGGGGCGAAACTGATTTATATTGCCGGCAATTTTCTTACAGATCTTAGGAAGCCTGAACCGGGAAGCGAAAAACTCTGTTATATTGATGATCCTTATACTGTTTTTGGAGACTTGGAAAGAGAACAGGCCATTTCGTTATTTAACAAAATGGACTATGTATCTGCGTACAGGATATTTGAAGAATTGGAACAAAGAGTCCCGGGTACGAAAGAATATAGTGCTTTAAAGTATATATCAAAAGCTTATAATGCTTGGGATAGCCTTGATATAAGCGGAGCAGCGGATAATTTGTCAAAATGCTATGAGATAGTTGTAACAGAAGGAAAGATAGATAAAAGTTTTGTTTTGAATTCCCATATTGAGAAACTGGAAAAACAATTGGGAGTTATTAGGGTATTGGAAAAAATTCATTGCAGTGAAGAAGCGGCTAAAAATAAAAGTGTAATTTTTGACAATATAGGCTATTTGATTGCCAATTTATATCAGAATGCAATGAGAAGAGAGAAGCAAGAAAAATATGAGATGGCATCACTTCTTTTATATCGTATACTTGAAATTGTTGAGCAAAAAAGGTTATGGAATTACGGTGTGGATACCTCGGATGCAGATTTTACCAAATTATGTGAAGATGAAAAAGTTTTGCTTGAGAAGGCCAATAAAATCATAAGAAGTGTAAAAGGGTTTAATGAATGGAAGCAACTAGACAAGAAAATAAGCCTTTTAGCCGGATATATACTCCTTGCGGCAGTTGGGGATGATATAATAAAAACTAAAAAACCCGGTAAAGAGATTGACAGTATAAATAGATTGAGAAACAAAGTTGAGGCAAGAAATAATAGTATTTTTGCTCATGGTTATGAATTTATTAGTAAAGAAAAGTATAATGAATTTAAAAAAGTGGTTGAAGATTATATGAACTTGTTGTGTTCTATAGAAGGAATAGATAAAGAAGAACTGTTTGATTCATGCGAGTTTATAAAGCTATAGCCGAGAGTTAATATGATTAAAGAATAAGGTGTTGAAATTAAAACCAGATTATGTTATGTTTTAATTAAAGTGATAAGTAACATTTTACAAAATGTGGATACAAAATTATTGAGAATTTTGAGTTCATGTTCGTTAAAGCCTTGGAAATAGTGGTATGGAAGCTTATGTTGATAGCAAAAAATTGAATGAAAAATGGTGGATTTTAGGAGAATTTTGATAAAATATGACCAAAAAAGTTCAGTCAAAAAAATCTTGTAAGCATTGACATTTAAGCAATATCACCTCGAGGACTGTTGAAGAGGTACTTCCAGTAAAACAAGGATTAAAACATATGAGACTCTATTTCAAGCCTTACAGAATCAGAACTTCCACCAATCCATTTTCTGTGCCGTTAAAACAAACCTTGTAAGGAGGTGCCAAATGAAGCTGATTCTGAATACACCCGGACTTTACCTTTGTAAAAGGGAGAGTGCTTTCAGATTCAAAGCGAGAATGAAAAACGGGAAATAGCTGCAACTAAAGTTGACCAAATAATGATAACCATTCATGCAGCTCTTACAACTGATGCAATTGAACTGGCCCTTGAATACAATATTGACATAATATTTTTAAAAAACACGGGACAACCAATGGGGCGTGTATGGCATTCAAAACTTGGAAGTATCAGTACAATTAGAAGAAAACAATTATTCCTCCAGGATAGCCCGCTTGGGCTTCAACTTGTAAAAGAATGGATCTTGGAGAAAATGGATAATCAAATACGGCTGTTAAAGAAACTGGAAGTTAACCGCAGAGATGATGAAAAACGTGCTATAATCAGGGATACCATAGAAAAGATTGAAAAGCAAAAAGCTAACATTATGTCGATTAACAATAAAGAAACAGTGAACAATGTAAGAAATATGCTTCTTGGTTATGAAGGAACTGCCGGAAGAGTATATTTTGAAACCCTTGGCAAGTTGATTCCTGAGAAATATGCTTTTGAAGCGAGAAGCCGGAATCCTGCGAAAGATCCTTTCAACTGTATGCTCAACTATTCCTACGGTATTTTATATTCCAGCGTTGAAAAAGCCTGCATAATTGCAGGATTAGACCCATACATTGGCATTATGCATACCGACAATTATAATAAGAAAGCTCTTGTATATGATTATGGTTGAAATGTACAGAGGATATATGGATGAAATAGTTTTCAGGCTGTTTAGCACAAAGAAAGTTCAAGACGATTTTTTTGACAAGATTGAAGATGGTTACTATCTCAATAAAGAAGGAAAGCAACTGCTAATATCCGAGTATAACAAAGAGCTGGAAGTCAAAATGAATTACAGAGGAAGAAGAATAGAATTTGCCAACATAATCCAGTACGACTGCCATCAGATTGCAAATCGCATACTGAAGGAGGATATACCATGTTGACCTGGGTAATTTATGACATTGCATCTAACAAGACCAGAAACAATATCATAAAGAAATGCAAAAATGCCGGACTTTATCGTGTGCAAAAAAGCGTTTTTCTTGGCGATATTGAGAGCAATAAATTTGATGAACTCAAATTGGAACTTGACAGCATAATAGATAAGGACAATGATTCTGTTTATGTGTTTACAATGACCAAAGCTGAGCTCAATAAAGCAGGTTTGTTGGGACAGGCATTTGACAAGGAGTTGGTAACTGATGAAATCATCTCAAAGTTTTTTTAATGAGAATCAGTACTATATTACACCTTCAGACATGATTGAGTTCCTTTACTGCAAAAGGTATATTTATTATATGAAATGCCTTGGAATTGACCAAAATGTTGAGAAACGTTTTAAAGTTATGATAGGAAGGGAAATACATGAAAGAAGAGGGGAACAGAATAAGAATTATTTGCCGAAAAAAATTGGTTCAATTCATAAAATGATAGGAGTAAATTTGGTTTCCGAGAAATATGGAATAAAAGGAAATGCGGACGAAGTCCATACACTTGCTGATGGAACAATGGCACCATTGGATTATAAATTTGCCAGGTATGATGAAAGACTTTTCAAGACTTATAAGAATCAGCTTGTTATGTATGCAATAATGATTGAAGAAACTTTTGGCAGAAAAGTCAATAAGGGATTTTTGGTGTATTGCAGGGAAGGAAACAGACTGGTGGAAGTTTGTGTGACGGAAGAAGATAAAGACAAATTATGCCGTTGCATAGAAGAATACAAAATGGTCCTGGACGGATATTATCCTGAAGCAACAAAACAAAAAAGTAAATGCCTCGATTGTTGCTATAAAAATATTTGTATCAAATGGCTTTCTTGCACTTCATAAATCAATTGAGATTGTAAAATATTTTATGTAAACTAATTGACTCCTTCTATGATAGAATAATAAAGTATAGGGGGAGTTTTTTATGGCAAGAAAAAGGATAATAACACCAGAAAAGAAAGAGCTTATCAGAAATCTCATTTCTGAGTACA
>ENA-OWPA01000594-OWPA01000594.1-bioreactor-metagenome-genome-assembly--contig:-NODE-594-length-44095-cov-4.275842_pt1 | contig 44095 bp, 42 predicted proteins | sample MGYA00238139_ERZ651803 | MGnify/ENA primary metagenome ERZ651803 (study PRJEB26909, sample SAMN07631231) | bioreactor metagenome | isolation source: Switchgrass digestor | place: USA: Dartmouth... | reverse complement strand
GTGCGCCCGTTACGTGGTAGTCCCAGCTTTTGCCGAAGAAGGCCACCACCGGGGTTTCTGCTTTCAGGAGCGCCTGGATCGTGGCGTCCGACTCGGGACGCCCGCCCACCCGGCAGGTGCTGCTGAAGGCCACGGCCTTGGCGCCCTGCAGGGGCTGCTGCTTCAGCAGTTCGAAGAACTCTTCATCCTTGGGGTTGGAACCCGGCCAACCACCTTCGATATAGGGAATACCCAGGCTGGCCAGCCGCCTCGCGATGCGCAGTTTATCCTGGCTGGTGTAAGAGATGCCGGCCCGCTGGGAACCATCCCGCAGGGTTGTGTCATATAACGTCACCGATCGCATTGATGGGACCTACCTCCCCCACATAATACAGGCAGGCCCCCGATCCCATGCTTGGGACGGGGGCCTGTATCTTTCAGCCACCGCGGTACCACCCAACTTGCAGCCGAGGGCTGCCGCCTCTTTACCCAGGTACCATCATACCTGGCTCCCGGTAACGGGGGAGCGCCGGCCACGCCTATCCCAAAGCGGAGTCGGGTGGCAGCTCCAAGGGGATTTTCGCCGGGATGCACGTGCGGAACTCCCAGCCGCTGGGCTCTGAGCCCAGGGTTCCGCTCTCTGTGACGCCAGGACCCGGTTACTCGGCCTTTTCATCGCTGATGCTTCACTGTATTGTCATAGACTTTACCCAGCCATGCCGTCTCTGTCAAGAGCGAAAGGTCGCACTGGCGCAAACCGTTTGCTTGGTCACGTTATCAGCCCGGAGAGGCTGGTCCCACGAGAGAGTAGAGTTCGGGCGCATCAACCGTTGCCTAGCTTTCACACTGTATTAACGTCACCCAGCGACTGCCGTGGCCAGGCATGTAGGTGTCAACCCGGCGGTGTCCCGTCAGATGCCACTGCCTTTCCGCCATGTCTGTCGGGCCCCATACCAGCAAGGGTTCCGGGGGTCGGCCGGCACTGGTAAGGCACGTGCACTCCGGCGTCTTATCCTGGCGCTGCACACCGGCATCCCACACCAGCGTTGCAAGGCAGCAGGGCGGACCAGCACGGCGCCCCGGCAGCACGCACTGGTGCCGCAAAGCGGCAGTGCGCCGATGAGAAGGAGCGCACCCGGCAAGCCGCAGTGACACGGAGCATACTCCCCGGTGTCCGTGGCGCCTGGTTTGCCTGCAGGTAAACTTAAAGGGATTGACGCCGCGCCCAGGGGACAATCAGTCAACTCGTTTAAGCATCCCCGGCAGGAGGGGCCAAGACGGGGGCGGAGAGGGCTGACTTAAAGGGATTGACAGCGATTCCACCGGTGCGGGTGTCACTATCTTTAAGTCAAACGGATGACTTAAAGAGAATGACACCCACGCGCCTGGTCACGGGTGTCAAGTCGTTTAAGTAAGGGGTTTGAGGAGTCCTGGGGCCGGCACGTCGGACGCTCACTTAAACTCCTTGACGCTTTTCCAGGGGTGCGGAAGTGTCAAGTTTATCGAGTCATCACACCGACTGGCCCCGGACTTCCATTTGTCCGGCGCCCTGGCCCGCCCTTGCGGGGCTGTCGGCTGATGTTTCGGCAATATGGACAGGCTCCTATCCGACTGAGGCCCGTCAGCGCCAAGCCAGGCAGACACCGGGGGTCGAACGGCCGGCAGCCGTATCTGCTCCAAGTGACGCAGGCCGGCTCGCGGTCAATCTGCAAAGCCGGGGCCAGGGAGTCCGGCCCCGCCAACCCAAGAGGGAACCTGCAAGACAAAAAAATACGGCCCAGTGCGAGGAGTTCGCACCGGACCTTCGACTCCTTAGACAGAACGGTTGGGATCAGTCAAAGCGGCGAATGAGGCCGACGACCTTACCGAGGATCTGCACATCGGGAACGATGATCGGGTCCATGAAGCGGTTCTCGGGCTGAAGGCGGATGTGCCCATCTTCCTTAAAGAAGCGCTTTACCGTAGCTTCATCTTCGATGAGTGCAACGACGATATCTCCGTTGGTGGCCTGCTGCTGGCGGCGCACCAGAACGTAGTCCCCGTTCAGGATACCGGCTTCGATCATGGAGTCGCCCTGAACGGTCAGGAAGAAGAGCTCAGACGAATCGGCGTTGACAAAGTCCGCCGGGAGGGGGAAGTGGTCTTCGATGTTCTCGTAGGCCAAGATGGGCTGCCCGGCCGTAACCTTGCCCACCACCGGCACGTTGATCGTCCGCCGCCGGGGAATGCCACCCGGTTCGTCCAGCACTTCGATGGCACGGGGCTTGGTTGGGTCGCGTCGGATATAGCCCTTTTCCTCCAGGCGGGCCATATGCCCGTGGACTGTGGAACTAGAACTCAATCCGATTGCCTCACCGATCTCCCGCACGGATGGGGGATAGCCCTTGAGACGGATCTCATCCTTAATGAACTGCAGCACCTGACGCTGACGTTCGGTAAGCCCGTCCCGCATGTAGCGGCACCTCCTGTGCGACTTAGCGAGACCAAACGCCCCGCTCCTGCTAAATACTGTCTCGATTATAGCATAGCTGGGGCCGGCTGCAAACGCCTGTTCGAAGAATTTCCCCATCTCTATTGACCCGAACGGATATTCGTGATATGCTCAGTTGCGAACAGGCGTTTGCTGTGCAGAGCAGCCAAAGGGGGTCTGAGCATGCAGGCAGTCAGTCAGCCCTTGCCGGTAGCGCCCCGGCACCGGGTGCGCCGCAGGCGGCGCCGTGCAGCCCGGTCCCGGCGGATTCTGGCCATCGCCATCCTGGCGGCGGCACTGGTTCTGCCCCGGGTGGTCGCCACCTGGGCCAGCGGCCCTGAGGCGCCGGCGGTTACCCACGTGGTAGCGCCGGGAGAGACGCTTTGGGATATTGCAGACCAGTACACCGAAGGGCGCGATCTGCGCAAGGTAGTAGCGGCCATCAAGCAATACAACGGGCTGGAAAGCGCGGTGATCGAACCCGGCCAGGTGCTGAAGATCCCAGCCAGCCTGATGGAATAGCGGCAAGGCGTACTGGGGAAATCTGCGGAACTGCGAAGGAGGGAACGCCCTGTGGAGAGGATCATGCAGCCTGTCATCCTTTCGGCCACGGCTCAGACGAGCCTTCCGCCTGACATGCTGGCCCGGTTTCAGCGGATTCGAGCCCGCTATGCGGCAGACCTTGCCGCTGCTCAGGCAGGCGACTACGCCCGTGCGCAGGGGCTTCGCCACGTGTCCCGCTACATCGGCCGTCTGCTGGCGAGCGAAGCCCGCAAGAGCCCGCAGGAACGGGGCGGGCTGCGCATGCTGGATCTCTCTCTGGCGGTAGACAGGTACTTTCCGGAGCTGCGGGGCTGGACGCAGTACGAACTCCTCCAGCGGCACCGGGAACGGATGCGGCAGCAGGGCTGGGCCTCCTGATGCAGTAGTGCTGAAAGAGAACAGGACCCGGAGCCGGAGGGGCGGCTTCGGGTCTTCTTTTCGTGCTGACAGCTGGAATCTCCTTCCTAATTTTCCACCCTAGGGAGACTAGTGGATTGACCGGGGCAGGGTCCGGACTGTTATAATGAGGGCACCTATCAGCATGATCCCAAAATTCAACGGTACGGCTCTGGCAGCCAACTTTGGGCAGCGTCTATCCCAGCCTACCGCGGCGAGGTGAATGGCTTTGCCCTGCGTCCAGTGCGGCGCACAGCCGCTTCCCAAGGCCCGGTTCTGCCATCACTGCGGCCACCGGCTCAGGCCGGAGCGGCCGCGCTTTCCTCCATGGAAGCGCCGCACCATGGCCGCCCTCTTGGCGATCTGCTCCCTGCTGATGATGGGCTTCCTGGTAGTGCCCCGTGAGGGTGGCGGCGCATCCCTGGCCGTGGGCGACCCTGCTCCTGCCTTCGACCTGGTCTCACTCACCGGCGATAGGGTCCGCCTGGCGGACCTTGCGGGAAAGCCAGTGGTGCTCAACTTTTGGGCCACGTGGTGCGGCCCCTGCCTGGAGGAGATGCCGGACTTCCAATCGGTCTACCAGCAGTATCGGACCCAGGGGCTTCAGTTCTATGCCATCAACCTGGGCGAATCGCCGGTGGCGGTGGAGCACTTCCTCCGCCGGATTGGCGTCGACCTGCCGGTTCTGCTGGACCTGAATGACGAAGCACAGGAAGCCTACCGCATCTTGCCAATTCCCTCCACGTTCTTCATCGACAGCACCGGTACCATTCAGGCCATTTACCAGCATCGCATGACCCGCGTCCAGATCGAAGCGGAGGTCGTCCGCCTTTTGGAGGCCGAGCAGGCCTCGGAAGGAGTGTCAGTATGGAGTCTGCCAACCTTCTAGTCTCCTTCGGAACAGCCTTCGGCGCTGGACTCCTCTCTTTCTTCACCCCTTGCTGTCTGCCCATATACCCCGCTTTTCTCAGCTACGTCACCGGCGTCTCTGTGCAGGACCTGAAGCACAGGGGCAGCGCTGTTCGCAGCCGCGTTCTGAAACACAGCCTGGCTTTCTTTTTGGGCTTCAGCACCATCTACGTGGCCATGGGCCTGGCGGCCAGCGCTTTGGGCGCCTTCTTTGCCAACAACCGGTCGTGGCTTCCTGTGGCGGGCGGCCTTTGGGTCGTGCTTTTGGGCCTCACCATGCTGGGCGTGGTCAAGCTGCCTTTCCTGATGCGTGAGCACCGCATCCAGCTGGCCAACCGGCCTGAGGGCTACCTGGGCACGGTCCTGGTAGGACTGGCCTACGCAGCTGGCTGGACCCCCTGTGTGGGCCCGATTTTGGGCGGCGTAATCACCCTGGCCGCCACCCAGCCCAGCGTGGGCGGGCCCCTACTCCTGGCTTACTCCGTCGGGTTCGCCATCCCCTTCGTGCTCCTGGCCTATGCCCTGGGCGCTGTGCCCGTCATCAGCCGCTATTCCCTCGCGGTGGAGCGGGTGGGCGGCGGCCTGATGGTGGCCACCGGCCTGCTCCTGGCCACTGGCTATCTGCAGAAGATCAGCGCCTGGTTCAACCTCGTCAGCAACTTCCAGGGACTCTGAGCAAGCGGAGGGAATCACCCGTGCCCCAGACCCCGTGCACCGCATGCAGCGGGGCTCTGCCTGCCGACGGCGCCTACTGCCCCTGGTGCGGCGCCTCCCGCTCCGGCGGCGGAAGCCTCCGCAGCGATGTCGATGATGGCTGGCACCGGTTCCTGGAACGCTGTTGGAACTTCTTCGCCTCTACCCGGGTGGGTTCGATCCTGATCGCCCTGCTGGCCGTCGCCTCTGTAGCTGGTTCCCTAGTGGAACAGGAAGGGCTCTATCAAGACTGGCGGCCTCCCGAACTCTACTATCCGGTGCGCTACGGGCCCTTTTGGGGTCCCCTGTTCATGAAACTGGGGCTTACCCACGCGTACAGCTCCGTTTGGTACATCGCACTGGTGCTCCTGCTGGTCATCAGCCTCACGGTGGCTTCGCTGAACCGGCTGATACCCCTGCAGCGTATGCTGCGCCGCCCCCAAGTCTACAAGCTGCCCCATTTTCTCCGCCGCCAGGATTTCGTGGAAGAGGTGGACCTCAGTCTGCACGGATTGGCGGCCGCTCTGAAGCGGCGCGGCTACCGGGTCCTGACGGACCGGGAATCTCTTTACGCAGACAAGGGCGTTATCAGCCGGTACGGGCCTTACGTGATCCACGCTGGGCTCCTTATCGTCTGTGCGGCCGCATTTGCCAAGGCTGTTCCTGGCTGGGAGCAGGGGCACGACATCTGGGTGGCGGACGGACAGACCGTCGTGGTTCCCGGCACGGACTTTGCCATCACCAGCCACCGGTTCACGCTGGAACTCTATCCCAACGGCATGCCCGCCCGGTATGCCACCGAGGCTTCCATCGTACAGGAGGGGCGGGAGGTCCTTCGGGACACCATCGAGGTGAACCGTCCGCTCTCCTACAAAGGCTGGGAGGTCTATCAGGTCTCCTGGCGGGAGGAACCGGGCACAGCACATATTCACGTACTGGCTGACGGCATCGAACGCCCGCTGGCCACCCTGGCTGTGGATCTCAGGCAGCCGGAGCGGGAGTACCCCATAACAGACAGGCTCTCCATGGTGGTGGAGGCCTACTACCATGACTTCATGCCCGATCCGGAGACCGGGAGTCCAGTGAACGGCAGTTTCGAGGTCCGCAATCCGGTTCTGCTCGTTCACTTTCTGGACAAGAGCCTGGAAAAGGTGGTGGGCCGGGCAGGGCTTATGGTTTTCAGCCAGGAGGAGGCGCCCTACGAAGGGCTGCTGCGGCTTGCGGTCGACCGGGTGGATACCCGCCGGTATACCGCCTTGCGGGTCCAGCGAGACCGCACCGTTCCCATCATGTATTTCGGCCTTGCAGTGATGATGCTCGGCATGGCCCAAACCTTCTTCTTTCATCACTGGCAGATCTGGGCCCGCGAAGATGACGGCCGCCTCCTGGTGGGCGCCCAAGCCCACCGAAACCGGTTTGGGCTGAAGCGTGAACTGGACCGTCTGTTGGCAATGAAGGGGAAGGAGGTCTGACATGACGCCTGCAGTCCCCTGGCTGGTAATCGCCGCCCAGTGGCTCCTGGGCGGAGCCTTCGTCGGCTACCTGGCGGCCACGGTGCTCTCCATTTCGGGCTACCTGGGTTCACGCATCTCCCACGGCCTCCACTTTACTCGGGCGACGGCATGGGCGGAGATCGCCCAGGGGCTGGGGCTGCTCCTGCACCTGCTGGCCATTCTGGCCCGCTGGCGGGGGGCAGGCCACTGGCCCACCTCCAACATGTATGAGTTCATCGGGTTCCTTGCCTTCTCCAGCATGCTCGCTTTCTTCATCATCCAGCGCATCTACCAGCTGCCGCTGCTGGGCGCCCTGGTGGGGCCCGTGGGGCTTTTTTTGATGGCCTACTCGTACGTATTTCCGCCCAAGGTTCAGCCCTTGGTGCCAGCGCTGCAAACCATTTGGATGCCGCTGCATGTGGGAATGGCGGCTCTGGGAGAGGGTTTCTTTGCCGTGGCCTTTGGCGCTGCACTGCTCTACCTCTTGAGGGTGCGGGGGCTCGAACTGGCCGAACCGGAAGGCGAAGGCGGCCCATCGCTCCCCAAAATGGCGGGCGGTGCGGAAGCCGCAGTCAGCCTGGCCCCGGTACAGCATGCCTGGGAAGAGACGTGGGGCCGCCGGGGGTTGGAAATCCTCTTTTACGTCATGGCCGTTCTGGTCGGCTTCGTGGTGCTGGCCTTGCCCCTCAGGTACCTCGGATTTGAATGGATCTTTTCTACCGCCACCTATCATCTCCCGCCCATCATCGGACCTGCCCTGGAACCGGTGGGCAGCAAGGGGAACCTTTTCGGCGTCATTCCCATGCCCCTGGTGGCGGCGCCCCTCGCCATGCGGGGTAAGCACCTGAATACCCTGCTTTATTCGCTGGCTGTGGGCGGGCTGCTCTACGGAATCATCCGCCGGTTCGTCGCCCGCGGCCCCGTCAGCGACTTTCTGGCCCGGCGGGTCACCGGCGACCCGGACTTGCTGGACGAGATCAGCTACCGGGCCGTGGCTATCGGTTATCCGATCTTCACCCTGGGCGGCCTCGTATTCGCCATGATCTGGGCCAAGCAGGCATGGATGCGGTACTGGTCCTGGGATCCGAAGGAGACTTGGGCGCTCATCGCCTGGCTGGTGTACTCTGCCTACCTGCACCTTAGGATCACTCGAGGCTGGGAAGGGCGCAGGTCTGCCTGGATTGCGGTGTTAGGCTTCGGCGTCGTCCTCTTCACGCTGGTGGGGGTAAATCTCCTCATCGTAGGACTGCACAGCTACGCCGGCGGCGATTAGCGCGGCTGACAAATTACGCGGGCCCTGCTTTTTCACGAAGGGAAAGCAGGGCCCGCTGGCGCGCGCTCCATCGCATACCGCTTTTGCCCGGAGCGAAGACTAGGTGCCGGAGGTGTCCAACGTGGCCAAAGTCGTGACGGGAACATCCCAGAAATCCCAGCAGGCTGCCTACCAGCAGGTAGTGAAGAAGGCCGAGCCGCAGCCGCCAAAACTGCGCAACGCAATTTCTGCCTTTTTCGTAGGCGGGCTAGTCTGCGTAATCGGCGAGGGCCTGACCGATTTCTGGGAATGGGCAATGGGTATCTCCCACAAAAAGGCTGCGGATCCCACGGTGGCCACGCTGATTTTTGCGTCCGCCCTGCTGACCGGCCTGGGGGTTTATGACAAGCTGGCCCGATTTGCTGGCGCCGGCCTTTCGGTGCCGGTTACCGGGTTTGCCAACGCCATGACCGCCGCTGCGCTGGAGTTCAAGCGCGAGGGGCTTGTCTTCGGCATCGGCGGCCGGATGTTTCAACTGGCTGGCGCCGTCATCGTCTTTGGCGTGGTCACAGCCTTCTTTGTGGGCATCATCGCTTCGCTGGCCCAAATGATTCAGTAGGGGGCGAGGGACGTGGCCGAGAAGCGGCTCGGGTATCAAACGGTACGGTTGGCTTCGCCGCCATATATCGTTGGGGCCGCGGCAGTGGCCGGACCCATGGAGGCCCAGGGACCCCTGGGTCACGAGTTTGATCAGACCTACCCAGACCTCCTGGCTGGCCAGCAGAGCTTTGAGAAGGCAGAGCGGCTGATGATGCAGGACGCCTGTCAGCTGGCCCTGAAGAAGGCAGGTGTTACTGGTTCCCCTCCTGAGGTCGACTATTTCCTGGCTGGCGACCTTCTGAACCAGTTGATCACCTCAACCTTTTCGGCGCTGCCTCTGGCCGTGCCATTTCTAGGCTTGTACGGTGCGTGTTCCACTTTTGCCGAGTCCGTAGGCCTGGGCGCCATGCTGATCGACGGCGGGTATGCCGATCGGGTGCTCTGCGCCACCTCCAGCCACAACGCAGCTTCGGAGCGGCAGTACCGCTATCCCACCGAATACGGGAACCAGCGGAAACCCTACTCCCAGTGGACAGTTACCGGTGCCGGCGCTGTGGTGCTTGCGGCCGCGGGCAGCGGGCCCAGGATCACCCATGTTACCGTCGGCAAGGTGGCAGACCTGGGCATCAAGGATCCCTATAACCAGGGGGCGGCCATGGCGCCTGCCGCGGTGGACACCATCGATGTCCACCTGAAGGACACGGGCCGGTCCGTCGACTACTACGACCTGATCGTCACCGGCGACCTTGCTCGATTCGGCTCACAGATGGCCATCAATCTGGCAGCCGACCGGAACCTCTACCTGGGGGACCGGTACCAGGACTGCGGCGTGCTGATCTACGACAGCGAGAAGCAGGATGTTCATTCTGGCGGCAGCGGCTGCGCCTGTTCAGCCATCGTCACCTGCGGCCACCTGCTGAAGGAGATGAGCCGGGGCAAGATCAAGCGGCTGCTGGTGGTGGCTACGGGTGCGCTTCTTTCGCCCACCTCGTTTCAGCAGGGCGAAAACATCCCGGCGGTCGCCCATGCCATCGCCATCGAGGGGTGACTCCGCATGATGTACCTGAAGGCGTTCCTGGTGGGCGGCCTGATCTGCATGCTCGCCCAATTGATTCTGGACAACACCAAGTTTAGCCCCGGTCATGTGCTTTCGGGCTTTACGGTGGCCGGAGGAATCCTCGGGGGCCTGGGTTTTTATGACCGGCTGATCGACTTTGCCGGCGCCGGCGCCTCTGTGCCCATCTCCAGCTTCGGCAACGCACTGGTGAAGGGCGCCCTGCAGGAGGCCAATACCCGTGGCCTGGTCGGCGTGCTGACAGGTATGTTTGAGATGACCAGCACTGGCATCGCAGCAGCCATCGTGTTTGCGTTTCTCACTGCTGTGGTCTTTCAACCCAAAAGTTGAGGAGGATCAGTCATGACCGTAGTGAGGGATCTGGAAAGGGCCATCGCCATGGCAGAGGCGGCCCGGGGCAACTACCTGCTCTTCGCCACCGAGACCGAGGAAGAGAAGGCCCGCAAGGTCTTCAAGGACATGGCCGAAGACATGAGGCGGCATGTGATGATCCTTGAGTCGCGCAAGCAGTACCTGGAACAGCAAAATCCCCTGAACACCGCCGGCAGGGGCGGAGCAGGGGATCAGCAGCAGAATAGGCAGAAGCAGAACGGTCAAGGCGACCAGAATGGACAGCAGGCGCAGGGCGGTCAGGCTGGGAGAAGCGCCCACCAGCAGCATTAAGAACGGAGGGCTCTGCGGGCTTCCGCAAGCCGGCGCTGCAGTTCCAGAAGGTCCTGCTGAAATGGGTCGATCTTGCCGGCGATGAGGGCCGGGCGGAGGCGGGGCAGGAGGGCTTCCGCCTCGGCCAGGGCCCGTGCGGCTTCGGGGGGCGATCCGGCTGCTTCTACCCGCTCCCTGGTACGGGCCAGATCCTGCTCCGCTCCGGCAATGGCGCCCACGCCGCTGTGATAGAGGTTTGTCTCCTCCCTGAGTTTGCCCAGGCTGATGCGAAGGTCGGAAACCATATGGCCGGCTTCTATCGGGTTGCCCTCAGCCAGGGTCCGGCGGATGCGCTCCAAGAAGGCTTCGGCATTCAAAAGCTTTTCGGTGGGAGGCAGTGGAGCCCCTGCGGCTGCTGCTGCCATCTCTACCATGTGCCGCACCCGGGCCAGTTCTTCAGCCACCTCGTCGATCTGCCTGGGCACCTCTGTCCACTGGGCCTCCCACTGGGTGAGCTGCCGCTCCAGCTCATCCAGTGCCGGTACCAGCTCCTTCAGGGCGTTTTCTGCTTCAGGGAAGCAGGCCACAACGCCCTTCTCGAGATTTGCCTCGATGCGGGAAAGGTACTCGCCCACCTGGGCGTAGATTTCCGTAGCCTTGGCAAAGGTGCGTTCCACGAAGTCAAAGGCCCGCTGCGTGCTGCCGGCCGATTTGCGGGCCAGATCCGTCCGGGCGGAGAGTTTGATCACCCGCTCACCTTGTTCTCCATATCTCTGCCGCATGGCGTTCAGCCGGGCGTAGGCCTGTTCCCGCTCCTGCCGCCGCCCGATCCATTTCAGCCAGCTCATGGGTCCACCTCCGTTATACAGTAAGGGGGAAGTTCGGTCGCTTCCTGGAAAATCCTGCAGCCGTCAGAGGGAAGGAAAGGACCTGTAAAGTAGAGAACATACCGGAACCAAAGGGTTCGCTGCATGCTTCCGACGCGCCGGGGCGTGCCCACCAGGGCACGCCCTTGCTTTCAGTGGAGGCTGTTCCGGCCAGGAACTCGGGCCGGCCCGGCGTCGTCATGGCTGAGCAGGTGATCCCACTTCTCCGGGAAGAAGCCCACCACCACATGGTTATCCACCACAATAGCGGGGTAGTCCGTCCGGCCTGTGCGCTGGGCCAGTTCCCCGCGGGCGCCGGTATCCCGGACCACATCCTTTTCCTCGTACTGAATTCCTCGCCTCTGCAAAAACCGCCGGGCCTCGGCCAGCTCTTCGGTTTCGGGGCCCACGTAGAGCGTGACGTGGTAGTCAGACATGACCATCCCTCCCGAGGGTATTCTGCCCTTGCCGGATGCAGAATCACCCCGAGGCCGTCCACATATGGAGCGTCTGTGCGGCACACAGGAAGCGCCGGGTATTCAAGCCGTACAGCAGCTCCGCAGCCCGGCTGCCGCGCCGCACGAGGAATTACCCCCGTTTAGTCAGGTGATAGAACTTATGGCTGCAAAAAGACTGCGTCGTGCATATGAACCCGGTCCTTACGCGCGTGCCCTGGCGTCCGCCCTCTTAGACTGGTTTGCCCTCTCTCAGCGGGACCTTCCTTGGCGCCGCTCTCACGATCCCTATCACATTTGGGTCTCGGAAGTGATGCTCCAGCAGACCCGGGTCGAGACGGTAATTCCGTACTATGAGCGCTGGCTTCAGCAATTTCCCACGCTGGAGGCGCTGGCCCTGGCGCCGGAGGAACAGGTCCTCAAAGCCTGGGAAGGCCTCGGATACTACTCCCGGGCCCGGAACCTACAGGCCGCCGCACGAGAAGTAGCAGCCCACTACGGTGGTCAGGTGCCGGCCGATCCCCAGGCGGTACGGCAGCTTCCGGGTGTCGGCCCCTATACCGCCGGGGCAATTCTCTCCATCGCCTACAACCTACCTGAGCCGGCGGTGGACGGTAACGTGATGCGGGTCCTTTCCCGCCTCTTTCTCATCCGGGACGATATCGCCGAGCCCGCCACGCGGCGAGGGATGGAGGACCTGGTCCGCCAGTTGATGCCGCCGGGGGAGGCCGGCAGTTTCAATCAGGCCTTGATGGAACTGGGCGCCCTGATCTGCATTCCGGGGTCGCCCCGCTGCAACCGTTGCCCGGTGGCGGAGTACTGTGCAGCCAAGCGGGAGGGGGTTGAGCAGGAGCTTCCGGTGAAGGCGGCGGCCCGGGCGCCCCGTCCGGTGGATGTGGTGGCTGCGGTGGTGGAGCACCAGGGGAGACTGCTCCTTGTGCGTCGTCCTGCCCAGGGCCTCTTGGGCGGCCTCTGGGAGTTTCCCGGAGGTGAACGTCCAGCGGCGATGCCGTGGCCTCAGGCGGTGCACCACCTGCTGCAGGAGCGGCTGGGGCTGACCGTCGAGGTGGAGCGGCATCTCTGCGACGTGCGGCACGTCTTCACCCACCTCGTTTGGAACTTGAGGGCTTACGTCGCCGTGCCTGCCCCCAACTCGGCCCTGCCGGAGGAGGGGGAGGATCGCCGGTGGGTGACGCCTGAGCAGCTGTCGGACTACGCACTCCCAGTGGCCCACCAGAAGGTGGCGGCTCATATGCTGCAGCAGATGCCGGGAAGCTGACGGGTACGTGCACGCTGCCCTGAACTGGAGGAACCCGACCGCAGTAATACGAAGCCGAAGGGATTGCTGCCAGTCATCCGCAAAGCTGAAGGGTTTGTGGACTGTCACGCAAAGCGCGAAACGGCCGAACGACAGTCGGTGAAGACTTAAGGGGCTCGCACAGTGTGCGGGCCCCTTCATGATGGCTGCGGATTATTGCTCCGAAGGTGCAGGCGACTGCTCCTGGCTGCGGCTCTGCAGGTGTTCCATCAAGTTGCGATTCCAAAGCTCAGACAGTTCTTCAGGAGTTTGAGGCTGGGGCTCGGAACCGCCAGCCGGCGGTTCACCGGGCTCCGGTCCGGGTGCCGGCTCAAAAGGCTCAACGGTGGGAACCCCCTCATCGCTCGCAGGTTCCGGCTCCTCTTGTGCAGCGTCGCCGGGGTTCTCGGGCTCAGACTGTTCAGGAGCGGTATTGCCAGGAGTCTCAGGCGTCGTGGGCGTTGTGTCGCCGGGGGTTTCGGGCTCCGTCGCTGCCGGCGTGCTGTCGCCAGTCTCAGGTTCGGGCGCCGCGGGCGTGGTGCTGCCAGGAGTCTCGGGCTCCGGCGCCGCGGGTGTGGTGTTCACAGGTTCCTCGGGCTCGGATGCAGCAGGTGTGTTCGCTGCTGGGTTCCCAGGCTCGGTCGGCTTGGCGTTGGCAGTCGCGGGCTTTTCAGGCTCACGCGCCTCAGGTGCTGTACTGCCCTCAGGCTCGGCTTCCGTATCACCAGTGGAAGTTTGAGCAGCCCCCGGCTCCGCGGCTGCGGCGGGTTCATTTGCCGCCACCTGGACCTCGTCACGCCCCTCCAGTACGGCCACCAGCCGGTCCTGAATCTTCTGGCGGGCCTGGACCGCGTCCACCTGGACCTGGGCCGTGGCGCTGATCTCCCGCTTGAACCACCCAGCAGTGGCTTTACCGGTGGCTGTGATCTCGATGCCGGTGGCTGTCTGCTTCACGGCCACCTGGGCTGTGCCGTTGCTGAACTGCGGCGACTCCAAATTCAGCTGCCGCGGTTCCGGCGGAATCGCCCGGACGCTGCTGAGGCGCAGGTCTGTCATTTCGCAGTCCGCGGGTACCTGAGTGGTGATGTATGCCCGCGTAAGCTGGCTGTCGTCCAGCTGCAGCGCCTTGGACTGAGTCTCTTCCCCACAGGTCAGCTCCATGATGACTTGGGAGTTGTGCTTGATCTGATCCCGCGTCTCCCCTGCAGCCAGGCTGACTCGGTTCTGCAGCGTTGCCTGGGCGACCCCGACCCGCATCTGGTCGACCCCATAAACGCCCGCCGCCATTACTGCAGCCGCAAGCACTGCGGTCATCACTCGCTTCATCCTTTTCCCCCCCATCGCAGTGATCTATACAGGAACTATGCAGGAATGAAGAGTGGGCCGGTGACAAATTGCCTGCACTTCGAAAACAGATTGGATATCGGAAAGTAAGATCCCTTCTACTTGGGGGTTGAAATGTCGAATATTACAAGGGGAGTCGTGTCCCAAACCCGATGCGCCGCACGCAGAACGTCTCCCCTGTGCTGCTCCCGGGCAGCAGCAAGGGACGCGGCTTTCCTTCAGGGGATCACACCCAGCGGCTGTCCCGTCCAACGAAAAGCCATGCCAGCAGCAGGAGGGAGAGCCCCAACGCCAGCACTCCCCATTCCAGGGAGAGAACCAGTTCACCGCCGCCGCTGACCCGCATGGGGTGCCACATCAAGACGAAGGTGCGGGGATCAGAAGCCCAGTCGGTCATGTAGACCAGACCCAGCAGCCACCAGAGGCTGAAGAACGTTACCGTAAACCACCGGCTGCGGGTGAGCATCAGAACAGCCTGCACTGCCCCGAAGAGGAGGGTTGACCGGGCGATGGCCACCAGGGGGGTACCCCCGGATATGTTGAGGGTAATCAGCAGGCTGCTGAACACCAGACAGCCAAGGGAGGGGAGGGTCAGCATGAGAAAGAGCCGGCGTGCTGAGTGCCTGGCCAGGTATGGCTCCAGTTCCCCTCGCTCGTACCTGCCCACGAACCCATCCGTGCTGTAAAGGACGCCTACGGGGATCCAGACCGCTTCAAGCCAGGTCCACTGCTGTTCTGGAGACTCTGGACCGCTGAGCGATACGAGGGTCCACAGGGCCGGCACGGCGGCAACGTACAGCCACAGGGAAGGCCGCAGCAGTTGGAAGCTGCTGAGAAAGATCTGCTCCAATCGGTTCATCTTCTATGGCCTCCCGACTCAGATTCCCAGCAGCTGGGCAGTCTCCGGCCATTTTCGAGCGTCATCCGCGTCTTGAATCGTCGCGAGCGCCTGCCAAAGCGCAGACGCAGACACTTGGCCGGTGATGAGCGCTTCATCGACCCGGATCCACCATTCCTGAAAAAGCGGTTGGTCGTGGCGGGGCAAGGGCTTGTAGCGGATCCGCGACTGGTTCACAGCGGCACCCTCCCTGCGCTGGCGTTCCAGCGGGTCGACCGGGATGGGACCCAGTTCAAACACTAAGCGGTCGATGGTGGCCAACAGCGGGAGCAGTTCCGGCTCCACTTCGCCGCTCCGCTGGTCCACCAGATGGAGCGTCAGCGCCACAGCAACATCATGAGCTGCCTGCCTTGTGGTCACTGCGGGGTCACCACCTCGGAGACTTGGCCCCGCCAACAGCATGGGACTGAGCCAGCGCACGCTTCCAGTGCTGAAAAAGAGTACCTCAGGTTCGGGCCGCCCGATGGCTTGAAAGCCGGCGTCCAGCGTCGCTCTGAAGAGTTGCTGCGCTTCCGCCCTGGCAGGGTCAGCAGCGCGGAGAGGAGATGCCGCTGCGTGAACTCTGCCGGTGTGCAGCAGCACCAGCCAGTCCGACTCAGCTCGTTCTCCTTCACACTTGATCCCGCCCGTTGGACCGGCTGTTGTGCGAGAACATCCCAACAGGGACCACCCATCCGGGAGATTGGTGTGCAGATTGTAGGGCCCCGGTCCAGTCAGTAGCTGAACCGGCACGACCACACCCATGCTTCCCACATACGGCGAGAAGCGCTGCCCAGACAGGGCAACAGCGCTCGGCCCGACAGGTCCGCGAATCAGCCTGCTTCCGCTGGCGTGTGTCACACCCAGAGTAGCGTTGTCGGGATTCCATTCAAGCACGGCCGGGCCCAGATGTGGCGGCGCAGTGGTGAGGACCGCTTCCCTCGCCCTGACATTCCAGGTAAGCAGCATGAAGGCGCTGATTCCTGCCGCGGCTGTACCGACCCAGACGGCAATCCGATTGGGAGCCACTCGAGGCACAGGCACCCGGCGCCTCTCCAGAAGCGCAAATCCTGCAACCCCCACCAGTGTGAAAACAACCGTGGCGGCGATGAACCCCACCGCCAGGGGCGTATAGAGCGGCTCGGCCCACGCATCTTGGAGCAGCATGTCCCACCGGAGAACCCGAAGCAGTGGGTCAGGGCTGGTGGTGCCCATGCGCTCAGCGAACCGCACCACCAGAAACCAGAGGCCTCCGGTGCAGATGAGGCCGAACGCTGGCCGCCGGGCGGAAAGGAGGCCGGCAGTCGTACCGATTGCGGCAGAGAGGGCGTGGGCCAGCATCACATGAGGGGTCCAGAGCAGCCCCTTCTGCCAAACCGGAGCTTCCGCGACCGTGGGCAGCAGCGAGGCCAGCGAGAACACGAGAGAGAGGAATCCGCCAGCCAGGCCGTTCACCACCACCCGGGACAGGTTGATTACCCACTCGTCAGCGCAGCGGGACACCAAGGGTTCCCTGGCAGCGGGTGCCGAGCCGGCGACAGCCGCATGCCATCCCCAATAGGACGTCGGCAGGGTGAGGAACATCGCAACGCCGAGGGGTGCGAAGAAGTGCGTCCAGCGCTCTCGCAGGCCCAGGGCCAGGCCTCCGGCAGCCAGGAGGCCGAGGAGCAGCCAATAGAGCGGCGTCTGCTGGAGGTGGCTCCAGGCAAGCCGGGCGCCCACCAGGAACTGAATCCAAATGGAAGGCCGGGAAGGCATGGCTCATCTCTCCTCGCGTCCCACGTGGAACAGGTACGCGTCGAGAAGGGTTGGGTCACACACGGAGAGCCGCTGGTCTTCGCCAATGATGCGCCACCGAACTCCGTTGGCTGTGGAGCGCTTGGCGATGACCTGACCCCGTGGAACCTCCCATTCGCTGAGTTCGCCCTCGCGCACCAGTCCCGCTACGCTCTGAAGCGCGCCTCGCAGGGTGCCCGCCCAGACAAGGCACCCCCGGCTGAGCATCCAGATCTGATCGGCCTCTCGCTCCAACTCATCAACGTGATGGGTGGAGACCAGCACTGGGCGGGTCGCAGCGAACTGGCGCAGCGTATCGTAGAGCCGAATGCGCTCCTCGGGATCGAGGCCAGATGCAGGCTCGTCCAGGATCAGCAGATCCGGATCGTGCATGATGGCCTGTGCTACCCCCACCCGCCGGAGCATGCCGCCCGAGAGGGAACCGAGGCGGCTCCGGCGCCGGTCGAGCAGTCCTACCGTCTCTAAAGCACTGTCGACCGCTCTCCGGACTTGGCTCCTGGGGATCCCGGACAGCAGTCCCAATGTGGTGAGATAATCAGACACTCGGCTGCCGCGGGGCGGTTCAAAGGTCTGTGGCAGGTAGCCGACCCGCAGTCTCCAGGCCGGGTCCCTTGCCGGGTCCCGGTCAAATAGCCGCACTTGACCGCGGGTCGGAACCAGAATGCCCAAAGCCAGCCGCATCATGGTGGTCTTCCCCGCGCCGTTCCTGCCAACCAAGCCGGTAAGGCCGCTCGTCAGTTCAAAGCTGACAGACTTGATGGCCTGTACGCTGCCATATGCGTAGTCCACTTGATCGAAGACAAGTGGTGCCGTCATGATCTGCACCCTCCACAGACCGTGTAGTTCCAAAGGGAAGGGAGCCGGTGCCTGCAGACCGGCCCCCCATGATGACTTTACATAAAGAGTAGCAGCGCCCATTTTCTAACGTCAAGTGTAATCGACCGAGTGTTTCTGATAATCTGTTCTATCACACGTGTGTTGATGTATGCGGGAATCCCCTGGGAGTCAACATAATGCGGCCGTGCGCCCCTCAGTACGGCTCCAGCGGCATACGAGCGCTGGCCCCGGCGTAGCTTGTAGGGAGTCTGTACCCGGATGGAGGTGCGTTGGGTGTCACAACGGCTGGAGCGAATGCTGGCGGAGGCGATTCAGACCAAGCGGCCGGTGCTGGTCAACCCCACGGAAGATGAACTCCGGCGGAAGGCGGAAGAGCTCCGGCTGGAGGGCAAGCTGCTCTGCACCTACTGCCGGAAGCCGATCCAAGAGCCGGAGTTCCGTACCCGCCGGATCTCCTTCGGGCCCCGGCTGGAGGGGATCGCCCACCTGCATGTGGCCTGCGAAGCGCCTTTCTCAGCAGCCATGGAGGAGGCCCAAAGCCCAGGTTCACGGTAGCTGCAGCGGATCAGCTTTCCTTCTCCTGGAGGATTGCACCGAGAGAGATCTGGCCCACCGCCCAGGCCCGCTGCTCCTCCCGGACCTTGGCGTAGATGCGGGCGCTCTCCACGCTCTGGTGGGCCAAGCTTACGGCGGTCAGGTAGAGATCGCCGGTAGCGTCGTAGATCTGCTGGGCAAAGGTGTGCCGGAGCTTGTGGGGTGTGACGAACTCCATACCGGGATCTGCAGTGACGGCATAGCGCTTCACCAGGTTCTCGATCTGCCGGCCCGTCAGGCGGCGCCGGGTGGTGGTGGCGACGAAGAGCGGCGCTTCCGCCGCCGGCGGGTCGCCGGCGGGCACCGGTCGTTCTCCGCTCTTCAGGTAGGCCTCCACGGCCTCTCGAGCCTCTCTGGTAAGGGGAATCCATTCCCGGTAACCGCCCTTCCTGAGGACTCGAACCTGGCCGCGCTGCAGATCCAGGTCGCCCAGGGAGATGCCGGCCAGCTCGCTGAGCCGCAGCCCGGTGGTGAGGAAGAGCACTACGATGGCCCAGTCCCTGTGCCGCACCTTCTCGTGATACTGCATAGCCCTGGGGGAGGGCAGCCAGCGCCCGGTGCGGACGTTTTCGAGGAAGAGCCTCAACTGCCGCTGGGAGAGAGACTTGGGCCGCAGTTGGTCGTCCCTGAGCTGCTGCCGGTCCTGACCGACGTAAATGCGCCGGGTGGGGTTCCGGTCCAGGAGCTCCCGTACGTCCACCAGGTAGAAGAAGAAGGAGCGAAGCACGGCGGCCTTTCGCTGCTGGTGCCGGCTGGAGACAGGGCTGGCGAACTGGAGGAGGAAGTCCCGGATGTGGTCGTAGGTGACGCTCCGCAAGTGTTCCACCGTAACCCCGGTCCAGGAGGAGGGAGGGTCATTCGTGCTGCACGGCTGCCCAGGGGGAGGGGTGGGCCTGATCTTCCGGGCGACCAGGTAGGAGAAGAAGACCCGCAGGTCGTACAGGTAGGCCTCGGCGGTGCGGGGGGTGATCTGCTTGCGCAGCTGCAGATCACGGATGAATTCACGGAGTATGGCTGGATATTCTTCCAACGTGCATTCCTCCTGAGATTCAAACCACGTGGGGGAGGAGACTTCTGCGTATAGTTTACCATAATTATAGGTGATTTACACCATCTCTTCATGAAATTGGTATTTAACGAACAGATGTGCGTATGTGCAACCAGGTAGGAATCACCGGGGCCTAGCACAGCGGCCAGTCCAGCCTTTCGCAAGGGGCAGCAGGAGGGTTACCCAGGGCTTGATGGGGGTATGTCACCCAGGGACCCCTAAATGTTCAGAGAACCCTATGGTTGTTGGGGCCGTTCTTACGTTTTTTCTCCTCAGCAGGCGGATGAACTGAAAAAAATGTCATCACGGACCTCCAGGAGCAGCCGCTCAGCGACCCCACTGAGCAAGTTTGGCCCCAAAATACCCTAAGGGGTATTGGATAACTACCCCTGGGGGGTAACTGCAAGGGTGATGCTTCGCCACCGTCACGTCATTTTTTTCAGCTCCAGAGGGCCGGCGGCTGAAAATAATGACCGAACAGCCAGGTTGCCCTCGAAATCGTCAGCAAACAGCGCCGAGCACGACGAAGTGCGCTCAGAGGATCCCGAGTCGCCGCGGCCGGTCAATCTGGCGCTCTGGCTGAAACTGCACGACGGCAGCTCATCACAGCGGCCCGTGGGGCAGTTGAGTGCGTGAGCGGGCCTGTGGCATGGCCCTGGCTGCAGAATGCCAACCAAAAGAGACGAATGACTGTGACGTGCCGAACAGCACCATGACGCATACGCAGCCGCACGCCAGGAACCAGCCGCAGTGAGGCCGGGGGGCGGTGCCGACAACCACCTCCAGACTGTCGCTCAGAATGTCCGATAATATATGTTATGTAAACTAGAAGCGGAAACGGAGGTCCGTTTGGGCTTTTGGGCCCGGCTTAGCCTGGCAGTTCGACCGGTCCTGAAGCCGCCAAAGCCCCGGGCTGTTTCGCATAGGCGGCACTGTTCAACTGGCGGTCGCACAATTGTGCAGCAGAAACAGCCTCTCACGGATCTCCCGTGGTTTACAGGTCAACTCAGTGCGGCTGCTCGTCAGATTGATAACGGGGACGCCGTACTTCGACGTTACGGCGAAGATCCGTACTCTGCATCCTGGACGGATGCCAGCCGAGAGGCCTATTTCGCGTATGTGGAGGCATTTAGAGAAGCCCGACAAGCCCACTTGGCTTACAACAGCCTTGCCGCTGCCGGCCTTGATCCAGGCCACGACCGATAAGCCTCCTCGAAGAAAACAGAGCAGAAACAAGTAAACACCCCAACCGCAGTGGGGTGTCTATCGCTGCCCGCTCTATTCTTCCGGGTAGTTTCCCGGCGTTCCCGGAACGCTCTCAAAGACCGGATCGAAGCCGGGAGAGACGCCTTTGCCCGTGTACTCTGCTCGGGGCCAATCGTCCGAGCCAGGCACGAAAAGCTGAATTGAGTTGTCTGCGATTTTGACCCCGATCCCCATGCCCCCAGCGATGGCACCGATGACGAGAGCGCTCAACCAAAGCCTCCCTTTCTCGCCTAAGTCCCAGGGAGCCTGAAGCCAGTTCCAGATGCGGCTCATGCTTGCTCACACTCCCCAACGGATCTCCTGTATTTCATCTGAAGAACAGACTCTGCCCCACTATTGGCCCGAAGTCATGGTCGTCAGTTCACGCACTGCTACGCAGCCGTGCTCTTCCCCCACCTTCTCGAGCCGCGGAATATGAAGCCCATCACGACTTTAGTGTAAACTACGACAAGTGCACGTGCAATAAACTCAGTGCCAATAACAATGCACTCCGGTGGCCAACGGACTCGGTGTACCCCGGCCCCGCACAAAAAGGGAACCCACTCCGGGTTCCCTTCTCCAGATTCTTATGGATGATACCCAGTGATCAGCGCTGAGCGGAAGCTTCAGCAGCCTCCTTGACGGGCGCCGTGGGCTTCCGTGTGCGCAGGTTCAAACCAAACCCATCCAGCAAAACGTTCACCTTGAGCCCAGCCATAGCGCCGGGTGCGCTCACACCCTGCTCCGAAGGCCCTCCGGCCTTATCAGGCCACAGGAACGTGGCGCTTCCTTCGCCCAGCACCCGGGCCTCTTCGTCGCGGATCACCACAGAGGTGCCGCCGTCGATTCCAACGCCCAAGCAGCTGCACACACATTCCTGATTGAAGGCCTGTGCCAGCCGGCTGAAGCGTGCCCGTTGCGTAAAATAGGGATCCACCATCAGCCCGGGAGCCAGACCCAGCCCCGGGATGACCTCCTCGTCGCCGCCGCGCTCTGCCAAGAAGTATGCGCCCAGCATCGCCGCTGCGCCGGCCATGCCGGCAACCGGTTTGCCCGCTGCCATCATCTCCTGCAGCGTCTGGGCGCAGCGAGTGCCTGAGAGTACCTCCAGCCCCACCAGGGGATCCTCTCCGCAAATGAAGACGCCGTCAAACTCGCTCAGATTGGTGGCCCACTCTTCACTGTCCGCCCGTTCCCGACTGGTCAGCTCAAATATTTCCACATTGCGCATCCCAAAGCGGGTGAAGGCACGCAGCCCTTCAGCAGCCGCAGGTGCAGCTTCCTTTGCGGCAACCGGAATGACCGCCACCGACGCGGAACGCCCGCCCACCAGATGGATCATAGCCACTACGGCCTCGTCCGGAATCGGCGAGCCACCGACCAGCACCATCGGGCCGGCCGCCACAGATGCGGCGTATGCCGTGTCACCCGCTTCCGCAGTCCGGCTTCCTGCCTTGCGGTCCCGGCGGCGCTCCGAGAGGGGCCGGGTCAGCCAGTCCCAAAAGCCGGTGGGGAAGACGATGGACTTCACAAGGTTGGTGGAGAGCTCCGACGTGAGATCAGTTAGGCGGTCAAACTTCATCGAGGGTTCACCACCTTTTGGGTCACCTCAAACTCTTTTCACTCTATTTCGCCTGTCCGGTTTCATTCCTGCAGTCTATGCCGGGTCCTACTCCCTCTCTCCCAGAAGCCCCAGTAATACCGGGTTTCCTGCCTTCCTTAAGCAATCGCTCTCCGTGGGTAGATCTGCTGGTGAGCTTCAAAAACCGGGCTTTCCGTCTATTGTAGCATCACCGCTCCAAATTGTCCCTCCGTTTTTGCTCCCAGGCCACCTCTGCCACGTCTCCATCACGCAGTGGAGTGGTAAAGTCTGCATTCGCTCCGTTCAGACGCATCACCAGCCGACTCTTGTCGGTGGGCGGCACCTGCACAAGTGGCAGGATGGCCAGTAGATCAGCAAAGATCGGACCACCGCTTTCGGGCTCGAAGGTAATCTGATCGCCGTCTTCCACCGGGTCCTCCGGCGAAGCTGGGCGGCCATTCCGGCAGAGGCGCACCGGTGCAGGCGGGAAGGAGTGCACCTCCCCGTTTACGGTGACATGCACCGGGTTTGCAGGAGCCTCTGGAAGACCCAGCCGCTGCATTACGTCGCGGAGGGTACGCACCGGCAGCACTTCCACCCGGTCGTTGTCCTGCAGCGGCTGTTCCGGCGCCGCCGGGCGTCCGTTCACCAATACACGGGGCGCCAGCACGTGCACGTCGCCGCACACCGCCACTTGCAGGCAGGCCAGCGCCTCGGGCGCCACCTCGGCCACAGTCGCGGCGCCGGGTGCTCCGCGGCGGCCCGGCTCCACTTCAAGGCGGTCTCCGTGCCTCACTGGAGTCTCCAGCGTGGCATCCACCCCGTTCAACCGAATGCGCGCAGGGGTACCGGAACTCCCAGGAACCATCCGCAGAGAACCGTTCACGGTGATCGTCAGGCCCTGGCCCATGGGGCCATACAGATCCCGCATCCGGTAGCCAGCTGCCAGCAGGGCGTCCGCTGCGGTAGCCCCCCGGGGTTGAAACAGCCGCACTGTGCGGCCGTCCACCTGCACAGTGGCAAAGCCCAGTGTAGACCGGTCCCAGGCAGAAACGGCAATGCCGATGGGGGTGACGGCGTCTGGCCCTTTAAGCAGCGTCCGGGCACCTTCCACACCTGAAATGGCACTCCGCCCCCGCACTGCGACCCGGTCCGCCGGCATACCCAGCGCCCGGGCCAGGGCTTCCGGCAGTCCAGGTGTCAGGCTGCCGCCGCCCACCAACAGCACCGCTTGGGGCGGGCCTCCGTTGAGCCGCAGTACCCGCTGTGCGATTTGGCCCGCCAGATGCTCCACAGCAGGCGCCAGTGCGGCAACCAACTCTTCGCGGGAGACCGTCTGGCGCTGCCCAAGAATGTTCTGCAGTGCGATCTGGCGCCGGCGGCCGATCTGCCGCTTCACCCGTTCCCCTGTGGGAAAATCCAGCAGGTAAGCTTCAGAGAGCGCCTCGGTGATTTCATCGCCCGCAACGGGTACCATATCGTAGGCAACTACCGTCCCCTTGCGGGTGACGGCCAGGTCAGACGTCCCGGCGCCGATGTCGACCAGCACCAGGTTCAGGTGCCGCATGGTGGGCGGCACCACCACGCCCAGCGCTGCGATGGGCTCCAGCGTCAGTGTGTGCATCCTGAGCCCCACCGCGTCCAGGACGGCCTCCAGCGAATCGACCACCGTGCGGGGCAGGAAGGTAGCAATCACATCTACCTCCGCCTGTCTGCCTCGCTGGCCCTCGAGTTTCGTCAAGGCCACGCCGTCGAGGCGCAGCCCCATCACGCTGTGACCCACATAATGAAACTCCTCGAGAGCCTGCTCCGACGCCATGGCCGCCTGGGCGTTCTGGACCGCTTCCAGTTCCAGTTCCAGAACATCCTCGCGGGTCAGGCTGTTCAGCCCGGAAAAGCTGCGGCCAGCCGTCCCCGTGGCGGTGCGCAGGGAGCGCCCTGCCGCGGCCACGGCCGCCTCGGTAATGGGAACCCCCGCCTGGGCGGCAAGCCTCTCTACCACCTGCCGCACGACGTCCGCCACAGCTCCCACGTCGTGGATCTGGCCGTCGTACATGGCTCGGGTTGTATGCTCCATCCATTCCACTGCCTGGATCTGAAGCCCTTTGGCGCTGGGAAGCGTCAGGAGACCGGCTACCTTGCGGGTGCCGATGTCCAGCGCCAGCAAGGGCAAGGGACGGTCGCCCACAAGCGTGCTCCTCCTCTGCTGCGCAGCATGGCAAGTCGTCAATCGGGTGTTGGTACAGCCAGACTCGCGTTTTTTCGACAAAAAACACCAGTCTTCCTCCCACGGTGACGGAAACCAAGCGTCCCCGTGGATCCGCTGGTTGCGATTGCTGGACATAACCCGATTACGTCTGCACAAACTACAGTCGTAAAACCTTCGGAGGAGGTGGCGATCCGTGGCTCAGTTCACGCCCACCGGGAAGGTTTTGCCCCACGAACTGCTGGACCGGTTCAAGTGGGAAATTGCAGCCCAAGAAGGGCTTGCCGATAAGATTGTTCAAGTTGGGTGGCCACACATGACCTCCCACGACTGCGGTCGAATTGGCGGCCGGATCGGCGGCAAGATGGTTAAGGTGATGATCCGGTACGCGCAGGAGGCACTCACCGACGGCAGCGCACTCAGTTAGCAAGGCGCTGCCCCAACCCGGCGAGGCCGCATGCACCTTGCCGTTCACATAGAGCAGGCCGGCATCGAAGCCGGCCTGCGTCCGCGCACAGACGCTTAAGCGCCCAGCGCCATGTTGTAGCAGTTCAGCGCCTCGTCGGCCCTGCCCATCCGCTCCAGGCAGACGCCCTGGCTGAGCATGTGGCTCCGGTTGTGGGGTTCCAGCTCGGCTGCCTTTTGGTAGGCTTCCAACGCCTGTTCGTAAAGCCCCATGGCAAAGAAGCAGGCCGCCCGGTTCACCTGCACCGCCGCGTTCTCCGGCGCAGTCTGCTGGGCCTCGTCAAAACAGGCCAGCGCCTCTTCGTACCGCTGCAGTTCCATCAAAAGGTGCCCCTTGTTGTTCAGCAGCGTGGGTTCCGCCGGCCACTTGACCAGGGCAGCAGAGAGCACCTCCAGCGCTTCCTCGCGGCGGCCGAGCCGCGCCAGGACCCCAGCCAGGTTCCCCGCGGCTTCCACCGAGTCGGGCTCCATGGCTTGGGCCTGGCGGAACGACTCGGCCGCTTCTTCCAGCCGCCCTGCGGACATCAGAGCGTATCCCATGTTGTTCAGCAGCAGGGCATCAGGGGTACGCAGGCGCAGTGCGCGCCGAAAACAGGCCACTGCCTCCTTCCCCCTACCCGTCTGTTCCAGCGCCAGCCCCAGGTTGGCCCAGACTGCGCCGTCGCGCGGCATGAGTTCTGCAGCCCGTCGGTAAGCGTCGACGGCGGCTGCCGGCCTTTGGAGGCGGCCCAGGCAGATGCCGCGGGTGTTCCACAGCGGGCCACTGCGAGGACGGGCTGCCAAGGCGCCGTCGATGTAGTGCAGGGCCTCTTCCGGACGGTTCAATTCCAGCAGGACCCGTCCTGCAGCTTCCCAGAGCTCGACGATGTCTGGGGATGCCTTCAGGCCGATCTCCAAATGCTGCAGCGCTTCCGCAAAGGAACCCACCCGCCGGAGGGCCTCAGCCATCCAGTAGCGCAGCCAGCCGTTCACAGGCTCAAGCTTTACAGCCGCGGCCAGCAGGTGGACCACCTCCTGCGGTTCGCCCTCGGCAGCGTCCAGCAGGAGAATGGCCAGCCTGGCGCCCAGGTCTGCCCGATTGGGATGCCGGGCCGCCAGGCCGCGGCACGGGGCGAGGGCCGCCCGACTTCCCCCCGCCCACAATAGAAATTGTACCTTTTTCCACCCCGCCGGGGGGTGCGCCCCCCATGGCAGCGCTGCCAGCGCCCGGCGGACGCCACCTTCCAGGCGCAGGTGACCGGTAGCCCACCAGGGTTGTGTCATGCATCTTCCCCCCGCATCCATTGCTTGGGAAGAGCATTTTGACCTGCTGGAACCGTCATCCTGCCTATATTTAGGAAAACCTGTCGACAACTTCCGTTCTCATTCGACTAATTCGGCCGCTCCTCTGTCGCCGACAGCAGTGCCGAAAGGCCTACGCTGCGGTAGCCCGCTGCCTCCAGCCTGGGCAGGAGCAGCGACAGTGCCTCCACCGCAGCCGGGTGGTTCTGCGGCAGCATCAGGACAGCTCCCGGATACGCACTTTCGAGCAGCTCGTCACTGATTCGTTCCGCTGGGGTATGGGGTGCGGGCGCCATGGCGACGTTGGTCCAGAGCACCGGCTGCAGCCCCTCAGCCGCCGCCGCCCGGAACAGCTGCGTGTTGAATCTCCCCTGAGGCGGGCGGAAAAAGAGCGGCGCTGCGCCCACCGCATCCCGAATGGCCTGGACCGACCGCCTGATCTGGGCGATCTGCATGTGCTCCGTGAGGAGGGTCATATCGAGGTCAGCATAGCCCAGCGTACCCAACTCGTGTCCGGCAACTGCGATGGCCGTCACCAGCTCCGGCTGCTGTTCTGCCGCTTCGCCATGAAGAAAAAAGGTGGCCTTCATCCCGTGCTCCCGGAGCAGCGCCAGAACCTTTGGCAGCTGTTCCGGCTCCGGCGTGCCGTTAAACGTAAGGGCCAGATCCCGCACTTCACCCACCAGGCGGGAGTCAGCGCCGGGTGCAGCAGTTGCTGCCACCTCTGCGGCTGTGGCTTTCACAGGCTCCGCCTTGTGCACCACCAGACGAACCGTCTCCTGTACGGGGCCGACTGCCTCCATAAGCCGTGCCATGGTGACCGGCCCGGCCAGACCGTCCACCGTCACACCAAAATCTGCCTGAGCCCGGCGGACTGCCTCCTCGGTACGGGGGCCATAGACGCCATCCACCACGCCCGGGCTGTACCCGGCAGACCGGAGCGCCTGCTGCAGGGCTGCCACCTCGGGCCCTCTGTCCCCAAAGCGCAGCACGTTCAGCGCTGCCATCTCAGCACCCTGCCGCCCCGCGGCGATCAGCAGCACTGCCAGCAGCGGGACCAGGATCCAGCGAAAGCGGGCAGCTCGCATGGCACTCAACTCCTTTACTTGATGTTCCTGCCAGCAGTCTGCCCCAATTCTCCCTTTCGTAAACAGCAGCGGCAGTGGGCCTGGGAAAAGGGCTCAGGTACGCGAAAAAGCCCCCTGCATCAACCAGCAGGGGGCTGCAAGTAGGACCAGCCGTTCAGTGCCGGGAGCCGGAAAGACGGGGCTGTACCTTTTCGCTCCACTGCTTCAAAAGGAGCAGCCAGGGGCCGAGGGTGACGTAAACCGTAAGCGGGATCAGCACCAGCGACCAGGGGTTGAAGTCTGCCGCCATCAGGACCGCAATCACCACCGCCAGCGGGCCGACGTAGGGGCCGAAGCTGAAACTGCCCTCCTGCTTCCGGCGCTTCTTGAAATCGGGATATGGAATGGTGGAGATCATGAGGTACGACAGGATCAGCATGCTCAGCGTCAGCATTATGGGTCCCACCCCGGGCACACCCGGCTGCACCGAATAGAGGGCCAGGCAGCAGACCAGGGTGCCGGCCGCCGTGATGGGGACGCCCATGAAGTAGCCGCTTACCCGCATCACGTTAAACCTGGCCAGGCGGAGCGCCCCGCAGAGGGGAAATACGACGGCCACAGCCATGCCGAAATAGCCGAGCTGGTGGAGCGCCAGTTCGTACAAGAGAACTGCCGGCGCGGTACCAAAAGAGACCACGTCCGCGAGGGAATCAAGCTCCTTGCCGAACTCGCCGTCGGCCTTCAGCCAGCGGGCTAACCGCCCGTCCAGGCCGTCTGCCACCAGAGACCCAGTGATCATCATAGCGGCTTCGGCGAAGCGGCCCTGTACAGTCAGCATCAGGCTGAAAATGCCGAAAGCCAGGTTCAGCAGCGTAAACAGATGGGGAATAGTGGAAAGGCTTTTCGTGCCCCGCTCACGCCACCACTTTCCGCTATAGACCGCACGAATATGAAATTTCCCTCGGTTTCCCTCCGGGTCCCGCCTCCGCTCACTCATTCCGGCAACCTCCCTATCACTGTCTGACCGCCAATCACCCTGTCGCCGGGTTTCACCAGGATTTCGCTTCCAGCCGGAAGCCAGATCTGTGTGCACGACCCAAACCGAATAAGGCCAAATCGCTCGCCCCGCCGCACCTGATCGCCTACCTCAGGCCAGGTGATAATTCGCCGGGCCAAGAGGCCGGCTACCTGGCTCACCAGCACCCGGAACTTGCCCGTATCGATCCCCACATAGGCTCGTTCATTCACTTCACCGACCTGCTCGCCCCAGGCGGCCAGGAAGCGTCCTTTGGTGTAGTCCCGGTAGGTAACAGTGCCGGAAACCGGCGTGCGGTTCAAGTGCACATCGAATATTGACATAAAAATACTGATGAGGATTGCCTCACCACCCAAATACCGGGGCTCATCCACATCCTGCACGAACATGACCCGGCCGTCCGACGGGGCGACAACCTCTCCCTCCGCCGCTGCATCAGGCCGCTCCGGATCCCGGAAGAACCAGATGGTGAGGGCGAGGAGCACACCGGGGAACATGGCCAGGGGCCAGCGGTAGAGCCCGGCCAGCAGAGTAATAACGGCAAGGATGAAAATGAACACCCATCCTTCCCGGGCAATAAGTGGTCGCTTCATCTGGGCACCCTTTCGCTACGAAACTGCAAGACTCTCCACTGCATTCAGGCACAAAGCTCTAGCTTCGACGGCAGTCGAACACTTCCTGCCGCCGTCAGACTTTTAGATTCCAGTTCCGCAGCCGGTCCATCTGATCCTGCCGGGTAAGATCCAGTTGAACAGGCGTCACGGAAATATACCCCTCCGCCACAGCGGAGACGTCGGTGTCTGGACCGTTGTCCAGTTCCATCACTTCCCCAGCCAGCCAGTAGTACGTCCGCCCCCGGGGGTCCACCCGCCGGTCCCACTGATCCTTGTACAGCCGGCGTCCCATGCGGGTAATTCGAACGCCCTTGATCTCCTCCTCAGGCAGGCCCGGGATGTTGACATTCAGCAGCGTCCCTGGTGGAAGTCCCTCTCTCAGGACCTTCAGCGCCAGGTCCGCCGTAAAGCGGGCCGCCAAGCCGTAATCGGCGCCCGGGCCCAGGTCCAGGCTGGAAGCCACCGCAGGGATGCCGAGGATAGGCCCCTCCAGGGCGGCTGCCACAGTTCCGGAATAGAAAATATCTGTGCCCAGGTTGCTGCCGTGGTTGATGCCGGAGATCACCAGGTCGGGCCGCCTGGGCAGCAGTTCGTCAATGGCCAGTTTGGCCGAGTCGGCCGGCGTGCCCGTCACCGAATAGCAGGGCGTCCGGGCACCGGGAATCTTCGCCTCCAAAGGAAAGAGCGGCCGGTAGGTAGTAATGGCATGGCCGCTGGCGCTGCGCTCCCGGTCAGGAGCCACCGACCAGATCTCCAGCCCGTCGATTTTCTCCAGTTCCTGGCGCAGCGCGTTGATGCCGGGCGCCAGGATGCCGTCGTCGTTTGTCAACAAAATCAGCGGCACCAGCAGATCTCCTTCCTTCATTATCGTTGCTGAACCTAGTTTTGCCCCGGCAAGTCAGGTGGCGTCCTCCAGTTTCAGCCACGCCAGGGCCCGTTCAATCACCTGCTCCTGTGGGCCCACAAAAGTGGAAGGGCCAGGCAGCGACCGGAGGAACTGCCGGCCGTAGCGGCTCCGGCCCGGGCTGAGCCGGCTGTCAAGCACGATGACCACGCCCCGGTCTGTGCCGGTGCGCACCAGCCGGCCGAAACCCTGCTTGAAGCGGATGATGGCCTGAGGCAGGCTCAGGTTTCCGAAACTGGAGATTCCCCGTCGCTCCAGGTCCTCAATCCGGGCTTCCATCACCGGATCGTCCGGGGGCATAAAGGGCAGCCGGACCATGATGACGGAGGTCAGGCCGTCGCCGGGAATGTCCACGCCTTCCCAAAAGGATGCCGACCCGAAGAGGATGGAACGGCTGTCGTCACGGAACTCCTCCACCAGGCGGCCCCGGGAACCATCCAGCCCCTGGCCCAGCAGGCAGAGCCCCTCCCCTTCCAGATCATCCTTGAGGTCCCCATAGACCTGCCGGAGCTGCCGGTGGCTGGTGAAGAGCACCAGCGTGCGCCCGCCGGCCTTCACCAAATAAGACCGCAGGAAGCCTTCCACCGCCTGGGTAAACTCCCTGTCCGTCACGTCCCGAGGACTCGGCATGTCATCTGCTACACAGAGCAGCGCCTGCCGCCGGTAGGCGAAGGGGGACGTGACCACGCCGCTGGTGAGCCGGTCTGGAGGCAGCCCCGCGAGGCCCAAGCGCTGCTTCAAGTGCTCAAAGCCCCCGTTTACTGCCAGGGTGGCCGATGTCATCACCACAGACCGCAGCCTCTCAAACAAGCGTTCCCGGAGCACATCGCCCACATTGATGGGTGCAGAGCGCAGCACAATCCGGGGGCTTTCCCGCCGGCCGCTGGCCTCGATCCAGGTCACATCACCCTCCCCGGGCTGCAGGAGCACCTGGTCCATCGCTTTCGCACTTTGGTACAGGATACCACTCTGTTTTTGTATGTCAATCACTGTACGTTCAACGTCACGAATGGGGGGGTCAAGCTCCTCCAGAGCCTCCCCCAGGGCCAGCAGACCCTGACTCAGCTGGCGCAGGCGTGCCGCGGCGTTGGCCCTGGCCGCGTCCAGCGATTCCCACAAGGGTCCTGAACGCACCGCCTCCGTCAGCCGGAGGCTGCGGGTGGTCTCCTCCTCGCCGCGGCCGTAGGCGTCAACAATCTGGGCGCAGAGCCCAAACAGTTCGTCCACACCGGACCTGCAGGCCAGTGTCAGGTCGATCAGCCGCTCCACGTGATCTTCCGAGGGCAGGCCCACCGGCGGCCGGGCAGGAATGCGCCTGCCGTCGAGCACCCGCCGCCTGAGGACCGGCAGCATGCCCTGCCCTGCAGAGCGGTAAAGGTGCAGCAGTGCACTGGTCACATCCCAGTTTTCCAGCCGCACGCCCAGGTTCTGGGTGGCCACCGCTTCCAGGTGGTGTGCTTCGTCCACCACCAGATGGCGAAAGGGAGGCAGCAGTTCATTGCCGGTGTTGATGTCCGCCATCAGCATGGCGTGGTTGAGCACCAGAATGTCCGCATCTCTGGCCTGCCGGCGGGCCCGGAAGGCGAAGCAGTGGTTCCGAAACCAGCGGCATTTGGGCCCCAGGCAGGTTTCGCTTTCGCTCTGAACCTGCTGCCACCAGCGTTCCTGCTCAAAGCTCAGGTTGAGTTCGGACTTGTCGCCCGTCTGGGTCTTGGCCAGCCACGAGGCCAGGCGCATGTGGAAGACCCGCTCTTCCAGGGAAGTCAGGAAGTCGGCGCCGGTGGCGACCTCCTCCCACTTCCGGAGGCAGATCAGGTTCGACCGCCCCTTTACCAGCGCGGCAGAAAAGCCCGCCAGCGCTGTTCCCTGGAGGGCCTCCTGGAGGAACGGAATGTCCTTGTTCCAGAGCTGCTCCTGCAGGTTGATGGTGTACGTGGAGATGGCTACTTTCTCGTGGTTCTGCCTGGCCCAGGCGATGGCTGGAATCAAGTAGGCCAGGGATTTTCCGGTACCGGTGCCCGCCTCCACCAGCAGATGGCGCCCCTGGTTGAAGGCCTGGGTCACCGCTTCGGCCATCTGCAGCTGCTGCGGGCGGTGCTCGTAAGCCGAAAACGCCTCCGCCACCACGCCTCCAGGCCCTAAAAGCTCTTCGCCCAGGCGGGCAGGCAGCGGCGCCGGGTTCTCTTCCACCTCTGCCTCATCAGGTCGGTGGAGCTGCCCCTCGTAGGGGCGAATCCATTCGGTAAGGGGCGTCGGCTTCTGCCCTGCCGCCTCCTTGGCGTCGTAGGCGCTGCGGAAAAGGGGCGCCAGGGGCCAGCCAGCGGGCTCTCCCACATTCAGGATAAAGCGCAGCAGCCCAAGATCCATCTGCCGGATCTTTTCCGCCAGCGCCAGCAGCAGCCGGCCGCAGGCTCGGGCATCATCCTCAGCCCGGTGGTGGCGCTCCACCTGCAGGTTGAGCTGATTCACCAGGGCTTCCAGCCGATGGCTGCGGGCCATAGGCAGCACAACCCGGGCCAGTTCCACCGTATCGTAAAAGGAGTTGGGCAGGCCCATGCCCGCTCGAGAAAAGGCCGCCCTGAGAAAGCCGGCTTCAAACCCGGCGTTGTGAGCCACCAGGGGCCGGTCGCCTATGAAGTCACGCAGTGCAGGCAGCACATCGGCCAGCTTTGGCTTGCCCGCCAGGGCGGCCGGCGTAATTCCCGTCAGGTGCTGAACGCGCAGAGGCAGCGGGCGATCGGGAGCGATGAGCTGGGCCAGTGAGTCAGTCTCCTGTCCTTCGTCGAACCGAACGGCCCCAATTTCAACGATTTCGTCTTCGGTCGGGTCGAGGCCAGTAGTCTCCAAATCTATCGCAACAAAGGAGAGCAGCCCCATGCGGGCTGTTCCCCCCTTTCTCGTTGTACAGGAGTTTATGCGCGCGGATATCCTATTTCGTATTCGGTGCTGCAGGAGCAGACTCCTGTTCGCCGCCCATCAATCGAGCCGGTCCCAAAGCCAGTTAACCAGGGCGCCCGAGAGCATAAGAGGCAGAGCGAAAAGCGCCGCCGAAGGCCAGAGCCGCTGCACCCCTGGAATGAAGCCGCCCCAAGCCCGGGCGTGCATCGAAAAGATCACGGTGGTGCAGACGAGCGCCACCAGGCCGCCCGCCAGGGCCCCGGCAGCGGGGCTGCCCAGCCGGTAGAGGTGTACGCCCAGGCGACCAGTCGCCAAGGCGGCAGCCGCCATCAGGGCGAAGACAAAGACCAGGTACCAAAAGCCGGGCTCTGCCGCAAAGGCCAGCAGGGCACGAAAGTATCCTTCGCCCCCTTCGTACCAGTAGGCCACCAGGAGAAACCCAATCAGCGAAATCAAGAATGCCGTGAAACTGCAGGAGAGAAACCGAGCCCAGCGCGGCATATGGGAATCACCTCCGCACAGTGTATGGGCCCTGGGCAGGATGCAGACTACTCGCGGAGGTGATTGGATGGAACCGAAGCGGCCGGGCGAGGGGCCGGTGAGTCCTACTGAAATCGCTCTGCGCACAGGGCTCTGTGCGCCGGGTCTCGACGTGCTCCAGGAAGGGGTGCAGTTGAATCCCGACTCGACAGGTACACGGAGACCGCTGGAAAGGTCGCAGGCAATAGTCCCTCAGGAGACTGGCAGGGACTCTCCTTTTCCCATATACTGATCGGATGAGAGTTGGAAAAGGGGGCCTGATGGTGCGGGTCGACGTGTACCCAACAGTCATAAACATTCCGGAGACGGCTGATCTCGCGGGCCGTACAGCCGTTGTGATCGACGTTCTGCGAGCTACCACCACGATAACCACAGCCCTCGCCAACGGCGCCGACACCGTTGTGCCGGTGCTGACGCCGGAAGAGGCCTTTCAAATAGTCCGCAAGAACCCGGAACGCCGCTTTGTGCTGGGCGGCGAGCGCAAGGCGGTGCTGATTCCCGGTTTCGATTTGGGCAACTCCCCTCTGGAGTATACCCCCTCGCGGGTGGGCAGCCTGCCTGTGTTGTTCACCACCACCAACGGCACCCGGGCCATCCGGCGGGCAGCGGGGGCAGACCGGGTCTACATCGCCAGTTTTCTCAACGCGCCTGCCGTCGCCGAGGCGCTTCTAAGAGAAGGCCGTGACGTGGCCATCTGCTGCGCCGGCTCCCACGATCAGTTCACGTTGGAAGATGCGGCCTGCGCCGGTGCCATCCTTGACTTCATGAACGGGCCCAACGTCCTCGTAAAGACGAACGACATGGGCCTTGTGGTCCGGGAGTTGTACCGCCGCTTTGAAGGACGGCTCAGCGACCTGCTGCACCTGGCGGAGCACGGCCAGTTGCTGGTGAAGCTGGGCATGCAGAAGGATCTTGCCTTCTGCGCCCAGTTGGGCACCACCACGCTGATCCCCCAGTATCGCGAGGGACAGGTGGTTCTGCCGGAGCCTGCCTAAACAGACCGCCGGGCTGCTGGCCCGGCGGTTTCGCAGTTTGCGGCTTTACACAAGAGTGGGCCCAGCCTCGATGGCATCGGCGATGATCTTGTTCACGTCCTGCAGCAGCACGCTCAGCCGCTGCTCAGCCATCAGGTACTCCCGCACGTCCGGGTCGGTCTGGATGACGCTGTAGAGCCGCTCCAGCGCCTCTTTCTGCTCGGCGCTGGGCTCCTTTCCCTGCAGGGCCATGGACTGGAGCTCCAGCTGCTTCTTGTGGAAGTCCGTCACCATCTGCTCTGCGGCCTTGTTCCCCTTAATCTTGGCTCTGGCCGCCTGAAACGCCCGATTCTCCGGGCTCTCCCGCAGTGCCCTGGCCAGGCTGTGGGCGTAGTCATGTACGTTCACCACGGCGCAAACACCTCCACCCTCGTATCGTTCGCCAGAACAGCCTGAAACCCTTCGCACACCCGAAGGCTCATTCCGCCTCCGCTGCCAGCTGGCTCAGGTAGAGGTGAGAGGTGAACCGGTCTGTACCGCTTGTGTGCTCCGCCCCTTTGAGCAGCAGCCGTGAGACCAGCAGCCGCTTCCCGTCCGGCGAGAACCGGGGATGAAAGTACAGGGCGCCCCCTTCGTCCGCCACCACCTGCCGGGTGGTGTGGCGCTCCAGGTCCATCAGGTAGATGCCGGTCTCCTCCCGGGGTCTCCGGTAGATGAGCCGCCGCCCGGTGCTGTCCAGGGTGGGCATGATGCCGCCCTCCCGGGTCAGCTGCTCCGGCTCAGCAGCCCCGCCGTCCAGCGGAAGCCGCCACAGGTCGTACCGAACGCTTCCTCGCTCTGTGCGGGGGCCTGCCCCAAAAATCGCCGTCCTTCCGTCACGGCTTACCGCAAGGCCGCCAGCCAGCATCTCCCAGTCGCTGCTGAGCTCGAGCACCGTATCGGCCCGGCGCCGTCCCACGTCCAGCCGCATCAGACGGGTGGACGTGGTGTAGTAGAGATGGGTGCCGTCCGGCCCCCAGGCCAGATGGCCGATGGGCTCTTTCTCGTGGGCCAGTTCCCGCTCCGATCCCGTCCGCACGTTGACCAGCATCACCCGGGCCTGGTCCGTCTCCGGATCCAGGCGGATGAGTGCGATATCGCCGCCCTTTGGGTGCCACACGGGAACCGTGTCCCAGAAACCCTCCTGCTGCGTCACTGCCCGGGGTTCGCCCCCAGAGGCGGAGATCAGCCAGACTTGGCCCGTCCGCATGAACGCGATCTCCCGCCCGTCAGGCGACCAACTGCCGTACCCGTCCAGCACGGCGCCGCCGGTGAGCGGGGTGAGCGGCGCCGGACTCGGCCCCGCCGATCCCACCGACGCTACCATCACCCTTTCCGCATCACGCAGCACCAGCCACAACAGGGCCAGCAGGCCGGCGGCCAGCACTGCGGTATAGACCTGTCGTTTCAGCTGGATCACCCCTGCCCCCACGCCCGTCCCTCCTTCTTCTTGGCCAACCTATTCGGCCAAGCCTCCGGGTATACTAGCCCGTCCGCCTCGGACGTACCATGTGGCAGAGCGGAAATGGGAGGGGGTCAGGTGGATCAGGCCGTGCTGGTGGTGGCGGCAGCCGGACTCGGCGTGGGCATCCTCTTCTTGGGCGGCGGCGAGAGAGCGCCAGTGAGCCGCCTCTTGCTGCGCCCGGGCCTCATGTGGCTCCTGGGCTGGCTGCTGCTGCTGGTAGCCCCGGGCCCTCCGGTCCGCTGGCCCTATGCCCTGGTGGCCGCTGCCTGTGCAACAGGTCTCTGGGAGGCCTATGGCGGCGTCTATTTCCTGGTGCGAAGCGCCCGTGCCAAGGTTACGCTTGCGCGGCAGCTGCAGATCTGCATCATCTGGCTGATCAACACCCTCAGCAATTTGGCGCTTCTCAACGTCAGCGCGTCGCTGGCCTATCCCAGCACCTTCATTAACCGAAACGGGCCTGCCGCGCCGCTGGACGTGATCTACCTCACGGCCCTTACGTTCTCCTCAGCCGGCTACGGCGATGTGGTTCCGGGCTCGCCCCTGGGCCAGGTGCTGATGATGCTCACCAGCCTGGCCGGGCTGATCTACGCGACCCTCCTCCTCGCCGCAATTTACCATGCGATGCGGGAAGACTAGAGACATGCCATACATCGAGCACATTTTCTACCGGGACGAAGGGGCGGGCATTCCGGTCCTCTTCATCCACTGCCCGGCATTAGATCACACCTACTGGCGGCCCTCGGTGGACCACCTCATGGGAATCTGCCGCTGCATCTCCTTCGACATCCGGGGCCACGGTCAGAGCGGAAAGGGCACCGAGCCGTGGGGGTTCGCCGACATCGCCGAAGACGTGGCGCTGCTGACGGAGCGCCTGAACCTGCGGCGTCCGATTTTGGTAGGCTACTCTTCGGGGGCCTGTATTGCGCTGCAGACGGCCTTGGATTACCCGGACAAGTTCGGCGCCCTCGTGCTGGTGAGCGCCTTTTCGGAGTGCACGACCACACGGCTGCGGGCGAAGGTGCTCATCGGCCTGGCGGCGGTTCGACTGGGGCTTGCCCGACACGTGGGTCGCAAGTTGGTCATCACCAATAACGTTGGAGAGGATCATGCCCAGGCGATGCTCCGGCAGGCGCAGGGGGTCCGGCCGCAGGCTCTCCGATCTTTCCTGCGCGCCGCACTCCGCTTCAATGTGACCCGCCGCCTGCCGGAGATAAAGGTACCCGTTCTTCTCGTCTACGGCGCCTCCGACCGCATCCTGCTCCCCCACTACCGCATCCTGCGCAGCGGTCTGCCCAACGTACAGGCGGTTCTCTTCCCTGCGACAGACCACAGGGTGCCGACCCGCCGTCCCGCAGAGTTTGCCAAGCTGCTGGCCGCTTTTCGCGGGTCACTCGAGCGGCCCACTGCACGGCCGCAGCCCGAGTCAGCCGTGGCACCCCGCGGTATCCCGGTACACCAGTACCACGACACACCGGACCCGAACCCGGGCACTGCACAGGAAATTGAGCCGACAGTTAGGCCTTTTTAACACACCAGGAGGATTTTTCCAGACCCTGCAGGAATACAGTACGTCGCATGAGGGGGAGTCAGGTCGCCGGGAAAGGGGGGCCGGTCCATGAAGGGCAGGTTCCGGCATCTCATCTGGCCGGTTCTTTTGGCGCTGGTGCTCTCCGCTTGCGGCAGCCGCGCGGCCCGGGGCTCGAGCAGCAGTCAGGTGCTGATCCGCGCTGCCAACTACGGCGATCCGGGCACGCTGGATCCCCTGGCGAAGAGCGATGTCTCCGCCCGGATGATCACCATGCACATCTTTGACACGCTGGTGAAATACGACCCGGTGGCCAGGCAGATTCGAGGGTCAGTGGCTGAATCGTACTCAGTCAGCCCAAACGGCCTGACGTACACCTTCCGCTTGAAGAAGAATGCCCTCTTTCACAATGGCCGCCCCATCACGGCAGCGGACGTCAAGTACAGCATTGAACGGACCATCGCCCCGGGGTCCGCTTCGGTGATGGCCACCGCCTTTGACGTGGTGGAAGGCGCCCTTGCATTTCGGGAGGGCAGGGCAGCCGAGATCACCGGCGTGCAGGTGCAGGGGGACCATGAACTGGTAATCCGGTTGACGAAACCCATGCCCACCTTCCTGCTTGACCTGGCCGGGGCAGCTGGCAGCATCTACCCCCGGGAAGAGGTGGAGCGACTGGGAGCCGATTTTGGGCAGAGGCCCGTGGGCAGCGGCCCCTTCGTTTTCGAGAGCTGGACGAAGGATGACCAGGTGGTGCTGAAAGCCTTCGACCGGTACCACGGCGGCAGGCCCCGTCTGGACGGCGTCATCTTTCGCTTCATGGACGAGGAACAGACCAGGGACGCGGAGTTCCAGGCCGGCACGATTGACGTGCAGGTGCTGGGAGAGGCGCTCTACGCCAAGTACGCCACCGATCCGGCCCTCAGCCCCTACCTGGTGGAGGTGCCGGAACTGTTCACCCGCGCCATTCACTTCAACGTCACGAGGCCCCCCTTCGATGACGTTAGGGTCCGGCAGGCGATCAACCATGCGGTGGACAGGGAGGCTATCATCCAGCGGGTCCTCAGCAACAAGGCGTTTCCAGCCACCGGCGTCCTGCCCAGCAGCTCCGCCGGCTTCAACCGTGACCTGAAAGGCTACGAGTACAATCCCGAAAAGGCCCGCCAACTCCTGGCCGAGGCGGGCTACCCGCATGGCTTTGCGTTTGAGGTGCTCACCTCCTCCTCTACCACCAAGTGGATGGAGGCCATCAATACCTACCTGAACCCCTTGGGGGTCAACGGAAAGATCGTGCAGCTCGAACTGGGCACCGCCCTGGAGCGGGCCCGCAGGGGTGACTTTCAGGCCGTGATCTTTTCCACCGGCGGCGAAACAGATCCGCTGGCCTTCCTAACCAGCCGCTTTCACTCGAAAAACTGGGGAAACCCGGGAAATGTCACGCGCTACAGCAACCCCTTTGTAGACCGGCTTCTGGACGAAGCCGCCCAGACCCTGGACGAAGCTCGCCGGATGCAGCTCATCCATGACGCAGAATCGATCATCGTACAAGAGACCCCGTGGTTCATCTTCAACTACAACAAGGCGGCGATGATCGCCCAGCCCTGGGTCCACGGTCTGCAGCCGGTGCCGACGGATATCGACTTCCAGGACCTGACCCAGGTCTGGCTCAGCCCGCGGCAATAGGCCGGGGAGATGCGCCATGGTCATCTTTCTGCTGCGGCGGAGTCTCCAACTGGTGCCGGTGATGCTGGGCATTACGCTGGTCACCTTCATCCTGATGAACGTTGTTGGCGGCGACCCGGTAATGCAGCTGTTGGACCAGCGGCAGGCAGGGATGGACGAGGCGGCCATCCAGTCCATCCGGCGCGAGTGGGGGCTCGATCAGCCCCTGCCGGTGCAGTACCTGCGTTTCGTGGGCAGGGCCCTCAGGGGAGACCTGGGCCGGTCCTTTGCATCCCGGGAGCCCGTGGCCTCAGCGGTGCTCGCCCGCTTCCCCGCCACCTTCCAACTGGGGCTGGCCGCCATGGCTCTGGCCGTAGCGGTCGGGGTGGCCCTGGGTACGCTGGCGGCGGTCCACCGAAGGTCCTGGTTCGATCTCCTCACGATGGTGGCAGCGCTGGTGGGCGTCTCTCTGCCGGTTTTCTGGCTTGGGCTGATGCTGATGTACCTCCTGGCGGTGAAGTGGCGGCTGCTGCCTGCGTCAGGCTACGGCGGCGGGCAGCTGCAGTACCTGGTCATGCCTGCGGTGACCCTGGCAGCAGGCATCACGGCTGTGATTGCCCGCATCACCCGTTCTGCCATGCTGGAAGTCATTCGGGCGGACTACGTGGTAACAGCCCGGGCCAAGGGGCTGCCGGAATGGCAGGTGACAGTGAAGCACGCCCTTCGCAACGCCCTGATCCCTGTGATCACGGTCATCGGCGTCGAGATGGGGAGCGTCCTCTCCGGTGCGGTGATCACTGAGACCATTTTTAACTGGCCGGGGATGGGGAGGCTCCTGGTGGACAGCATCAACAGGCGGGACCTGCCGATGGTGCAGGGCCTCGTGATCTTCATCGCCCTGCTGTTTGCGCTGGTCAACCTCGTGGTGGATGTAAGCTACGCGCTGGCAGACCCCCGGGTCCGCTATGACTGAGGAGGGAGCAGCGGCGTGGGGAGTCTCAGAGAAGCCGCAGCCGGGCGCCGCTTCGGCCGGGCCCCGGCACGGAGGCAGGTCCCTGCAGCAGGGGCCTTCCGCCGGCTGGTCCGCACGCCGGGAACCCGGCTGGGCCTTGCGATCCTCCTGCTGCTGGCCGTCGCGGCCCTGTTCGCCCCCTGGATTGCCCCCTACCATCCGACTCTGGATGCCTCGGTGATGGACGCACTGACGCCCCCAAATGAGCGGTTCCTGCTGGGCACAGATCACGCCGGACGGGATGTGCTGAGCCGCCTGATTTACGGCGCCCGGATCTCCCTTACGGTGGGGCTGGTGGTGCAGGGCATCGCTGTGGTAGTGGGCACCACGCTGGGGCTGCTGGCCGGCTACTACGGCGGGTGGGTAGATGAGGTGATCTCCGGCCTCACAACCATCCTGCAGGCCTTTCCGGGGATCCTTTTCGCCATGGCTGTGATGGCTGTGCTGGGACCGGGGCTCTACAACGTCTTCATCGCCCTGGGGCTAGTGGGCTGGTCCTCCATCGCTCGCCTGGTGCGGGGTGAGGTATTGGCGCTGCGGGAGCGGGAGTTCGTGGAGGCGGCCTGGGCCCTGGGCGCTTCGGATCTCAGGATCTTGGTCCGGCACATCCTGCCGGGCTGCAGCGGCCCCATCATTATCTCTGCTTCGCTGGGCATGGCTTCCGCCATCCTCTCGGAGGCCAGTCTCAGCTTTCTCGGCCTCGGCGCCCAGCCCCCTACCCCCTCGTGGGGGTCCATGCTGGCGCAGGGGCGCGACTACCTCTGGCAGGCACCCTGGCTGACCCTTTACCCAGGGCTGGCCATCTTTGTGACGATCCTGGCCCTAAACCTGGTGGGCGACGGCCTTCGGGACGTACTGGACCCGCGGCTCCGGGACTGACCGCTCCACCAACACAGGAGGGAGCACGATGCGCGCAGACTGGCTCTTTCGAAACGGTACGATTTACGCAGCACCCGGGAAAACGGTGGAGGCCCTGGCGATTCGGGGATCCAGGGTGATAGCGGCAGGACCGGAAGCAGAAGTACTGCACACCGCCGGCCACGGCACTCGGGTTGTTGATCTGGCTGGCCGGGCCGTTGTGCCGGGGCTGGTGGACTGCCACCTCCACCTCCTGGCCTACGGCCTCTCACAGCGCCAGGTGCGCCTGGCCGGGTCGAAATCGCTGGCAGAGGCAGTGGAACTGATCAGGCAGCGTGCGGAGAACACACCGCACGGGGAGTGGGTCGTCGCCCAGGGATTTCTGGAAGATCGCTGGCCGGAGCGTCGCCTTCCCACCCGCTGCGACCTTGACAAGGCAGCACCCGCGCATCCGGCCGCTGCCTTTCGGGCGGACATGCACCTGTGCGTAGCCAACTCCCTGGCTCTGGGACGGGCCGGCATCGCCGGCGGCGTGCAGGACCCGGTTGGGGGCCAAATTGACCGGGATGAAGCAGGCGAGCCCACCGGCGTTCTGCGGGAGAACGCCGTGGACTTGCTGACCCGGGTGATGCCGGGCCCCAGCATGGAAGAGATGCGGAGCGCACTGGCCGGGGCTGTTCGTGATGCCGCGCGCTCCGGCATCACAGAGGTGCACAGCGACGATCTCCGCACCGCCGGATCTTTTGCTGCCGCCTGGCGCGTCTGGAACGAAATCGCCGGGCCAGAAGGCTTTCCGCTGCGGGCATACCTGCTCATCTCCGAGGAATGCTACGAAGAGTGCCTGCGGAGCGGCCTGAAGCCCGGTAGCGGCAACGGCTGGGTCCGTGTGGGACCCGTGAAACTCTTTGCGGATGGCTCACTGGGCAGCCACACCGCTGCCCTTCGGGCTCCTTATGCGGATCAGCCCGACAGCCGGGGCATTCTGGTCCATTCGCCGGAGGAACTCTTCGCCCTGGTAGAGCGGTACCACCGGGACGGACAGCAGATCGCCTGCCACTGCATCGGAGACGGGGCCATAGAACTGTTTCTGGACGCCTTGGCAGCGGCTGACCAGAAGTATCACCGTCCGGATCCCCGTCACCGGGTCATCCACGCGCAGGTGTGCCCGCCGGACCTGCAGCGAAGGATGGCGGAGCTGCGGGTGATCGCCGACATTCAGCCCAAGTTCATCCACTCCGACGGCCACTTCTATGAGGCACGGCTGGGCCGCGAGCGCTCCCGCTGGTTCAACCCCTGGCGGAGCATGCGGGAGCAGGGGATTCCCTGCTGCAGCGGCTCAGATTGCCCGGTGGAGCCCTTTCACATGCCCTGGCAGCTGCACGCGGCGGTGGCCCGGCGGGGGCTGGATGGAGAGCCGCCGGAGGGCTGGAACCCCGGGGAACGGCTCAGTTTCGCAGAAGCCCTGGCCCTGCACACTACGGGAGCGGCCTACGCGGCCTTTGCGGAGACTTTCCGGGGACGCCTGGAACCCGGCATGGCGGCCGACCTGGTGGTGCTGAACCGGGACCCCGGGCAGATGATGCCGGAAGAACTGAAGGAGCTGGCAGTCCACCTCACCATGGTGGGCGGTCAAGTGGCCTACGAAGCGTAACAACAACACCCCTGGCACTCACACGCGCCAGGGGTGTTTTCGCTGCCCTGTGTTTCGGGCGAAAGGGGCACCGCAGTCTCTTTTCTACTCCCGCAGCGTCTTCAGCGCCCTGCTCCATGCGATAAGCTGATCCAGCATGCCGTTCAGGGCCTCCACCTGGTGTGGGGCAGGCTTGAAGACGCTCAAGTTCTCGAAATCAGTAAAGAGGGAGAGCGAAACCTGGTTGCGGACGTCCGCAATCTGCAGTTCGGCCACGATCATCCGCAGGTTTTCGATGGCCCGGGCGCCGCCCAGGCTCCCGTAGCCCACAAAGCCGGCTGCCTTGTTATTCCACTCCTTGTACAGGAAGTCAATGGCATTCTTGAGCGCCCCGGTGGTGGCGTGGTTGTACTCGGGCGTGACAAAGACGTAGCCGTCAAAGGAGGCGATCTTCTCAGACCACCTTTTGGTGTGCTCCTTGCTGTACTGCCCCATGGACGCAGGTACCGGCTCATCCAGCAGCGGCAGATTGAGATCTGCGATGTCCACCAACTCGAACTGCGCGTCGGAACGCTTCTGCGCATTCTCGTAGACCCAGCCGGCCACCGCCTCACCGTTCCGCCCGGGGCGGGTGCTTCCGATAATGATGCCGATGCTAACCATGCTGGTTCTCCTTCTCGCAGAGTGGTTCTGCTGTCCTCAGCGTTGGCTGTCGCCAGCCAGCACCCGGATAGTCTTTCCATCCCCTGCGGTCGGTATCCCCTCTTACCAACTGCCCCCGATATAGCTCTCCAAGCCCTTCACGGCAGTGTCCCCATAGGCTGCTGCCATGCCAGGGTAATGTCAAAACCTCCCGAACAAAACCAGGGAACGCTCGACAGCCTTCGACAGGCCGAAAGGGCGTTCCCTGGTAACATCTGTGTGGGAGCAGACGCAGCCCAGCCTCCGAATGGAGGTACCTGAAGTGAAGGGGCGATGCTTGGCAAGCCTTACTGAACCAGCCGGGCCGCCGCCTCCGCCGCCTTCCGCATCACTTGCTCGCCGTCCATGGTGGTCAGCTTGCCGGCCTCGTAGACCACCTTGCCGTTCACAATGGTCATGGCCACGTCGCCAGGCAGGGCTGAGTAGGCCACAAGGGCCAGCGGATCGTGGTTCGGCACCAGGTGGGGCTTGCGGGTGTCAATCAGCGTAATGTCCGCACGCTTCCCCGGCTCCAGTGACCCGATCTCCTGCTCCATGCCCAGCACCCGAGCGCCGCCCAGGGTGGCCATCTCCACCGCATCGTAGGCGCTGAAGGCCGAAGGATCGCCCTCCACGTTCTTGGCCTGAATCGCTGCCACCCGCATCTCCGAGCCCAGGATGTGCAGGATGTTATCTGAAGAGGCACCGTCGGTGCCAAGGCCCACCTTTACCCCGGCCCGGCGCATGGCCAGAATCGGCGTAATGCCCGAGGCCAGCTTCAGGTTCGAAACGGGGCAGTGGCAGACCCCGGTCCCCGTCTCCGCCAGCAGCTCAATATCCTCCGGCGTGGCATGGACGCAGTGGGCAGCCACCACGTGGTGCTTCATCAGCCCCAGGTTGTACACGTGCCGAATCGGCGTGGCGTTCCACTTTTGGCGGGCCTCCGCCACTTCGCCGGCAGTTTCGCTCAGGTGAATATGGATGCCGACGCCCAGTTCGCCGGCCAGTTCAGCGCAGGCTTCCAGTACGTCAGGCGGGCAGGTATAGGGGGCGTGGGGCCCTACCATAAAGGTGACGCGCCCTTCAGCCTTGCCATTCCACTTGTGGTAAGCCTCCCGGGTCTCATCCAGCCGCAGAGCTGCGTCCGCCATCGAACCCAGTACGCCCCGCGCGATGATGCCCCGAATACCCGTGTCCTGAATCGCCCGGGCCGTGTCATCTGCGAAGAAGTACATGTCCAGGAAGGT
>ENA-OWPA01000592-OWPA01000592.1-bioreactor-metagenome-genome-assembly--contig:-NODE-592-length-44289-cov-4.621505_pt1 | contig 44289 bp, 41 predicted proteins | sample MGYA00238139_ERZ651803 | MGnify/ENA primary metagenome ERZ651803 (study PRJEB26909, sample SAMN07631231) | bioreactor metagenome | isolation source: Switchgrass digestor | place: USA: Dartmouth... | reverse complement strand
CCAGGTCGACAATCTGGCGCTTGGACAGGTCCTCCAGTGCCATCTCCACCATGCTGACGGCGCCCTCGACGATCTTCTGACGGGCGGCGATGATGGCGCTGGCCTGCTGCCGCTGCAGCATGGCGCTGGCGATTTCGGGGGCGTACGCCAGGTGGCTGATGCGGGACTCCAGCACCTGCACGCCCGCCTTGTTGAGGCGCTCCTCGATCTCAGCGGTCAGTTTCTCCGAGATCTCGGCTGCATTCGCGGAGAGGGAGAGCTGCCCTTCCACATGTGCGTCGTAAGGATAGTTGGTGGCCAGCCCCCGCAGGGCCGCTTCACTTTGGACCTGCACATACTCAACGTAGTCATCTACTTCGAACAGCGCTTCCGCCGTGTCCACGACTCGCCAGACGACCACGGCGGCGATCTCAATGGGATTGGAATCCTTATCGTTTACCTTAAGCTTTCCCGTCTCAAAGTTGCGCACCCGAGTAGAGACCCTGGTCTTGGAGAGGAGGGGATTGTCATACCACAATCCAGGCTGGCGAACGGTTCCAGCGTACTTCCCGAAGAGCTGCAGCACCTTAGCCTCATTGGGATTGACTGTAAAGAGGCCGAACCACAGGACCAGGAGCACGACGAAAGAGACGACAGTTAGAATGAGCAGGGCGATGGATTCGTTGACGATGGCTCGAACGAAAAGATAGACGTCACCGAGGGTAAGGGCCAAGAGCAAGATGAGCATGGGGACGCCGGGCAGGGGCTTACGCTCCTTTTCGTGGATCATGGGCCTTCCTCCTTTCAGCATCCGGGTGCTGATACCATTATGATATCATTTTGCTAGCCTCCGGTGCAACGCTCCCGAGAGGCTTTCGGAGGGACCGGCTGCATAGTATAAACCGGGCAACTGCAGGACAGGGGAACGGGGACCGAATACGGCCCTGCGGCTTGCCAGTGTGTAGTAGGGTTCCGCTATGCTGTTTGGCTGCGCCTGGTGGGATTTCGTGTGAGGTGAAATGCGTGATCAAGACGCTGTATGTGGGTAACCTTCCTTGGAGCCTTACGGAAGAGGATCTGCGGCAGGCCTTTTCCGCCCACGTAACGGTTCACGCCGCTCGGGTGATTTACGACCGGGAGACTGGGCGCTCCCGGGGGTTCGGATTCGTAGAGGTGGACGAGGCCGACATGGAGAAAGCCATCGCTGCCTTAAATGGTGCAGTAGTTGGTGGCCGCCCGCTTCTGGTCAATGAAGCGCAGCCGCGGCAGGCGGGTCCGCGACGCTATTTGTAGTTCGGAAAGGTTGAGGCGCTCCAGCGTTTGCCGGGGCGCTTTTTTTTGCAAGTCCCAAAGGCCACCGCAATCCATAATGTTCCAGGGCGCCTTTTTCTGTTTACCCATTTTCGAAGGGCATGGTGCCGCTGTGATTGGGTCAACATAAGGTGTGGCGAATCTCAGCACTGACACAAAGAGAAGGGAGACAGAGCCATGGCAAATGGCGCAATGCACCCGATTACCGAAAAGGATCTCTCCTATATCAAAGACCAGATGTCTTGGGAGCTTCTGGCTGCCAAGAAGGCTTACCAGTATGCACACCAAACCACTGACCCGGAGTGCCGCACCCTGATGTTCCAGGTGGCGGAGCAGCACCAGCGGAACCTGGAGCGCGTGCTGCAGCATCTTGAGCAGCATGTTCAGCAGACCAATCAGGCAGGCACCACCGGAGTTGGCGCTAGCACCACCATGTAGGGGGAGGCTGCAGAGCATGTTCCAGCAGCAGGTTAAGCCGCAATTCGCGTTCGAGGGCGGCCATCTGGTGATGTATCACCGGGAGCCCACCAGCTTGCCCAAAGTGAAGGATGCCAATGTGAATGACCGCGACCGGATGCAGGATCTGCTGGCCCAAGAGAAGTACCTGACCTGGGCCTACACCACCGCCATGAACGAAGCCAGCCACGAGGAACTCTGGCGGATCATGAAGGAGAACTTTGACACCTGCCAGCAGCTGCAGCGGCAGATCTTTAACGGCATGTTCAAGAAAGGGTGGTACAAGCTTCCCGTGGCCGATGCCCAGGCGCTGTCCCACACGCTGCAGCAGTTCAAGCAGTACCAGACCCAGTTCCCCTTCCCCACTCGACTGGAGCAGCAAGGCACGCAGCAGGGGACGCAGCAGTATGGCACCCAGCAGCAGGGCTTCCAGCAGGGGACGCAGCAGTATGGCACCCAGCAGCAGGGCTTCCAGGTAGGGACACAGCAGTACGGCACCCAACAGCAGGGCTTCCAGATTGGTACGCAGCAGCAGGGCTTCCAGCAGGGGGCACAGCAGTACAGCACGCAGCAGCGGAGCCCCCAGACCGGCGCCTTCTCCACCACAGTGCAGACCGGTCGCGGTGAAGAATGGGTTCCCTCCGGATACGGCCGGCCGCACTAGACAGGCTTCCTACCGGAAAAGCGCCCCCGCACATGGTCGGGGGCGCTTCGCACTTGCCACTGGGACTGGCATACGTTGGCAGGAAAGAGGGTAGGGATAGGGCGAAATCGCATCAAGAAGCGATGTGTCCCGGCGGCCGCTGGAAGGAGGTCGAACCACCGATGCAGACGATCCAGGGAATGATGCAGGGACTGGGCGGGCTGAAGCTGTACTATCGCAGGTGGCAGCCTGAAAACCCCGTAGGCAGCCTGGTAATTGTGCACGGCACCAACGAGCATATTGGCCGGTACCAGCACGTGGTGGACTACTTTCTGGCGCAGCAGATGGAAGTCTGTGCGCTGGATCAGCGGGGCTACGGCCGGTCCGAAGGCATCCGGTGCTATGTGGATCGCTTCACGGATTACCTCACGGATCTACATAAGTTTCTGAACTTCTGCGAACTCCAGGCGCCCATCATGGTGGGACACAGCCTGGGCGGCCTCATCGCCTACCGGTTTGCCATCACGTACCCAGACGCCATATCCGGGTTGGTTCTCTCCTCGCCATTCTTCGCGCTGCGGTATCCGATCAAACTCATGCAGCGGCTGATCTTTCCGGTGCTGTCCCGCGTGACGCCCCGCCTGCAGATGCGGTTTCCGATTCCGGCCAGACTGGTGAGCCGCAATCCCGCTGTGGCCGAGGCTTACGAAGCAGATCCGCTGGTGGGCAGGACCATTACACCCCGGTGGTTCGTGGAGTGCCGGCGGGCTGGGTGCGACAGCCTGAAAGGGAGGGGCGGTGTCCTTCAGGTGCCGGCGCTCTTTCTCCAGGCGGGCGATGACCACCTGGTGAACCCGGCCGCTACGCGTGCCGTTTTCGACAGGGTGCCCCACAACCGCAAGGCCTTCAAGATCTACCCAGGCAAGTATCATGAAATCTTTAACGATCCCGGTTACGAAGAGGTATTTGCGGATATTTGGCGCTGGCTGAACGAGGAGGGTTTAGTACGATCGCAGTAGTATTGATTTAGTAATGCTTCATCTGCCGGGAGGAATGTTTCCCATGGCATTTCGTGGTTGGTTCGAACGCCTCGGACAGAAGCGGGAAGAGCAGCAGAGTATGCAGAGCGTTTCCTCCTCGTCCGCCCAGGACGGATGGGTAGAACTGGTTGGCGGACGTGTGGTTGTGCACGACCCTGCCGGCGAAGGACGGTTTCCAACCCTGGCGCCCGACCCGGGCATTCACCTTTGGATCAACGGCGAACCGGTGGACGAGCCCATGGTTGTGACTGCGGCTGATGAGATCCGCTACGAAGTAGCGCCGGATGCAGACCACTTTATGGACCTGACCATCTCTGAAGATGAGATGACCGTGACCCTGACGTTGACGGCAGATCCTGAACGGCTGCCGGATACTGTGGCCTTGGTCGGACGTACCCAGGCGCGGCTCCAGCCTGCATGTTCACCCAAGGCGCGCCACCGGACGCTGTCGCCCAAGCAGGTAGTGCTGGACCGGCTGCGGGACCTGGGGGTCGTCTTCGGTATTGACGAAGCAGCCATCGACGCGGCCTTGAAAGGCGAGGTCGGGGCATCCACGGTGATCGCCCGGGGGCAGGAGGCCCAGGCGCCGGTTCCGGGTCAGTGGGTATGGCGGCTGGGCGAGTGGTCCCTGGTGGAGGCCGGCCAGGTGGTTGCGGCCCACCAGGGCGGCAAGCCCAATCTGCCTCGCATTACTGTGCGGGGCAAGGAGACTAAGGTTTACGAAGATTGCGAAGGCGACCAGGCATACCTGGCGGGTGAGGGCACCCGCATGCTGGGAGGCGGCCGCCTGGTTGCCTCTGTGTCAGGACGGGCCCGGGCTGTGCCCACCGCTGATGGCATGCGGGTGAGCATCTTCCCCGTGAAACTGATCGACGGCGACCTGACCACCTCGCTGGAGACAGATGCCGACTTGATCGTTGAGGGCAACGTCCGCGGCGCCACAGTACGCAGCGCTGGGGAGGTAATCATCACCGGCCATATTGCGGAGAGCGAAATCTGCGGGGCCGCCATTACCGTCCGCGGGGAAGTGGCAGACAGCAAGCTGTATACCATGGAAAAAGGACACTACCTGCCGCTGAAGCCTGACCTGGCCTGGATCCAGCGGAGTCTCGAAGCCGTCCGGGATGTGGTGGCCCGGCACGGTGCATTGAAGGAGGAGACCTTCCGGGAAATTCAACACCGCGTGCGCAGCTTCAGGCGGCGGGCGGACGAGATCGGCATCAACCACCCAGATTATCAGGCCGTGAGTGACGAACTGGCCCAGCTGTTCCTGGGGGCCCACGGGGCCGAAGGGCTGGATCGGGTCACTCTGGGCAGGCTGCTGGACCGGCTTTCGGCCATGCTGGCGGTGACCCCGGGCGGGGGGAGCGGTGCCGTCTCGGCGCGGGTGCTCACCCACACCACAGTGTGGGCGGCAGGCGACATCCAGGTGGCAGAGCGGGTGGCCAACAGCCTTTTGTACAGCGGCGGATCCATCCGCACACCTGAACAGGCGACCCTCACCCAGAGTGAGTTGGTGGCTGCCGAAGATGTGGCCTTGGGCACCCTGGCCAGCGTGCGGGGCAGCGCACCCGTGGTGGTGAGGGCCGGCGGGCGGATGCTGATCGATCAGATCCAGGCTGGCTGCGTGTTGGAGTACGGTATCGACCGGCGAGAGTTCAAGAGCGAAATGGTCCGGATCGTGGCTGGCGGCAACTCCCGGGGTCAGTTGGTGGTGCGGCAGCTCGACTAGTCCGGCATAACGGAACCCCCCAGTCCGGGGGGTTCCCTTGGTTATTGAAATGGAGCAGCGGATGCGGCTGGGACCAGGCGCTGCCGATGACGGGACATGGCGGCTGGTCTCAGGACCGCAGCCGGCCGCACACAGCGGTGGCCGTGCGGCGGACAAAGGGATCGGGGTCTGCCTGCAGCGCCGCCATCCGCTCCAGTGCTGCCGGCGAGAGGGAGCGGAGCCGGTGCAGCGCCAGCAAGGCCGCACGGCGGACCGTAGGGTCGGCGTCAGTCAGGGCGGCCACCAAAGACTGCTCCAGGGCAGGGGCGCTGCCCAGTGAATCCCGCAGCGGCTGCACCACGGCAGCGTCGCACTCCAGGGCGCCCAGGCAATATGCCGCCATCCGGCGGGCAGTGGGGTTCGGGCTCTTCAGCGACTGCAGGATCATGGGGACCGCCTTCTGGTGGGTCCGGCACAGCCGGACGCTGAGGTGCGCCGCAGCCCACCGGAGATCCCGGTCCTCAGCGCCCAGGGCATCCTCCAGGGCAGGGCTCATCTCCGGCAGCCAGAGGCCCAGGCGGGCCGCAATCAGGGCGGCCAGCCAGCGTTCCTGGCGGTGGGCGCCGCCCATGGCTGTCCGCAGCGCCGGCAGGACCAGTTCAGACTGGTAGGCGAGGAACTCCAGGCAGTTGGCCGCGTGGACCTGCACGCCCTTCACTCGGTCGCTCAGCCGGTGAATCAGCGCAGGTGTCAGCTGCTGCGCCAGCGGTTCCCAGTCGGACCGGCCGTGCTCCAGCTCCTCCTTCAGTAAGTCTTCCAGCGTTTTTGCTGCATGGAGTCGCGTCATATCTTCGCCTGACCCAAGCAGATCCAGAAGCAGCGGAAGCTTCTCATCCACGCGGTTCCCTCCCTTTGCGAACAGGGCACCCCATCGACCTTCGCCACCCGCTGGGGTTGACTGCCGGGCTCGAATGGCCCAAGCTATTTCTGAGGTGAAAGAATGGCCACGAAGCGGGTTCCGGTGAAGGAGATCCTCCACCGGCTCAGCCAGATGTACCCAGACGCCAAGTGTGCGCTGCACCACCGCAACGCTTTCGAACTGCTCATCGCTACCATTTTATCGGCCCAGTGTACCGACGCACGGGTCAATATCGTTACAGGGCGGATCTTCCCCACCTACAACCGGCCGGAGCACTTTGCGGCGCTTTCGCCGGAGGAGATCGGGGAGATGATTCGGGACTGCGGCCTGTGGCAGAGCAAGGCCCGCAACATCCACAAGACCTGCCAGCTGCTGGTGGAGCGGTACGGCGGCGAAGTGCCGGCCACCATGGAAGAGCTGATTCAGCTCCCGGGCGTCGGACGGAAGACCGCCAACGTGGTGCTCTCCAATGCTTTTGGTGTCCCCGCCATCGCAGTGGATACCCATGTGCTGCGGGTTTCCAACCGGCTCGGGCTGGCGGATGCCAAAACGCCTGAGGAGACGGAGCAGCAGCTGATGCAGCGCATCCCTCGGGAACAGTGGAGTCAGGCCCACCACTGGCTGATCTACCACGGGCGGCAGGTCTGCCATGCCCGGAATCCTGCCTGCAGCGAATGCGATTTGGTGGACCTCTGCCGGTACGCCCAGGCAAGTGTGCCGCCGGGGCGCAACCGGAAGGCTCGCCGTTTGGCAAGGACAGGAACCGCAGACACTGCATCGAATCATTCTATTGACTCGGCCGCGAAAGGGGATGACCGTACGATGATCCGGGTTGGTGACGAGGCGCCTGATTTCACCCTCGAGAGCACACAGGGCACGTTCCGGCTCTCCGCCCTGCGGGGCGAGAAGGCCGTGGTTCTGATTTTCTACCCGCGCGACAACACGCCGGGCTGCAGCCGGCAGCTCAGCGCCGCACAAGCCGCCCTGGCCGAATACGAGGCCCACGGCGCCCAGGTGGCAGCCGTCAACCCCGGCAGCCTGGCTTCCCATGAAAAATGGGCGTGCAAGGCCGGCTTCAGTTTTCCCATCTGCGCGGACGCCGGCAAGAAGGTGGCCGAGGCCTATGGGGTGCTGAAGCCGAACGGCGGCATTCAGCGCACTGTCTTTGTGGTGGACCGCCAGGGGCACATCGCCTGGGCCCAGGAAGGGATGCCAGCTACGGAAGAGATCCTGGCGGCGGTGGATGCGGCCGCTCAGGGCTGAAGGAGGCGTAGGCCGTGGAGCGGATCCGCCTGACAGGCGAACACCCGCAGAACCTCCCGGTGCGGGGGCGCCCGGACCGGACGGGTGATGACGGAACCCGGGTATCCTTTCAGGAGACGCTGCGGAGCGCCCGGGCAGGCCAGTGGAACCAGCGGATGGACCTGGCCCTGGCCCGCCTGGACCAGCTGGGCGAGCGCCTGGCCCGCACTTTCTCGTTGGAGGATCTGAAGCGGTACCGGACGGCTGTGGCCGAACTGATGCACGATCTGAGCCGCCAGATGGTCCAGGTGCGGGCAGATGTGGAGTGGGATGCCCAATCGTGGGAACAGCGAACCCTGGTGACCATCCGCCGGGTGAATGAAGAGGTGGAGAAGCTCGCCCAATTGGTGCTGAGCAAGGAGCAGGACCGGCTCGCGATCCTCGCGAAGATCGGCGAGATTAAGGGACTGCTTCTGGATGTGCGCATGTAGTGCCGGAATCACTTCCGGCACTGTTCTCATTTGTGGGTACAATTTCGCACATGAGCCGTGCTGGCATGATAGGATGTCTCCAACAACACAACGCAAGGATCCTCTTATCCAGAGCGGCTGAGGGAAACGGCCCAATGAAGCCCGGCAACCCAGGCCGCCGGCCTGAAGGTGCCAACTCCGCCAGGGGCATACCCCCGGGAGATAAGAGGGAAGAGCCCGCACCGCACACCGGTCGGACCTCTCCCTCGGGAGGGGTCCTTGCAGTTGGGGAGACAAAGGAGTGTGCAGCATGGCAGAACTGAAGCTTGAGACCCTTGCGATTCACGCTGGGCAGTCGCCTGATCCCACCACCCGGGCGGTGGCGGTGCCCGTCTACCTGACCACTTCTTATGCCTTTAAGGACACGGATCATGCCGCTCGGCTCTTCTCGCTGCAGGAGCCCGGCAACATCTACACCCGTATTATGAACCCCACCACCGACGTCTTCGAGAAGCGGATCGCTGCCCTCGAAGGCGGCGTGGGCGCCCTGGCGGTAGCCTCCGGGCAGAATGCAGAGCTCTATGCGATTCTGAACCTGGCCCAGGCGGGCGATGAGATTGTCGCTTCCAGCAACCTCTACGGCGGCTCCTACGCACTGCTGGCCTATAATCTGCCTCGGCTGGGCATCAAGGTCACCTTCGTGGATCCGGCCGATCCGGAGAACTTCCGCAAGGCGATTACTCCCAAGACTCGGGCCATTTATGCCGAGACCATCGGCAACCCGGCCATCGACGTGCTGGACATCGAGGCCGTGGCCAAGGTGGCCCATGAGAACGGCATTCCTCTGATCATCGACAACACCTTTGCCACCCCGATCCTCTGCCGTCCCCTGGAGTGGGGCGCCGACATCGTGGTCCACTCGGCCACCAAGTTCATCGGCGGGCACGGCACGGCCATCGGCGGCGTGATCGTAGACGGCGGCAAGTTCGACTGGAGCGCTGGCAAGCACCCGCTCTACACGGAGCCCGATCCTGCCTACCACGGCCTCCGGTATGCCGACCTGGGTCGTGAGGCCTACATCCTGCGGGCTCGGGTCAGCCTGCTGCGTGACCTGGGCGGCGCCCTCTCGCCCTTCAACGCCTTCCTCTTCCTGCAGGGCCTCGAAACGCTGCATCTGCGCATCGAGCGCCATTCCAGCAACGCACTGGCCGTGGCCAATTACCTCAACGAGCATCCGGCTGTGGAGTGGGTCCACTACCCCGGTCTGGAGAGCAGCCCGTACCACAAGCTGGCCAAGAAGTACCTGCCCAAGGGTGCCGGCGCCATCCTGGCTTTCGGCATCAAGGGCGGCGTAGAGGCCGGCCGGAAGTTTATCGAGAGCCTGCAGCTCTTTACGCACCTGGCCAACGTGGGCGACTCCAAGTCCCTGGCCATCCATCCGGCCACTACCACCCATCAGCAGCTGTCCGAGAAGGAGCTGCTGGCGGCTGGGGTGCGCCCGGAGACTGTCCGGCTCTCCATCGGCACGGAGCACGTGGACGACATTATCGCCGACCTGGAGCAGGCCCTCGCCAAGGCGACCGGCCGTTAAGGCTTCGCCTGGGCGATGGTGGCTGGCCACCTGCCGGTGTGCAGCAGAGCGCCTCAGGGGTTTCCCCCGGCCCCCACGCAGCGGGGCGCTCCTGCCACCCCGGCGGGTGGCCTTCTTTTTTGCGTTGCCTGAAGCCAGATAGCGCGGGATGCGTCATATCCGCAATTGATGAACAGAATGGAGTGTGCTAACGTAAGGAAAAGACTGGCTGGTTGAACGGCTGGTATTAGAGGGGGTACCAGGGCGTGTCACTTACTGTATATCTAAACGGTCAATACTTGCCCTACGAACAGGCGGCCATTCCCATCGAGGACCGGGCCTTCCTCTTCGCAGACGGCATTTACGAGGTGATCCGGGTCTACCAGGGCCGTCCGTTCCGCATGGCGCAGCACATGGCGCGGCTGAAGCGCAGCGCACGGGAGATCGGGCTTCCGGAGCCGGACTGCGGCCAGCTGGAACAGGTCTGCCAGGAACTGCTCACCCGTAATCAATTGTCTGAAGCTACCATTTATATTGAGATCAGCCGCGGTGCGTATGACCCTCGTACCCATGCGTTCCCCAAGGGCGAGGTGCGTCCTACGGTGCTGGTTCTCGCCAGGGCATTCAAGCCGCATCCTGACCTGAACTTGGCCGGCGCAAAGGCGATTACTGTGCCTGATCAGCGCTGGGCGCGGTGCGACATCAAGAGCGTCTCCCTGCTGCCCAACGTCCTGGCGAAGCAGAAGGCTGCCGAAGCGGGTGCCTACGAGGCGATCTTTGTGCGGGACGGGTTCGCCATCGAAGGCAGCAGTTCCAACCTGATGGCCGTGCTCGACGGTACCATCCGCACCTACCCCTTGTGCAACTATATCCTCGGGGGCGTCACCCGCGAGGCCGTCCTGGAACTGGCCCGGGAGCTGGGCTATCCGGTGCGGGAGGAGGGCATTCCGGTGGCGGACCTGTTCCGGTGCTCTGAGGTGTGGGTAACCTCCACCACGTCGGAGGTGATGCCCATCGTGGAGATCGACGGGCGTCCAGTGGGCGATGGACGGCCTGGTCCGGTGGCGCTGGCGCTTTACCGTGCTTTCATGGAGCGGGTCTGAACGGCCCGAGCGGAACAAGGCGACCCTCCCTGCCAGGACAGGGAGGGTCTACTTTCTGACATGGGAAATAAATTGATCGAATAGACTGAATCAAGGACTTGACCGATTGTGCGTGAGACTGGTAGCATCAGCATGGGGGCTTCCATCAACTGGTACAGGAGGGGGTGCGAGCCGTGATGGGCACCATGGGCGAGCGAATCGCCTGGGCTCGTAACCAACAGGGGCTCATTCTGCAGCAGGTAAGCGCGCGCAGCGGGCTGGCGGTGGGTTATATCTCGCAGCTGGAAAAGGGGGCGAAGGTGAACCCAACCATTGACGCCCTCAACCGCCTGGCCAAGGCGCTGAACGTCAGCGTCGCATTTCTCCTCGGCGATGTGCCAGCTCCGCCCAGCGGCGAGGCAGGCTCTCTGCTGGCCAGTGGGCAAGCTTGGACCATCTGCCAGGATTTCAGCCGGTACATCCAGGAACTGAGCCCGGAAGAGAGAAAGCGCCTGCAGGAGGAGACCGTTGAGCAGCGGTTTGGCCGCGTGGTGGACTTTCTCTGCCAGCGTTATCCGAACATCTACACTCGTGCGGTGGTTGCCTTCCAGTTGGGCATCTCGGTCCGGGGGTTGAACGATATTCTGGAGCGGAACTGCGAAGTGGGGCCTATGGTCCTGAACCAGATCGTTTCCATTACGGGAATTCCGCTCTATTTTTTCGCTATGGGGAAGCTGGAGGGCTGCGGTGCCCTGGGCCGGGTGACGCCTGCGCAGGTAATTGCGTACCTGGAGCCCATCACCATGGCAGCTTCCTTGAATGTAAAGCCGGATGACCTTAAAGCACTGATCCGCGACTTTGCCGCCCGCCGGTAGCACTGGCCGCTCGGGAGGTTCAGCGGGATAAAGCCTGCTTTCATGGTATCATCTAACTAACGGAATAGCAAGAATATAACGCCAAAAGCGGGCGAAACAGTGCCTCCCTCTTCAGGAGGTATACCGGGCACCTGCATGAAGGGGCGGCAGGGCCGCGGGACGAAAACAATGGGCTGGAAACACTGCCGAAATGGAGAGTGGACGCGCTGCCTAAGACGCTTCTGTTTGACTTGGATGGTACGTTGCTTCCTGTTGATACGGAGTGGTTCATGCGGCATTACCTGAAGGCGCTCGACGCTTATGTGAACGAGCGGATGCCGGTTCCCGGCGTCCGGCAGCATGTGCTGATGGGCGCCTACCAGATGGTGAAGGACACGGACCCGACCCGCACCAACGAAGAAGTGTTTGCTTCCTATTTTTATCCAGCAGTGGGGGTGCCGGAAGCGGAACTGAGTCCGGTTCTGCAGGGGTTCTACCTGGAACGGTTTCCCCAGCTGCAAGAGGCCGTTCCCGGTCTTCCGGGTTTGGCCCGCTCTGTGGTGGAAGCGGCGGTGGCGGCCGGATACGAAGTGGTACTGGCCACCAACCCGCTTTTCCCGCGCATGGCGATCGAAGAACGGCTGCGGTGGGCAAATGTGCTGGATATGCCGTGGCGGCTGATCACCTGCTACGAGGAGATGCACGCGTGCAAGCCGCAGCCGGCCTTTTACCAGGAAGTGCTGGAGCGAATTGGGCGAAAGCCTGAAGAGTGCGTTATGATTGGCAACGATGTTGTGGAAGATGGGGCTGCGGCCTCCTTGGGGATTGACGTCTTTTTTGTCACAGACTTCCTGATTAATCCTGAAGGCCGGCCTCTGCCGCCTCGGCGCTCCGGGTCGCTGACCTCGCTGCAGAGGCTTCTGGTGGAAGGGTCTCTGCAGCACAGTTCCCGCCAACGTTAGGAGAATTAGTCCATTTGTCCTCCATTTCCCGTGGACCGGTCTATCGCTATTGGTCTACTGTCAATCTGCAGCGGTGTGATAATCGAACGGAATCAGTGCGATAACGGATTGTCATTCGTTCTGGAGGGGCAAGCCAGGCCCCTGCCAGACCCTGCTCGTTGACTGTAAATGAAATGCAACAGTATAATGGGTGGTGGCATTCGGGTAGTAGTCGAAGACGCGCTGTGGTTTATGCTTATGCACAAAGAGGGAGGTGGTTCTGGTGGCGGGAAAGAATTCGGTTCAGGAGCTGAGTTGGCTCAACGACCCGGTCGTTGAAACGGATGTAGACATCAACCAGAACGTGATAGTCGGAAAGTTTCCGGCCGTAGTCGAAAAGATACTCGGCTGGGGGGCCGGAAACTCCACCTGGCCCCTAACCTTTGGTATTGCCTGCTGCGCCATCGAATGGATGGCCACGTGCTCGTCGAAGTTTGACATCGCACGCTTTGGTTCCGAGGCAACCCGGGCCACGGCCCGTCAGGCGGATTTGATGGTCGTCTCCGGTACGGTAACCGAAAAGATGGCGGTGGTCATCCGCCGGCTTTATGATCAGATGCCCGATCCCAAGTTTGTGATGGCCATGGGCGCCTGCGCCTGCAACGGCGGCCCGTACTGGGACATGTACAACGTCGTCCACGGCGTCCACAAGATCGTGCCGGTGGATGTCTACGTGCCGGGATGCCCGCCCCGTCCGGAGGCTGTGCTCCAGGGGTTGATGGAGATTCAGGAGATGATGAAGACCGGCAAGCGGGGGCTGGTCACCAAGGGGTAGACGGATGGGAGGCAGGGTCCTGGCCCTGCCTTTTGTACGGCGGACCGCCCGCAGGGGGAGGAATGCCGAGGGACCGCTTTGATTGACGCCTTTTATGCGCCAAAGATATAATAGGCGTGACACTTTGGTGCCCGAATGGTCTATAGGTTGTGAATGAGGCGAGTCACTGAGGGCCCGCCTGGGCCCGGCGGAAAGGAGACGCACCTCCGTGAGCTACTCCTACATCGACATTGTGGCCACGATACTCGTGGCGGTCGTCTTTGTTCTTCTCATGTACGGGATCGTGAAGCTGTTCGCCCCGTACAACCCTAATCAGGGTGAAAAGGGCGTGGCCTTCGAATGCGGCGAGCTCCCCTACGACGATGCAGTGGTCAACTTTAACATTCGCTACTACGTCTTTGCGCTGATTTTCTTCGTGTTCGACATGGAAGCAATCTTCCTTTACCCGTGGGCAGTGGTGTTCCAGAGCCTGGGGCTCTTCGGCCTAGTGGAAATGCTTCTGTTCCTCGTAGTGCTGGCCGTCGGCCTCTTCTACGCCTACAAGAAGGGTGTCCTTCACTGGGTGTAACGCCCCTCGGCCCTACCCCGGCCGGGGAGGGTCTTTCGGCGTTTCCCCGCTGGTCGTGTGCGCCCACAGCGCTAGGTAATTCCCAGGGGGTGAGTCCGTTTGGACTTTCTGAAGGAACGCTTTCCGAACGCCCAGTTCGGCAACTTGGTTAACGGCGATGTGGAGGTGCTCGTCCCCAAGGAAGAGTACGAGGCTGCCGTCCAGTGCTGCTACGAGGCGGGATTCAAATACTGCTCGGTGGTTACCGCCATCGACTGGATGGACCGGCTGACGCTGGTGGCCAGCCTCTGCCGCATCGATCCCAGTGAAGTGGGTGTCGTTACCATTCATATTAAGGTGGACCTGCCCCGCACAGGCGCCAGTATTCCCAGTATTGCCAACCTGTATCCCGGCGCCAACTGGCACGAGCGGGAGACCTACGACATGTACGGCATCAAGTTCGAAGGTCACCCCGATCTCCGCCGCATCCTTCTGCCGGACCACTGGCAGGGCGGTCATCCGCTTCTCAAGGACTTTGAAGATAAGCGGCCCCAGCGGCCCCGCATTGTGCGGCGCGGCAGCACTGAGTAGGGCGGAGCGGAGGTGCAACCGATGGAACAGGAAAGAGAGATACTTGTTAACCTTGGACCGCAGCATCCGTCGACCCACGGCGTGCTCCGTGTCATCGCCAAGCTGGATGGTGAGACGGTAACCTGGTGCCAGCCGGATGTCGGGTACCTGCACCGGTGCTTCGAGAAGCTCGCGGAGAAGCGGACATTCCCGCAGGTGGTCCCCTACACCGACCGGACTGATTACCTTTCGGCCATTACGAATGAGACCTGCTATGTAGAAGCAGTAGAGAAGTTGTTTAACGGCGCCATCGAGGTGCCTGAGCGGGCTCAGTACATTCGCGTGATGATGAATGAGATGCAGCGGATCTGTTCGCATCTCCTGGCGCTGGGCTCCATGGCCATGGACATCGGCGCCATGACGCCGTTCCTGTACTGCTTCCGCGACCGGGAGAAGATCTACTCCCTGTTTGAGCGGATCACTGGCGGCCGTCAGCTCTACAACTACCTCCGCATCGGCGGTGTACGGAACGACCTGCCGGAGGGGATCCTCGGTACTCCCAGCGACGGCGAAGATAAGGCAGACCAGACCCTCTGGGGCTTTATCAACTACTTTGATAGCTACGTGATTCCGCAGTGGAGGGATCTGGTGACGGAGAACCGGATCTTCCAGTGGCGGACCCAGGGTGTGGGATGTCTGCCGGCTGATGTCGCCGTCGCCTACAGCGCCTCCGGCGCAGTGCTGCGGGGTTCAGGCGTGAAGTGGGATCTCCGGAAGAACAAGCCCTATCTGATTTACGACCGACTTGATTTTGATATCCCGGTGGGTACGTCGGGACGGGGCGACTGCTACGACCGGTGGTGCGTCAGGGCCGAGGAGATGGTCCAGTCCTCCCGGATTGTGAAGCAGTGCCTCGAGTGGCTGGCTGAAAACCCCGGTCCGGTGATGGCGCCGAAGGTGCCCCGGGTGATTAAGCCGCCCAAGGGCGAAGTGTACCACCGGATTGAGGGCTCTCGGGGTGAGGTGGCCTGCTACATCGTGTCGGATGGCGGGACCAGCCCGTACAAGGTGAAGTGGCGTTCTCCGTGCTTTACCCACCTGCAGCTTATGCCGTACCTCTGCCCGGGACACAAGGTCGCTGACCTGATCGCTATTCTGGGTTCCATCGACATCGTCCTTGGGGAGGTGGACCGGTAGACATGGTCGAGTTCTGGCAGAGCCTGCCGGCCCTTCTGCAGACATGGCTCATCGGTATCGGAAAGGCGGCACTCTTTCTAACTTGGGGCTTGCTCAACTTCTGCGTCCTGCTGATGCTTGACCGCAAGATCTCCGCATGGATGCAGAACCGCGTGGGCCCGTGGCGTGTCGGCCTGTGGGGCTGGATCCAGCCGTTCGCAGACCTCTTTAAACTGTTCATTAAAGAGCTCATTACTCCGTCCAATGTCGACAGGCCGCTTTACAAGCTGGCGCCGTTCCTGTCCTTTGTGCCAGCGGTGCTCCCGTGGTTGGTTATTCCCCTGATCCCCAACTGGACGCCAACGGATCTCGACATCGGCGTCATCTATCTCGCCGCGATCGGCGGCTTTGACGTGATCGCCGTCTTCGTGGCAGGGTGGAGCTCTGACAACAAGTTCTCGCTGCTGGGCGCCATGCGCGGCGCTGCGCAGATGATCTCCTACGAAGTGACCCTGGTGATGTCCATCATCGGCGTCGTGATGATGACCGGCAGCCTGCGCCTTGGCGACATCATCGCAGCGCAGAACGCCCAGGGGCTCTTCGGCTGGTTCCTGTTCCCGCAGATTATCGGCTTCCTGGTCTATCTGATCGGCTCGCAGGCGGAATTGAACCGCGCACCCTTCGACCTGCTGGAAGCCGACAGCGAAATCGTGGCCGGCTACATGACGGAGTACTCGGGCTTCCGCTGGGGCTTCTTCATGCTGAGTGAGTACCTCCACCAGGCGGCCTGGGCAGCCGTAGCCACCTGCCTGTTCCTGGGCGGCTGGTCGGGTCCCAGCATCCCGGATATCCTTTGGGGCCTGGGGAACCTCCTGAACGGCTTCGGAGCGCTTCCCAATGCTGTGGGCAACGCCATCGTAGGCGCTGGCGACGCGATCGGCTTCCTGGACGTTGGGGTCTGGGGCATTCTGACCGGGATCTTCTGGTTCGTCTTCAAGATGTACATTCTGATCTTCGTGAGCATGTGGGTCCGCTGGACGCTGCCCCGTGTTCGTGTCGACCAGCTGATGGACCTCGGTTGGAAGTTCCTCCTGCCCGTCTCCCTGTTTAACATCTGCCTCACGGGAATTCTCCGGTACGCCGCAGTGTCGTTGGATGGTCTGCCTATTCAGCTGGGCTCCCTGACCATTCGACTGCTGGGCCTCTGGATATAGGAGGTGAACTTCCCAGTGGGTCTTGTTAGCTTCCTGAGTGAAGCGTGGCGGACCGGCAAGACGGTCGTCAAAGGCATGAAGATCACCTTTAATGAGATGGTCTTCCGTCCGCCCATCACAGTGATGTATCCCGAGAAGAAGGATGACCGGATTCCTGACTGGTTCCGGGGCATCCCGCTGCAGAAGACCGACCTCCGAACGGGCGAGTACAAGTGCACCTCCTGCGGCCAGTGCGTCGAGGCCTGTCCGCCGAAAGTGATCACGCTGGAATGGCATCAGGATCCCGAGACGAAGAAGAAGGTCTCGGACCGGTACGCCATCGACATGTCCCGCTGCATGCTGTGCAACCTCTGTGTGGAAGCCTGCCCCTTCGATTCGCTGGTGATGGGGAGCGACTACGAACTCTGCAAGATCCATCCTGAGAACCTGGTGTTTGAGTTCGAGGATCTGCTCCGCATGGGCCTGAAGTATTCTTCGGCCGAGGACCCCAACGCCAAGCCGAAGAGGGGCGGCACTCCGCCATGGGTCTTCGCCAAGCGGACCAACGCTACCGAAGATGACATTCAGGACGTGAACGGATACCTGGGCCGGCCGCCGCTGCCCAAGGGGTACGAGCCGACCCTGAAGCCGCAGTTCCAGCGCCCTGAACCGTCTGCCCAGGGCGCAGACGCAACAACAGACGGGGAGGAGGCCAAATAGACGTGTCACTCGGCATCCTCACGAGCGGCGAGTCCATCGCATTCTTTCTCCTAGCAGCGGTGGCCCTGGTCTCGACCTACAAAATGGTGACTTCGCGGCTGATCACGCACGCGGCACTGTTCATGGCGCTCACGTTTACATCGGTCGCAGGTGTCTTCTTGCTGCTTGAGGCAGAGTTTGTGGCAGCGATTCAGATCCTCATCTACACCGGCGCAATTACCACCATGATCCTCTTCGCCATCATGATGTCGGGCCTTTCCGACATCAAGGCGGAGCGGAAGCGGGGACAGCTCTGGGTGAAGTCGGACCCTGCCATTATGGTCTTCGGCGGCGTCTTTGCAGCCTTTATGTGCTACATCTACTACACCGCCCAGCTGCCGGCGGCAGCGGCTGCTGAGACCCTGCCCACTGTAAAGGCCATCGGCACGGCGCTCTTCACCAAGTACGTCATCCCCTTTGAAGTGGCCTCCATCCTGCTGCTGATCGCCATGGTGGGTGCCATCATCCTGACGGCGAAGGAGGCGGAGTCAGAGTGAGCCTCCCGATTTACTTCCCGCTCGGGTTCAGCGCCCTTCTGTTTGGCATTGGACTCTGGGGAGCCCTGACCCGGACCAACGCTGTTCGCATTCTCATGTTCCTTGAAGTAATGCTGAACGCGGTGTGCCTCAACTTGATCACTTTCAACCGGTATTTCTGGTCTCAGACTCCTGAGGCCGCATCTGAGGCCACCATCGCATCCCTGTTCATCATGACAGTGGCGGCCGCCGAGGCTGCAGTCGGTCTGGCCATTATTCTGAGCCTCGTTCGGAACCGCGGGACCGTTGAGGCCGATAAGGCCACCATGCTGAAGGGCTAGGAGGGGAGACTGCGTGGACTTCTTTCTCAACAACTTCTGGGTCGTCCTAGCGCTCCCCCTGTTCGCCTCCGCCTTCATCGCCATGTTTGCACGGCAGCTTCGGCGGAAAGCCTGGATCGTCGGCAGCGGGCTGATGGGCGTGGCCCTGCTCTGGTCGCTGGCGGTTCTGGCGGGCGTGACTGGCAACGGGGAGGCCGGCCATGCGGCGGCCAACTACCTGACCGAACCCGTGCGGCACCTGGTTTGGAAGAACTGGGCGTCGTGGGGACCCTATCAGATTGACCTGGGCCTGATGGTTGACAACCTCACCGCCATCATGATGGTTGTGGTGACCCTCGTCTCATTCGCCGTTCAGGTCTACTCCCAGGGATACTTCGAAGCGAATGAAAAGCGCTTCACCCGCTTCTACTCCGCAATCAACCTGTTCTCTGTTGGTATGCTCGGTCTGGTGATGGCCGACAACCTCTTCCTGCTGCTTGTCAGCTGGGAGATCATGGGCCTCTGCTCCTACCTGCTGATCGGTCACTGGTACGAGCAGGAGTGGCCGCGGTACGGTCAGATCAAGGCCTTCTTGACAACCCGCGTGGGCGACATCGGCCTGATGCTCGGCATCTGGATGATCTTTGCCGAGACCCGGCAGCTGACTTGGGACGGCCTGGCCACCACGATTCCGCAACTGGTGCAGAATCCTGGTACAGCAGCCGTTCTGGCTCTGGCAGCCTTCTTCATCTTCACCGGCGCCATCGGCAAGTCGGCTCAGTTCCCGCTGCACGTCTGGCTGCCTGACGCCATGGCAGGCCCCACGCCTGGTTCGGCTATCATCCACGCGGCCACCATGGTGGCGGCAGGCGTTTACCTGGTCGCTCGGAGCTTCATGATCTTCGGCAACGTGCCCGAATGGGTGCTGATTACGGTGGCCTTCGTCGGCGCCTTCACTTCGCTGTTTGCGGCCTCCATCGCCACCCTGCGGCACGACATCAAGGAGGTGCTGGCGTACTCCACCATCTCCCAGCTGGGCTACATGATCATGGCCCTGGGCGTGGGCGGCTGGGCAGCCGGCAACTTCCACATGGTGACCCACGCCTTCTTCAAGTCCCTGCTCTTCCTGGCAGCTGGCTCCGTGATTGCGGCACACCACCACAATCAGCTGCTGCACAAGATGGGCGGGCTGCGCAAGAAGCTGCCCATCACCTTCGCTACCTGGATGGTCGGCTACCTTGCACTGATCGGCTTCCCCGGGTTCAGCGGCTTCTTCTCCAAGGACGAGCTGCTGCTGGCTGCTTACGGTTGGATGCCCGCAGCGCTGGCCGGAATGCCCTGGCTGGCAAAGTTGCCCTTCGTGATGGCGCTGATCACTGCCTTCCTGACTGCTTACTACATGACCCGGGCCACTTACCTCGCCTTCTTCGGCGAACCTCGGGACATGGAACTGTACGAGCATGCCCACGAGTCGCCTAAGGTGATGACCATTCCGCTGATCCTCCTGGCGATTCCGGCCGCCATTTCCGGCTGGTTCTGGGCAGCGCTTCCCTATCACTTCACGCATGCTGAGTGGATGAAGTCCATGGAGCGCTTCCTCCACCTGCCGGGTATTGAGCATTCCGTGACCTTCGCCCAGGAGCTGCAGGTAACCGGCATGGCCACAACCGCAGCTTTCTTGGGGATCTTTGTGGGGTGGCTGCTCTACGCCAAGGTGAAGCCTGCGACTCGTGCAGCCTGGATCGAGGCCGGTAAGCCGCTCTATACCCTGGTAAGAAACAAGTACTATGTGGACGAGTTCTACGAGGTCGCCGTCATTCGTACTACGCAGGCAGCCTCCCGGTTTATCGCCTGGTTTGACGGCGCTGTGGTGGACGGTCTGGTCAACTTCGTGGGCACCCTGGGCACCTGGATCGCCGATGCCTCTGCCTGGTTTGACCGGAACGTGGTCGATGCACTGGTTGTAATGTGGGCGGATATCAGCCGTGCGGTGGGCTCCGCGTTCCGCCGTCTTGCGACAGGTTACATCCAGCAGTATATGGTGACCTTCGCAGCCGCGGTCGTGGCCTGTGTGATCCTATTCCAGGTGTTTAGTTAGGAGGGCTTCCGGGGATGTTTATGGAGCATGCATTGACATGGATCGTTTTCACTCCCCTGGTGTTCGCCTTGGTGATGATGTTCATCCCCAAGACGCAGGAGAAGGTGCTTTGGTGGCTGGCTGGGATCGGCACGCTGCTGCCGCTGCTGTTCTCGCTGCCGCTGGCGGCCGGCTGGTACAGCGCTCCGGTTTCCACGGAGCCCTGGGCCGAAGGCATGCGCTACGTTGAGCGGGTTCTCTGGATCAAGGAGATCGGCGTCCACTACACCCTGGGTGTAGATGGCTTCGCCTTCACCATGCTGGTGCTTTCCTGCCTCCTGTTCCCGCTGGCGATTCTGGCTTCCTACGGCTACATCAAGGAGCGGGTGAAGGACTACCTGGTCCTGATGCTGATCCTGATGGTCGGTACCAATGGCGTCTTCGTCTCCCTTGACTTCATGCTGTTCTACGTCTTCTGGGAGATCGTGCTGCTGCCGATGTACTTCCTGATCGGCATTTGGGGCGGTCCCCGGCGTTCCTACGCAGCGATCAAGTTCTTCCTGTACACCTTGCTCGGCTCGGTCGTCATGCTGGTGGGCGCCATCTACCTGTACGTCCGTACCGGCGTTCAGACCTTCAACATGCTGCAGATGGCCGATGCCACCTCTGGCCTCCCTGTCGACGGACTGACCACCTTCGCCTTCTTCGCACTGCTGATCGGCTTTGCCGTGAAGGTCCCCATGTTCCCGTTCCACACCTGGCTGCCTGACGCCCACGTGGAAGCGCCGACCCCCGTCTCCATGCTGCTGGCCGGTATTCTGCTGAAGCTGGGCTCCTACGCCATGGTCCGCATCAGCCATCCCATGCTGCCCCAGGTGGCCCGGAATTACGCCTGGCTCCTGTTCGCAGCCGGCGTAACCGCAGTGGTGTATGCGGCGGCGGCTGCCATGGCGCAGAAGGACTTCAAGAAGCAGGTCGCTTACTCTTCGGTCAGCCACATGGGCTTCTTCGTGATGGCCCTGGCTGCCGCCAGCGTGCTGGAGCCTGAACTGGGTCAGATCGCCCTGGCCGGCGGTTACTTCGTAACCATCGCCCACGGACTGATCTCTCCGGCCTTCTTCTTCGCCGTCGGCATGTTCTACGAGCGGACCCATACCCGGGACCTCGACAAGCTGGGCGGCATGTTCCTGACGGTTCCTGTGATCAGCTTCATGACTGCCTTCATCGCCTTCGCCAACCTGGGCCTGCCTGGCATGGCCGGCTTCATCGGCGAGTTCATCGCCCTTACCGGTACCTACCCGGCCTTCGGCCTGTGGGTCCTGATCGCCGGTGTTGGCATGGTCCTGACCGCTGCCTGGCACCTGCTTACCATGCGGAACGTGCTGCTTGGCCCGGCCAAGAAGGAGTACGCTGGTCTGGCTGACGTGACGTGGAAGGAAAAGCTGATCTTTGCCCCCTTGGCCGTGCTGATCGTCCTGTTTGGTGTTTGGCCGGCTCCTGTGCTCAACATCCTCGCCCAGTCTGTGGAAACGCTCTCCCAGGTTCTCGCAATCGTAGGGGGGAATTAGCTTGCCGCCCATCAACTGGACCCAGGCCGTTGACCCCAACTACGTCCTCCTGCTGCCGGAACTGATCTTGGTAGCGACGGCCCTCCTGGTGATGGTTTGGGACTTCTACGTCAGCCAGAAGCGGTCACTTGTTTGGGTTACCCTATCTGGCGTCATCCTGGCGCTGATCAGCGTTTGGTTCAGTGCAAATGACGCTAAGATTGCCGCGGCGATGGCAGCCGGCCAGCCGTTGGAGGTCTTCGGCAAGATGCTGGTGGCAGATGGCGTCACCTTCTTCCTGAAGGCAGTGGCGCTCATCATTGCTGCCCTGGTGATTCTGCAGTCCGTAGAGTTTGTGGAGAAGTATCTCCGGGGTGCCTATCTGGAGTTCTACGAGGTCCTGCTTTCTGCCACACTGGGTATGATGATCATGGTCTCTTCGGAGAACTTGGTCACCATCTATGTGGGCCTTGAGCTGACCTCCATCGCCTCCTACATCCTGGCGGGCATCCTCCGGAAGGATCCCAAGTCCAACGAAGCGGGTCTCAAGTACTTCCTGAACGGCGCCTTCGCTTCCGGCATTCTGCTCTTCGGCCTCTCGCTGGTGTACGGCGTTACGGGCAGCATGCACCTGCCCGCCATCGCCAGCTCCATCAAGGCCCTGGCCGCGGGACAGGTGGTCGGCGGCATCTCGGCGGCAGCCATGCCCGTGCTGGTCTCCGGCATGGTGATGATGCTGGGCGGTCTGGCCTTCAAGATCGCCGCATTCCCGATGCACCTCTGGGCGCCTGACGTCTACGAGGGCGCTCCCAGCCCCGTTACGGCGTTCTTCTCCGTGGGCCCCAAGAGTGCGGCATTCGGTACCATCCTGCGGGTCTTTGTCGTGGGCATGGGCGTGTCCGTAATGGCCGAGAAGTGGACACTGGTCTGGGCCGTGGTCGCTGCCATTACCATGGTCCTGGGCAACACTGCGGCGCTGCTTCAGACCAACATCAAGCGGATGATGGCCTACTCCTCCATCGCACAGGCCGGCTACATCCTGGTCGGTGTGGTGGCGGCGGGCAATCTGTCGTCGGGCTACGGCACAGCCTCGGTGCTGTTCTATGCGCTGGCCTACGCACTGACCAACCTGGGCATCTTCGCTGTAATCAGCCACATGGAGACAGAGGGCGGCTGGACCGAGGTGGAGCATTACAAGGGCCTCGTGTTCCGGAACCCGGTGTACGCCTGGGCGCTGATGATCTTCTTCGTGTCGCTGATTGGCATTCCGCCCACGGTGGGCTTCTTCGGCAAGCTGTTCATCTTCCGGGCGGCGGCCGATGCCGGCTACCTCTGGCTGGCGCTGCTGATGGCCATCAACTCCGTCATCTCCGTCGGCTACTACTACAACGTCGTGCGGGTGATGTTCCTGGAGGAGCCGGAGCAGCTGCCGCTCCAGCGGAACGCTGGCTCCATGACCACCGTGCTGATCTCCTGTGTGAGCGTCATCATGGTGGGCCTCCTCTCAAGCCCGGTGCTGAACATTGTCCAGCAAGCCGCCAGCATGCTGCCGTAAACCCAGGAACTTCGCCGGGAACAGCCAGTTGCTGCTGTTCCCGGCTTTTTATACCCGCCGGCTTCGCCGCCGGCGCAGAGCCGCAGTCGGTATGAAGCGCAGTTGCCCAGGGAACGATTCCCCCGAACGCAGCCCAACTGGCGGTGGGCTGGCCGTTGCTTGGTGAATCGTCCCTCGCCTATAATATTCACAGTGTGCCCAGTTCATTATTGGGGAGTGAGGGATCTTGCACCTCTCATTGATTGAGTTTCCATTGGATCCCCTACTGCAGGTGCTCCTGCTCTTTGCCGTCATCATCCTGGCATCCAAAGCCGGCGGTGCTCTGTCGAAGCTGCTCGGTCAGCCCGCAGTGCTGGGGGAGCTGCTGGTTGGACTCATTTTGGGTCCTACTGTGCTGGATATGATGAACTGGGCTCCTTTTACGGAGCACGAGCTTCTGGAGGGCCTCGTTCACTACTTGGCCGAGATCGGCGTGATCTTCCTCATGTTCCTGGCGGGGCTGGAGACAGACCTCAAGGAGATGAAGCGGGTCGGCCTGGCCGCCTTTACGGGTGCAACAGGTGGGGTGGCTCTGCCGTTTATACTTGGCACGCTGATCTCCCGTTATATTGGCGGCTATGAATGGTTTGAAAGCGTATTTGTGGGTACCATCCTCACCGCCACCAGCGTCTCCATCACAGCGCAGACCCTTCTGGAGATGGGAAAGCTGAAGTCCAAAGAAGGAACCACAGTGTTGGGTGCTGCCGTCGTGGACGACGTGATGGGGATCGTCATCCTTTCAGTAGTAGTCGCCCTGCACGGCGGTGGTGCCGGTGCGGCCTCGGCCCCCGTGTGGTGGGTGATCGTCAAAATGGTCCTCTTCTTCGCAGTGGGCATCGTCCTGGGCAACTACCTGGTGCCCCGGCTGCTGCGGTGGGCCGCTAAGTGGCAGGGCACGGAAACTATGTTCGCCATGGCGATTGTACTGGGGCTCGTGTTCGCCTTCTTTGCAGAAGCCTTCGGCGAGGTGGCTGCCATCACCGGCTCCTATCTGGCGGGTGTGCTGATCGCCCAGCATGCTGACCTGAGCCATGAAGTGGTGGACAAGCTTTCCGTGACGGCCTACGGCTTCTTCGTGCCGGTCTTCTTTGTCAGCGTGGGCCTCCAGGCGGATGCCGTAAGCGCCCTCCTGGCCAACCCGGTCCTGGCGCTGTGGCTGGTGCTTGCGGCCATCGTGGGCAAACTGCTGGGCTCTGGCCTGGGCGTGAAGTTGGTCGGCTTCAATACCATGGAGTCGATCCGGGTGGGTACCGGCATGATCTCCCGGGGCGAAGTGGCCCTCATCGTGTCCAACATCGGACTGGCTGCAGGTGTGATCTCGCCGGATATCTACTCCGTCATGGTGATCATGACGCTGGTCACCACACTGGTGACGCCGATCCTGCTGCGCATCGTCTTCCGGTCAGGGCCGGAGGGCTTGCCTGACGCTGCCAGTTCGAGTAGAGTGTAGACAGAAAAGGAAACGTACCCCGGCGCTGCCGGGGTACCTGTTTTGGAGGGATCTTGATTGTTGGGACGGGGCCCGTCGCGGCTCACTTCGGATCCGAGGCTCCTGGTCCTGACGGTAATCACCGGATTGGGCACCGGGCTGATTGCCGCAGCCTTCAAGTCCGGCATTCGCCTGGTCTCTTCTGTTGGGCTTGATGTGATTCTGCAGGCGCAGGGCCTGCCCCGCATTCTGTTGGGGCTCTTGATTCCAGCCCTCGGCGGCCTCCTGGTCTCCCTGTGCATGACCTATTTGAACCGCGGCGAGCGGGGCCATGGGGTGCCCGACGTCATGGAGGAGGTGGCCCTGGGGGAGGGGTATGTGAGCGGCAAGGCGGCCTGGCTTGCTCCCCTTAACGCCTCGCTCCTCCTAGGCACAGGCAACTCGGCGGGGCCGGAGGGGCCGGTAGTGCACGCAGGCGCAGGCCTGGGCTCCTTCATCGGGCGGTACACGGGTCTGCCCACTCCCTGGGTGAAGGCGCTGGTGATTGCCGGGAGCGCTTCGGCCCTGGCTGCCATGTACAACGCCCCGGTGGCGGGCACGCTCTTCGCCCTGGAGGTGATCGCCGGCGAGCTCAACGTCGGCGTGCTCTCCCTGTCGCTGATGAGTGCTGTGGCCGCAAGTGTGGTGAGCCGCAGCATCTTCGGCGCCAGTCCGGCCTTTGCGGTGCCCCAGTATCAGCTGGTCAGCATCTGGGAGTTGATTCCCTACGCGGTTCTGGGAGGGCTCTGCGGGGCGGTGGCCCATTTCTACAACCGGGCGATTCACCATAGCGGTACCCTATTTCGGAAGTACCTGCCGCTGCCAGCCTTTTGGTTTCCGGTGATCGGGGGCCTTATGGTCGGCGCAGTGGGAGTCTTTCTGCCCCAGATCATGGGCCCTGGCGAAGAGAGCATCGAGGCGATGCTGCGGGGCGACCCCGAGTGGGGCATCGGCCTGCTGGCGCTCCTGGCCCTGGTGAAGATCCTGACCACCGCCACCACCCTGGGGTCCGGCCAGCCAGGGGGCGTCTTTACCCCGGCGCTCTTCGTGGGTGCAGCGGCAGGGGGGGCCTTCGGCTGGGCGGTTCATGCGCTGCTGCCGGAAGCGACCGCAGGCCCGGGGGCTTACGCCCTGGTGGGCATGGGTGCCCTGCTGGGTGGGGCGCTCAGGGCGCCGGTCACCAGCGTGGTGCTGCTCTTTGAACTCACCGGCGACTACCGGATCATCCTGCCACTGATGCTGGCCGCCAGCGTTTCGTATGTGATCGGCGCCCGGATCTCGCCGGACTCCGTCTATACGCAGGTGCTGACGGCCCGGGGTGTCGACCTGGAGGCCGGCCGAAACGCCAACCTGCTCCGTGCCATTCGGGTGGCGGAGGCCATGACGTTCCCGGTGGTGACCGTAACGCCGGAGGCCACACTGGCCGAGGTGATTCGCCTGCTCCAGACGACCCGCCATTCCGGCTTTCCCGTGGTGGAGGGGAACCGTGTCGTGGGCGTCATCACCCTGAACGACATCCGCGCCACTCCCCGGGAGGGGCGCCTGCAGCGAAGGGTTTCTGAGGTGATGTCGCGCCGGCTGGTGACTGCGCACCCGGACGAGAGCCTTCATCAGGCCCTGCTGCGGCTCGACCAGTACACCATCGGCCGGCTGGTGGTGGTTGACGAGCGTGGCAGCTTGGTGGGGGTGCTGACCCGCACCGACGCCATCAAGGCATACCACAGGCGACAGATCGAGGGGGACAACCAGACTGCGTGACGCGGGCAGCGGGCGCCCTTCCGTCAGAAGGAGCGCCCGCTGTGGAGCGAATTAGCGTAGAGAAGACGCAATCTGCACGATCACCTCGTCCAGGGCCTCGCCCAGCGCCTCCGGGCGCCTGCCGGCGCCCTGGGCGGAGATGGGGGAGCCCCCGCCCCGGCCGTCGATGACCGGCAGGACCTGTCGAATAATGGCGCCCATGTCCAGCCGGACGTCGATGGCGCGGTGCAGAACGATCTGCGGAATCGCCCCCTTGGTACCGAAAACGGCCACCGCACCGGGGTGGGCGGCTACCTTGGCCGCCAGCAGTTTTACCTCATCCAGGGGCCGGCCGCCAAAAACGCTGCGGACGATCTGCACGCCGCCCAGCCGGATGCTGTTGTGGGTGAGCAGTTCCTGGGCTTCGCCTTCCAGCAGCTGCTCCTGCAGGACCTTCAGGTGCTTGCGCAGGCTGCTTACCTCTTCGTGGGTCCGCTCGATGTACTGGGGCAGGGTGGGCACCGCGATGGAGAGGGAGCGGCACAGGTCGCGGGTCATGCGGTCCAGGAACTGGTAGTCCCGCAGGGCCCGGGATCCCACCAGGAAAGTAACACGAGTATACTTCTTATTCTTTTCCCAGGACTTGATCTTTACGAGTCCCAGTTCAGCAGTATTACGCACATGGGTGCCGGCACAGGCTGACCAGTCGTAATCCTGAATCTCTACCACCCGGATCACTCCTGAGACGGTGGGTGGCTTGCGCAGCGGATAGTCTCCGATGGTCTCAGCGGTGGCCAGATGGGTTACGATGGAGCGCGCTTCGCGGATGATCCGGCTGCATTCCGACTCTACCTGCTCCACCTGTTCTACCGTGAGCGAAGGAATGGAGAGGTCAATGGTGCAGTTCTCGGCCCCCAGGTGCCAGCTAACCGTTTCGGCATCGAGCAGCCGCTCGAAAGCGCCCGAGAGCAGGTGCTGGCCGGAGTGCTGCTCCATGTGGTCAAGGCGCCGCTTCCAATCGATCTCCCCCTGCACCTCTCCCTCCAGGGGGCCGTCCACCAGGTGGAAGATCCGACCGGTGGCCTCATCCTCCTGCACATCCAGGACGGTGCGGCCGCCCAGCGTGCCCAGGTCGTTGGGCTGGCCGCCGGAGGTGGCGTAAAAGCAGGTCTGGTCCAACTCTACCTGCCACCGGTCTCCCACCGGGGTGCAGGAGACGACGCGGGCGGAGAAAGAGCGGCGGTACGGGTCTTCGTGGAACAGCTTGATGGTTGGCATCCGGCATCACCCTTCGGACAAGCTGGTTTTTCGGCCATTGTAGCACAGGCAGCGGTAGAGCGGGCGGTAAGGAGGCATCGGCACACATTGCGTTACGGAATATTCGTAGAGCGGCTGAACCGCTTCGTGGCGCGGGTGGAACTGGAGGACGGCAGCCAACGGCTGGTCCATGTGGCATCGTCGGGTAGGATGAGCGAACTGCTGGTGAAGGGCGCCCCTGTGGTGATTTACGGCGACGGAAAGCCGGGGCAGAAGACGGAGGGGCGCCTGGGCCTCGTGCAGCACGGGGGTTTCTGGGTCAGTGTGGACACCGGGGTGCCCGGCAGGGTCCTGCGGGCGGCCCTGGAAGCCAGGCAGATTCCCGCCTTTGCCGAGTATCCTGATGTACGGCCTGAGGTGGCTTTTGGCGAGAGCCGCATCGACTTTCAACTGACCGGCGCCGGGCTGCCCCCCTGCCTGCTGGAGGTGAAGTCGGTCACCTCTGTGGTTGTGGATGCAGACGGGACGCCGGTGGGCCGGTTTCCTGACGCTCCCACAGAACGGGGGCTGCGCCACCTGCACGAACTGGCCGCAGCGGTGAAGGAGGGCTACCGGGCCGCCGTCTTCTTTATTGTGCAGCGTGGCGACGCGCAGGCCTTCGGCCCGTGGGATGAGATTGACCCAGCTTTTGGCCAGGGGCTGCGGGCCGCGGCACAGCACGGTGTAGAGGTGCACGCATGGCGGCTTCGGGTGAATCCGACAGAAATCGCCCTGGAGGCTCCGCTGCCCGTGCGGCTCTGAGCATACTATTCGGTGTCAGCCTTGCGAAGGAGGGGTGCCCCATGGATCTGCGGAGCCTGTTCGACAAACTGCACCGGGACCCGTCGGAGTACCCGCTTTTCGAGCGCATCTGGCAAGTGCTGAGCTTTGCTCCCTCCTCCCGCCACTATGATGAAGAGGCGATGGTGAGCCAGGCAGTGGATGCCCTGGACTACCTGCTGGCTGAGGGGCGGTGGCACACCACCAATCCCACAGGCACCACCGAACTGACCTGGGATGGGCAGGTCCTTCATGTGCGGGAGGAGGATCACCTGGAGCAGGAGTATTACCGGGAGTTTCCGGTTTCATGATGGGCAAACCCGGCCGCTACCGGCCGGGGCTTTGGTATAGGTGGGGCCTGCCGCTTCCTGTGAAGAGGAAAGGCAGCTGCTTACGCAGGCCCAATCGCCAGAAGAGCCACCAGGGGATAACGTTCAGAGGTGCCAGGCAGGCGCCGGCAGGGCCGGCCAGGTGCCACTGGATGGCGGTGCCTGCGCCGGCAAAAAGAATGGCGGCTGCTGCGTAGCCCCAGCCATAACGCCTGAGGGACTGGGGCAGCAGCGCCGGGAACACGGGGATCTGGCGGAAGACGAAGTCCAGTCCAGCGTACGCACAGCAGATTTCCACCAGTACGACGATCAGTGCCTCCAGCATGCGCCATCATCTCCGGCAGAGGGGTTCGCCCTGCACGGGTCAGTCCCCTGCAGGGCTCGCGAAAGAGCGACACCATTCGTGCGGACCAGCCGGGAATCCGACAGAATCGGCCTTTCTTCTGTCTGAAATGATCGAACCCCCTCTAAGGTCCTGTCGTATATGATACCGAGGACACCTGACCGAGATACCGAGAGGGGGATTGCTTGGGTGTTCCCACATAGGACAAACCCCGGACACAGGCGGTCGTCCCTCCGCACTGCAGTGGATGACCAGCTGATGGCACTGACGGGCCTGGATGAACTCACACTGCGCCGGCTGCGAAGGGTCTTTCACGCACGCTGCAGCCAGCTTTCCTACCCGCAGCGCCGCCAGCTTGCGGAGGCGCCTACCCACGTTCGGCTTCGGATGATGACCGAAACGCTCCGGGACGTGTGGCAGGAGCATCACTGGCAGCGCTGGCTCCGGTACTTGGAGCACACCCCTGAGGATCTGGCGGAGATGTGCCGGGGTGAATATCCGATTTCCCCATATCTAATCCGCGTATTCAGTGCCCTATTTGGGATCAAGACCGACTTCCTGCAGCTGGGCGCGATGCCCGCGGCAGACCGCACCGGCGCGTCCATCGAGGTGCTGCCGCTCACCGGCATCCATTGAAACGATATTGGAAGGGCGAAGATTCAGCCGCCGGCAGGCGGCTGTTTTTCGCGTGTCGAATTGCCATTGCAGAGGTGATCAGCAGTGGATGCAGTGCAGCAATTGGCCGAAGCTCTCCGGGCATCCAAGTATGCTGTGGTGCTCACCGGCGCGGGCGCCAGCACCGAGTCCGGCCTGCCGGACTTTCGCTCTAAGGCAGGGCTGTGGCAGCAGGTAGACCCGATGAAGATCCTCTCCATGACGGCCCTCCGGCGCACGCCGGTGGCCTTCTACCAGTTCTATCACCAGCGGCTTACCCACCTGAGGGATGCGAAGCCCAATCCGGTCCACATCGGGCTGGCTGCCCTGCAGCAGGCGGGCTATGTGAAGTGCCTGATCACGCAGAACATCGACGGGCTGCACCAGGCCGCCGGCTCCACCGATGTGGTGGAGATGCACGGCAGCCTGCGGGAGTGCGTCTGCCTGGACTGCGGGCGGCGGTATCCCAGCGACCTCATCGATGTGGAAGTGAACACGGAGGCCGACATCCCCCACTGTCCCGAATGCCGCGGCGTGCTCAAGCCCAGTGTCGTCCTGTTTGAGGAGGCGCTGCCCGTAGATGCGATTGAACGGGCGGTGGCGGCTACGGAGCAGTCAGACCTGTTTGTGGTCATCGGCTCCTCGCTGGAGGTGGGCCCGGTCAATCAGCTGCCGGCCCTGGCCGTGCACGGCGGCGCCGATCTGGCCATCATCAACCTGGATTCCACCTATATGGACCGGCACGCCCGCTGGCTGATCCGGGAGAAGGCTGGCGCCGTGGTGACGCAGATCTGTCAGCATCTCGGGCTCTGAGAAAGCAGCGGCACCTCCCAGGAATGCCCAGCCTGTTAAGATCGTGAGAAAACAGGACATAAGGGCTCTCACCTGACCAAAATCGGGCGAAATCGTTCCTGGTTATGTTGCCACACCCCATATCTAGTGGTACAATCACCAATGGTACCCCTAGATATGGGGTTTTATCCACAATTCATCCACAGGTGGTCGAGACCCACCAGGTGGTGGACTGGGGCGTGGGAGCAGTGAAATGTCCGTTTTGCGGCGCTGAAAGCAAGGTCCTGGAATCCCGGCATACGGAAGATGGCTGCATCCGCCGGCGCCGGGAATGCACCGCCTGCGGCAAGCGCTTCAATACATACGAACGGCTGGAGTATCCCCCGCTCTGGATCATCAAAAAGGATGGCAGGCGGGAGGCCTTCGACCGCAGCAAGGTCCTGAACGGAGTCTTGAGAGCCTGTGAAAAGCGCCCCGTCCCCATGGCCGAGATCGAGAGGCTTGTGGATGATGTGGAACGGGAGCTGCGGAACTCCTTTGAGAAGGAGATCCCGTCGGTTACCGTGGGTGAACTGGTCATGGAGCGGCTCCGTCAACTCGATGGCGTCGCCTATGTCCGTTTTGCCAGCGTCTACCGCGAGTTCAAGGACGTTAAAGAGTTTCGCGACCAACTCGAGCAGCTCCTGAAGTCCCGCTAATGAGGAGGGCCCTACGTTGAAGCTGACACATATTTCCCGGACGGTTATGGAGAAGCGCTACCTGCGCCTCAAGGATGATGGTACCCGTGAAACGCCGGAAGAGATGTTCAGGCGAGTAGCCCGGGTCATCGCCGCCCAGGACAGCAAGTATGGCCATTCACCGGAAGAGGTTGAGGCCACAGAAGAAGCATTCTATGCGTTGATGGATCAGCAGGACTTCATGCCCAACAGCCCCACCTTTACCGGGGCCGGAACCACCCTGGGGCAGCTTTCGGCCTGCTTCGTTCTGCCGGTGGGTGACTCCCTCACCGAGATCTATGAGACGATGAAGCATGCCGCACTGATCCATCAAACCGGAGGCGGCACGGGTTTTGCGTTCTCCAGGCTGCGTCCGGCGGGCGATAAGGTGCGTTCCTCCCAGGGCGTGGCCAGCGGGCCGGTCTCCTTCTTGAGGGTCTACAACGCATCCACCGAAGCGATCAAGCAGGGCGGCACCCGCCGGGGCGCCAATATGGGCATCCTGCGGGTGGACCATCCCGATATTATCGAGTTTATCGAATCAAAGGCGGATACAACACAGATTACGAACTTCAATATTTCCGTAGCCATTACCGACGCGTTCATGGAGGCCCTGGAAAGGGACGGGGAGTATGCACTGATCAACCCCCGCAACGGCGAGTGCACCGGCACGCTTAAGGCCAGGGCCGTGTGGGACAAGCTGGTGGAGTGCGCCTGGAAGACCGGCGAGCCCGGCATCGTCTTCATCGACAGGATGAACCGCCGAAATCCCAACAACCATGTGGAGATCATAGAGGCGACAAATCCATGCGGCGAACAGCCGCTTCCGCCCTACGGTTCCTGCAATCTGGGCTCCATTAACCTGGGCAACTTCGTGCTGAATCCGTACACTGATGAGGCGCAGGTGGATTGGGACAGGCTGGCTGAGGTCACCCGGACCGCCACGCACTTCCTTGATAACGTCATTGACGCCAACCGGTATCCCTTGCCCCAGATCGCCGAGAAGGCCCGGCGCGACCGGCGCATTGGCCTCGGCGTCATGGGTTGGGCTGAGATGCTGGTCCAGATGGGGATTCCGTATGACAGTGAAGAGGGCGTCGAGCTGGGCCGCCAGGTGATGACTTTTATCAAGGAGCAGGCTGTGGCAGAGTCCGCCCGCCTGGCGGAAGAACGGGGCGTCTATCCGGAATGGGAAGGCAGCCAGTGGGCCCAGGCAGGCCTGAAGGTGCGCAACGCCACCATGACTACGGTTGCTCCAACCGGAACGATCTCCCTCTTTGCCGCCAAGCCGGATCTGCCCTGCTCCGGCGGCATCGAGCCGAAGTTTGCCCTGGTCTTTACCCGGAATCAGGCGGATACCCTGATGCTGGATGTGGACGGGCAGTTCGCGGCGGTGGCCCGCCGGGAGGGCTGGTATTCGGATGAACTGATGCAGAAGGTGGCAGCTCGGGGCACGGCCCGGGGCATCGACGAGATCCCCGAGAAGTGGCAGCAGGTTTTTGCCACGTCTCACGACATCACGCCCGAGTGGCACGTCCGCATGCAGGCCGCCTTCCAGGGGAGCGACGATCTGCCGGTGGATCTGCAGCCGGTGGACGCGGCCGTCTCCAAGACGATCAACTTCCCGCACAACGCCACGGTGGAAGATGTGGAGGCGGCCTACTCCCTGGCCTGGAAGCTGGGGCTGAAGGGGATAACCGTCTACCGGGACGGCAGCCGGGCTTCCCAGGTGCTTACCGCCGGGAACAAGACGGAGAAGAAGGAGCAGGCTGCGCAGCCGTCCGCACCGGTCGGTCCGGCTCAGAAGCCCCGGCCCAGCGAGGCCATCGGCAAGATGTTCGTCATTCCCACCCACTTCGGCAAGATGACGCTGGACGTCCACATGGACGACAAGGGCGAGCCCTTTGAGACCATCGTCAGTGTGGGCGCCACCGGCTCCGATCTGATGGCTGACGCCGTGGGCATGGGGATGCTGATTTCCAAACTGCTCCGCCTGCGCTCCGATGTGCCCGTGCGCGAGCGGATTGAGCTGGTGATCGACACCCTGAAGAACATCGGCGGCTCCGGCAGCTACGGCTTCGGCCCCAACCGGGTCACCTCGCTGGCCAGCGCCATCGCCAAGGGGCTGCAGCGCTACCTGGCCTGGTATGATGCCACGATGGCAGCCGATGGCATGGACCTGGTTGCCCGGGTGGCTTCCACGCAAGCCCCTGTCGAAGCGCACGAACACCCGCATAAGATGGCCGGGGCTTCGGGCGAGCGCCTGGTGGATCCTTGCCCGGAGTGCGGCTCTCACGCCCTGGCAGTGGGCGAGGGATGCGTTACCTGCCATAACTGTGGGTACTCTAAGTGTTCGTAGGCCAGGAGCAACTGGCGGCTAACAGCAGCACCCTTGGGGGTGGACATCCGTGAGAGGCGTCATTTTTGGAGGCTTCGCCGCTTTTTTGCTGTGGCTCATTCCCCTGGCCATTACCATCTGGCTGCTCACACTGGCCAACCGTGCCGTCAAGGCCCTGGAATCTATTGCGGAGTCTCTCCGCAGCCGGGAGACTGAATGAAAAGGCGCCCTGTGCTCTCGATGCAGAGCACAGGGCGCCTGATTGATTGATCTTACTTGTGGGACCTGCCGGCGTCCGGGTTGAGCCAGGTGGAGTCCGGCTTTGCGATGAGCCGGGCATTTTGGTAGGCCATGTCGAGGGTCAGTATGGTGTTGCCCCGGTAGCAGTTGCCGATCTTCTCTAAAGCCAGAGCGCAGTCCGGCGAACCGGAGAACTCGCCGGAGAGGTAGATGGGCATCAGGAACTGGATCCGCCCGTTGAAATACTGGGGAACCACCAACTTGTAGTTCCGGCGCGCCATAATGCGGGCAAACTCGATGGCCGACTGGAACAGGGCGAAAATCTGGCTCTTTCGCAGCTGGCGGTATTCTGGCGGAATCCGGTCGAAGTTGTCGTCGATGATGTGGGCGTCGTCGGTGTTGATCTCCAGGTCCGGGTCGAAAATCACGTCCGTGATGTTGGAGAAGAAAGTGGCCATGGGGGGTTTTATGTTTCCGAAGGTCTCCAAAACCACTCGATCGTTTTCCAAAACTGGATGTGCATTCACGTAGCGGTTGGGATTCTCCGGGTCTACATCGCAGACGATGTAAATCTCCTTAAACCACTGGTTGATCAGCCCGGTGTTGAACAGAATCTGGTCGCCCATCCGCACCAGCCGGTCCTGCTCCTGGAGCCGCTCGAAGGTCTTTTCCAGGTAGGACTTCAAAATCGGATAGGGATGGCGGGACTCATAGTTTGCATAACTCCACTTTTCGGGGATGGCCATATTCGCTACTTCTTCCAGGAATTTGATCCCATCGTTCCAAGAGCGGAAGTAGAGATCGCCGATGGTGAAACCCTCCCGTCGGGCGGGTTGGAAGAAAAGGCCGAACCAGCGGTGGCGGCCTCCTGGCCGCTTATTAACGGTGCACTTGCCGAAAATCTCTTCCCCCGTGGGGGTTGTAAACTCGGTGCGGAAGAGTACCGCATTGGCTTCCTCTTCTGGCACCGGCTGCTCCCCATTAACGTAGATGATTTGATTTTCGTTATAACAGTGGATAAAGTTGGCTTCGACACGCGCAAGCAGTTCGGCTGGATCTGCTGTGGGATCGCCAATGAGGTGCGCTAAGAATCGAGCGGTCTTTTCTCGGGCCTCTGGGGGAATGTACGTGAACTCATCGAGGCGCATGCGGTGTTCATCCTCTCCTTTGGTGGCGCAAAGTCTGCTGGATTCAACGGAGCAAGCCCCCTTGGGAACTATTTCGACCATGATACAGTTCCACACCGGAGTGTTAACTTCCTTTATTCCCACTATGTTTCTCGGAAATATTCCAGTAGGAACCGGAACCTCCGGCGGCGAAACCTCCTGACACGATGTTGACCGCCGGGAGGGAAGAGATTGGTTACAGGAATTCTGCGGCACCTGCTTCCCGCCCTGGAGGCGGACGTGGTTCAGTACAGGCTGCAAGTGGGGGAGGAACTGATTCCCCTGAACCCTCTCATCGGGGCACCAGTTCGCCTGACGTTCGAAGGCGAGAAGCGGTGCATCCACTGCAATCGCAAGAGCAGCAAGCTCTTCAATAACGGTTACTGCTGGCCCTGCTTTCGCACACTGGCCTGCAATGACCTCTGCCAGGTGAAGCCGACCCTGTGTCATTACGAAACGTGCCGGGAGCCGGAATGGGGCGACCAGCACTGTATGATTCCCACGTATGTCTATCTGGCAAAATCCAGCGACATCAAGGTCGGCATCACCAGGAACCTCCCCGGCCGCTGGCTGGATCAGGGTGCGGTGGAGGCGGTGCCCATCGCCCTTGTGCCCAACCGCAAGATGGCGGGTGAACTGGAAGCCATCCTTTCCGAGCAGATGCCGGACAAGACCAACTGGCGGCGGATGCTGAAGGGAGAGGTGGTCGAGACGCCGCTCCCCGAGGTGCGGGAGCGGGTGATGGGGCTGATCCCGGAGGAGTTCCGGCCGTATCTGCTCGCCCACGAGGCTGTTCGCAGCTTCCACTATCCGGTGGCGGAGGCTCCGGCGAAGATCACTGCCCACGACCTGGAGAAGGGGCCGGTGGAGGGGCGGTTGATCGGCATAAAGGGCAGCTATTTGATCCTGGACACGGGCGTGCTGAACATTCCCAAGTTCCTGGGCTACCGGATTGCCTTTGAGAGCAGGGCTTGCTGATGTGCGTTCCGGCACCTCGGCAACTGTGGCTGGTTTGTTACCGGTGTGTCACCGAGTTGTAACAGAGGAGGTTTATGCTGTAAGCGTGTTGACCCCCTCTGTGTGATATATTTACTTGGCGGCCGAGGTTCTCGGCCGCTCTTTTTTAGGCTGCTGTGACGCACTTGGTCGAATTGCGTGAAAGAGACTAGCCACGCCAGGACTGCTCGGCCTATACTAACCTCATGGGCGTGCAAGTGAGTTGGTGCGGAACGCAAGAAGGGGTGACCGGCGTGTCGGAAACCAAGTACACGACCCTGGCCTACCTGGCCGTTCGAAGCGACGCACCGGCCGAGGCCGGCAGCGCAGTGGTAAGAGTTTACCAGGACTTCCTAGGGCTGCTGCAGCAGATGGCCCCCACGGTCCACAGCCTGCGGCTGGAGGTGGACGAGCCTGCCCCCATCAAGGTGGAACAGGGCCTCTACGGGAGCTGGGCCCGTCTTAAGGCTGTGGTCCCCCACGACCTGCGGGCGGTGGGCGAATCTCACCATCGGGAAGCCTGGCGTCAGATCGTGCGGCAGGCCTTCCTCCGCAACCTTCACGAGCATCACGAGTTGGTCGACTTTGCCCCCAGCCGGGTGGAACTGACCCGTGAACTGCTTCCCCACGAGGAAGCGCCCGCGGCAGAGGCGCCGAAGGTGGAAGAGAAGCCCAAGGAGATGATCCCCGTTACAGTCATCCTGGGCGGGACCACCCACCGGGTGGAGATCCCCAAGGGGGAGAACCTGCTGGATGGGGTGAACGAGAAAGGCGTCGACGTGAAGTGGGACTGCAAGAACGGCGTCTGCGATACCTGCAAAGTACGGGTGCTGAAGGGGCAGGAGAACCTGTCGCCCCCCACCGAAGCGGAGGAGAACATGCTGGGAGACCTGCTGCGCCAGGGGTACCGCCTCTGCTGCCAGGTGGTCGCCCAGGGCCCGTGCGAGATCGAACAGTAACAGCACCAGGCTGAGGCCGGTCCGCTGGGCCGGTCTTTTTTCATGCATGCGGTTTCCTCTTGTGGGGGACACCATCCAATCGTATAATTGGACGCAACCAATTATGGCGAGGTGGTCTGCGTGTTCGAATTGGATCGAACCAGTCCGACGCCGCTCTATCAGCAGCTCCGGGATCAGATTCGGCGCCGGATCCTTAGCGGCAGCCTGCCCCCGGGCACCAAGCTTCCCCCGGAGCGGACGCTGGCCAACACCCTGGGGATCAACCGGACCACCGTGGTCAACGCCTACCGGGAACTGGCGGCAGAGGGGCTGGTGGAAGGACGGGTTGGTCACGGCACTGTGGTGCTGGAGCCGCCGGCGCCGCCGCCCAGGGGGCAGGTCCGCCCCATGCACTGGGCCACTCTGAACGAGGGCGATGATCCTGTGGTGGCGGATATTAATGCCATCGCCCGGCGGGCTGGTGCCATCTCCTTTGCCTACGGGGAGATGTCTCCCGAACTCTACCCCAACGAGGCCCTGGGTGAACTGTTTGCCAGGGCTCTGGCGGAGAAGCGGCCGCCCCTGGGGTACGGACCGGCAGCGGGATACCTGCCGCTCAGAGAGGCCCTGGCGGCTCGCATCGGGGTGCCTACCGGCGAGATCCTGGTAGTGAGCGGATCGCAGCTGGCCCTCTACCTGATCAGCCGGGTTCTGCTGCAGCCCGGCGATACGGTGGTGGTGGAGGTGCCCTCGTATATTAATACTCTGGACCTTTTTACCGCCGCAGGGGTACGGGTGGTGCCGGCGCCGGTGGACCAGGACGGCATCCAGGTGGACGGGCTGGGGGACGTCTTCCTCCGGTACCGGCCGAAGCTGCTCTTTATCCTGCCGAACTTCCAGAATCCCCTCGGGGTCACCCTGAGCCTGGAGCGGCGCAGGCAGATCCTGGAGCTGGCGGCGCGCCATCAGGTAGGCATCGTGGAGGACGATCCCTACGAGGATCTCCGGTTCGAAGGAGAGCCGCTGCCTTCGCTGAAGTCGATGGACCCCGGCGGGTACGTCATCCACATCAGCAGCTTCAGCAAGACCGTGAGTCCGGCCCTCCGCCTGGCGTGGCTGGCAGCGCCGCCGGCGGTGGTGGAGCGGATTGCGGCTGCGCGGGGCATGCTGGACTTCCGGGCAGCGCTCCTCAATCAGTGGGTGATGAACGCCTTCCTGCGGGAGGGGATGCTGGATGCCCACCTGGCCTGGCTGCTTCCGATTCTCCGGCACCGGCGCGACACGATGATCAACGCCCTGGCGCACCACATGCCGGCGGACGTCTCCTGGCACGTGCCGGAAGGGGGCTACCACTTATGGTGTACCCTGCCTCGTCCGCTGCGCGCCCGGCGACTCCTGACCGAGGCGGCCCGGGACGGGGTGGCCTTCATTCCGGGGGACTATTACGGGCCAGGCGATGAGGCGCGGCGAGGGCTGCGGCTGAACTTTACGTACTCTGCAGAGCGGGAGACTGTTGAAGGGGTGAAGCGGCTGGCAGCGGCGCTCCGCCGCCTGCGAAAGGAAGAGGTGCCCTCTGACGAGTACCGTCCGGAGCTGAGCGGGCCGGTGGTATAGCCTGGCCTGGCTTGACCGGTATATGGAGACTTGGACGCGCATTTCTTTATTCTGTCTGGACAGCCTAAGAACCGGGAGGTTCTATTTGGGTGACCAGACAAATCTGTACAGCTGTCGTGATAGCCGCACTGCTGCTTGCGACGGGGTGCGCGCGGCCGAACGTGTCGGGAGACGGAGGTGGGCCGGAAGGCGGGCCAGCGGTGGGCGGAGCGCTTCACCTCAGCCTGCCCGCAGCGCCCAAGGGCGTCTTCAACCCCGTACTTTATGAGGACCAGTATGACGGGGCCGTGCTGGACCTGGTGTTTGACGGGCTGCTCCGGCTCAACGAGCGGCTGGAGTACGTCTGCAACCTGTGCCAGAGCATGGAGATCTCCCGCGACAGCCGGCGGCTGACCTTCCGGCTGAAGCCGGGCATCCGGTGGCACGACGGGGAGCCGTTCACGGCGGAGGACGTGGCCTTCACCATCAGGACCGTTCTCCATCCCGAGTATACCGGCGTCCGGACAGGCGATTTTTCCGCACTCCTTGGTGTCGAGCGGATGCTGGACCAGCGGGATGCCCTGGCAGAACAGGTGCGGGAGGGGCGGCTCTCTCCGCTGAGGGCGGCGGAGCTCCGCATGGCCGGCTGGGAAACGTGGCTCAAGGGGGAAGGGGCCGAGGCGATTCGGGTGATCGATCCCCTCACCATCTCCTTCACCACCAGCGAGCCCTACGCACCGATCCTGCAGAGTCTCTCCATCCGCATCATTCCGGCCCACATCTTCCGGGACGTTCCGGTGCGGCAGATGCAGCGGCATCCGGCGACTCGACAGCCCGTGGGCACCGGTCCCTACCGGTTCGTCTCCTACCGGCCCGACCAGTATATTGAGCTGGAGCGGTTTCTGGAGTACCACGGCGGCGAGCCGTTCATCGAGAAGATCATCTATCGCATCGTCAACCAGGACATCGCCGTGGGGCAGCTGCTGGCGGGCGAGTTGGACGCAGTTCGCATCCGGCCAGGGGATTTGGACCTGATTAAGAACGACCCCAACGTGCTGGTGCATGCCCTGCCAGCCTACGGCTACCAGTACATGGGCCTCAACCATGACCACCCCGTGCTGGGGCAGAAGGCGGTGCGGCAGGCGCTGGCTTATGGGATTAACCGCCAGGCCATTGTGGAGCAGCTGCTCAAAGGTTACGGGAAGGTAGTGAGTAGCCACTTGCCGCCGGTCGAGTGGGCCTACGACCCTTCGGTGCTGAACCCCTATCCCTACGATCCGGACAAGGCCCGGGCGCTGCTGGCGGAGGCGGGCTGGAAGGAACGGAACCAGGACGGCATTCTGGTGCGCGCTGGCCAGCCGCTGACGTTTACCCTGAAGTACCCGGCCGGCAACCGGATTCGTGAGGCGGCTGCCCAGTTGATTCAGGCCAACTTGAAGGAGTTGGGGATCGGGGTCGAGCTGCAGATGATGGAGTTCGCCACGCTGACCCGGCAGGTCTTCGACCAGCGGAAGATGGACGCCTGGCTGCTGGGCTGGAGCCTGGGGCTGGATCCTGACCCCGCCGCCATCTTCCTGTCTGACAGCAAGTGGGGGAAGGTTACGGGGTGGCACAATCCGAAGAGCGACGAACTGATTCGGCAGGGGGTGCGGGCGCTGTCGCCCAAGGACCGGCGGCCCATCTACACCCAGTGGATCCGGCTGATTAACGATGAGCTGCCTTACATCTTCCTGTACAGTGAGCACGACTTGGAGGCGGTGCGCACCGACCGGGTGCGGGGCCTGCGGCCCGACGCCCGGGGCGCCCTGTGGAACATAACAGAACTGTGGATTCCCCCGGACCGGCAGTAGTCGAAGGGCCCGGTACGGCTGTCCGCGTCGACCTGTGAGACATTGCAGAGCTGTAGGTTTTCCGGGACCGGAATAGACGTGGGAAGGCGGTGCTGCCGACCTGCGATCGCGGCAGCTGTGGCTCGGAAACGGGGTGGCGTGGCGGGGTGGTTGGGTATGTGCTGCGGCGTCTGGTTCAGATGGGGCCGATGCTGCTGGGAGCGAGCCTGCTGATTTTTCTTGTGGTGCGGATGGCTCCGGGGGATCCGCTGGCCGCCATGGTGGATCCTCGGATGGATCCACAGAAAATGGAAGAGATGAGGGCCCGGCTCTGCCTGGACTGTCCGGTTCTGGTGCAGTACTGGGGCTGGCTGAAGGAGGTTCTCCGGGGCGACCTGGGAACCTCCATCCGGTTTCAGGTGCCGGTGGCTGAACTTATTGGGGCGCGGCTGGGGCCGACGATTCTGCTGGGTATGGCGGCCTTTGGGGTGACCTACCTGGTGGGGATACCTCTGGGGGTCCTGACGGCGGTGCGGCGGCACAGCTGGCTGGAGCTCACCGTGACGGTGCTTTCTTTTGCGGCGCTCTCGATGCCGGCGTTTTTCTTTGGCTTGCTTTTGTTGAAGCTGTTCGCATTGGGCGGCCTGCGGATTCTGCCCTCCAGCGGGATGATTACGCCGGGAGCTCCGTACCGGGGGGCTGCGGCGATGCTGGATGTGGCGTCTCACCTGGTGCTGCCGGCCCTCGCCCTGGGGCTTTCGGGCGTGGCCGGCCTGGTGCGGTATGTGCGGGCTTCGATGGTGGAGGTGCTGCGGCAGGACTACGTGCGCACCGCCCGGGCCAAGGGGCTGGCGGAGAAGCAGGTGATCTACCGGCATGCGCTGCGCAACGGGTTGATTCCGGTGGTGACGCTGGTGGGGCTGACTCTGCCGGATATTGTGGGCGGGGCGATTCTGACCGAGTCGATTTTCGTGTGGCCGGGGGTGGGCCGGCTGACTTACACGGCCCTTCTGGAGCGGGACTACCCGGTGCTGATGGCGCTGAACCTGCTCTTTGCGGGCATGGTGATGCTGGGCAGCTTGGCAGCAGATGTGGGCTATGCCCTGGTGGACCCCCGGGTCCGGTACGAGTGAGGAGGGGATGGCCTTGCTGCGTCGGGTGGACGGTACGGCCTCCGTTGAGGCACGGTGGCAGAGGGCTTCCCGGCGGAGCCGCAGCCCCGGCGTCTGGCACGAGGCCTGGGAGCGGTTTTCCCGGAACAGGCGCGCGATGCTGGGGCTCTGGCTCTTGATGGTGCTGGCGCTCTCTACGCTTTTGGCACCGGTGCTGACTCCCCACGACCCCGAGACGGTTGACGTGGCGGCCGCAGAGCTGCCGCCCGGGCCTGGGCACCCGCTGGGCACTGACGAACTGGGCCGGGATGTGCTGGCCCGGCTGCTCTACGGAGGGCGGGTTTCGCTGACGGTGGGTCTTGCCGCTGTAGCGCTGTATGTGATGATCGGCGTGGCGCTGGGGGCTGCGGCCGGCTATTACGGGGGATGGGTGGACAGCTTGATCATGCGCGTGACGGATGCCGTCATGATCATTCCCTTTTTCCCCCTGGCCCTGACCATGGCCGCTGTGTTTCGGCCCGGGCTCTATACCACGATGATGGTGCTGGGCCTGCTGGGCTGGACCGGGGTGTGCCGGTTGGTGCGTGGGGAGTTCCTGACGCTGCGGGAGCGGGAGTATGTGGAGGCGGCCCGGGCGGAGGGGGCGAGCGACCTGCGAATCGTTTTCCGGCATATTTTGCCCAACGCCATGGGACCAGTGGCGGTGGCGGCGACGCTGGGGGTGGCGTCGGCAATTATGTCGGAGGCGGGGCTGAGCTTCCTGGGCTTTGGCGTGCAGCCCCCGACACCTTCGTGGGGGAACATGCTGGCTTCCGCCCTGTCGCTCCGTGCGCTGTTGCTGCAGCCCTGGCTTTGGGTGCCGCCGGGGCTGATGATCTTTGCGGCGGTCCTGGCCGTGAACCTGGTGGGGGAGGGCCTCCGGGAGGCACTGGACCCCCAGCTGCGGGGGTAAGGCCTGGGCAGCCGGGGCGGTGGGGCTGTCCCGGCGCCCGAAGTGTGGACATCTCTTGGCACACTCCGGGCTGTTCGCAACTGGGCCCCTCCTGCGCGGCCCCGACCTTTCACAAAGACTGTGGGGGCACTGGCGATACTCACCTTGAAAGCCGGGGAGCTTGAAGTGCTTTGCGGACGTGGGCGGCGGGGCTCCCCCGCTCGTGAGGCGGCGGAAGCAGGAACTTGTTTACATAATGTTGAGACCGGAGAACTTCCTGGTTGTTTCTTGGCCGTTTCGCAGAGTTCGTCGGATCGACCATCTCTCCCCAGCCGCATTTAGGGGGATGTGCGAGACATTCTGCGCACCTGGCGGTCAGATTCAGCCGGTGATGCAGTCGGAGAGATGGCGCACTGAGACCGGAACCTGGCTGCTGGCCAAGTTGGGCCGATTAGTTCCTACTCTTGGCCTCTCATGATACGCGGAAATCTTTGGATTTGGGTCAGAGCAGCCGGGTCATGGGACTGCTACCCCAATCCCGTGGGGGTATACTCCGCCAACGGGAATGCGTTGACTCTGTGGCGCACCGGTTTATGTGAATGCGGTGAACTCAGCGCAGTTGACCTGCTTGATGGTGCAGGCGAAAGAGCCGCGCAGCTTGGAACTTGGTGTCATGCTGGGGTTTCCAAGCGTTTCTCAGGGCGCCGGGCAATCATGGGTTTTTATGCGCAGCTAGCCCAGACTCGGTGCGTTGACCCTATCGTCCAGATCAAGTCACCCGGGCACATCCGACGGTTCAAGCGTCAGACTTGGCCTGGAGGCGATGTCTCAGTTTGCTTTCCCGAGGCTGGCGCCGCACCGGTTCGGGGCACGCTGCAGGTCCAAATTCAACAAGGTGATCCTTTGGTCCAGGATTAAGTCGCATACGGGCAAGGCTCAGGCCTCAGAATTGGGCTCAACGAGACTTGGCCTACAGGCGATGTCTCAATTTGTTTTCCCGAGGCTGGCGCCGCACCGGTTCGGGGCATGTTGCAGGCCCGAGTTCAACAAGATGAGCCTTTGGTCGAGGATCAAGTCGCACGCGGGCAAGGCTCATGCTTCGGAATTGGGCTCCGTGAGACTTGGCCTGGAGACGATGTCTCAATTTGCTTTCCCGAGGCTGGTGCCGCCCCGGTTCGGGGCATGTTGCAGGCCCAAGTTCAACAAGATGAGCCTTTGGTCGAGGATCAAGTCGCACGCGGGCAAGGCTCATGCTTCGGAATTGGCCTACAGGCGATGTCTCAATTTGCTTTCCCGAGGCTGCTGTCGTGCCTGGGGCGGGCACGCTTCAGGCTCGAATGAGAGAACTTGAGTCTAGGCTCGAGGTGCAAGTCGCACATTAACCTATCCCGGCGGTCCGCAGCTGGCGCTGGAGGACTGCCAGGCAAGATTGGGCTTACTCAGCAAAGAGGTGGGGCAAAATGGATGCTTGACGGAGTGGTACGGGCGTGGTAAAGTACGTCCTCGCCGGTGCGGTTCTGGAGAGCGGAGCCGCCGGTGCGGAGAACCTCGACCGACCCAAAACACCACAAAATGGGCGGTTGACGGCGCAGCGCAAACCTGATAAGCTAAAGAAGCTGTCGCCGCCGGACGGCGGCAGGGCCTGGAACCTTGAAAACTAGATCGTGGAAAGCGAGTACGCACAAGCGAGCCGTACGAACAAAGAAGAGCCAATCAAGC
>ENA-OWPA01000591-OWPA01000591.1-bioreactor-metagenome-genome-assembly--contig:-NODE-591-length-44351-cov-22.122126_pt1 | contig 44351 bp, 38 predicted proteins | sample MGYA00238139_ERZ651803 | MGnify/ENA primary metagenome ERZ651803 (study PRJEB26909, sample SAMN07631231) | bioreactor metagenome | isolation source: Switchgrass digestor | place: USA: Dartmouth... | reverse complement strand
GCCGTGGCATGGATGCCTTTTGCATTAATCTTGTCCCCCCACGCTTTTATGGCGGCGGTACACTTAGTAGCAATCAGAGGATGTTTGACATGTTTACTTTCCCGGCCGGAGTATATCATATAGTTATGACGAATGGTCTTTCAGCACACAATGTGTTTAAGTAAAATTTAAAAATCCAATTTTGATTTATTGACTCTAATCAAAATATTATCATAGTTTACATCCTCTTACACACCCCGCAGCTTTCTCTTTTAACCAGATAATAAGGCAGTGAAATTTTTAGCGGTAGCAAATGACCGTTGTTTATGCGGTCTATAAGTATTTTTGCGGCCATTTTCCCCATTTCCTCTATGGGAATGTGCATGGTTGTAAGCATAGGAGATACGTATTGGGAAATTTCTATATCGTCTATACTGATAACCGAGATGTCCTCCGGGACTTTATAATTGGAGTCCTGGATGGCTTTAAGGACACCGATTGCCGTAATGTCATTAATACATAAAAATGCGGTCACTTCCCGGGTTTTGCCAAGGATACGTTTTGCCCCCTGATATCCCCCGTCGGAAGAAATGGGAACATCGGTGACAAGGTTATTGTCTATGGTAATATAATGTTTCTTTAAGACGTCACGGTAGGCCGAATAGCGGACTTCCTTCTGCATTTCACCTATATAGCCTATTTTTGTGTGGCCCAGTGAAATCAGGTATTCCATGGCATCCGCCGCAACGGCGTAACCGTCACAAATCACCTGATCATACTCGGCATCCAGAGCGTTTAATCCCGTATAAACCACTTTTTTAAAATGCTGTTTTAAGAATTTCAGGGTCTCTTTGTCACATCTTCCGAGAACCGCAACGCCGTCCACTTCATTGTTTATAATTTGACGTTGTGTCGCAGGATTGTGGATATCATAGGCTGTAAAAGAATATTTAACGATAAAACCTTCTTTTAAAGCCTCCTGTTCCATGCTCCTGGTAAGGGTGGAGAAAAAGGCGTCATTTTTTGCGTCTGCGGAACGGGCATATATACATGCTATGGACTTTGTAGATTTTTTTGCGCCGACCCCCATCTTAAGAGACTGGGCATGGGAATTCGGGATATAACCGCCTGCCCTGGCAATTTCCCAGACTTTATCCTGAATCTCTTTTCTGGCTACATTGGTACTGTTTCCGTTAAGAATTCTGGATACTGTTGAAATTGATACGCCGGCTTTTTTAGCAATGTCCGGATTTGGTGATTCTGGATGAAAATAATGACATAGCGGAGGTCTTTGTTGCCGGTAGCAGAATTTAACGGTGGATATATAACCATATAAATGTTAAAATAAAGAAACTTATTTTAAAATTGAGGAGAATCTGAATGCTGATTATTCTTACCGTATGCCTGGTAATAGCATCGGTGTTCATACTGTTTTTAAAAAAGAGCCGGGAATCCGTTTATCTCTTTGGGCTTTGCTTAAGTCTGATGCTTGAAATATGCGGCGTTATGCTGTTTATTGCCAAAAAGGGCGGTATCTCTCCGGAAATAATAACGTTTCTTTATTTTTCCAAAGATATAAAAAACAGGCTGCAGTATTTTTTAATAACCTTAAATCAGATGGGCTATATGATAGCATTGGGCAGAACACTGTTTCCTTACTTCCTGATTAAGCTTGCCATGAATTATTCCATGATTCCGGTTATAAGAAAAAAGGCCTGGCTTTCCAAACTGGCAGGGGTCCTGCCTGCAATAACCCTGATTTTATATTATCCGCGACTGTATCGTTTTATTATATTAAAGAAACCTGCTGTTCAGGTTGCCATAACATATGCAAGCCTTTTCTGGATTAGCGCATATCTGCTTATATCCGGTTTTTTGCTTATTTACGAGTTCAAATCGATTACCATGAAATTTTGCAGAAGGCAGTTCAGCCAGATAATGGTATGCCTGTTTGCCCTCGCGGGGATATACTATCTGTACTACAGGCAGGATCCCGGGCAGGTTTACCGCTTTTACTGGTATTCTTATACATGGATAGGCGGTATTGGGTATATGCAGGTGGAGCCTTCACTGTTAAGCTACCTGACTTTGGTGATTATCAGTGTCATATGCAGCATCCTCGGCTTTTACAGTTTATTTCGCTATACCGGAAGAAGCTACATGGACAACAAGGAAGACATTGTCATGGAGCGCAAATTTGATTCGGTAAAGGGCGGGGTGTCCGTCTTTGTACACAGTATGAAAAATCAGTTGCTCTCGAGCAAGGTGATATATAAACGTATCCGGCAGCTTTTTGAACAGCCTGAGACTGACATGGAAAAGCTGAAGGAATATATAGCCGCCCTGGAGGATATCAACAATCTGATGCTCGGAAGAATGGAAGAACTGTACCGGTGCGTGAAGTCCAACTCGATTTATATGACTCCGGTCAGTTTAAAAGAAATAGCGGAGCAGTCCCTGGAACTGTTCAAAAAAAAGTACCCAGATGCCAATGTGTTTGTGAATATAGAAAACGATACGCTGATTTTGGCCGATAAAGTTCAATTGTGCGAAGCGCTGTATAATTTACTGATTAATGCGCAGGAAGCCGTTATAAATTCCAACAGGGAAAACGGACAGGTAAGTCTTTTGTGCCATCTTGAAAGGCTTTATACCGTAATAGAGGTAAGGGACAACGGGTGCGGAATGAACAAAAGCCAGATTAAAAAGATTTTTGAACCGTTTTATTCAAATAAGAATTCGAATTTTAACTGGGGAATGGGCTTGTATTATGTGAGGGAGATTGTAAAAAGCCATCTGGGCAGCATACGGGTGGAAAGCAAGGTAGGGGAAGGCAGCAGTTTTTATGTGTTGCTTCCCAAGTATCAGTAATCGGGGAAATATATATTGGAATGAGTATATTGTTATTCAATTGCGGATGAAGAGGACTGTATACGAGGAAGAATTATGAAAAAAGACAAGATAAGAATATTGATTGCCGAAGATTTTACTTTACTGCGTGAAGATTTGCGTGATCTTATCAACAGGCAGCCCGATATGGAGGTGGTCGGTGAGGCTTCAAGCGGAAGAGAGATAGTGTCTTTGGCGCAAAGTGTTGACTACGACCTAATTTTGATGGACATAGAAATGGAATTCATGAATGCCGGCATCATGGCAACACAAAAAATCCTGGAGGAAAATCCAGAGGCAATAATTATTTTCCTTACGGCACATGAAACCAGGGAAATAATCGTTACGGCCATGGGAGCCGGAGCTGTGGACTATTTGGTTAAAGGATGCGACGAAGAAGAAATCCTGTATCATATCCGGTGCGCCCATGAGGGACACCCCGTTATGCAAAGAAACATTCATGAAACGATTATGCAGGAATTTGCCAGACTTCAGAAAAGCGAAAGAAGCCTGCTATTTTTTATAAATAATATATCGAATCTGACGCCGACGGAAAGAGAAGTTATAAAACTGCTGTTACAGGGCTATAAAGTCAGTCAGATTGCCGGTATCCGTGGAGTGGAGCCGAGCACCGTAAAAACCCAGGTAAAAGGCCTGCTTAAGAAATTCGGATGCAGCCGGACCAAGGAAATCATTCAGATGATACACGATTTGAAAATAGAACATTTGTTTTTGTAAGATAAAAACACAATCAGTCTTTGTGTAAATGTATCTAGGATGCGTTTTGTATTGACCACTGGATAACGCATCCTATATTTTTATTTAATTATAACGGCTGTCATAACAGCGGATTTGCCTCGATAAATAAAAAAGCGGGTTATAAGTTAGCTATAATGGATATCTTCATCGGTCAGAATTACTTTGGTAATCCATTTTGGTATTTCCGTATTTATATATCCGTTCGGAGGAAATATAAATACGGTTTCATAAGCCGGTGGATACTTTGGAAAGTCCCCGTACCCGTCGGAAAAGAATAAAAGCCCTCTTACCCTCTTTATTCTTCCTGTTGTCAATAAATTATCTATATAATTAAAAACAGGAATAAAATTAGTTCCGCCTAAACCTCTTATGTTATACCCTTTGCTGAAATCAGGCAAATCTTCGGGATTATGTATAACTCTGTCATCCCGGACTTTGGTATCGCATTGAATAATTCGTATATTTACATTACGGTCAAGATTCATATCCGATAAAATATTATAGGTTTCCCTCAAAAAGCGGCCCATGGCATCCATGCAGGAACCGGAAGTGTCAAGGGCAATAATCAGGTCGTCGGTAATATTTTCCTCGCAGGTTTCAAGAGGCTCTATCAGGGGAATGTTTTGATACAGACGCATTCCCATGCTGTACCATGTATAGTCAAAGCTGTCGGGATCAATTTTTTGCCTTTCCTGTAAAACCATAAACCGGCGAAGAAAGTCTTTATAACTTATATTATTTTCCGGAGTCATGGCGAATTCCCTTACCGTTAAACCGGCTTGACTGCCCCATATCCTGTTATCTTTATCTTTTCCGCCTATTTTATCCGCTATGTAAATAAGATTCTCCCATGCTTTCATGATTTCCTGCCGATACTGCTCAAACCACTGGCCCGCAGCGCATGTTTCGCTCTTAAGTGTACCGTCTGCCTCTAACTTTTTTTTAAGCTCCGGGTGCAAATGATTCCAGTAAATGTGGTTGTCCTTATGGAGCTTTTCTTGCGCATTAAGGAGTTCTTTACATGGCAACTGATGATGGCAAAGATATTCATAAAAGCGGACAAGGCTCCCGGATTTTATAATATTGTCCAGTATCCGCCTGTCACTGATTTCAGGCAAATTTATTTTTTTCTTTAACCCCTTGACGCCCAGGTTGCTGATAAATGCCGCTACCGTATAATCGGCTGCGGCATCATATATTTTTTCATGAGTGCCTTTTCTTTTAAATATATGTCCCAAAATACAGTGGGCCATGATGTGCATGTACTCCGCCTGCAGTTTCTGAGGGTTGTTTTTATACGCTTCAATAACATATATGGGGTTATAAAATAAATATTTCCCGTCCGTGGCCATAGGTTCCTGTTCTTCTACAGGAAACAGGGTAAGATAATAAAAAACCGGTGTCAGGTAATTCATTTTTCCGGATAATCTTTTTCGTATATATTGAATGATTTCTTCAGCCAGTTTGGTATATTTTCTCATATCGTCAATCATGGTATAACTTCTTTACTCCTTTTGTCCGGTTTCGCCGTGACTGTAAAACCCATCGGCAGCGGTGTTTTTGAAATTCCTTTTTTAAGGCCGCTAACGGCCTTTTTTATATCGTCGCAGGTAATTAATTCATAGCCGCTGTTTGATTTGCCGTTCATCAGCCTGATTGCAACTTCTTCATGGGCTGTCTGTAAAAGTTTTCTCATTTCCCTGGCGTTTCCGAATTCTTCTTTTTTGGCCTTTTTTAAAGCTTCTATATATCCGAGTACAATTTCTTTGGCTGCGTCTTCAACGGTATGATGCCGGTCGGCGGCCATAAGTTTAAAGATTTCCCACAATTCATCGTCTGTATAAGGTAAAAATTCAATTACTTTGGCTATTCTTGACCTAAACCCTCTGTCCGAATCAAGCAAACGCTCCATCTCGTCAGGGTAAGTGGCTAAAATAACGGTTGTGTCCGGATTGTTCTCCATAAAACGAATCAGGGTGGTTATCGCTTCTTTTGTATAATTATCCTGAGAATTTAAAACCAAAGAACCGGCTTCGTCAATAAATATTACGCCGCCTTTTGCCTTTTCAAAGATTTTCGAGACTTTCATGGCGGTTTGACCGAGATATCCTGCAACCAGATCATTCCTTCCCACTTCTAAAAAAATACCGTTGCTTAATCCGTGTTCATGAAAGAGCCTGGCCGTAATCCTTGCAATTTGCGTTTTGCCCGTCCCCGGAGGGCCCGCAAAAGCCATATGCTTGTATATGGAAGTATCGGTTCCGTATTTTTCGTTTAGCGCGTTGGCTAATTTAAAGCTTGCCACCAAACGCAGAATCTGGTCCTTTACATCATTTTGACCGATCAGCTTGTTCAGCATGGTTTCTCCGGATATATCCTGTCCCTTATAGTAATACAGGGAAAAGTCTTTTTTTACCGCAATCTTGCCTTTAACTTTTTCGCTAGTTTTAATTATCAGTTTTTCTATGTCCTTTTCCCAGAACAGGGTTTTCCTGTAATTTTTAAGCTCCTGGATAATTTCTGCTACATCCACGTCTTTTGAGATTTTTAATTTATATTGACCCGCAAGATCCTTAAATACATTTTTCAACTGCTCTAAAGTCGGCTCTTTAATCCGTATGACAAAAAAATCATGTTCGAATACCAATCTTTCCACAAAGTTTTCATTTACGGAATCCGACGTTATCAGGATATAAAAATTATTCGTGTGATCCAAATGATTTTCTATTTCATCCATTACCTGGGCGCAGTCCTGATTCCTCCGGCTGCAGTAAAGCAGAATGTTGCAAGCTCTGCTAATCATACCTGAAATACCTGCCTGCCTTTGGAACGGAATTAAATTCGGCACCAATTCGTCCGTCTCGGGATTCCATATTTCTGCATTCGCAATAATCATATCTTTAGACCTGTCGAAGGGGGCTGAGCCGGAATCTCCATAGCAGTCATTCGTTTCATCCGTTTCGGGTATTTCATCCAGAAAGTCTTCAAAATCAATTTCTTCATAGTCGAACTCAACGCTTTTATACGGTTGGGCTGTTACCAAACTATGGGATTTGGAAAGCAGGTAACTGGCTGCCTGATAACCGTATGATAATGTATCTGCTATGATAATTACTCTGTTATTATGGGAAGACAGCGGCAACCGGACCGCTTCGTACAAATGATCCATGTACTTTGCTCCGCAAGCTATGTGGTGACTTATATATTTTACACCCTGTTCTTCTTCGTCCTTATAGACTCTTATTAAAACATCCTGATAGATATTATTGAGATTTTCCATTTTTACGATCCCCCGCCTTTATATTTGAAACTAAATGACTTTTTTCAGTTCTCTGTTTATAACGGATGCCGTATTGTCAAAGAGCATTTCCTCACAAAGTTTTTCGTAGACCGAATTGTTACTGTGCAGTAAAACGGTGGCAAGATCTTTGTTTTTTGCAAGATTGTTCATATAAACTTCCGTTTCCGGGCCGTTTCCGAAAGCCATTTTCAAGAATCTCAGGCAGTTTGTTATAATTTTGTTGGCAAATTCGTATTTTTCCTGAAAATTTTCATCACGGTTCTCAAGTTTTGCTGAGTATGCCGCACTTTGATCGATTAAAACGGTGGTAATGGCCCATTTTTCATTGAAATTCATCGAGCCGTATTTACGGGCAAGGGCTTCCAGGTTCTTACCGGCAAGAATTTGGTTAATTTCTCCGTTACCGGCTATGGTGCGATACAGTTGATAACAATTCATAAAATTCTGAACAACCCTTCTGCATTGAATGACTTCGGCGACAACATTTTCCGTTACTTCAAATCCCAGTTTTTCATATGATTTTAATGTAACGGAAAGATCTTCCCATGCCCTGGGAGTTACGATACTTTGCCCTTCCTTAGTCTTTTCAAAGACATAGAAATCTTTTGGACATTGCTGTAAGTAGTTTAAGATAATAGGATGCATGCATTTTTGAATGGCATATTCTTTCCAGCATTCCAGATCGGCTCTTACGGGAATGTGTCTGAGCCTGTCCTGCGTGACAATATCAATTTCTTTAACACTTTTGTTATACTCCGCAGGATTTCCGGCGACTACGATAATCCATCCCCGGGGCAGCTTGTGATTTCCGAAGGTCTTGTTCTGTAAAAATTCCAGAAGGGCCGGAGCCAGGGTTTCACTGACACAATTGAATTCGTCAAGAAACAAAATCCCTTCCTTTTCCCCTCCCTCAATACGTTTATACACGGCGGCGATTATGTCCGACATGGTGTATTCCGTAATTTGATATCTATTACCGCAAAATTCCGCTTCTTTAATGACAGGAAGCCCTACCGCCGATTGTCTGGTTTGATGGGTTATGGTATAACTGAGAAACCCTATATTTAATTCTTCGGCCACCTGCTTTGCGGCTTCGGTTTTCCCGATACCGGCAGGACCGATTAAAGCGGCAGGCCTTTGGCGGTTGTACGGAATAATATAGTTACCCCTATCATCTTTTTGCAGATACATTATTATCATTTCTTTTAACACCTGTTTTGCTTCTTTTATGGTCATACCCTAATCCTCCTGTTCCTGTATCAAGATATATTACTGAGTTTTTTCATCTTATTTGTGAGTGTGCGATTTATTGTAGTTAAATAATACATCAATGGAATGTGCATTTTTGCACTTGTACAATTTTTTATGTGATTTATAATTAATATAAAAATAAATGTCGGGAGGAAAATCATGGCGGAAACAAGCAATAATAAAACAAAGAATTTTATTCGGCAGGACGGAAAAGTTTTTTCCGAAGAAAGACCGCCCATGCCGCAGAAAAAGAAATCAAACCAGGAAGGAAACCGCCTTAATTTACTGGCGATATTGAAAGTTCTTTCTTCTTATTCTTCAAAGGACAGGCCCATGGCTGTTCCCGATATATGCGAGAAATTACAACAAATAGGTCTGCCGTTAGATCCTCATACGGTTACCCGGACTCTTGGCGCCGCGGCTTCCTGCCTGGAGGCGTCTTCCGGATTGGCTTCATTTCTGAATTTAAAGCTTCATATTGTAAACTGCTACGGGGATGAAATCTTTGATCAGGAGACAGATAAAAAGACAAGAAAATATTATTACATTGAAAATGCCCTGAAGCCTGCCGAGATTAAGATGCTGACCGATGCGGTGGAAGTATATAGTTATATTACCCACGAGCAGACCGCAAGCCTAATAAATAAGTTAAATGATCTGCAGGTTCCGGAAATGAGAAATAAATACCCCACACTGGGCAAGTTCAACTGCGCTCCGAAAATAGATTCGTTATCTGTGGATCCCGGTATTGATTTATTCGATAATATTGACAAACTGAATTGGGCAATCAATGAAAAATATAAAGTGAGAATAACCTACGGCACTTATAATATAAACAAGCAACTGGTTAAAAAAAGCGTAAAAGTCGTATCCCCTCATCAAATCATGTGGTCCAACGGCTATTATTATCTGGTGGCGGTAATTAAGGACAGGCCTTATTCTTATCGCATAGATCGTATCATGAAGGTTGAATGTTATTACGATAAGGAAGGTAATCCGTCGCCCTGCGATCCTCTTCCCGAAAACCTAAAAAGATATGTAACGGTCGGATATGATACCTTTTCTCCGGAATTGTACCGGAATACCGCGGTTATAATGTATTCCGGAATACCGGAGCATATCAGAATTGAATGCAGGGAAACCATGATTAATACTTTACTGGACAGTTTCGGCCTTAATGTTTCAATACGCAGATCGGTAAAAAGGGAAGGCTGGGTCAGCGTAAGCCTTAACGCGGCTGTTGACGGTGTTGCCCTATGGCTTACCCAGTATTGTGCCGACAGTTATGCGGTATCTCCGCAAAAGCTGGTAGACAAAGTTAAGAAAAATTTGATGGAAGGATTAAAATATTACGGCTTGTCCTCCAGGGATTAGCGGATGATGAGCCTAAAAACCTTTCGATCTGTAGAATTCCATAAGTTCTTCGGCCCTTTTTCTATACAGATCTTTCCATAGTTTTGATGTCGGTGTTATCCTGTAGTCCACAAAAAAACCTGTATAAGGGGGAAGGCTGAATCTTTCCTTTATTTTTTCGACAATATTGTCTTCCGGTGCAATTCCCGAATTATAAAGAAATTTTGCAAGGGGCAGATTAAAAACGATAAGAATATCGGCTTTGTTTTCTCTAAAATGGGTGTCTGGATGCTCAAGCAGAACCTTCATCACATCCTCGTTTTCACAGAAACTTAAAGCGTCGGCATAGAAAGAAAATCTTAAGTCACAGGTAGCTCCGTGATCCAAAAGCAATTTAAGGCACTGGACATTTTCCGAAAGAATTGCAAGAATAACGGGTGTGGACCACGGTATATATTTTATAAATTCGTCGCCGATATTAATTATTTCTGTTATTGTACTCCAGTATTTGTAACCCTGATTTAAAAAGTAATAAGGAGCATTGGGTCTGTAAATTGTCCGGTAATTGCTGTCTTCGTACAGTGAACTCCGATAAAGGAAGAAATCAAGTCCGTCCGCCGGTACGCCTTCCTTTAAAAGCTCATACAACAGGTCGGTATTGCCGTATAATGCCGCAAGTCCCAAAAAAGTGGTTCGGGTTTCTATGGTATTATGCCCGACGGTTAATTTGCCGTCCAGCAATAAGGAATTGTAATATTCAAAATCTGAAGTAATGACTTTAATAATTTCTTCCGTATTGTCCCTTTTTTTTATCATATCGACTATTTCACTTATCCCTGTCAAGATATATGCCTCCCTGTTTTTGTTTTTTAAAATTTTCTGTCATGTTTATTGGTGTTGTCTTTTCATTTTATTCAGCAAAAGAATCGGAATTAATTTTTCTGCACCTTTATCTATGGCATATTCGGTTAATTCCTCCAGTTCCTTATCGTTAAGAGAGGAAGCCGCCAGCAGTTTTTTCAGTAAAGAAATACTGTCGGTTTGGATTATCAGTTTATAAAAATTATTCGGAAATTCACCGGCTGAATAAAATTGAAATGTATCCATAATAGAAGCTAGTTCGCTGCACGAAACAAGGGTCAGGTCTTCCAGGCTGTCGAACGTTTCGGAAAGATTTATCTTCGGTCTTACATTTTTACCGGTAATTCGGAACATTTTAATCAGTTTGGCGGAGTCCCTGGAATTCATAACGTATTGTTCCGACGATTTTCCTGCGCCGTAATACCACTTTACAAATACGGTGGCATCCGGTACGGAAGTGGATATTTGATTATAAAAATCAAGCAGTTTTGAACTTACTGCATTTGTGTCGCCCTTTTTGAATTTGAAGTCCATATACGTTGCCAATAAGGCGATATTATACAGCTGGTTCTGTACGTCTTCCGACCGGAACAAATCAGGCCGGTACCTGTATAACAACTTGATGCAGTTATATAATTTTTCGGATAAGACAATGTCATATAATTTTCTAAAAGGTCTGAATACAAGATTACCGAAACTTAATAATTTCAGGGCATCTTTTTCTTCAAGCTCAGGTTTGGATTTTTGCAAATACAGCATCATGGCGTCCTCATTTGCGAAACAACATATGCTGTTCCAATCAAGATACCGGATAAACTCCGGGTATTTTTTCATAAAAAGGAGGAAATTGTTTTTCTGTAAATAGTATACCGATCCGGCAACTTCGTGTGCCGCCGCCGGATTATGTTCAGTCTGGTTTATCAGCCATTCTATCTGTTTTGCATCACCTTTTCGCAAAATAATTCCTATTGGAGACCATTCATGCAGCATTTCCGGAGGATCATCGTAAGAGGCGTCCCTTGATATGCAACCGGTTGTGGTAAAGGAAGAGCCCCATAAGTTTTTGTACGATAGTATAAAATCGAGTATATTCCGGTACATGTTAAATTCCAGCCTTGCACCTTTTTTTACAAGGATATCGGCAAAATCCATTTTATTGAAATACAGCGCTATACAAAGCAGGGACATTTCGTTATAATATGTTTCACCGTTCTCATTCCAGCAAACGGAATATATTTGGTTGATATTCTTAACACTCCGTAACAGAATTTCAAAAAGATTTTTGTCTTCCGTAACAAAAGGGTGGACCGGATCAATATATATATAATCCGATATCATTCCAAAGCTTCCGAACTCGTCTTCACAGGCGGAATCCGGCTTTTTTTGATTGAGAATATCGGCCGAAAAGCCATAGTCTATAAGCAGTTTTAATATTTCGGCATTTTGCTGCTTAATCGCGGCAGCCGTATAACGGGTATCCTTTTTAATATCTGTATTGCACATAAAATCAAACATATGATTTTTATCTGCTTTTTCCGGATAAAAGTAATTCCTGTCCGGTTCCAGAATGCTGCGGACTTCGGACAGCCGGTTATTTTTGATAAGCCACAGAAGTATAGGCATGACGGGTGATTTTGACGAAAAAACATATTGTTTACCATTTACCGTTGTCATAGGATTCCTCCTTAATTATTGAATTGGTATTTGAAAGTACAGATTATGCAGACGGCTGCCTTAATCCATACTGCGTTTAGTAAAGCCCTGAAACAGATTATAGTGATTGATGAGCCAGTCGGTCGTTTCGGTATTGCGGTAACGGAAAGCGTAATCCGCCGCCAGTAACAGAAGGGTACGGTCAAGCAAACCGGTGTCAATAAGATATTCCCAGAAATTACGGTTTCTGCACAGCGACAACAGCCTAAAGTTTGCCCTGTTGCGGAAATCACATTTTTGTCCCGCATTCATAAGTAATTTGAAACAGTCCAGTTTTCCTTCCGGCAAGGTAAAACTTATGGGAGAGAGACCGTTAAACCATTCGCAATATTCGCTGTAGGTATTATCGGTTTCCGTAACCATGGTACAGCAAATTTCGGGACAAAAAATGCTGCCGACCTCCTCTTGGGGATCCAAAGACGGCAAATCATCCAACAATCCGTTTTCCATAAGATAATCAAGAAGCCGGATATTACCGGCATAAGCCGCAATACAAGCCGGTGAGCCTGACATGGAGATAACCACTTTTTTCTCCTCGCGATACAGGTTAATGTTTTTGTATGTCCCGGACTGGGCTTCGTTCTTATCGATTACAATCCATTGTCCGGCCAGATTTTGATTTTCATCTTTCAGGCGTTGTATCAGTTTGTCGAAATGATTTTCATCGGTAATATAACGTATCAGTGTTTTGGTATGTATCATAAACAACCTCCGTATGATGATTTGACTTTTCATGCTGTTTTTTGTAAAATTTTTATTCCTATGTGTTAATACATAGAATTGGTAAATTTATTAAGTTCCGCATTAATTAAACGGGGGCACGGATATTGCTGTAAAATGTTATATTGTCTACTTCATATGTATACCGGAGATATAATGTTTCGGACTGGCTTTATAAGCTAATTATAAACAACAGATATGTGCATTTTTGCACTTAACAAATATATTTTTAAACAAAAAGCTTTACAAATAAAATATTGCGGCAAACGTTTGCGTAAGTTTTTCCAAAAACTTTTAGCTGAAATGGTAATATTAATTAAGCAGACAAAGTTCTTTTGCTGCAAAATGAAAATGTATGAGATTTATTAGAGTGCATAAATAAAAACATAAAAAAAGGAGAAATTATAATGAAAAAACAAATTAAGTATTTGGTATTATCGGCACTCTTTATCGCATTGGGAATTATCCTGCCGTTTATAACCATGCAGATACCTAAAGTAGGAAATATGCTGCTTCCCATGCATATTCCGGTAATGCTGTGCGGCTTTATCTGTGGGGCTTCTTACGGATTTGCGGTAGGGCTTATTGTTCCCCTGCTCAGGAGCATGCTTTTCGGTATGCCTGTTATGCTGCCTGCGGCAGTCACCATGGCTCCCGAACTGGCTGTTTACGGCCTTGTTACGGGTTTATTGTTTAAGAAATTTAAATCAAAAAAATTCGGGATTTATATTTCCTTAATCAGCGCCATGATTCTCGGACGAATCGCATGGGGCCTCGCATCACTGGGGGTATTTTCCCTGCTCGGAAACAGTTTCACATGGAAGATATTTATTACCAACGGTTTTGTAAATGCGGCCTTAGGAATTGTAATCCAGCTTATTTTAATTCCGACTTTGGTAAACAGGCTGAAAATGAGATAAGACGTTTGTGTTTCATATAAATTTGTAGAAGAGGGATACTGACATATGGACAGAAAACAAGAATTTAAGTTGCGTAAATCCTGCATAGAGCGGTTTGAACCGGTAGTCATGGCAGTTAACCGGCTATTGACTGAAAATGACAAAGACCCTGTAGTGGTCGCCATAGACGGGAAATGCGCCGGCGGAAAGACCACCCTGGGTTATTATCTGCAAAGTGTGTTTGACTGTAATCTTTTTCATATGGATGATTTTTTCCTTCAGAATTATCAAAGGACCGAAGAGCGCCTGAGTGAACCGGGAGGTAATGTTGATTATGAGAGGTTTAGGGCGGAGGTGCTGGATCCCATTCTATTGAAGCAGCCCGTGAATTACAGGACATTTAACTGCAGCCTTCGAAAAATTGATAATGAATATGTTGTCACGCCCAAAAGGCTCAACATTGTTGAAGGCTCTTACAGCCAGCATCCCTATTTTGGGAATTCCTATGATCTGCGGGTTTTCCTTGACATCAGCACTCGGGATCAAATCGACAATATAAGAAAGCGAAACGGTTCTGAAAAACTTAAGTTGTTTTTGGAAAAATGGATTCCCATGGAAAACAAGTATTTTGAATATTTTAAAATCAAAGAAAACAGTCAGATAATAATTGAATGGAAGAAAGCTTAACAGGAAGCACGGAATAAAAAAATAAAAGTAAATTAAAATGCGTTATTGTGGCGCCGACTTATACTTGTATGAAAATACGGATAAACCGGATGAAAAAGCGGATAAAAGGTTATATACAACGTTTGCGTAATTAAATCACAAAATTGTCGGTGCTTGTGTTTAAATAAAGTTGGAAAGGGTGAAATATATGGCGGAAAATAACCTGCTGATAGTGCATGGCGGAGGACCGACGGCTGTTATAAATGCTTCCCTCTACGGTGCCGTTACAGAAGCAAAAAAATATCCGGAACTTACCCATATTTATGCCGCCAAAAACGGAACCGGCGGATTATTAAAAGAAGAATTTATAGAAATGGGAAACGTGCCGGAAAAGGATTTGGAGCTTTTGCTTCATACTCCCGGAAGTGCAATAGGAACCTCCAGGGACGCACTGGAGCCGGAAGATTACGATAAAATGGCGGAAATTCTCGTCAGAAAGAATATTGGATATGTTTTGTTTAACGGCGGAAACGGAACCATGGATACCTGCGGCAAACTGTATAAAACCTGTAAGGAAAAAAATCTTGACATAAAAATCATGGGAATTCCAAAAACTATAGATAACGATATTTCCGTTACGGATCACAGCCCGGGATACGGAAGCGCCGCCCGTTATATCGCACAGAGTGTGAAGGAAATTTGCGCGGACGTAAAAGGGCTCCCTATTCATGTGGTTGTGGTGGAGACATCGGGCAGAAACGCAGGCTGGATTACGGCCGCCTCATCACTGGCCGAAGACGGAGACGGACTGGGGCCGGATCTAATTTATTTGCCTGAGCGGCCGTTTGATGAAGATAAATTTATAGAAGACGTAAGAAAGCTTTTGGAAAAGAAAAAAGGCATCGTGGTTGTGGCAAGCGAAGGCCTTAAGAATGCCAAAGGCGAACCGGTTGTGGAACCGGTATTCCGTTCTGCAAGAGCGGTATATTTCGGAGACGTAAGTGCCCATCTTGCCAATCTTGTTATAAAAAAACTGGGATACAAGGCAAGAGGAGAAAAGCCGGGTTTGCTGGGCCGGGCTTCGGTTGCCCTTCAAAGCGCTGTGGACAGGGAAGAAGCGGTTTTGGCCGGACGGACTGCATGCAGAGCCGCAATGGAAGGCGAAAGCGGGAAAATGGTAGCCTTTGAGCGCATTTCCACGACACCTTATGAGATAAAGCCTTTTCTGGCCGACATCGATAAGGTCATGCTGTATGAGCGTACCATGCCGGATGATTTCATCAATGAAGAAGGAAACGGCGTGACTGAAAAGTTTAAAGAATGGTGCAGGCCGCTGATCGGAGAGAAACTGCAGAAGATGATATCTTTTAATTAAGAACGTGTGGCTGTTTTTGAGCAAAGCAGAAGCTAATAAAAAGCCCGGTATAAGTATTTCCCATTATTAACAAACAAATACAAACAGTATAAGGAGAACGAGACCATGTTAGTACCTATGAGAGCAATATTGGATGCGGCGGATAAGTTTGACTATGCCCAGGGAGCCTTCAATGTCAATGCGGTGGCCCAGGCCAAAGCCGTGATTGAAGTTCATGAAATGTTCCGCAGCCCCGCCATCCTGCAGGGGGCAGATTTGGCAAACGGTTTTATGGGCGGAAGGACCGATTTTATGAATGCAACGATTGAGGACAAGAAAAAGGGAGCAAAAAATATAGCCGATGCGGTAAGAAAATACGGGGAGAACAGTCCCATTCCCATAGCGCTTCATCTGGATCACGGAAGAAATTATGAATCCTGTGTCGCGGCCATAGATGCAGGATACACCAGCGTTATGATAGACGGAAGTTCCCTGCCTTTCGATGAAAATGTGGAACTTACCAGGGAAGTCGTCAAGTATGCTCATGAACGCGGCGTTACCGTAGAAGGTGAACTTGGAGTTTTGGCGGGAGTGGAGGATCATGTTTTCAGCGAAGAAAGCACCTACACCAACCCGCTTAAGGCTGTGGATTTCTTCAAAAAAACAGGAGTCGATGCCCTGGCTATCAGTTACGGCACAATGCACGGCGCAAGCAAAGGCAAGGATACGAAAATCCGCAAGGAAATTGCCATAGCAATCAAGGAATGCCTGCGCCATGAAAGAATTACAGGTTATCTGGTAAGCCACGGTTCGTCCACGGTACCAAGATATATAGTGGATGAGATTAACACCCTGGGAGGCGATATAACCAATGCCTACGGTATAGACGTTAATCAGCTTATCGAGGTTTCCTACTGCGGAATAAACAAGATTAACGTAGACACCGACATACGCCTTGCCGTAACCCGCAATATGAGAGAATTGTTCGCCAAAGAGCCGGAACTTAAAAACAGTCCTTCAATCGGGGCAATATATGAGCTTTTGGAGAAAAATAAAGCGGCCTTCGATCCGAGAGTATTTATAACTCCCATTATGAATACGGTAATGTACGGCGAGATACCCGATAACGATGTGGCCCGTATCTGCAAATGCATCGAAGACGGGGTAAAAGAAGTGGTAGGGACATTGATAGTGAAATTCGGAAGCTTCGGAAAAGCTCCGAAGGTGGAAGTTGTGACTCTGGAACAGATGGCAGAAAGATATAAAAGAGGAGAAATATAAATGAAGCATATCTACCTGAACCTGAAAAGATTTGACGTTCCCGCAAGTTTGGGCGGGGTAAACCGTATAGCCGATATGAAGGACTGGGCAAGCTGTATTATTGAAAATACCAGGGAGGGATTAAAAAAATACGATCCGGACGAAGCGGAATTTGTAATGTTTTTTCCGGAAGCCCACCTGCTTAATGCCATGGCGGCAAAAGAAAAAGGAAGCCCCGTAAAAATCGGATGCCAGGGAGTTTACCGGGAGGATGTTTCCGCGGGCGGAAATTTCGGCGCATTTACAACAAACAGACCGGCGGCGGCCATGGCTGCTATAGGCTGCGAAGCGGTCATAATCGGCCACTGTGAAGAAAGAAACGACAAGGCGGGTATTCTGGCGGAGGCAGGCGTTTCAGACACAGATGCCGTTAACAGAATATTAAACAGGGAAATAAAGTGCGCCGTAAACCGGGGTATGACCGTTCTGTACTGTATCGGTGAAAAAAGCGAGGAACAGGATCGGTGGACCGAAGTCCTCGGACAACAGCTTGAGACAGGACTAAAAGATGTGGATTTATCCAGGGTTATCATAGCCTACGAGCCTGTCTGGTCGATAGGGCCGGGAAAGACACCGGCGGACAGGGATTATATAACAAAGATCGCCGGGTTTGTAAAAGAAAAAACCGGCGGTATGGAGGTCGTATACGGCGGGGGCTTAAAAAAGGAAAATGCGGCAATGCTGGCTTCCATAGACGAAATCGACGGAGGGCTTATAGCATTGACCAGATTCAGCGGGGAAATCGGGTATTATCCTGAGGAATACCTGGAGATTATAAGATTATATCTTGGAAAATAAATACGGATAAAGCAAAGACATATAACCGGATGATACAAAAATTAAAACGCAGACGGTGTAAAAGCCTTGAAACATATAAAAACGGATATACGAGATACATTTAAATATTAATATAAAAAGCGACGAAGAACGGAGGTTAATATGAAACTTGAATTTGAATACGGCCACGGTACCATGGCGGCAGAGCTGCCTGACAATACCGATGTATTTATAACGGGCGAAACCGTAAAGGATCCGGATCATATTCCGGAAGATAAACTGGAAGAGGCATACCTTGAAAGCCTGGCAAATCCCATCGGAATGCCGCCGCTTAAGGAACTGGCTCATAAAGGAAGCACGGTTACGATTGTGGTGCCCGACCGCATAAAAGGCGGAGAACAGGCAACCAGCCACAGAAAGCTGAGCATCAGATATATATTGAAGGAACTGTATGAAGCAGGAGTTGAAAAGAAAGATATTCTTTTTATCATTTCAAACGGCCTTCATCCCAGAAGCAGGGAATCCGATGTAAAGGCTATTTTCGGGCAGGAACTGTTTGACGAGTTCTGGCATACCGGCCAGATTATAAGCCACGACAGCGAAGATCCGGATCATATGGTATACCTGGGGACAACCCACCGGGGCGATCCGGTTTATATGAACAAATATGTGTATGAGTGCGACATACCGATTTTAATCGGACATGTTCAGGGCAATCCTTACGGAGGATATTCCGGCGGTTATAAACACAGCGCCACGGGTATCACCAACTGGAGAAGCATTGCGAGCCATCATGTACCTTCGGTAATGCACAGAAAAGACTTTACTCCGGTTAACAGCGGAAGCCTGATGCGTACCAAATTCGATGAAATCAGCATGTTCATGGAAGAAAAAATGGGACATCCCTTCTTCTGCTGCGATGCGGTGCTGGATACCTTTTCAAGGCAGATAGCAATTTTCAGCGGATATGCTAAGGAAATGCAGCCCATAAGCTGGAAGGTGGCCGACAAGAGGACCTATATACACTGGGCGGAAAAGAAATACGATATTCTGGTATTCGGAATGCCGCAGAAATTTCATTACGGAAACGGCATGGGCACAAACCCCATCATGATGATGCAGGCCTTAAGTGCTCAGGTTTTGAGGTTCAAGCGCATTATGAGCGATAATTGCGTGCTTATATGTTCGTCAAACTGCAACGGTTTCTTTAACGAAGAACTGTGGCCTTATTTGAGAGAACTGTATGAGATTTACCAGAATGACAGAATGTATACTTTGCCGGACATGAACAGACTGGGCGAGTATTTTGCCACCAAGGAAGAATATATCCGTAAATACCGTTTCGCCAATGCATATCATCCTTTCCACGGATTTTCCATGATGTCCTGCGCCCATATAGCGGAAATGAACACAAGCGCCATTTACATCGTGGGTGCCGAAAAACCGGGATTTGCCAGAGGAATGGGACTTAAGACCAGAGAAACATTTGAAGAGGCCATTGAGGATGCCAAAAAGAAATTTGTCGGGCCCAATCCCAATATTCTGGCACTGCCGTTGACATTTAAAAGAACATCCGTCCATCTTTGCATGAAGAACAAGGACGAAGATATCATGGATTATTACGGACATATGAATCATGGCTGCGGATGCTTTTAACGGCACGGGAAAACTTCAGCAGAAAGGTTTGGATGATGAAAAAATATTTTTCTTTGCTGCTTTCCTTTCTTAAAATCGGCCTGATAGGATTTGGCGGAGGCAGTGCCTTAATTCCGATTATCGAGGAAGAAATTGTCACCAGGAAAAAGATGCTTAAGGAAGAAGATTATAACGATCATGTTATAGTATCCAATATAACGCCGGGAACATTGCCGGTAAAGTTGGCGGCCGCGGCGGGTAAAGAGATCTGCGGCACGGCAGGTATGCTGGGCGCTACAATAATGATGTCTCTTCCCGGAGTGGGAATTACGGTTTTGCTTGTATCCGTTTTGTCGCAACTGGGCGGCAGTGTGGTGACCCAGATAAAATTTGCTTCCGTGGGCATATCCGTATTTATTATTATGCTTCTGGTGAATTATATAAGGAAAGTGCTGGCGGGATGCAAACAGACCAATACCCTGACTGCCGGCTGGATTATCATGCTGCTTGCTTTTCTGCTTACGGGAGGGAAGGAAATAAACAATATATTGGGCCTCAACCGTACACCTATATTTGATATTAGTACCGTAAACTTACTGCTTCTTGCTTTTTCATAATATTTTTTACGGAAGGCAACATTGTCTCTGTCAAGGGAGCCGTTGCCGGTATAATCGGTATTCTGTTCATTCTGTGTGCGGGAAAGATAAGGATAATTTCCAATGACAAGGTATTCTTTGCAGTGAAAATAAGCATGCTGGCGCTTTCCTGTTACGGAATTGTCAGAAGCTTAATACTGAGCAAGGGGAAAAACAATAAAGATATTGATACAAAAGTGAAAAATACATCCACGGATGTAAAAGGGAAGCATACAATAAAAGGCTTCCTTGCTGAAGAATTGGCTTGGATCGTGTTTTTAATTATAGTATCCGTTCCGGCAGCTTTTGCCGTTAAGGGTGTTTTCGATTATCTTATCCAGGGAATTATATCTACGGTAATTTCCTTCGGAGGCGGGGAAGCTTATATTACCATAGCGGATACGGTTTTTGTATCAGGCGGTTTTATCACGTCTGATGTGTTTTACGGCCAGGTGCTTCCCGTGGCCAATGCTTTACCGGGGCCGATCTTAAGCAAGGTGCTTGCGGCAATCGGGTATTATGTGGCCTTTGACGTAACCGGAAGCGTAGGCGCAGGCTTGTTTCTTGCCCTTGCGGGATATGCGGCCAGCCTGGCGGCTTCATGTATGGTTTTCTTTTTGGTTTATTTTATATATGGCAGATTTGAGAGCCTGGAGCTTTTTCAAACACTGAAAAAGTGGATATTGCCCATTGTTTCGGGGCTTCTTATTACGACAATTTTATCAATGGTATATGAGAATTTTAATGTTATAACGGAACATCATGGCAGCGTGTTTATCGCGCTGGCTATATGCCTGGTCATTTATGCATTGTTAATGTTCCTGCATAAAAAGTATCGGCTTCATGATATTATATTGATATTGTTGGCAGGCGCACTGTCATTGGCGGTATGTAATCTTTTATAAATAGCTTAATAGGTATCAGATAATTTGGCAGGATGTATGACCGTCCGCAATTACGGTTGACATCCTGTTTTTTTATACATAAATTGTTGCTATTTGATTTACATAGGATAATCCTATTTACTTTAGGTAAAAGATTCCGACAATAAAACTTTCGGTTGAGAACAAATCAAATAAAACTTTGCCGGTAATATTTCATCTTGCCTATAAATGTAAAGTCAATAAATATTTAGTATGTTATATGCTGAATTATTTGCTGAAACGGTTGGAAAAAGGAGAATTTATGCTGAAATTAGTTGAAAAATAAGAAATTTAATATTAACATTATTCTAAACATATATTTTCGATTTCCAGGTTGTCTTTTGACTTAAGCAAATCTTTACAAGGAGAATACGATGGAAAACGTACCTGCCGACAAATTAAAAAATAACAGTGAGAGTTTCTTTATCATTCCTTTTTATTATTCAGGCAAAAAAGAATTTGAGAAATGTATAAGTGAAAACTGGAAGAAAGATCAGAGCTATAATCATTGGTTTCTCGCAAAGCACATAGACGCTTTTGATAAAGGAGAGGGACAAATATTTACATACTACACTTTGGCGCCGGAAGCCTACCAAAGTTTCGGCTTGCCCAAACCCAATGAAAAGATAAAGGTCTTATCTGATCTGATTATGGACGACGGTTATATTATGCCGGAACAATTTACGGTAAAGATATATCAAATAAAGATTTTATATTTCAACACGGGGTTCGGTTTTATAATTTATAAAGCGGACCATGAGGACGATACGGTAGATACCGTTATCAATAAAAGTTTTGCCTTATTGCGGGCGTTCGTATCGAACAGAAAATCAGGCAAACAGGTCCGGTTTTTTGTTCCGGGAGTTTCGGAAAACGGCAGTAATGAGTCCGAAGACAAAGAAATAAATATAGTTGATATTACAAACAGGCTGCTTGAATTAAAAGGCAGGAGAAACAAGACGGAGCTGTTCCCGATTTCCTGCAAAAATCAATGTTATGTATATCACAGAATTCAATTGGCAGAACCTTTGGCCGAAGAAGAAGTAATGCGGGATCTGTTATTATTAAGAAAAGGGTTTCACGGCAGCTTTATAGCCCATGAGGAAGATGAAAACAGCATTTATGATTTTGTCTGGAAACAGAATAAAAACCTTTACTGGGGCGGATCGATGAAGGGTCTGGTTTCCTTATCCTTCTGCATGCCAGGTGAAAATAATTATTTTGTTACAAAACCGTATGTCAATAATGTAAGAAATCATTATTTTCTCTTATATATGATATTGCTGCATCAGCGGCAGGTGTTGCTGTATTATAACTATTTGGCGGTAAAAGAGCAGAACCATATGAAAAAGCTTGAGAAAATCAAGAAAGAGCTGATAAGGTTCCGGATTAATTTCGCTTACAAAACCGTATCCGATGAAGCGTCCTACCAGAAGCTTTACGATGGCATGTATGAATGTCTGTCTCTCGACAACCTCAATTCCGATATTCAGGATGTGATAGACAGGGTTACCGAATATCAGGATTTTTCAAATGAAAAAGGCATGAATCGGGCACTGGCCGTGATCGGAATGTTCAGCATCTTTTCGGCCTTTGCGGACGGAATAGCTTTCGCGGACAGATTAAAGGCCGGTATAAAATTTACGGGGATTTATTTGGTTGTATTAATAATTATCATTATTGTCATATTATTTGCAGCCTACATATTTATAAAAAATATCTTTAAAAAATAGACTGCATGTCTGGCTGTATATTATGGTGCCGTTTTCAGCGGGCAATTATCGTGTTCTTTTGGCTGGCATATAATTGAATTTATAAACGTATACAAAGCACATATAACGATACAATTTTTAATAAAAAATGCAGGATGTACAACCTTTTGTCCGGGTGTATATCCTGCATCTTTAATATTGCCTGTTGTGTCAGTTCCGGCCATTATGAAATTTAAAACGATGACATTTTGCCTGAAGGAATATCTTTTTTATGTTTCCGTGTTGGTTAAATAAACCGTACCGATGTTTGGTAAAGCATGTGATTTTATTGTCCTGTTTTTAAATATCGTGGGTGTCGCATTTTTTAATTTTAAATTCCTGTATGGCTTGCGAAGCTCTGTGGCATTCCTTTTAAGGAATCTGCGGAATCGTCATGTATGTCGCTGCTTTATTCACAACCTGTTAAATCGTCTCACGATATTGATTTCCAGTACATTAAGACCTTCGGTGAGTCTATATAATTATTTTATTTTGGAAATGATGGAGTCAAGATCCTGATATCTGTAGTATCGTGCAGATTTTATACGCACTAAAGGAAAATTCAAATGTTTATATAGTTTGTTCTTAAATTCGTCATTTTTCCTGGCTTTTTTAAGTTCATGGCTGCTGTCATCAAGTTCTATGGCCATAAGGGGCTTAAGGTTCTCGTCACAAATCAGAAAGTCTACATGTTTCTGCGATATTTTCCTAAACCATTTAAGGTAATCTTTTTTGCCTGTAACTGTTATGAAATCTTTTAAACCCACCTTTGGGCAAATAACATATCCGTATTTATCACATACCGGTTTTAATGTATTGTAAAATACGCTCTCATTTTTTGTAAGAAGGTATGTTGTTTTATAAGGGAATGCCTTATTACGGTGCAATATGATTAATAGGATAATTATCAATAATAATGACAGCAGTACATAAATGTGGTCAATTGTAAATAATCTTACCTGGTTCAAGTTGCTCATAATTATGTCCTTTATAATGTCACTTTAAAGTTTAAATATATCTAAAAGCCAAATGTACCGTAGTTTTGACTATTTTTGATATATGCGTGTATTATTAGCCTTTAGTAATTGCGGTCCCTCTGACGCAAAATCTAATACAACGGCAATCCATACATAGTCCGAATTTATGCAATAACTTTATATATATTCGGAAGGTAAACGGACGAAAATCAGTAAGCCGTTCTTCTGAATATTTTATACGAACATATAAAATACGACAATAGCAAATCTGAATCACCATTTGACATATTATTCATATGATATAAGTATGGATTTACAGGAATTTTTCCGCATTATGGCTCGTAAACAGCTTATAAGTTATATCCTGCAAATGGCCATGGCTATATTTGATTTGAGGGGGATTTTATGAATGGAGTTAAGCGCAAGACAGATAATTAAACTCTTGTTTAAGCGTTTATGGCTGATTGTTTTGCTTACTGTGTTAGGTTTGGCTGCATCATTCGCGGTTAACAAATTTCTGATAGAGGAATCCTACACCGCATCCGTGCAGTTTTATGTAGACACCCAGGATGCCAGGACGGAAAAGCTGGATTTGAACGAATTGAACTATGCCCAAAAAGTGGTAAACACATATATTAATTTTTTAAAAACAATGGTCTTTTATAACAGGCTTATTGAGGAAACGCGCCTGCCATATACGGTGGATGAGCTTAAGGAAAACATAAAAATAAGTATCGTAGGCAACACCGAAATTTTCCAGGTCACCGTTGTCACCAATAGTGCTGAAGATTCTTTCAGGTTGGCGCAGGCAGTTCAGACTATAGCGCCTGACTTTATTAAAAGCATAAAAAATACCACGGAAATCAGCGTTGTTGACCCGGTTGTAATGCCTGCGGAGCCGTCGGGGCCTAATGTTATGCTGAATACCGTCATTGGCGGCTTGCTGGGTTTTGTGCTGTCCGTCTTTCTGGTATTTGTATGGGAAATGCTTGATGTAAATGTAAAAGACGAAGAAGAGCTAAAACAAAAATATAAGCTGCCCGTCATAGGCAATATTCCTAATTATAGGAATAATGATGCCGTAAGGGGAAAAGTCGGAAAAATAATTCCCGTAAAATTAATCAGGATTTTGCGCGGCAAAAGAAGGAAGGTCAGCAGTAACGAAAACAATATTATAGATGACAATACCAAATTTACCATAAACGAAGCTTACAGGGCCCTGAGATCAAATCTGCGCTATACCCTTAGAAAAGACGGTTGCAAAATTATTATGGTCAACAGTCCTATGCCTGAGGAAGGTAAAAGCACCACTTGCGCCAATCTGGGCATTACGATGGCGCAGACAGGAGCAAGAGTACTTCTCATTGATTGCGATTTAAGAAAGGGAAAGTTGCACAGGTTCTTTAATTTCAGAAGTATGCCCGGTTTAAGTGAGGTATTGTCCGGTCTGGCAAGCGAGACAGAGGTAATTCGCAATACTGCATACCAAAATCTTCAGCTGATACCTATGGGCAGCAAGCCGCCCAATCCTGCCGAGCTGCTTGGCGGAGTCCATATGGAGCAACTGATCGACAAGCTGGCGAAATCTTATGATTATATAATTATAGATACACCTCCTGTCAATCTGGTTTCCGATATGGCCGGCCTTGTAAAGCTGGTTGACGGAATCCTGCTTGTTGTAAGGCAAGGTATAACATCCCATCCGGATATAGCAGGCGCCATATCAAAATATGAACTGATCAATGCAAAAATACTTGGTTTCGTATTGAACGGAACCGTAGACAGGCAGGGACTGAAATCAAAATCGGCTTATTATTACAGGAACAAGAATGATTGATTTTCATACTCATATCCTGCCTGCTGTTGACGACGGCGCCGCCGATAAAGAAGAAGCCATGGCTTTAATTGCAGCCCTTATGAAAGAGGGGGTAAAGACGGCTGTATGTACTCCCCACTTTGATCCGGGCCAGTGTTCAATTCAGGATTTTGTCCGTTCAAGAGGCAAGGCCATGCAGGAGCTTAAAGATGCGGCTATTAGGCTTGTTGCCGCCAGCGAAACAGGTCTTCATGATTATTTGTTTCATTACTCGGATCTTGAGCCAATATGTATTGAAAAAACGAAATATCTGTTATTGGAGCTCCCCTTTTACGGCAAATGGAACGATCGCCTGTACTCAATGATTGACAACCTTATCTCATACTATGACATTATTCCGATTATTGCACATATAGAGCGTTATCCTGCTGCAAAAAAGGCCGAGCGCTGTATCAGGCGGCTTAAAGATACAGGCTGCCTGATACAGCTTAATACTTCATCTTTGTTAAATGCCAGAAACCAAAAAAGGGCCCTGAAATATATTAAAAAAGGATATGTAGATTTACTGGGCAGCGACTGCCATGACTGCATCAGGCGGCCTCCTGCAATGATGAGCGCTGTCAGGCTTATAGAAGCCGTACTGGGCAAGGAATGTTGCCGCAGACTTGAAGATAATGCCATAAATGTTTTGAATAATATTGACATAAGAAGATAGATAAAATATAAAACCCGCACCGGCAAGGCAGGCGGCCCCGGATGCGGGCTTTTTATTATGGCTTTGGTCCAGGAACTTAATGCTCCGGCAAATCATAAGATATATATTGTAATGTTCGCAAAGATATAAAAAAGAACTTAAATAAGTCCCTACTTAAAAGGACTCTGAAGAGATCAGTCCGAAATCTGGCTGACCGGGTATATTGAATAAGTTCTTATCAGGAGGTTGCCTATGAAACGAATTGCATTTTCACCACCGGATATAGGCCAGGACGAAATCGATGAAGTTGTTGAAACACTTAAATCCGGCTGGATAACAACAGGTCCCAAAACAAAATTGTTTGAGAATGAAATTGCCCGATGCTGCAACACACAGAAGGCAGCCGCCCTGAGTTCTGCGACGGCCGGTATGGAGCTGACCTTAAGGCTTTTCGGAGTCGGAGCAGGCGATGAGGTTATCACCACTGCCTATACCTATACCGCCACGGCCAGTGTGATAGCACATGTGGGTGCAAAGATAGTCCTTCTTGATACGGGCAGGGAATCATTTCAAATAGATTATGACGCCTTGGCTGCAGCCATAACGGACAAAACCAAAATAATCATACCGGTTGATATTGCAGGGGTAATGTGCGATTATGACAAAATACATGAGATAGTTGAAGACAAAAGGCATTTGTTCAAAGCCGGCAATGAAATGCAGGCTGCCTTTGGCCGTACAGTGATTTTGGCTGATGCGGCCCATTCCTTCGGCGCTGAAAGGAATGGGGTTAAAAGCGGAGAGGCAGCCGATTTTACGGTATTTTCCTTCCATGCGGTGAAAAATCTCACCACTGCCGAAGGCGGTGCCGTAACATGGAAGAGCATCAAGGGTTTATCAGATGATGAAATATACAGATATTTTATGCTGGCTTCCCTGCATGGCCAGTCAAAGGATGCCCTGGAAAAGAACCTGGCGGGGGCATGGGAATATGACATAGTTGATCCGCTCTATAAATTCAATATGACTGATGTTCTGGCATCAATAGGTCTGGCCCAGATTAAAAGATATCAAGGCATTCTTGCCAGAAGAAAAGAACTGATTGAAAGATATGATGAAATGCTGTCGGAGCTGGATTTGTACCGGCTTAAGCATTACACGGAGGAATATGCGTCAAGCGGCCATTTGTACATGATCCGATTGCCCGGCTTTGGTGAGAAAGAAAGAAACCGGTTTATAACAGGGCTGGCAAAGAAGGGCATAGCGGCCAATGTTCACTTTAAACCTTTGCCGATGCATACGGCATACAAAAAAATGGGTTTTGACATAAAAAATTATCCCAATGCCTATGCCATGTATAAGAACGAAGTAAGCCTGCCCCTGCATACAGGACTTGCCGATGAAGATGTGGATTATATATGCGATGCCGTCAAGGAATTGTGGAAAAATATTAAAACGTAATGATGTTTGTTCATGTCAACTGTTATGGGGTGGTGTCTTGTACAGGAGGTATATAAAAAGGATAATGGATCTTGCTTTGGCCATATCTTTACTGCCATTTTTGGTTCTGCTGACTCTCATCTTAAGCCCCCTTATATTCCTGGAAGACGGTGCCCCCCCTTTTTATGTTTCCGAAAGGTTGGGCAAGGACGGCAAGGTTTTTAAAATGTACAAATTTCGTACAATGAAGCCTAACTCCCCGGATATTCGCAATAGGGACGGTTCAACTTACAATTCAAAGAACGATCCCAGACTTACCAGGATTGGGGCATTTTTAAGAAGAAACAGCCTTGATGAACTGCCCCAGATTATAAATGTATTAAAAAACGAGATGTCATTTATCGGGCCAAGGCCCGATCTGCCTGAACATATACGGAAATACAGCAAAAAGGAAATGAAAAAACTCAGTGTTTTGCCCGGCATAACAGGTTACAACCAGGCATATTTCAGAAATTCGGTCAGATTTAAGAAAAGGCTTAAGAATGACCTTTACTATGTAAAACACATTTCATTCTGGATGGACCTGAAAATTTTCATAAAAACCATAGAAACTGTCGTTAAAAAGAGAGGAGTATACGGTTAAATCCAATTATTTTTAGCGGAATAAAGAACTGTGGGCTGAAACAGAAGCAATAATGAACCGAAAACGGGAAGAAATAAGCTTAAGACTGTATTAAAAAGGTGAATAAAAAAGGTGAAAAAATGTCTGAGGTAAGAAAATCAGCCTTTAATTATGAATGCGTCCCGCTGGACTGGGACAGCAAGTATTTTGGAATAAGCTGCGGAAGAGTTAACCTTTATGGGCCGGTAAATGAAGCCGAACAGAAAAGCATTATGGATTTCTGCCGCAGGTTTGAATTCGTAACATGGGCAAACATCCGTAATCATAACGAAAATAACCTTTGGATAGGAAGATGCAGCAATACCTTCCTGGCCGATATAAACATACAATTTTACAGGCTCGGTCTGTCGGCCCATGACGATAATGTTCTTTCGGAAGCCGATACAGTGGCCATATACAATAAATTTGGCGGGAATGAAAAAGTTTTGGATATGGCGGAAAGAGCATTCGGATATTCAAGATTTTTTAACGATCCTTTTCTGCCCGCAGATTTGGCACGAAAAATATACAGGCAGTGGAGCGTTGAGGCTTTCGGCCGGGAGGATAAATATTTTGCCATTTATTATAAGGGAAATGAGATCGCAGGCTACGTTCTCTTTAATCTTAATACTGAAGCGGGTTATGCGACTATAGAGCTGATAGCGGTCGACGAAAAATTCAGAGGGCAGGGAATCGGAAAAGCAATGCTGGCAGCAGTTGAAAGATACATTGCCGGCATGGGATTTACCGGGTTAAGGGTAGGCACCCAGGCAGGCAACCATGCCGCCATAAGCCTCTATCTTGGATATGGCTTTAAATTCGATTATTGCAGCAGCATATATCATTTATGGAATAAAGCACAGACATAGCCGATCGGAATATTTTCAGCAGGGTAAAAAAATTAATGGAGGATGTGAATTAATGAAGAGGGCATTGATAGTCTCCACCGTCAGCAGGCAGTTTTATCTCTTTGAACAGGTTAATATAGAACTTCTTAAGGAACTTGGATATGAGATTCACGGAGCGGCCGATTTTTCGGACCGAAACGCAAGGCTCGATTCGGTGGATATAATAAAACATCCTATTGATATTAAAAGGAATCCTTTTTCCTTGAAAAATATAACGGCATACAGACAACTTAAAAAATTAATGAAGGAATATGATTTTGACCTTGTTCACTGCCATTCGCCGGTCGGAGGGGTATTGGCAAGGCTCGCCGCTAAAGCGGCAGGTATAAAAAAGGTAATATATACGGCTCACGGTTTTCATTTTTGCAGGGGAGCCCCTCTGATTAACTGGCTTCTTTTTTATCCTGTGGAAAGATGGCTGGCAGGATATACCGATACCATTATCACAATTAACAGGGAGGATTACAGAAGGGCAAAGGCTTTTGGACGTTGTCGGGTTGAATACGTACCCGGAATAGGAATAGATACTGCCGCTTATACAGGAGGTAACGGCGACAGAAGTATGCTCCGCGGCGAACTGGGTATAACCGATGAGGAGACGGTGATTATATCCGTCGGGGAATTCATCAAGAGAAAAAATCAGAAAGTAATTATAAAAAGTCTTGCGGCCATGAAGGATGACAAGGTAAAGCTCCTGCTGTGCGGTATCGGAAAAAGAGAAAAAAAGCTGAGAGAAATGGTAAGAAAATACGGTCTGGAAGACAAGGTTGTTTTTATGGGTTACAGGGATGATATCCCAAGGCTTTTGGGGCTTGCTGACATATTTGTCCTGTCTTCATACATGGAGGGACTGCCCGTAGCCCTCATGGAGGCCATGGCAAGCGGCCTTCCTGTTGTTTGTTCGAGAATTCGGGGCAATACCGATCTGCTCATTCACAAAAAAGGAGGATTTCTGGTCCCTCCGGATGATTCTGAAGCTTATACAAAAGCCTTCCGGCGCCTTTTGGCAGACAAGGATTTGCGCATGCGTTTCGGAGCTTACAACAAAGAAAGAATAAAACAGAACGACAGGGAAATTATCAAAAGAAAAATGAGAAAAATTTATAAGAATGTTGAAGGAACCGGCATCAGGCGCATTGCTTTTGTAACAGGAAGTATGGCCTGCGGAGGTGCTCAAAGGGTTATTTCAATACTTGCCAATTCATATGCGGACTTGGGATGGCAGGTTGACATAATTATGCTGCTTGAAAACAAGTGCGCCTTTAAACTGAGGGAAAATATCAGGCTTATCGATATATGCAATGAAAACCGGCCCAGGTTGCTTTATCTGCCGGTCTGGTTATACAGGCTAAGAAAATATATGAAAGAAAAAAAACCGGACAAAATAGTATCCATGATTGCCGGGGTCAATATAGTCACTCTTCTGGCGGGGCTTGGCCTTGAAAAGGATATTATTGCCGCGGAAGGCAGCAATCCCAAAAGGGACGGCAGATCCTTTATTGTCAGGCTGGCAACCTATATATTGTATCCGCTGGCTAAACGGATAATATTCCAGACCAGGGCGCAGATGAATTGTTTCCCTGCTTTCGTAAGGGCAAAAGGTGTAATAGTTCCAAATCCGGTAGAAGTGCATACCCTGGCTTCTTATAAAAGAAGCCCCAAAATTGTCAGCGCCGGCAGGCTGGCGGCAGAAAAAAATCACAGGATGCTGATTGATGCCTTTGCAAAAATCAAGGCGGAGCATCCCGAATACAGCCTTTATATATACGGTGAGGGGCCATTAAGGGCTGAACTGGAGGCGCAAATCAAGATGCTGGGACTGGAAGGAAGCGCCTTTCTTCCGGGCAATGCGGAAAATCTTCATGAATGTATGGCCGATGCCGAAATTTTTGTCCTTAGCTCATATCATGAGGGCTTGTCCAATGCACTTATTGAAGCAATGATGATGGGGCTGCCATGCATATCCACAATATATGACGGCGTGAAAGAACTTATAAAAAACGGCAGGAACGGTCTGCTTGTAAAGCCCGATGACGATGAACAATTGTACAGAATGCTTAATATATTGATAAATGACAAAGAAAAGGCTTTAAGTATGGGAATGGCGGGGAGGATATCCGTTGAGCATATGATGAGTAAAAATTGCCTTCCCGTATGGAGAAGCTGCATAGAAGAATAAACTGATTGGGGGTAATTCGGGATGGGTTTGTTTGAAAGCCTGTCGAATAAGGAAGCTAAGCTTTCCGTCATCGGACTTGGATATGTGGGATTGCCTATAGCAGTTTCCTTTGCAAAAAAACTGGAAGTAATAGGTTTTGATATAAACAGGGATAAGCTGGAGCTTTATAAAAAAGGAATTGATGTGACCAAAGAGGTGGGAGACGAAGAGCTGCTTCATACAGGCATGCATTTTACGTCCGATGAAGCAGATTTGCGAAAGGCAAGATTTCACATCATAGCCGTTCCTACACCTGTTAAAGAAGATCACAGTCCTGACTTGAGGCCGCTTTCGAGCGCCTGTGAGATCCTGGGAAGAAATCTCTGCCAGGGTTCGGTAGTGGTTCTGGAATCAACCGTATATCCTGGCGTTACCGAAGAATTTTGTGTGCCCATACTGGAAAAAAATTCAGGTTTAAAGTGCGGTACGGATTTCAAGGTGGGTTATTCCCCGGAGAGGATTAATCCCGGCGATAAAATCCACAGGTTTGAAACAATTGTCAAGGTCGTTTCGGGAATGGATGAAGAGACGCTTGATATAATCGCAAAAGTATACGGACTGGTAGTAAAAGCCGGGATCTACAAGGCCGAATCCATTAAGGTTGCTGAGGCCGCAAAGGTTATCGAAAATGCTCAACGGGATATCAATATAGCTTTTATGAACGAGTTGTCCATTATTTTTAACAAAATGGGAATCAGCACCAGAGCCGTTCTGAAAGCCGCGGCCACGAAATGGAATTTTCTTGATTTCAGCCCAGGCCTGGTGGGAGGCCATTGCATTGGTGTGGATCCCTATTATCTTACCTACAAGGCCGAGCAGCTTAAATATCATTCACAGGTAATTCTTTCGGGCAGAAGAATAAACGATGAGATGGGAAGATATGTGGTTGAAAACCTTATTAAACATTTAATCAGGGCGGATATTCCCGTAAAAAATGCCAGGGTCGCCATACTTGGCTTTACCTTCAAGGAAAACTGCCCGGATACAAGAAATACGAAAGTTTATGACATTGTAAGCGAGCTTAAGGAGTACGGCATAAGCGCCACGGTTTGTGATCCCCTGGCCGATTATGGCGAGGTATGGCGGGAGTATGGAATTAAGCTGCTTCCGCTGGATAAAGTCATGGATATGGATGCCGTGGTTATTGCTGTTGCCCATAATGAATATGTGTCCATGTCCATTGAAGAACTGGAATCCTTGTTTAAGAAAACCGGTGCCGGGCCCAGGCTAGTGTTTGATCTGAAGGGTATTTTCGACAGGCGCAGGCTGGAAGAAGCAGGGTTCATCTATTGGAGCCTGTAACCTATACTCCCGCAAGCGGCAAACCGCAGAAAGAATAATAGCCGCCGAAAATTACTGAAAATGGCCAAATTCAAGGGAAAGTGACAAACAATAAAAAGAATAATACGGGCAATAAAAATAAGCAATCAAAGGTTTGGGTGGCGAATGGGATATAGTGATATTGCATTTGACAGGGACTCTGTGTTTCTTGTAACCGGGGGAGCCGGCTTCATCGGTTCCAACCTTTGCGAGGCTTTGCTGAAGAAAGGCTGCAAGGTAAAATGCCTGGATAACTTGTCAACAGGAAAAAGGGAAAATGTGGATATATTCATCGGAAATAAAAATTACAGTTTCATTGAAGGCGACATAAGGGATTACGGGACTTGTCTCAAAGCCTGTGAAGGAGTGGATTATGTCCTTCATCAGGCTGCATGGGGCAGCGTTCCAAGGAGTATTGAGCTGCCTCTTTTATATGAGGAAATAAATATCAGAGGGACTCTTAACATGCTGGAAGCCGCCAGGCAGTCGGGCATAAAAAAGTTTGTCTATGCTTCCAGTTCCTCGGTATACGGCGATGATGAAAGTATCCCCAAGAAAGAAGGCGGGGAGGGAAGAGCTTTGTCGCCTTATGCATTGACCAAAAAAGCTAATGAGGAATATGCCAGGCTTTACTATAAGCTGTATGGCTTAAACACCTATGGCCTGCGCTATTTCAACGTATTTGGGCGACGCCAGGATCCGGAAGGGGCTTATGCTGCCGTAATCCCCAGATTTATAAAACGGCTCCTTGCAGGTGAAAAACCGGTAATTTATGGGGACGGACGGCAAAGCAGGGATTTTACCTATATTGAAAATGTAATAGAAGCAAATCTTAAGGCATGTCTGGCAGGAGATGAAGCCGCGGGGGAGGTATACAACATAGCCTGCGGCAACAGAATGTATCTGATTGACGTATATAATCTTATTTGCAGAATGCTTGATGTGGATATTGAGCCTGAATTTGGCCCGGCCAGGCCGGGAGATATAAGGCACAGCTGTGCCGATATAAGCAAGGCAAGGAAGTATCTGGGCTATAAACCCGACTGGGATTTCGAAAGAGGAATGGCGGAGGCAATAAGCTGGTACAGAGAATATCTGGGCAAAGCCGAAAGCTGACTGTCCAGATCTCACAGACTGCAAGATAAGAGGCTGACATATGAAGAAAAAAACATGTATGGAGGACAAAACAGTTTGTAACGGCCTAAGGGTAATCAAAACCTCGGGACTAAATCAAAAATCAGAATGTGGTGACAAAACAGGCGATGGGTAATGAAGTTTATTATGCAGTATTTTTTGGGATATTATTTTCAGCAATTATAGCCGCTGTTGAATATTTCAGAATATTTATTTATAAAAGAAAATTTGAATATCTTGATTATTTTCTTGTAAGCATGGCTTTTTTTAACGGCCTTGGCTTTGCCCTGGTTTTCTGGGGCACCCATAAGGGCATGAACAATGCCGTATGGACGGGAAGCATTGAAAATTATGATGCTGAGACTGTCTGCATATATTTTGCCCTTAATATTGTGCTTATGACAGCAGTTATTTCCGGCTGGACCATTGCCTGCAAAATAAATAAACCTCAAAAAGATGTTGCGGGTAAAATAAAGGCAAATGGGGGGCCTGCCGCCTTTACGCTTCTTAAGTCCGCATGGCTGCTTTTTGCTTTGGCCCTTTTTTCATATTTTTTATATGCCAGGGCTTACGGAGGCTTCGGAGGTCTGCTTTTGTATTCGAAACTAATCAGATCCGGCATAAATGCAGCCTATAATCCTTTGAGCTTTCTTCAAAGGTTTGGCGGTTTCTCCTTTTTTGCATCATTTTTGTTCTTTGCAGTGGTTATAGACAAAAATTATGATAAGAAAAAAAGAAAGGCGGCTTTGGCGGGCTTTATTCCGTCCTTTTGCTTTTCTGTCTTTGTCCTGTACAGCTGGCTGGGCAGGGTTGCCTTTATGGTATATATGCTTACTTTTCTAATGGGACTTATATTGTTCTTTAATAAATCCGTCAGAAAACTTGCAAGAAAATATGCCTTTGTGTTCATCCTGGGCCTGATAATGACAGTGGCATTTGATCGTTTGCTGAAACGTTCACCGGCCGGTATTTCCGTTATCGCTTTGTTCGTTCGAGAACTGTCGTTCCCGAGTGCCGCCTTTATTACCGAATATGAAAAAACGTCTTTCAGGTGGTTTAAGGATATTTTGGCCGCACCCCTGTATCTGTTGCCGTCCAGGATATGGAGGTATATGCTTGGCCTGGATACGGCATCAATGCAGGTTACAAATGATTTTTGGGGGGTTAAGGCGGAGACCGGGACAGCAGGATCAATTCCGGCCGATCTGCTGACCTTTTCATATATGCAGGCCCATATAGCGGGTGTAATTATAGTCGGCCTGATTACCGGAGCCGTCATTTACGGTTTGCAGCAGTTACAGGGCAAAATTCCGGTAGAAAGTTTAAGAGCCGTTATAAGCAGTAATATAATCCTGAATGTCATTATTTTGAGTGTTCCTTACGGTGAACCTTATCATATTCTGTTACGCTGTTTCTATCTTATAGTAGGCCTTGTGCTTATTTTTTTCATATTCATGAAGCAACGGGCAAAAGATGGCTGGCGGAAATAAATCAGACGAATTCATAAGGGAGATTTTATGAAAAAAAAGATAGCTTTTATATTACCTTCTTTAAACTATGGCGGTGCGGAAAAAGTAAGTTTGGCTCTTATAAAAGCCCTCGACAGAAAAAGATATGTTCCCGTACTTATAATAATAAATCCGGAGGGCCCCTTAAGAAATGAAATACCCAAAGGGGTCAGAGCTTATACCATCAGGGCAGGAAGGCTTCGGTATTCGCTTGTAAGGCTGATTAAGCTCCTTATGAGGCTTAAAGCAGACTGTATTTTTTCCACCCTTGGATATGTCAATTTCGCCATTTTGATTATAAAGCATCTTGCAAGGCTTAAGGCAAAAATAATAGTCCGTGAGGCGACAACACCCTCAAAAGCGCTTGCCGTATTGCCTGCATATAAGGCTCTGCTTTTTAAAATTATGTACAGGCTGTTTTATTCCATGGCGGATCTTATTATTGCCCAGTCTGACAATATGAGAAAGGATCTGATCAAAAATTTTGGGATCAGGCCTGACAAAATAGTCCGGATATATAATCCTGTCGATGCGAATAAGGTTTTGGCCGGAGCAAATGCTTTTATACCGCAGGAATACGATTGCTCTGAAATAAATATCGTTGCTGTGGGGCGCCTGGTGGAAGCAAAGGGATACGATGTTTTGCTGAAAGCTTTCGGCAGGTTGCTGCAGTCGGAACCGAAGGCACACCTTTATATAATCGGGGACGGCCCATTAAGAAACAGACTTGAAAGTCTGTGCAAAAGCCTTATTGCGGAGAAAAAAATAAGTTTTCTGGGCTTTCGTGAAAACCCTTACCCATATATGAAACATGCCGATTTGTATGTACTGTCCTCCAGGTGGGAGGGTTTTCCGAATACTCTGCTAGAAGCCCTGGTGTGCGGAACAAAAGTTGTGGCAACAGATTGCGAAAGCGGGCCGGGGGAAATACTGGCCGGCGGGAAATACGGTTTGCTGGCCAGGGTTGATGATGAATATTCTCTTTGTGCTAAAATGAAGGAATACCTGAACATGGAGAGCAAAACGGCCGGCAGGGGAATGGATTTTGCAGTCGAAAAAATTATTGTCCGTTATCAAAGAGCTTTTGATAGGGTATTGTCATAGGAAGTATCTTTATCAGCCACAGGAATAAGTATCATGAAAAACATGGGGATAAGCGGCATGTGGGACTATGAATTAAAAACCGGTCAGTATTTTAAGGAAGTGTATATATGAAGAGAATAATAAGAATTTTGCTTGACAGGAAGGAATTTGTCCTTTATTCCTTTATGCGCATCATGGTACTGATGCTGGGATTGATAAGCAATATCTTTATAGTAAGAAAACTCAGCGTCAACAGCTACGGTGTATTTTCCGTTGCCAATATGGTTATCGGCTTTTTGACAACCTTTGGTTTCAGCTGGAGTTCCTCTTCCATTATATATTACGGAAGCAGGGAAAGAGCGGAAACAGGCAGCATGAGAAAAACCTTCTGGGCAAGAAATCTGATAATACTTGTAAGCCTTATGGTAATCAGCCTTATATTTGTTATATTCGGACGGCAAATCAATGCCTATATAGGAGAAAAACTTGCCGCTTTGCTTCTTGCCTGGCTCTTTATCAGCGTGGCTGAAGATTATCTTATCCAGTACTTCCTGGCGGTAAAAAAACAGCTTATTTCAGGAATTCTTTCAATAACGGCAAGGCTGATATATATTTTTTGCGTAGCCTTTTTGAACTATGATGTGAAAATGTTGATAATTATTAATATAGTAAGCCATGCCACCGTGCTTTTTTATATCTTTGGCATTAACAGAAAAGATATAGGAGGATTTATTTTTGACAGAAAATGCTTTAAGGAAGTGCTTAATTTTTCGCTTTGGCAGCTTTTCGGCTTTTCGGGCCTGTATCTTATTAATTTTGGCGATACTGCGGTTATAAAACATTTTATGACAACAGAAGACATTGCAATATATAATGTAGCCTACAAGCTTTTTGCCAATATTGCGGATCTTGCCTATGTAATATCCGGCTTTTATGCGTCCGGGCTGTCTGAGTATTTTGCGAAAGGCAACAATAAGGGAATAAAAAATTTCTATTACCGCGAAAGATTTTTTATCCTTTTATTGAGTACAATCGCGCATATTTTTGTAATTGCTTCCGCAGAATGGATTTTGCTTCTGCTGTATGGAAAAGAATACAGCGGAGCTGTTGTAATTTTTCGTATACTGATGTTTGGCAGTTGGTTCAGGTATGTATTCGTATTTTACATACTTTTTTATAACATCAACAAAAAACACAGGATTTTGCAGTCGTTAAATCTCTTTCAGGCGGTTTGTAATCTGCTGCTTGATATAGGACTAATCCGTGTATTCGGCCTGGCAGGACCGGCCCTGGCCACGGTTATCTCAATAATTTTGACAACGGCGATTTCCGCGCTTTATTGCGAAAAGAAAATATACAAGAGGATAACGGAAACTAAAAACATGTAAAATCTGAGTAGCCATTGTGTAATGCTTGTATAACTACAGGGAAATGCTGACGGAGGGCAGCCGGCAATCGATAAGTTCGTTTTTTTCATCATGGCGTGCTTATATTTGTCACTTAATTAAAAAGGACATGTAATACCGATACGGTATTACATGTCCTTTTTAATTAAGCGGATAACGGGAATCGAACCCGCATCACAAGCTTGGGAAGCTCGTGTTTTACCACTAAACTATATCCGCATTTTACATAAATATTTTATTACATTAATAAAAAAAGTCAAGAAAAAGTATATGACAACGTTTAAAAAAATTTGAAATGGAAATATTAAATAAGTAAGCTGAGGTCGTTTAATTTAAGAAAAAATTTTGCTTACGAGACTCTCGCGCGTAAGCGGTCTGTTCAGTCAGCAATTTTCATATCGAGTGCGCATCCCTGAATTATTTTATTCTATGGAAAATATGGAAAAATCCTATAGAATAAAAGAATTTTATAATCCGGAAGCGACTCAGGAATAAATGAAACAATATCTGAGAAGAATATTACTAGAGGTGAGAACAGTGAAAAAAATTGTTGAGTTTTTCAAAAACAAAGGATATTATGTGTTATTATTTGTCGGTATCATCGCTATAGCTGCAGTAGCGCTCATTGGTTCCAGGTTGTCCTCTAAACTTGAAAACGAAAATAAGGACTTTGTGGATCTTAATGAACCTGACAATAACATGGCAGCCGAGAATGATGAGGATTTAAGGGCAGATAATAACAATTCATCGGAAGTGGCGGACAATATTGAAGAGACAAGCCCGGTATCCGATGCGGCAGAAGAGAGCCAGGAAGTCGTCGACAATGACAGTTTACTGGAATTTGATGTATTTACGCAAGAGGAAGAAAACGGGATTGATTTGGCAGAAATCGATGAGCCTGCGCAGGCAGCGGATGTTGAAAAGGATATAAAAGAGCAGCCCAAGGCTGTGGAAACTGCAGGAACTACCGTCAAGAACGTTGCCCCTTTAAGCTTTGACGCAGAGAAAGGTCTGCTTTGGCCTGTCGAAGGCAATGTTATCATGAATTACAGCATGGATCATCTGACCTATTATGCAACTCTTATGCAGTACAAGGTTAACCCGGCAATAGTTATAGATGCCGAGGTGGGTACTGAAGTTAAAGCGGCGGCAGATGGAATTATAACAGATATCTATGATGATCCGGTGACCGGTCTGACCGTAACCATGGACATAGGAAGCGGATACTCGCTGCTTTACGGACAGTTAAAGGATGTCAGACACAAGGTCGGGGACAGATTAGCGGAAGGCGAAATAATAGGTGCCGTTAACGAACCCACCAAGTATTATGTAGTTGAAGGCAGCAATCTGTATTTTATGGTGCAAAAAGACGGGCAAACCATAAATCCCATGCTGTTGTTACGTTAAAAGGATTGATATAAATGGAATTAAAACAATAAAAAGAAAGGACATGTCAATTAAATATACATGTTCTTTCTTTATATTGGTTATTTAAAACTGTATTTTTAAATGTAAATTAAGAATTAAAAATCAACAATTATAAAATTCTATTTCAGTTCGGTTATATTAATCTAGAATATAATTCTTTTTTCTTAAGGCCGCTACAACTCTGTCTAGGGTTGCTTCATCGTCGGCTTCAATAGTATGCCGGTGATATCCGGCTGTAAGTTCCTTAAGGGGGACTATTTTTTTCTCTTTAACCTTTTTTACAAAATCATATACATCGCTGCGGTTGCGTATGATGAGCCTGGTCGCTATCTGGCCGTATATTTCATGAATTACGTGTACATCAAGAACACGGGCGCCGTTATCCACTATGGTACATAACTCGTCCTCTATTTCTTCTGTCGAATGTTTTACGTTGATTACTCTTGTAAATTTCGGTTTATCGTCCTGGTAAAGGAGATATCCTTTTGTCGTAGATATGATATTACAATTTTCCGCCCGCAAAAGGGCTATATCCTGAACGATAACCTGTCTGCTTACCCCTAGCATTTTGGACAGTTCACTGCCGGATACGGGAACTTTACTTTCTTTGATTATCTGTAATATTTTTTCCCTTCTCTTATTTCCATCCATGATTAAACCCCATATCTTTTCCACTTTTATTTTTGCTATTATTTAGCTATAATAGAATGAAAACAAGACCATTATAAATATAATTATATACATACAGAAAATGTTTCGCAACTTCTTTACTTATTTTATTTTGTTCAGAGAGGAATTATCATGTTTCGATTATGGGGAAAAATAATAAAGGATAATAAAATTATAAGGGACATGGTCGTTGAAAACGGCGATCCCGGCTTAAGAAGGACACAAAAAATCTTTGCCGCAATTGATGAAATCTGCCGGGCTTTCGATTTATCGAAACCGATATGGCTGGATGCCAATATAGCGGAATTTAAAAGACACGACAAGACCAGGTTCAGACAGGATAATTTTATTGAAATAATAGACTTTGATTTTTTGGAGATACAGGTTATTGAGGAGGATTGAGATGTACAGTAAAAAATTATGGCTGCCGGGAATTTTCCTCATATGTATTGTTATGACGGCGTGCAGAAAAAAAGAAACTGACGAATTTGGTACGCCGAACAGGGATACGGATGTAAACGAAAATGTCTCTTATAACGGCCCTCCTGATGATAATGTGGCAGTGGCCATGGATGATAAGGACGTAAAGGTTAAGGAAAGCATTAACGGTTCAAGCGACGAGGCCCGTTCATTAAACGGTTTGGAAGGACAGGTGCGAACGGACGATATAATCAAAAAATATAAAGGCTTTTCAGCTGGAACCGCAGTCGATACATCCGGACTTGACGGGAAAATACGGGATTCTTTGTTTTGCTTTCAGGAATTGGACCAAAGCATTATAGATCGCATATACGGAAAATCATATAAGGAATATTGCGATATACCTTACAGTGATTTGAGGTATGTAAGGGTCCTTCATACGGATTTTGACGGGCAGACCCGCATTGGGGAACTGATAGTGAACAAGGCCATAGCTCAGGATGTGGCTGATATTTTTAAGGAATTGTACGAAATATCATATCCTATTGAAAAGATGCTATTGATCGATGAATATGATGCCGACGATATTAAGTCCATGGAAGATAATAATACCTCGGCATTTAATTTCAGGTATATAGAGGGTACCACAAAACGGTCGGTGCACAGTTACGGTTTGGCCATAGATATTAATCCCCTGTATAATCCTTATGTGCGGACAAAAAACGATAAGCTTGAGGTCTTGCCGGAAAGCGCCGCGGAGTATGCCGACCGGACCAGGGACAACATTTATTATATAAAAAAAGATGATCCCTGCTATAAGGCATTTACAAGCAGAGGCTTTACCTGGGGCGGAGATTGGAAAAGCAAAAAGGATTATCAGCATTTTGAGAAAAAAATTAACGACTAGTATCGCAGGCGAAACTGTTTCTATGAGAAGGGGTATATAATTGATTTTCATATTTTACAATGATATAATGAAACGGTATGAAACAATAAGTAACCACCTTTTTCCCAGATAAGGAAAGGATGCAGTTTATGTCGTACATGGCTTTATATCGGAAGTTTCGTCCCGATAATTTTAATGATGTAAAAGGCCAGGATCATATAGTCACTACATTAAGAAACCAGATAAAATCCGGCCGTATAGGACATGCCTATTTATTTACGGGAACCAGAGGGACCGGAAAAACCACGGTGGCAAAACTTTTTGCCAAGGCCGTAAACTGTGAAAATCCCCATGACGGCAATCCCTGCAATGAGTGCCGGACATGCAAAGGGATTATTTCCGGTACGTCCATGAATGTAATAGAGATAGATGCGGCCTCCAATAACGGTGTTGAGAACGTCAGGGAGATTGTTGATGAAGTCAGGTATTCCCCGACGGAAGGAAAGTATAAGGTATACATCATTGACGAGGTTCACATGCTTTCTGCGGGAGCGTTTAATGCTTTGCTGAAGACCATAGAGGAACCCCCTTCCTATGTAATATTCATCCTAGCCACCACGGAGGTTCATAAGATTCCTGTTACGATATTGTCCCGATGCCAGAGATATGATTTCAAGCGGATAAGCATAGATACTATTTCCGGCAGGCTGAGGGAAATTACGGATAAGGAAAATATTGAGATAGAAGACAAGGCTTTACGGTATATCGCCCGGATTGCGGACGGTTCGTTAAGAGATGCCTTAAGTTTGCTGGATCAATGCATTTCATTCTATCTGGGGAAGAATATAACCTATGACAATGTACTGGATGTATTGGGAACGGTGGACACGACCGTATTTTCAAAGCTTTTGCGGTGCGTTAGGCAGCAGGATGTAACCGGTTGTATAAAAATACTGGATGAAATCGAAAACAACGGCCGTGAACTGTCCCAGTTTGTCTCGGATCTTATCTGGTATCTCAGAAATCTTTTACTGGTCAAGGCTGCCGATAACGTAAACGATATTATAATAGACATGTCGACAGAAAATCTGATGCTGCTTAAAGAGGAATCGCAAAATTTTGACGAAGATATATTGATGAGATATATCAGAGTATTATCGGAGCTTGCCAACCAGATTCGTTATGCCTCAAGGAAACGGATTCTGCTGGAAATTGCTTTGATAAAACTTTGCAGGCCGCAGATGGAGCAAAGTTATGATGCCCTGATAAACAGGATAAAAATACTTGAAGAAAAGCTGGAAAATGGGGTTGTGGCAGTAACGGCAAATAAGAAAGACATAAAACAGGCTGAACAGCCGGAACCCGAAAAGAAACAGGAGATATTGCCCGAAGCCCTTCCTGAAGATCTTAAAAAAGTGGTTAGCAACTGGAAAGATATAATTATCCAGATTTCGAAAAAGGCGCCGGCTCTGGGTTCGGTCTTAAGCGGTGCCACGTTAAGCATAGACGATGCCGGGAAATTGGTGATTGTGGTGCTGAATCAGCTGGATAAGGAACTGGTGGACAGGGAAAATCATATGAAGGTTATACACGACATAATTGCGAAGGTAACCGGCAAACAGGCACAGGTATATGTCAGGTGTTTGGATAAGGAAAAGGAAAATATGAATGACGTTGTAGACCTTACCAAACTGATTAAGGCACCGATTTATTACGAGTAAGTAAAAACGTGTTGTTGAATAACGTTTTAATGAACAATGCAATATAATTGCAATTTATAATTTTATAATTGAATGGATATAACGGCGTCTGTATTGTAATAAAAGTGCTTTGTAAATTTATATTTTTATTGTTTTTAAAATATAATGCATTAAGATTAATATAATTAGATAACAACGGAATTGGATTAAAACTGAATTTATACTAATTAATGATGGAAAGGAGCTTAATTGATGGCTAAAAGAGGAGGATTTCCCGGCGGAGGGATACCCGGAAATATGAATAATTTGATGAAGCAGGCTCAGCGTATGCAGAAACAGATGGAGGAGAAAGCCAAGGAACTGGAAGAAAAAACATGGGAAGCCAGTGCCGGCGGCGGTGCGGTTACGGTGACTGTTTCGGGAAAGAAAGAGATTGTTTCCGTAAAGATTTCACCGGAAGTGGTTGATCCTGACGATGTTGAGATGCTTGAAGATCTTATTGTGGCTGCAACTAATGAGGCATTGCGGCTGATGGAGGATGAATCCTCCAAGGTATTCGGGCAAATCACAGGCGGATTGGGAGGATTGGGAGGATTCCCGTTCTAATGGATTACTATGGAAATAAAGTAAGCAAGTTAATAGAGGAACTGTCAAGACTTCCGGGTATCGGAACGAAAACAGCCCAGAGGCTTGCTTTTCATATCATAAATATGCCTGAAGAACAGGTTGAGGTTTTGGCCAATGCCATTCTGGATGCCAGAAAAAACATACATTATTGTAAGGAATGCCTGACCATAACCGATAAGGAGTTGTGTCCTATCTGTTCATCACCCAACAGGAACAAAAAGGTAATCATGGTGGTGGAAACACCCAGAGATTTGGCGGCTTATGAAAGAACAGGAAAATATGACGGCGTTTATCATGTCCTTCATGGAGCCATTTCGCCGATGCTCGGTATCGGCCCCGGAGACATAAAGCTTAAAGAGCTGATGACCCGGCTGCAAAGGACGGATGTGGAAGAGGTAATTATTGCGACCAATTCAAGCCTTGAAGGGGAAGCTACCGCCATGTATATAAGCAAGCTGATAAAACCTGCCGGCATAAAAGTAAGCAGGATTGCCAGCGGAATTCCTGTGGGAGGAGATCTGGAATACATTGACGAAGTTACGCTTCTTCGGGCTCTTGAAGGCCGGGTGGAGCTGTAATATGTAAGGAAAATTTGTCTACATCAAATAAACTCCTATCATTTTGCAAATGTATGAAACGGAGTAAATAAAGTTGTATCAGAAAACATGGT
>ENA-OWPA01000590-OWPA01000590.1-bioreactor-metagenome-genome-assembly--contig:-NODE-590-length-44527-cov-12.422160_pt1 | contig 44527 bp, 39 predicted proteins | sample MGYA00238139_ERZ651803 | MGnify/ENA primary metagenome ERZ651803 (study PRJEB26909, sample SAMN07631231) | bioreactor metagenome | isolation source: Switchgrass digestor | place: USA: Dartmouth... | reverse complement strand
GTAACTATATTTTAACACAAAGTTGGTGTTCTCTTATTTTTTATTCCTATTTGTCCTACAAAAATTTTACGCTAAGTTCGCCGCCCATCCATATCAGCTATCAGTCCGCACCGGCTTCTTCAATGGGCATATCCTTGTAAAATATGGCCTTATATATAGTTTTGATAATTACCAGGCCTACAGGCCCCAGAATAAAGCCGGCTACACCAAAGAGCTTTATACCCGCATACATTGCCATAAGTGTATAAAGTGGCTTTATGCCTATTCTGTTTCCCAAAAGCTTTGGTTCCAAAACCTCACGGATTATCTGGCAAAGCAAAAACGCGGTAAATAAAACTGCTGCCACGTACAGCTTACCTTGTATCAGAGAAATAATAATCCAGGGTATTAGCACCAGCCCGATACCTATCAGGGGTAAGGCATCCAATACGGCAATGCCTAGTCCCAGCAACAGGGCATAATCATTTTTTATAATAACAAGAGCTATTACACAAATAACGGCTACAATCATCATAATTATAAACTGGGTTCTAAGATAAGCCATCCCTGCCTCAGAAAGACTCTCCGTAATCCTGTGGAATTCCTCATATATTGTATTGCCGTCATATTTCTCGCGAAAGGCCGGAATTTCCTTTGTAATAAGCACGGCCGCAATAAAAACAATCAGCATAATGCTTATAAAGCCCACCAACCAGATAACAATTGTAAAGGTGTGCTGGGTCAGCTCGGGCATAAGCCTTTCCTTGACATTATTTAGCAGCTTCAATATATTCTCATCAATAAAAGCCCTCACAGTCCCTCCGTCAAAGCCCAGCAGGTCGTCAAAATAATTGCAGACACTGTCCAGCCTGCCGGCTATCATTTCAAAATATACCGGCAGATTTTTTATTATTGCAATAGCTTCCTTTATCAATATATTTACAAGCATGCAAACGGCTGTTCCAAAGACCAGATAAAGTATAAGCAGCAGGAGTGTACTCCCAACCAGTCTGGGGATTTTTAATTTATCATAAAGCTTTTCGGTTACAGGCCGAATAATCCATGAGAGAAAATAGGCAAAAATAAAGGGCAGTATTAGTCCAAGCATAAAACGGAACAGCAAATACACGATAAGGGTAATTATTATCAGGCTTGCTATTAATTTTAGATTTAATCTGTCATTCTCCCATCGCTTCATGCCTTCATCCCCCTTCAGACAATTTTTTAAGCCAGAGGTATAGGCTGCCTGAAATTGTCCCTAAGTCCCAATATGTAAGAAACACTTAAGCAGCCGGCAAATTTTCCAAACGCATTTCTCAGCCAAAACGAGCCTGTGTTTGCTTCCTCTTTGTTTATAATAAGTTCATGAAGATTCCACAGAATTAAAAAGAGAATTCATTATAAATGAATCCTCTTTACCATAGTTTCTGTAAATATTTAATTTAATATCCTTGGGGAAAATTTGTAATTTTAAAGCTAATATTATCTAATTTTTTAGATTTTAGTTAACTGACTATATGCTGTCAGATTCCTTTTTTACCAGCCTGACCTGGATATAAGGTATTCCAGCCAAAAAAGCCGCCTTCACCTTATCCAGATTTGCTACAGGCTCATAATCCCCATCAGCATTTTTTACCTCTATTATATCATCGATTTTATACTCCGCCTGCTTATATTTCTGAATTAATGCCTGCAGCCGCTCCTTATCCGCCTCAGTTATACAATCCGGCCCTATCAGCCTTGCAGGCGGAAGCAAAAGCCTGGTTGCACCAAAGCCGGCATTGTCCTTGTAGAAATTTTTTGCTTCCTCATATATTATCCGGGCAATTAATTCAGGGGGACTAAAGGTACTGTCAATTACCAAATTATAATTGTTAAAGTCCATATAGTTCAGATTATATATCTCTTTATAGCGCTTTCTTTCGGTGGCCGCCCGCTCAGCCAGCAGCTTTCTTGCTTCCTCAAGGGATGAATAGCTTTCCACATTGCCTCTCTGGTCCTTCATCACCCGTTCTGCCGCCACGTCAAGGCTTACGGATACAAATACTTTGAAGGAATACTCCACAAAATGCCATGCCAGGCGGGAATCAAATATAATATCCTTGTCCCTATTTTCTCTTGAAATCCTGGCTGTTTCATCATCAATCATATTATCATATTTTTTATCGCTGCACATAAGCTGGTTCAGCTCCAGCGTAGTCATATTCATTTGCCTGGCCAGTTCCCTCTGTATCTTGCCTGTGGAATAAACCTCAAAACCATATCTTTCGCTCATCAGCCTGCAAATAGTGGATTTGCCGCTGCCCAGATTGCCTGTAATAGTAATATGCATTGAATAAACCTCTTTTCATTAATTCTTATAATTTAATTATGTATTATAGACGAAGCCGCAATGAAATACAATATATATTATTCCAGAGTAACCAGGTCCGCATCCAGGAGTGCGGCATCCGTCCTGTCATGGGTTATTACTATTACAGTCTTTCCCTTGATTTTGCTTTTCAGATATTCAATAACCTGCTTTTTAACAGCATCATCCAGCCCCTTGAAGGGCTCATCCAATATTACAATATCACCCTTGGCCATTAATGCCCGTACCAGTGCCACTCTTCTGCGCATACCACCGGAAAAGCTGCTAACAGCCTTGTTTTTATAATCATTTATTCCTACCTTTTTCAATTCCTGCCGAATCTGCTCGGAATCCACCGATTTATCACATACCAATCGGATGTTTTTCTCAGCATCCCAGTGTTCAATCAGCCTGTCCTCCTGGAAAACCGCTGCTATGGCTTTGTCCCTGCATCCTTCTATTGTACCGGAATCAGGTTTAATTAAACCCATAATCAGATTTGCGATGGTCGTTTTTCCCCTTCCGGAGGGGCCCATCAGGCAGCTTATCCTGCCCTCGGCAAAGCAAAGATTAACATTGTCAAGGACGGTCTTATCCCCGAATCGCTTAGTCAGGTTGATTAGCCGTATGTCCATTGGCAGCTCCTTTCGCTCCTTTTTTGCTGACCAGATTTAGCATCAGCATAACAATTTTCTCAAAGATGATGCTTATTATTATTATCACAGCCGTCCATGCAAATAATTCCTTTGTCATAAGGTATATTTTTGCCTCATAAAGCCTTTGCCCTATGGAGCCTGACGGGATACCGATTACCTCGGCGGCTATACCGGCCTTCCAGCAAAGGCCGACTCCAACCGATATGGCCGCAACAAAATGCGGCACTATTGCAGGAAGATATATGGCCTTTATCCTTCTCCATCTGCTAATACGGAATACCACAGCCATCTGCAGCAGCTTCTCATCCGCAGCCGCCAGTCCCTGATATATGTTGGCATATATAATAGGCATTACCATCATAAAGGATGTCAGCACAGATAAGTTTTTTGATTTTATCCAGATTAAAGCAAGAATGATGAAGGAGGCTACAGGCATTGCCTGCGCCAGCTTCATCAACGGAGTGATAAGTAGCCTTATAATATTGAAATTATAAGCAGCCACCGCCAGCAATGTGCCAAATACCAGACCCAGCCCGAAGCCGCCAATTATCCTAAGTGATGAAAATAATATGGCTTTCCAGAACCCGGACGTTTGACACAGCTGTAGCAGCGCGTCTGCCGCCATAATGGGAGAGGGCAGTATAATTACCTGGTTTATCCGCCTGCTTAATATTTCCCATACAAGGAGCCAAAAAAAGATAACAAGCAGCTTTTCGCCATAGGATCTAATCCGTTTTACATAGGGTTTATTCATATGAATATGGCTCCTTTCCTTGGTTTTCTTTTCTCTAGAGGTGTATTAATCAAAACTTCCTCTGCCCTTATAACAGCCTCAGGAAGATATTATGAGTACAAATTAAGGTATATAATAGAAGCTGTCATCAGGAAGCTTGCCACCGACAGCCTTTGGATTCTGGGCATAAAGGGCCGCGAGATAACCTCCCGCCTTTTGCTTCATCTCTTCTCCCTGAATTAATACTATATTGCAGTAGGGGATAGCCTTCTTAATCGGCGCTGCCTTAAATATATCGAATTTTTCAACCAGTGCCGAAGCCTCATCAATGTTTTCATTTACAAACTTAACCGACAGCGCATACTCGGCCATAAAGGCGTCAAAGGCCTCTTTATTGTTTTCAAGGAAGTCCTTGTTTACCACAACTACGCCTGTAACAACCGAGCTGTTATCACTGCTGACAGCCTCCCATTCCTTGGCTACATCAAGCGCTATTCTTAGCTTTTCATTGTTCATCATAACAGTTGTAACATAAGGCTGGGGCAGCATGGCTATGGCATTATCGGCCTCGTTTAAAACGGCTGCCACCTCTGTTGCCTCAGATTTATATTCTACGGTCAGATCCTTTTCCGGATCTATTCCATATGCATTCAGCAAATAATTAAGTGTATACTGGGGAGTGGTACCCAGGCCTGTGGAATATATGGTTTTTCCCTTAAGATCCTCAACAGAGTTTATGCTATTACCTGTCTCTACGATGTACAAAACACCGAGGGTATTAATTCCTGCCATCTTTATCTTTCCCTCAGTATTGTTATACAGGACCGATGCAAGATTGCAGGGAATGGCGGCTATATCAATCTCTCCCTTTATAATGCCTGCCGTAAGCTCATCCGCAGCACCGGCTATGGTAAAGTTATAGTTGTTGGCAGTCTCCGAAACTAGTGCATCCTCCATAATCTTAATCATGCCAATTGCAGTAGGGCCCTTTAAGGCAGCTATATTTATTGTTATTTTTTTATTGGCTGAGGCATCCTCGGCATCATCCGCAGGAGCTTCGCTGACAGCTGCCGCCTGCTCCTGTGGGGTGCTCGTTGGCATAACAGTTGCTACATTTTCTGCAGGCTGCTTATTCTCCTGCGCTTTCCCTACACAGGCAGCCAAAGCTGTAAGACTAAACAGCAGCAACACAATAAAGCTTAATCTTTTCATATAATCACTACCTCCAAATACAATATGATCACAAATCACCAACTGCGGCAATTCATTATTAGAATTTCGGACAGATAACAGCCGCAGCCCGAAAGCAGCCGATATGTATGCCAATACCGGACAGTCGGCCTGATGAAAGCAAGGCTTATTTTTTTGAGTAAATAGTTTTTACGCTGATGCCCTTAATCATACCAAGCTTGCCGGCCAAGGTACTGATTATATCCGCCTGCGCATCCACCACTACACTGATTATGCAGATATTTTTTTCTCTATAAGGGATTCCCATCCTGCCGATTATATAGCTGCTATATTCGTGAAGCAAACTGTTTAGCCTTTCAACCGCATCCATATTTTCAACAATTATCCCTATTAAGGCAACCCTTGTAATATTATCCATGATTACTCCTTTCTTCCTCTGCAGTAGATGCTGTATTTATCCGCCATCCGATATACCGATCAGCAAGCATTTTTTCCGCTAAAATGCGCAAATCCTAATAAAAAAACCTATGCCTTATAAGCATAGGTGGTATGGTTGTATCATGGTCAATCGCCTTACTATTCGGAATGCCCTCTAATCAGTACGATTTCTCCTAATAAGCCTATGCCTTTTCATCAGGAATAACCTTTTAAATCGGCTGATATCAGATTAGCACATTGTTAATAAATTGTCAATACGGGATATGATATTTTTCCCTTTCATGGCCTATACCTTGAAACGGTAGCCTACGCCCCAGATGGTTTCAATATACTGAGGCTTTGAGGTGTCATATTCGATCTTTTCACGGATCTTCTTAATATGCACGGTTACGGTTGCAATGTCTCCTACCGATTCCATGTCCCAGATCTCCCTGAATAGCTCCTCCTTTGTAAAGACACGGTTGGGGTTTTCCGCCAGGAAGGTAAGCAAGTCAAATTCCTTTGTGGTAAATATTTTTTCCTCTCCATTAAGGAAAACTCGTCTGGCTGTTTTGTCAATTTTAAGACCGCGAATTTCAACCGTCTCATTTTCCCTAATGCCTGAACCAATTAATCTCTCATACCTCGCCAGATGTGCTTTAACCCTGGCTACCAGTTCACTGGGACTAAAAGGTTTTGTCATATAATCGTCAGCCCCCAGGCCAAGCCCTCTTATCTTGTCAATATCATCCCTTTTGGCGGATACCATTATTATCGGAATGTTTTTTACCTCGCGTATTCTCTTGCATATCTCAAAACCGTCAACATTGGGCAGCATCAGATCAAGAATTATCAGATTATAATCCTCCTCCAACGCTTTAGTCAATCCAACATCCCCAGAGGTCTCCACCTCAACATCAAAGCCGCTCAGCTCCAGATAATCCTTTTCCAGCTCAGCTATTGCCAGTTCATCCTCAATAATAAGAATTTTACTCACTTTATCGCCCTCCTAAATTTGCAAGCAAGCCCAAGTCAGGCTTAGATGATAAATATATCAGTTATTACTTGTCTGTTCCCATCCTGTCCTTTTCATATTTTTTCAGCGTAAAGAATATTGTAGTTCCTTTTCCCGGTTCACTTTCAGCCCAAATTCGACCGGAATGATCCTCAATTATCTTCTTTGCTATAGCCAGTCCCAGGCCACTGCCGCCCTTTCTGGAATTGCGGGATGCATCAGCCCGGTAAAAGCGATCAAAGATATAGGGCAAATCCGCCTTATGGATTCCTATACCGTTGTCCTCAATTTCCACCTGGACAAAAGTGCCCATATCCTTAAGATGTATTCTTATACGGCCCCTCTTCTTATCCTTATCAAGATATTTTATAGAATTACCTATAATATTATTGATTACCCTTTTCAGCTGCTCAGCGTCAGCTACAACACTGGTATCCAGCCCGGTTTCATTTTCGAAAACCAGTTCAATATTTTTGATTTCAAAATCAAAGCTAAGCTCCTCAATACAGTCATTGAAGTATTCACTTAAATTTATTTCCTTAAAGCTGTAGGGAATGGTGTTACAGTCTATCCTGGCGTAGAAGGACAGCTCGTCCACCAGAATTGATATGTCATTGGCCTTGGTCATAATTGTTTTCAGGTATTTTTCCTGCTTCTGCTCGGTATCGGCAACGCCATCTATCAGGCCCTCGGCATACCCTTTAATGGTTGTTAAGGGAGTTTTCAAGTCATGCGAAATATTGCTTATCAGCTCCCTGATTTCCTCCTCATATGCCAGTCTGGAATTAATAAGCTCCTTAAGCCTTAGTCTCATTTCCTCAAAGTCTTCACACAGCTGCCCTATCTCATCATCTGTATCCGACACGACTGAATAATCCAAATCCCCCTCCTTTATCCTGTTCATTCCCTTTCTCAGCCTGTTGAGCGGTCTTAAAACGCTCCGGTAAATCCAAAGGGTTAATATAACGGCTGTAAAGCACAATATTATAATAAAGGAAATGGCGCTTTGAAGAACCAGAGTTTTAAGCTGAGGAATCAAGGTGTTAAGATCAGTTATGACAAAGATGGTTCCTTCAGCTCCATCGGAAAAGTAAAAGTCCTGCGCCTTTATAAGAAAAGGATGCTTTCCTCCAATATAGGTCCCGCCATCTACATCAGTGTTATTTTTACCGAACTCCTGCAGGCTTTCCTTTATTTTGTCCAGCTTTTCCTCATTGCCTACAAAGATAAACTTGTCATCCTTCCGTACCAGTATAAAGGAATATTTATTAAGCAGTTCATTGTTAAGCTTTTTTATAAATTCTTCATCTTCAAGCTTTTCAGGAGTTTTTAATACGGCAAGCTTTATCTCATTATAGGCCCCTCTTGTAAGCCGGTTTAAGATCTGTATAGGGTTTGTAATTATCTGAACCGTTCCGCCCTCCAAATCATAGGACTTTTGTATGGAATTTATCTGCAGGCTGACTATGGTACATGCCGTTATGGTAAGCAATATGACCGGCATTAATATCATTATAAAAAAAGCTGTAAACAGCCTTTCCTTAAGCTTCATGGTTCTCCCCTTCCATATGCTATTCTTTCAACCTGCCTGCTTATAAGTATACTGCATCATCTTAAGTATACCACGCAATTTTGTTCTTTGCACAAAAAATAACTTTTATAATTATAAAGTTTTCATTAATTAATCAGGAACATGTCTATTTTAACTAAATAAAATTTGCGAAATTAATTATACGTTATCGGCGCTTAAGTTAATGCTAGTCTGCGTAGACGCTTATAATTAATTTGAAAGTGCTGATAATGTAAATATTGATATAAATATATTATCCGGCCTTAAAAAGCTTGACCACATATCAGGAGACAAATATACCCTTGATATGTGGCCAGTTGTTTTTGTGCTATTATATTTTCGTCTATAAAATTATCATACTTATTATTCCGAAAATTTTAACCATACCCTGTATAGGCTAAAATATAATCAGAAGCAAATCCTATCCGACAGGCCTAAGACTTTTATTTTTAGCTAAAACAAATTTACTTCAGATACTTCTTTAGAATTTCAGCCTTGTCCGTTCTTTCCCAGGGCAGATCCAGATCCAGTCTTCCAAAATGTCCATATGCGGCAGTCTGCTTGTAGATAGGCTTTCTTAAATCCAGCATTTTTATAATGCCTGCAGGACGAAGGTCGAAATTCTTCCGGACAATATCAACAAGTATTTCATCATCAAGCTTCCCTGTACCAAAGGTATCCACCATAATTGAAGTGGGCTCAGCCACACCGATCGCATAGGACAGTTGTATCTCGCATTTGTCGGCCAAACCTGCGGCAACAATATTCTTTGCCACATAACGGGCGGCATAGGATGCCGAACGGTCCACCTTGGTGCAGTCCTTGCCGGAAAATGCGCCGCCGCCGTGTCTAGCGTATCCACCGTAAGTGTCGACGATAATCTTTCGTCCTGTCAGTCCGGAATCACCGTTTGGTCCACCTATAACAAAACGTCCGGTAGGATTTATATAAATTTTTGTTGTTTCATCAATCATATCCTTCGGCAGGACTACATCCAGGACATACTCTTTAACATCCCTGCGAAGCTGCTCTGTAGTTACATCCTCATCATGCTGGGTTGACAACACAATGGCATTCAGATGTACCGGCTTGCCGTAATCATCATATTCTACAGTAACCTGGGCTTTTCCGTCAGGACGAAGATACTTAAGTGTACCGTCCTTTCTTACCTTAGCCAGCTGCTTTGTCAGCTTATGCGCAAGAGAAATAGCAAACGGCATATATTCCTCTGTTTCATTTGTGGCATAGCCAAACATCATACCCTGATCGCCTGCTCCGATTTTAGCAAGCTCATCATCTGTCAGATTTTCCTTTATCTCCAGGGAATTATCAACACCCATGGCTATATCTCTTGACTGCTCGTCCAATGCAACAATTACGCCACAGGTATTCGCATCAAAGCCATATTCTGATCTGTCGTAGCCTATTTCCCTGATGGTGTCCCTTACTATTTTTTGAATATCTACATATGCCTCAGTTGTTATCTCGCCCATAACCAGTACCAGTCCGGTTGTAATCGCCGTTTCACAAGCCACCCTGCTCATAGGATCCTTTGCAAGCAGAGCATCCAGAACAGCATCCGAAATCTGATCACAAATTTTATCGGGATGACCTTCGGTTACGGATTCTGATGTAAATAATCTCTTTTTCATTAATTATCCTCCATTATACTGTAATTTTCCCATTCTCATTTTTCGTAATAATCAAGCTCAAAATCTATATCCTTTATGCATATTCCGGTCCTTGCCAAATCCATATTGCTATATTAAACAGGCTTTCCGGTAAACATACGGTCATGTTCTTATATAAGCTGTTGCATATCCTGTTTCTTTATTCAATATTGGATAAAAAAGTCCGCATGTAGCGGACTTGACAATAGATTTTATCAAATCCTCTTATTGTTCGATTTCTCGCTCAGGTTGGCACCTTCCATGAAAGGGGTTGCCGTGGTTTCACAGAGCCTTGACTCTCCGCCACTCGGAATAAGAGAATGGTAATACATTATTAAATTTTGTATTAAGAATATAATATTATACCTTTGAAGTCAAGTAATTTTAAAAAATCGGCAATACCATCTGCATTCATATTAAACATCAGTATATCTTATTTATATTCCAGTTTATATAACAAAAGCTTAAGTAATATAGATTTATATAATCAGAAATTATTATTATTGCACAACACAGGATGCATATTAATAGCTTTTATCTATTGTTTCCGACAAATTTTTTCATCCATCGGTTGACGAAAAGGAAATATTTTCATATACTTAAAATTAATAATATATCTAATTTTTTAATTATTTTGAAAGGAGACCCTAAAAAACCAAATGGAACAGAAGAATGCTATCAAAATACCTATTAGCCAGGCCTTGCCAGGCATGATTGTTGCTGATGATCTTTATACCAGGGACAATCATCTGGTAATTGCAAAAAACACCACCCTGACTGATAAGATCATAGCCCGGCTGGAGTTCTATTCCATTGAGGAAATTTGGGTAAAGTCAGTCACTAATCCTAAGATTACCATTGAAAAAGAGCAAGGCTCCTATTTTAATAAAATCATAAATAGCGAAGGCTTCAAACGTTTTCACCTGGCATATATAAATACCATAAGTAATTTCAGGGAATCTATAAATAATATCATTAATGATAGGATTGAGCTGGATACAGAAAAGCTTTTGACAGATACCAGCAATATTCTGCTTTTGTGCAATTCAAGCATTGAGCTTCTAAATATGCTTCATTGCATGAGAAATTATGATGATTCTACCTATGTACATAGTCTGAATGTCGCCTTAATATGCAATGTCATGGGCAGATGGCTTCATTTCTCCCAGAATGATCTTGAGGTAATCACCCTGGCAGGCTTACTTCATGATATTGGTAAAATACTAATTCCTCCTTCTATTATAACAAAGCCTGCCAAGCTGACTGCCGAGGAGTATAATACCGTAAAGCAGCATACAGTAAGAGGCTATCAGATTTTAATGAATAAGAAGATTGATGAAAGAATAAAGAATACGGCGCTGATGCACCATGAACGTTGTGACGGAAGCGGATATCCACACGGTCTGCATGCCCATCAGATTGATCCATTTGCAAGACTTGTAGCTATAGCTGACGTCTATGATGCTATGACCTGTGCAAGGGTATACCGGGGACCCATGTGTCCCTTTGATGTTCTGTCAATATTTGAGTCGGAGGGCTTTACCAAGTATGATCCGGCATTTATCACAACCTTTCTTGAAGGAATTGCACAAACATATATACATAACACCGTTAAGCTCAGCAATGGAATGACAGGAGAAATAGTACTGATAAACAATAAAGAATTGTCAAAGCCTGTTGTTTTGGTTGGTGATACCTTCATAGATTTGTCAAAGCAGAGGGATATCTGTATAACCGCATTAAGCTAATCTATTACAATTATACAAAACAGGCTGTTACGCTGGTTTTAAGCGAACAGCCTGTTATAGTTCCCTAATTGCTTAAAAAGAATATTAATTACCATCAGCCTACCTTTAGCTTGAATTTCTTGATAGCCTTGGTATCCTCTGAATCAACCTTTATCATCAACGCACCCAGCTTTTGCATCTTGCTTTCAAAATTCTCATATCCTCTTTCAATATATTCCACATTCTCAACCACCGTAAAGCCGTCCGCCATCAGCCCCGCCATAACAAGGGCTACACCCCCGCGCAAATCGGGTGCCGAAACGACTGCTCCAGTCAGCTTTTCCACGCCCTCGATAATTGCCGTATTGCTTTCTACCTTTATCTTGGCGCCCATCCTGCATAATTCATCAACATATTTAAACCTGTTCTCAAATATATTCTCCGTAACAATACTGGTTCCGGAAGAAACTGATAAAAGGGTGGTCATCTGTGGCTGCATATCCGTTAAAAAACCAGGATAAACCAGGGTTTTTACATGGGTATTGCCCAATCTGCCAAATGCCCTGACACGTACAGCATCGTCATATTCCTCTATTTGAGCTCCTATTTCAATCAGCTTGGCTGTAAATGCCTCAAGATGCTTCGGGATTACGTTCTTAACCAGAATATCACCCTTTGTGGCAGCTGCAGCAAACATAAAGGTACCTGCCTCAATCTGGTCAGGGATTATGGAATATTCGCTGCCATAGAGCTTCGATACCCCCTTGATACGGATCACATCGGTACCGGCACCCTTTATATTGGCACCCATGCTGTTCAGGAAGTTAGCCACATCAACAACATGCGGCTCCTTGGCGGCATTTTCAAGAATAGTTAAGCCGTCAGCCATACTGGCAGCCAGCATCGTATTGATGGTGGCGCCGACGCTTGAACAGTCAAAATATATATGTGCTCCTTGCAGCCTTTCTGCCTGGGCGCATATTAATCCGCGTTCAATTTTTACTTCAGCGCCTAAAGACTCGAAGCCCTTTATATGCTGATCTATCGGCCGCGATCCAATATTGCAGCCTCCCGGAAGGGCTACGTTAGCTCTCCTGTATTTTCCCAGCATGGCCCCCACCAAATAGTATGAGCCTCTCAGCTTTCTAACATAATCCATATCTACTGTCTGACTGTTGATTCTGCTGCCATTTATCTTAATAGTATTTTTGTTTACCCGTTCTACTTTGGCTCCAATCTGCTCTATAACCTGCAACAAAATATTAATGTCTGATATATTAGGCACATTCTCTATCTTAACGGTTTCATCTGTCATAATGGCTGCTGCAATAATACCCAGCGCAGCGTTCTTATAACCGCTTATTGTCACTTCACCAACCAGGGGTTTTCCACCTTTAATAATATACTGCTCCATTGCACACCTCTATAAATTTGGGAATATTATTCGAACTGAAGTTTGTATAAAATGCATAATAAAATAAACTAATTTTTGTTAAAATTATTCGCCAATTTGATTATACCACAATAAAGTTTTTTGTAAATTATTTTTTAAATAAATTAGCCCTTTTTCAGTAAAAATTTGGTGTATCATTTTTAAGCTAATTGCACAAATTCTAATTACCAACCATATAAAGCTAATATTATTATAAATACTTTTCCCTTTATAAATGCATTGTTTTTGGAGGGAAAAATATTCAGAGGCAAAAAAGATCCATCCTTAGCAACAATACTATACTCTATCAGCTTTTAACGATTATTGCAAATAAATTCTGTTTTGCAGCAAATCCATTAAAACCGGATGCTCCTCAAAAAGCTTATTTAACTTCTGTGTATTTTCCTCAAATATTACAGGCAGTGCAGATGGCAGTTCGTTCGATAACTCCAGAACTCTCTCCAGAGTATTCTCAGTCAGTGAGCTTGCATTTTCTATTACAAGACAGCAATCCTTTATAATATCTTTTTTTGTAAATATATCAACCGTATTCAGCTTGTCTGCGCTGATTTTGGCAAGCTTTTGCGTCCTAAGCCTGCCTATATTGTTTAAAAATATTGCGAACTTTTTCGCCAGGCTTGTTTTTCCGGACTGCTCAGATCCGCTTATCAGCATCAATATATTATTGCTTTCATCAATTAGAATATTTTCAAGGCATTGTATCAGCTGGAGCTTTATCTCCTCATTATTTAGATAATCGCCAAAAAGCTCATACGGATCAATGCCATAGTTATCTTGCAGCCAGGCAAATATATCATATTCATTGCTATTGTCGGTTATGCTTTCATCAGCTGAAAAGGCCTCCGGCTGATCCTCATTTGAGCCGGCATACTCATACGAATAGTCATATGTGTAATTATAATCATTTGGATAATCATATTCAGCCGTTTCCATGTTATCATAGCCGGCCTGCCCATTCTGTTCATAATATCCTGCTTTCTCATATCCGGCATAATCGTCTGCTTCCTCATTCATGTAATACTGGACATCCCTGCTCAAATTATATTCCAGTTCATCAGGGATACTATCCTCCGCCTCTTCTTCGCTTCTGTCCTCTTTGTTGCCTTCCCTTTCCTCATCGTCATTTTCGCTCTCAAGGGAAAGCTCCGTATCGGAAGAGTAGGCAGGCATAGAAGCTTTTGACTCTGCCCGGCGTTTTATCTCCTGCATAATCTTTTCCTTGTCGGCCTCGCCCATATAATAGGAGCGCAAAAGCTTTGCCTTTTCAACATAAGGGCCCTCTCCAAACCAAAGGATGATATCGGAGCATTCCCTGATGCATTCCTGTTCCATACCTGCTTTATAATACAGCTTAGCCAGCTCATAAGCCCATTTCTCAATATATTCCCGTTTTTTTAACTCCTCCAGAATGTCAATAAGACTTTCATATGTTGCGCCTTTCATTTTTTCTATGTAATAGCGAAATATATAATTATAAAAATCGTCGGGAGCGAGCCTCTCATACTGTTCATAATAATGCCCGGCTTCCTCGACATCACCCAGCTTGATTATTATATTAAGTAAATCAAAAAGGGATTTTCGTGATCGGGTCTTCTCATATATCTTTAAATAGAAATCCTTTGCTTCCTCATATTTGCCGTTGCCTTCATATACCTCAGCTATCAGCTTCATATCCAGGATATTCTTTATCTTCTTGAGATCCATTGTATCAAGTATTCTTTGCGCAGTCTCAAGGTCGCCTTCTTCAACCTTCTTTTTCATTTCTTCAAGCTTAATTATATTCTCGTAGCTTCCCATGACTAACCTCCTATGTAAAAGCTATCGCGGCCTTAACATATCCAGCAATTATATACTATCATTAATGCGCTGATTCTACAAGCTGTATGTAATGAAGGCTTGTCGGCAAATTTGTAATTAAAGTGTTTTATGATATTTTTTAGGATTCCTTATAATATGTCAGGGTGTCCATCAGCTCCTGCGTTATCTGGATGTTTTCCTTTTCCAGCATACGATAGCGTCCCTCTATTTCCCGAATTTTTTTCTTCTTCTCGGAATAATAGCGGTTCATAGCCTCCTCAAATATAGGCTGCATCTTAAGCTGTTCACGAATTTTTCTGGAGAAGGGACAATAGGTGGCCAAAATTTCCCTGGCGGGCTTTGTCAGTTTAATAGCCCCGGTTGCTTCATACAGAATCCAGTTTAAATAGTCGCTTATAAATACCTCCCTGATATTTCTTCCTCTTTGAATCTGGTTCTTTATCTTTTCCTTCTTTTCCTCAGACAAATCCCTCATTTTGCGGTAAAACTGTAGATAATATGTGTATTCGGAGGTTAATGATTTCTTGGTTATGTCATTCCATAAAACGCCTTCGACAGTTCTGCATATTTCCCATCTGAATCTGCCCAAAATCTTAGCAAGCATGGTGTCCAAATCCATTTCAGTAAAGGCAGGCAATATAAAGCGTCCAGGTGTATCCCTCTTTTTTCCGGTTATGTCCTGCCACATAATACCGTTCACACCTACGGTCGGCATCAAAATAATATCAGGATATACCTTTTTGATAATGTATTCTCTCTTAATATTTTTCTCCTCATTACTATAGATAATTTCCCTGTCAAAAATTGAATAGTCTATGCTTATAAGCTTTTCCAGCGAAGCCTTTATCTTTTTGGCGGTAACCCGTATTCGATTCATGTCGCCGATCAGCAGTTCCTTGTGCAAAACCGGCACAAATGTGGTTATCTGGCCATTTGCTATACGATTATTATATTTGAACATATTCTTGATTTCATATTCCAGCTTTTTCTCGGCATCCGACTGCCAGATTAGCATCTCCTTTTCAGTGAGCCTGCCCTGCCGTTTCATATCCGCCAACATTTCAGTATAATCCAGATCAAATTCATTTTTGGAGGGTTCCTTCTTTCCCTCATAAATCAAAGTCAACCATGTCACGATGTCATAAACCTTGAAGGGCTCAATATCCCGATCATCATCCGGTAAAAAGTAAAAGTATAAAAGCTGCTCCTCCGTCAAAAGCCTTTCATCAGCATAACCGTATTTCAGGAAAAGCTTAATAAGCCTTGGAACCTCAGAATCATTATAGGCCTTTATAAATACCTCCTTGTACAGGTTATAGTGGTTTTCCGTAACCTTCCTGCGGACAGCTCTTGCAGTATCATCATTAGACAGCTTGTCCTTCATCATAATAAAATCCTGCATGGCCTGTTTCATCGACTCTGCATTTTCTTCATCAATTCCTGCATAGCTTAATATTTTGTCAAATGAACCCTTAAGCTCCTCAAGCGCCTGCCTTGCTTCCTCCTCCGTATATGGCTTACCTCCGGCCTGCATTTTTATAGCTGCCATGTTTTGGGACAACAACAGATGGTTGAGCTTTTCAATCCTCTTACGATCTATCTCCAGCTCTCTGCCCAGCATTTGTTTCATAAAGCCAACAGCCTTGTTGATTTCATTTATAATATTGTCCAGAATATCCAGCAAATAGCTGCTTTTCTCCAAAATCAGCTCCTCGTCCTCCGCCAGTGTGTTCAGGACATAAAAAAGACATGAATCGCTTTTATCCAGCAAACATTCTGCCATGGCTGCATAGTTTTTTGCCAGTCCTTTTACCATCTCCAGCTGCCGGTTTATAATATTAACCTGTTCTTCCACCTCATATAAGGTAATGGTATTGCTATGGGAATAAAACTGCTTGATTACGCTGATAGGCAGATTTCTGCATTCACTGTAATAATTTATCCTGCCTTCTAGCAACTCCAGGCCATCATCTCCCGGAGAAAGAGACATAATTCTGTTTAAATATTGGAGAAATTCTATTTTATGATTGGCTAAATCCAAACATTGCCGATATGTATTTATCAGAAATTGATGAAGGGAAGCCGCCTCTCTGGCAAACTCCCTGCATATGACATTATATTCATAGATCAGCCTGTTCAATGTAGCCACTATATAACCGTTGCACTCGCTGTTTGCAGAAAGAATAGCATCCAAATCCTCAGCCTTTCTTACAGAATACATATGAAGGGCAATATCATCATCTGCCTCATATACGCTCTGATATTTTCCTGTATATAAGTCATTTACTCCGATAAATGAACCGGGGCCTACAGTTATATTTACGCCATGGCTGCGTATTACTACTCTGCCCTTTATGAGCATTGCTATATATTGAACAGGTTCCCCCTCTTTAAAAATTATCATACCTTTTGAAAGCCGGTTTATCGCGTTCTGAGTAATCTTATAGTCCATAGATGCACCCCTAAATCAACTGTAGTAATTTCCTATATTATATTATATATCAAAATTGCCTGAAACCAAAGAATAATTTGCCGAAATTTATCGATAATAGTACTAATTCCTTATTTTAAATCAGAAAATAAATCAGAAATATAAAATTATTTTCGTTTAGTTTCGCTTGCTGTCAAAGAACGGTACAATCAGAAAAATTTCTAAAAAGAAGGGCCCTAAAACACGAGGTTTTAAGGCCTTTTATAATTTAATCCGTGCGTTCTGCTTTGAATGCCTACCATAGGCGTTACCCTTACAGTTAACTCGATCCAGGCAACCTTACGGCACACAGGAGTCTTTGCTTAGTGCTGCTTCATTCCTGACCTGACACGGTTCACAAATTCCTGTTGCGCAAGACCCAGATGTCAACATCACTTATAAGGGGCAGCCCTACAGTAAGACACCCTGGGCAGAACATCACCCCTGCTGTAGCGGATTGCAGGTACAGGGCACCGCTAGTTCCCCGGCTGCACGGAAATTTTATGACGTATTTTATATAGAATTGAAAATATATCAGCCTTCTGATCAAACTTTCCTATTGGTTATTTGCCTTATTCAAAAGCTGTATGCCAAGTATATAATGTTTTTGAACGAATGTCAACCCCCAAGCTTTTCCATATTTTGTGCTTCTTTTTCCAATTTGTTACGGATACGCAGCTGCTTGAAAAAAGTCTGCAAAATTTCAGTGCATTCATCCTGAAGCACTCCTCTTTCAATTTCCACCTGGTGGTTGAATTCCTCCATTTGCAAAATATTAAGGATTGAGCCGGCACAGCCTGCTTTGGGATTCATGGTTCCTATAACAACCTTCTTTATCCTGGCCTGCAGGATGGCTCCTGAGCACATCTGGCAGGGCTCAAGGGTAACATACATAATGCAGTCCTCAAGCCGCCAATCCCCTATCACCTTGCTTGCCTTATCTATGGCAATCAGCTCGGCATGTGCAAGGGTAGTCTTTTTTTTGTTGCGTTTATTGTATCCTCTTCCTATAATTTTATCCTGATATACGATTACACACCCAATCGGAACCTCGCCTATTTTCATGGCTTTTTTAGCTTCCTTGAGCGCTTCCCTCATATATTTTTCATCCGTCATATTTGCATAAACCTTTTCATATGGACTAGTCCAGCTTTTTTTGATATAGTAATTCTATCATAACACACCGGAGGTGACAATATGCAGATATATGGCTTTAATAAATTGACTTTGCTTGATTACCCGGAGCATTTGGCTGCAACTGTTTTTGTCGGAGGCTGCAATCTTCGCTGTCCTTTCTGCCAGAATGCTTCACTGGTAACCAGGCTGGACACACAGATAAGGATACCCATAGATGAGATCATGTCTTATTTAAAGAAGCGCACAGGTATTCTTGAAGGCGTATGCATCACCGGTGGAGAACCTACCATATATAAAGAGCTTCCCGAATTTATTAAAAGCATAAAGGAACTGGGCTACAATGTAAAGCTGGACACAAACGGGACAAATCCCGACATGCTGAAGGCTCTCGCAGAGGACGGATTGATCGATTATGTCGCCATGGATATAAAAAACTGTCGCAGCAAATATACCTTAACAACCGGTATTTCAGATCTGGAAATCGGCCTGATTGAGAAAAGCGTCTCCTTCCTTCTGGAATCAAATCTGGAATACGAATTCCGCACCACAATTGTAAAGGAGTACCACAACAAAGAAGATATCCTTTCTATAGCGCAATGGATAATAGGCGCTAAGGCATATTTCTTGCAAGGCTTTAAGGATTCAGGCGACCTGATTATGCCTGGGTTGCATCCCCACAGCAAGGAAACCATGCAGGAGTTCGTATCACTGGCCAGTCCATATGTCAGATATGCAGCTCTTCGTGGGATAGATTAGTGGGCTCAGGTCCTCCAAAACACTCGAAAGGAAGTCCGTATGTTAAAAAAATATGAAACTGAGCGCCTTTATTTAAAAATCCTTGGAAAAGAAGCCGCCCCAATGGTTTTAGCCTTCTATTCTGAAAATAAGGAGCATTTTGAAGCCTGGGAACCGGAAAGGAGCAAAAATTTCTATGCCCTTGCATACCACAAGGCCACCCTGGCTGCCGAATATAATCAGATGCTGGAAGGAAAGCGAATAAGGTTCTGGCTGCTTCTTAAGGACAATCCAAACGAAATTATAGGCTCTGTTAGCTTTCAGAATTTCCTTGGCGAACCATATAAAAGCTGTGTTATCGGTTATAAAATTGGCAGCCGCTACCTCAGGAGAGGCTATGCATATGAAGCTGTCAGGAAGGCTTTATACATAATTTTTAACGACTACAGGATGCACAGGGTTGAAGCCTATATCATGCCGGAAAATGTTCCATCCCTAAGGCTGGCGGAAAAGCTCTGCTTCAACTATGAGGGCATATCCTATTCCTTTGCCTACATAAACGGCAAATGGAGGGATCACATGAGGTTTTCCATAATAAACCCAAACGATTGCTAAATTTCAGACGGCTGTCAGCAGTTCAGCTGAATATACCAGTAACCAAAATCGCCTTTTTTGGGCTCTCTCTTTTTAATGGACTTAAAGCAGTCAAAACCAAACATTCTTGCCATAAACTGTTCCCTGTGCTGGAATAAACCGGGAACACCCAGTATATATATATCCCTGTCTTTGTATCTCATCTTCGCTAGAATCAGATGATGATAGCAATAGTAACCATGGAGCAGGAAGCTGTTGCTGCTAAGCGGCCAGTATTCCTTAGGCAGCAGGCCGATATCCTTTGGTTCTATCTTCACACACATAACTATCTCATTATCCTCAAAGGGATACAGTCTGTTGAAGCGGGCCATAATGTTGTCCAAGACGGCAGAATTGCTGCCAACAGCCTCTGCCGGCCCGGTACCTGCCGCCTTCAGCTCCTTTTCGGCTCTCAAACCTGGTTCCTTATCGCCTGTATCCGGCCCGGATACCTCAGTTATATTCTTATTTGCAGTCTTCATACCGGTTTCCATTTGCCGCCCCTCGCCTGTAATTTCATTTGCTTTGTCATCCTTATCGGCATTATATATTTTATCGGCCATTTCCTTTGAACGGCGAAACATTTCCACTGTCTTAAGTCCCCGCGGGAACTTATATGTAGGTATCTTAAGCTCCTCCTCCAGACTGAGCTTTTCTTCATAATATCCTTCTTCCTTGTTTTCCTTTTCTATATTCTCGCATTCCGGTTTTTTTTCATCTGTCCCATCTGTCTTTTGCAGCTCCTCATAGGCCTTTTTCGGATTTTGACTGCTTTCACTTAATATTTCTTTACTAACCTTATCTTTTTTAGACCCTTCCTCATCTCTTTCGGCATCAGATTTTTCCCTGTTATAGTCGTTCGCTGTTTCCATATCGGAATAAAGCTTATTATCGGCATAACTCTCCTTACTGTCAGGCCCGGCTTTAATTTCAGTCTGTTGTCTATCGGCTATTTTCCCATCATTTTTTTTCTTATTTGCTTTTTGGGTCTTATTATCCGCTTTCATAGCCTGAAGCAGCTCTTCAGCCCTAAGTACACAATCATCCCACAGGGTTGCAAAAAATATATTGTCGTTCATAAAAATCAGTATACCGCTCATTTGTTTGAGACTATAGCCGGAGTCCATAATGTTTGCTTCATCAGCAACAAACCTGCTGTCCATAATATGAGCCTTTAGCAAGGAATCCCCTAGGTAAATCAAATCAAGGCCACTGCTGTCCCGATGAAGCATATAGGTAGGAAAAATACTGTCAGGTTGCCCGGGCAGCTGCATATGTATTGTAAATTTGCATTGCCCGTTTTTTACCTCTATTCTGACATAGCCCACATTTTTTCTCTTGATGCCATTTTCATATTCATACATATAAGAAATCAGTCTTTTATAATTAGTCAATTTTTGTCCCCCGCTTTCCTAAACCATCAGGCTTGTTTCACAAACTGGCTCACTTTAATATATTCCATGTGGACTGCTAATATTCCAGATGAAGCCCATATCATTCAGTCCTGAAGATTGGCCATGTAATATGATCAAATAAAGCTTTGATATCAGCCATCAGGAACCAGATAATTTACATAAATAATAATAAAAAAGCCCTGCCGGACACCTCTTTATAAAGATGCCTGCAAGGCTCTTGGTATTCTTTGATAGCCGTAGCTTAGATAAAGCTGATTTCCTTATGGAACTGCTGCAGTGACTTGACTTCTATAGTGTTGCTCTTTGCCGCCTTTATACCTTCTATTGTTGCCTTGGCTGCAGCCATGGTGGTAACATAACAGATTCCGCTCTTTATGGCTGCCTTTCTGATATAGCTGTCATCCTGGGCGCCCTTCTTGTCAATAGGTGTATTAAGAATTATATTAATCTGTCCGTTTGCTATCAGATCCAGGATATTGGGTCTTCCCTGATAAAGCTTGTTAACCCTTTCAGCCTGTATGCCACTTGCTATCAGCCTATCATAGGTTCCTCCGGTAGCTATTATTTTGAAGCCGCACTTGATAAAGCCATTTGCAACCTCAACCAGTTCAGCCTTATCCCTGTCATTTACACTGATTAATACCGTACCGGACAGGGGCAGCTTGGTCTTTGTAGCCTCCTGGGCTTTATAAAATGCCTCACCGAAGCTGCCTGCCAGCCCCAACACCTCACCGGTCGAGCGCATCTCCGGTCCGAGAACCGGATCTACCTCAGGGAACATATTAAAGGGGAATACGGCTTCCTTAACACCATAATGGCTATACCTGCTTTCCTTAAGTTCCGGAACAGGCGACGCTTTACCTGTAAGGGACGCTGTAATTATCTGAGTAGCCAGTTTAACCATCTGTATATTGCATACCTTGGAAACCAGGGGCACTGTTCTTGATGCCCTGGGATTTGCCTCAAGCACAAATACCTTGCCGTTTTCTATGGCATACTGGATATTCATCAGGCCACATACCTTCATTGCCTTTGCAATCTTAATGGTATAATCTCTGATAGTCTGCAAATTCTCCGGCGAAATATGAAGTGAAGGTATTACGCAAGCAGAGTCTCCTGAATGAATTCCAGCCAGCTCTATATGCTCCATCACAGCCGGTACAAAGGCATCAACTCCGTCACTAATTGCATCCGCTTCGCACTCCAGAGCATGATTTAAGAAGCGGTCTATCAGAATAGGCCTGTCCGGAGTAACACCTACAGCCGCCTTCATATATATTTCCATGCTTTCATCGTCATGAACAATTTCCATACCGCGGCCGCCAAGCACATACGAAGGACGAACCATTACCGGATAGCCTATTTTGCGGGCTATAGCCAGCGCTTCCTCAACATTAACCGCCATGCCAGATTCTGGCATTGGTATATTCAGCTCTTCCATTATCTGACGGAAGCGATCCCTGTCTTCAGCCAAATCTATTGTCTCGGGTGATGTACCCAAAATATTCACGCCATATTTCTTTAACTCTGCCGCAAGGTTCAAGGGAGTCTGTCCACCGAACTGGGCGATTACCCCAAGAGGTTTTTCCTTTTCATAAATGCTCAGCACGTCCTCCAGGGTAAGCGGCTCAAAGTAGAGCTTGTCTGATGTATCATAATCGGTTGAAACCGTTTCAGGGTTACAGTTAACTATTATTGTTTCAAATCCCATCTCCTTCAGGGCAAAGGCTGCATGCACGCAGCAATAGTCGAACTCAATACCTTGACCTATACGGTTCGGGCCGCCGCCAAGGATCATTACCTTAGGCTTGTTAGAGCAGGGCGATTTGTCCTCCCTGATATGGTAACTGGAGTAATAATATTTTGCATTCTCTGTACCGCTTACATGAATACCATCCCAAGCCTGTTTTATTCCTGCCTTATATCTGCTCTCCCGAATAGCTTCCTCACTGACGGAAAGCAGCTGGCTCAGGTATTTGTCTGAAAAGCCGTTTTGCTTGGCTCTTCTTAAAGCATCCGTATCCGGAACCCGTCCCATAAAGCTTGCCTTAAGAGCCTCTTCCTCCTCAACCAGCTCCTTCATCTGCTCTATAAAATAATGCTTAATATGGGTAAGGGCATGAAGCTCCTCAACAGTTGCGCCCTTTCTTAAGGCCTCATACATAATAAATTGCCTTTCACTTGTAGGAATATGAAGCATGTTAAGGAGCTCTTCCTTCGTTTTCGATGCAAAATCCTTGGCATAGCCAAGACCGTAGCGGCCTATTTCAAGGCTTCTGATGGCCTTCTGGAAGGCCTCCTTATAGGTCTTGCCGATGCTCATTACCTCACCGACAGCCTTCATCTGGGTGCCCAGCTTATCCTCTGAGCCTTTGAATTTTTCAAATGCCCATCTGGCAAACTTTACTACTATATAATCACATTCCGGTACATATTTATCCAGTGTACCATACTTGCCGCAGGGAATATCCTCCAGATTCAGTCCACAGGCAAGCAAAGAGGATACATAAGCTATCGGGAAGCCTGTAGCCTTTGAGGCAAGCGCTGATGATCTGGATGTTCTCGGATTGATTTCAATTACAACTATCCTACCACTTTTGGGATTACGGGCAAATTGAACATTGGTGCCTCCGATTACCTGTATGGCATCCACAATCATGTAAGCCTGTCTCTGAAGCTCCTTTTGCACGTCCTCAGGAATAGTCAGCATTGGAGCGCAACAGAAGCTATCTCCGGTATGCACCCCGATTGGATCTATATTTTCAATGAAGCAGACGGTAATCATTTTCCCTGAGGCATCCCTGACGACCTCAAGCTCCAGCTCCTCCCAGCCCATCACAGATTCCTCCACCAGAACCTGACCTACCAGGCTGGCAGCCAGCCCTCTAGCCACAACAGTTTTCAGCTCATCTATATTATATACAAGGCCGCCACCGGCACCTCCCATAGTATAAGCGGGACGGATAACCACAGGATAGCCAAGCTCATTTGCTATGGCAATAGCCTCATCAACGGAGTAAGCAACCTCGCTTCTTGGAACTTCTATTCCAAGGGAATTCATAGTTTTCTTAAACTCGATACGATCCTCACCGCGTTCTATAGCATCAACCTGAACACCAATCACCTTGACATTATATTTATCCAGGACGCCATTTTTGGCCAATTCAGAGCAAAGATTTAGACCTGATTGCCCGCCCAGATTAGGAAGCAGAGCATCGGGTCTTTCTTTTTCAATAATTTGGGTCAACCGGTCCACATTCAGTGGCTCAATATAGGTTACATCAGCCATCCCCGGATCTGTCATGATTGTTGCAGGGTTGGAATTTACTAATACAATTTCATAGCCCAGCTTCTTGAGGGCCTTGCAAGCCTGAGTACCTGAATAGTCAAATTCACAGGCTTGTCCGATTATAATCGGACCGGAACCAATAATCAGTATTTTGTTGATGTCTTCTCTTTTCTTCATACCCATACTAATCCCCCTTGATTAGCTGGAGAATCTCTTCTCCTTTGATTGTATTTTCAGGAAGGCTATTCATCCCATATTACAGATGAATCTGCCTTCATCATTATCGCTTTATATTCTTTTACGATATAACTAATCCATTTTTTCTTACATAAATTTACTAAAAAAGGGCAAAAAAAATTTGTAGAAATTTTTCTTTCCTGCTGCCCTTTTCATTGTTAAATATGATAATAGAAAGTCTTCAAATATGCAACAGTCTTATTTATTAAATATAGCCTGATTATAAATTAGCTGTTCTAATATAAGAAAGTACCCGTCGCGTTTATTTGCCGACAGCTATGAATAAATAATAACATATAATTTATATTTATGCAATATAATTTTTATTTATTAAATATAAAAATTACTATTTATCAATGTATATATTTCATATTCTGCGCCAAATAGGCTTTTCTACAATAAGAAAAATGCCATGACCCTCCTGAAACCGCCATAGCATTTGATGCATAATTACTTATAACTACTCATTATATTCAGATAATTTATTGGCCAATGCCGCAAATTCTTCAAGCCCTAAGGCCTCACCACGGACATTTTCATTTATATTCAGGGATTCTAATGCCTTCTGGATCTGCTCTTTACTGAAGCTTAGTTCAGAAGAGTTGTTAATGCTGTTGACCAGAGTCTTCCGTCTTTGATTAAATGATGCCCTGATTAGCTTAAACATCAGCTTTTCATCCACCAGCTTAACCGGAGCCTCCTTATGGAGGGTCATCCTGATTACTGCTGATCCAACATTGGGCCTGGGAATAAAGCAGTTGGGCGGAACATAGGCGGCAATATAAGGCTTTGCATAATACTGCACCGCCAGGGATAAGGCACCATAATCCTTACTGCCGGGAGCAGCCTGTATCCGATCCGCCACCTCCTTCTGGACCATCACAGTTACATTAATTAATGGAATATGCTTTTCAAACAGATCCATTATAATAGGTGTTGTAATATAATAAGGTAAATTAGCCACCACCTTTATCGGCCTGCCGGCATTTCTCTCCTCTATCAAAGTCTTCAAATCCAGCTTGAGTATATCCTCATTAATTACCGTAACATTACTATAGGAAGCAAGGGTCTCCTCCAGGATTGGAATCAGCATCCGGTCAATTTCAACCGCTACAACCTCTCTTGCCTTTTCACATAAGTATTGGGTTAACGTGCCTATTCCTGGTCCAATTTCCAGCACAAAATCATCCTTGTCAATCTGCGCCGCCTTTATGATCTTTTCAAGTACATGCGTGTCTATCAAAAAATTTTGACCGAATTTTTTTTGAAATACAAATTTGTATTTATTCAATATCTCTATGGTATTCTTAGGATTTCCCAGATCCGCCATCTACATTAACCATGCCTTTCATAAAAGCTTATCAGGCAGCTTAGCTTCTCCATATAAAGCTACTGCGACTTTGCCCCTATCTCTTTCCTGCTGCCTAAAGAAATTTATTAATTGCTTTATAACTATTTATCGATCCTGTAAAAGCTTTTTGCATTTTCGTGAGTAATCTCCAGCACCTTCTCATAAGGAATATTCTTAATCCTTGCTATCTCCTGCGCAATATAGCTTAGGTAAAGTGAGCTGTTTTTCTTTCCCCTGTGGGGAACCGGCGCCAGGTAAGGACAATCGGTCTCCAGCACCAGCTGCTCTATGGGGGCGTAGGCCACCACCTCTTTCAGCTTTCTGCCGTTTGTAAAGGTAACAACACCTCCGATACCAAGGTAAAAGCCCATGTTAAGGTATTGTCTCGCCTGCTCAACTCCATATCCAAAGCAATGTATTATAGCACCGATTTCCTCGGCATGCATATCCTTCATCAGCTGATAGGTATCATTTGCCGCGTCCCTGCTGTGTATAATCAGGGGAAGTGACAGCTCCCTGGCCAGAGCCATCTGTCTGATAAACCATTTCTTCTGGGTCTCTCTGTCAGGACTGTCCCAATAATAGTCCAGACCAATCTCCCCTATAGCCACCACCTTTTTGTGGGAAGCCTTTTTCTTAAGCCACTCAAGCCGGTCCTCATCCAGCTTGTCCGAGCTACCCGGATGAATTCCCACCGCAGCATAGCAAAATGGGTATTTTTCTGCTATTTCAAGTATTTTATCAAGAGTGTCAGGATCAGAGCCCACATTTACCACATAATCTATGCCATTTTTCGGCAGGATTGCCAGAAGCTGATCCCTGTCCTCATCAAAGGCTTTATCCTCATAATGTGCGTGTGTTTCAAAAATCATTTTATCATTAATACCCCCATAGCTGTGTAATATTATATTTCATTTATATAATTTATATAGATAAGGTTGACTTGAACAATGGCAAGTTATATTACTGCCCTGCTTTATAATATTACCATTATAATTCTCAATTATATTCTTAAATAGAATTGTATCAAGCCTAAATCATAATACAACAACATATGGAATATGGCAATTCTTTATTGCGGAAACCGTATCTTAAGCAGATATTATTTGGGTATTGCCATTGTCCTTTCTTAACCCTGCCGCCTAGTACTTATTATTCTTTTTTCCTATACCCTCTTCCCTGACATTATGCTCCTGGTTCTGATTGTGAGGTTTTACGGAATTGGTGACATTGTTGAATTTATCCTGTACTCTCTGATGGGCCTGCTTTTCTCTTTTTTTCTTATTCATGGCATCTTCCTCCTCTTAAACTCCGGCTTTAATACCGGTATCTGCTCTAATGTGTCTTAAGCTTTAATTGCTTATGCTTCAGATAGTATTTGATTCTGTAAGTAAAGTTTATACACTTAATCCGCATGATATAATTTGATAAAATTTATAAATTTAATATGCCTGTATAAAGTAATCAGGCTCGCTTCAGTCTTACAGACATAGTCGCTTTTTTACCGCTTTCGGCTTACAATATTAGCAACTTGGCGGGCAAAATCCGCAACTTGGTAGCACCAGGCTTGATAAATAATGGCAGAAAATATATAGTGTAATTGAAACGGAGGTGCCGCTGTTTTGAAGATACATATAAATGAGGATCCTAACTGCAAAGAGATTGAGATAACCATAAGCTGCAAGCGCCTAAGCCCTGATGTAGAAAGGCTGATATCCATGCTGCGTGTGCTTGATCTTAAGCTGACTGGTAAAAAGGACGGGCAAACCTATATATTGGACGCAGCAAAGGTATTATATATTGACACGGTTGACAAAAGGACCTTCTTCTATACCAAAAATGACGTTTACGAAACGGATTTGAAGCTGTATGAGCTGGAAGAGCAATTGGCAGCCATGGATTTTCTGCGGGCCAACAAATCCTGTATCATTAATCTGCAGCAGATTATATCGATTAAGCCTGACATAGACGGAAAGCTATTGGTTACCATGAGCAATAATGAAAAGCTTTATGTATCCAGACAATATTCGCCGATAATCAAGGCAAGGTTAGGGGTGAAATAATGAACAACAAAAATAAAGAAATATTAGACTTTGCAGCACAAACACTGATATTGTTTGCCTTTTCAATATTAATCCTGATACTTTTGGCATCCCTTTTTGGAGAAAGCGCAAGGCAGCTGTCTCCTCTTTTCCAGCTGGGATCAAAGGGGCTGGCCTCCTCAACAATTATGCAGTTTCTCCTTAGCTCGGCCATAATAACCGCTCTTAAGAAGTTTTTCTTTTCAGAAAGGATCTTTAAAAGGCTAATGACTCTGTGGCGTACTGTATTTATGCTCTTTAGCATATTTATATCCAGCGTTATTTTCATAATAACTTTTAACTGGTTCCCCCTTGATTACGCCATGGGATGGGCAGGCTTTATAATATGCTTCGGAGGAAGCTGTATAATAATTTCAGCCTTTTTGATTATTAAAACAAAAATAGAAAGCAAGCGCTATAATGCCATGCTGGATGACTATAAAAGAAAGCATTCGTCAATTAATGATAAGGAATAGATCCTGTCAGGGAGGTTATTCATGATAAGCATATGCATTGATCAACTGTCAAAATCCTTCGGAGGCAAAAAGGTTCTTAATAAAATATCCCTCAAGGTTTCAGAGGGCGAGTTGTTTGGTTTGCTTGGCCCCTCAGGAGCCGGAAAAACCACCCTTATTAAAATACTGACTGGGCAGTTAAGCTACAGTGGCAGCGCTCATATACTTGGAAAAAGCTGTGACAGGCTTGAACGCAGCATTTATGCCAATATCGGAATAGTAACGGACAATTCCGGCGTCTATGAAAGATTAAGCTGCTATGATAATCTGCGCTTGTTTGCCAGCCTTCATGGTGTCAAAAAAGAGATTATACCGGCAATACTCGCGCGGGTTGGTCTTGATAATAAAAGGGTGCGGGCCGGTAAGCTTTCCAAGGGGATGAGGCAAAGGCTGATACTGGCCAGAGCCTTGCTGCATAATCCAAAAATATTGTTTCTTGATGAACCAACCAGTGGCCTTGATCCTGCGACTGCAAATGATATTCATTCCCTGCTGCTTGATTTGAAGGCGGCCGGCACCACAATATTTCTTACCACCCATAACATGCATGAGGCTCATAAGCTTTGTGACCATGTAGCCCTTTTGTGCGATGGTGAAATCGTTGAGTATGGCGTCCCGGATGAGCTTTGCAGGAAATATAACGATAAAAATACTATTACCATTCTGGGGAAGGATGGCCAGAGTGTATGCTTTTACAATACACCTGAATATGCCGCTGCAATAGCCGACTATTTCAGCATGGACAATGTAGCTGCCATTCATTCCTCCGAACCGAATCTTGAAACGGTCTTTATGAAACTGACAGGGAAGGAGCTTGATCGATAATGCGTATCCAAAATGTCGGCGCCCTTTTTATCAAGCAAGGCAAGGATTGCATTAAAAATGCGCCCGTACTTCTTTTGTTCTTTATTTACCCTGTAGTTTCCCTAATCCTTACACAGGCTATGAAGGAGCAGGCCGGCAGCAGCGAACTGTTTGTCTCCATCTTTGCCACCATGCATGCTGTCTTTACCCCCATTGTAGCCGCCTCCTCCTTCATAGCAGAGGAGAGGGAAAAAAACACCCTGAGGGTTCTGATTATGTCCAATGTCACCTTAAGGGAATACCTTTTAAGTGTTGGCGGCTTTATATTGCTGGCCAATCTGCTCACAGGCTGCAGCTTTATCCTTTACGGCCCGGTAAAAAGCATCCTGTTATTTATCCTGGCTATGGCAGCCGGCAGCCTGATATCTATTGTTCTTGGCAGCTGCATAGGCCTGTTTTTAAAAAATGCGGCCGCGGCCAACGGTATTTCCGTTCCAATCGGCATCCTTTTTGCCTTCCTGCCGATGCTGGCCAATTTTAATGAAAAAATAGCAGCTGTTGCCGACTTAACCTATGCGGGACAACTGGGCAGGCTGATGGCAGGCAAAGAAGTCAGTCCTTCGGGCTTTATTGTAATTGCTTTCAATCTGGCTATACTGTCACTAATATCAGGGCTTTTATATAAAAGAAGCTTATTGGCAGAATAAAGAGCAAATTTTGCGCCAGGGTTGACCTTGCGTTCTTGCCGGCCATATTTAGATATCTATAAATAATAATAAAGCATAGCTATATTGAATTATAAAAGCTTAAAATGTTCAGCAATTTCCCTCATATACATACTTAAGATTTTTACGGGCGACTTCAGCCAGCCGGTAAATCAGCCCGATGGGGGTGGCTTCCCTGTCCGTCATTCGCCATCTGGGAAAGAAACGCGTGATATGAAGGGGAATATCCGGACTGATTCCGGCAAGCCAGGCAGAAAGTGCATCTATCTCCTCCTCCGTATCATTTTCACCGGGCACAATCAGGGTGGTGACCTCAACATGGGTTCTGCCGGCAGCAAGCTCAATAGTCCGCTTTACAGTGGCAAGATCTCCCCTCAGTTTGCGGTAATAGCCTTCCGTAAAGCCCTTAAGATCTATATTGAAGGCATCAATAAGAGGCAATAGCGCAAGCAGCGGCTCTTCACATATATAGCCATTTGTTACCACTACGTTTTTTAAGCCCTGCGCTCTTGCCAGACAGGCACAGTCCCTTACAAATTCAAAGCCGATCAGGGGCTCGTTATAGGTATATGCTATTCCGATATTGCCCCGATCCCTTAGCGCAAGCGCCTTGTCCACCAGCTCCTGACAATCCACCCGGGTCGTTCCGATATCCTTTCCCCCGACCATTGATATATCGCAATTCTGGCAGAAGGGGCAGTTAAGATTGCATCCGTAGCTGCCAACAGATAAAATCCTGCTTCCGGGATGAAAATGATATAAGGGTTTCTTTTCTATAGGATCAAGGGCTATCGCCGTTAGTTTACCATAGTTTTCGCATGCGACCTCCCCATCTTTACCTATCCTGGCTCTGCAAGCGCCCAGCTGCCCTTCATCAAGCCTGCAATGATGGGGGCATATGGTGCAGACAGCCCTCATAGGTGTCTCACCACTTCAAATCGCTGCAGACTTACTTTTTCATTGTTATAAATACCGGCCTTTTTCTTTGCTATCTCAATTTGCTTTTCTACCGTATCCACCCCTTCAAGATCAGGTAGTAGCAAACCTCTTTTTCTTCCTGAGCTAACTATAACACCGTATCGCTTTACATCCAGCTCCGAATAGTCCGCAACAGGCTCCGGCTCACCCAACACATCAACGCTGTAGACAAGCTCATCCAGCTCATCCTCCTTCACAGGAGGAAATCTGGGATCCTCCATTCCGGCGCTGACAGCATTGCGGATTATTTCATGGGCTATATTTTTTGTTACGGGAGAAATGGTGCCGATGCAGCCTCTTAAGCTGCCATGCTTTTTAATGGATACAAAAACTCCGGCCTTTCTGGCTAGCATTTCCTCCGGCAGGCCTTCAGGAAGCGGCAGGTACTTGCCTGTTTTTAGATAATGCTCCAGTGAGAGCCTGGCCAGATGTACATAAGCGTCTTCATTCTTTTGCCTTTCTCTTGCTATGGCCTTTTGCTTGCTGCTGAATATCTCATCAAAGGAGCGCGCAGCATCCTCGCCTGTTATCTTAAATTCACATAAGGCATATCCTACACCGAAGGTTCCTTCATAGGAAAGAAAATCTGCGCTGACCTTCTTTTTATCCAGCGCACCTGCCATTATAATAAAGGATCTCAGGCCACACTCTGCGGCCATCTCGCATTCATCCGGGCTAAATTCCATAAGCGCCATGAAATTGGACTCCCTAAGAGCCTGGGTTAGCTTTTCATCGAATCTTACTCCTTCTTCGGCAAAGCCATAGGGCCCGTCCTCTTTTAGCTTATGGGACAAATCACCGCTGGCTACAAAAACCAACCTTCTGTCAAGCTTGTCCGCACACGCCGCAATACATTTCCCCAGCTTGTAATGATCGGTAAATGACAGGCCGGAAAGGCCAATCCTCACCAGCTTATAGTCTGCATAATACTGATTTATGAAATACAGGGGCACACATGTTCCATGATCCAGGTCAGGATTCCTTTCTCCTAAGGTACCTGCCTGCAGCCCCTCCTTTATTGCACAGTTTTCAAGCTCATTTACAAATTCCTCATCATATTCCGCCCGGATGACAACTTTCTTTGCCCCAAATCTTCCGAAATCGCCGGAAGCCCTTGCTCCCGGAGATATATGGAAGTAGTCAGAGTACATTATGGAATGGGGAGTAGTAACAACAATAACATCCGGCTTTAAGGCAGCTATGCGCCTGGCAATTTCATGATAGCTTTCTATTGTCTTTCTTACCTTTACCTCCTCTCCTTTACCCACCTCAGAAATAATTATCGGCGGATGGGGAACAACAAATGCGCCGACAACAGACATACAGACACCTCCTGTTTCCTTTCCGGTAAAGTTACACCTGCTGAATAAATCATCCTGCCACATTATAAAGCGAATAAATGTATCTGTCCGGTTAGTTAATAGCTCCGGCCTTGTTTGCTAAAAAGACCTGCAGGATTATCTTTGCTGATTATATTTTATGATTTATATAAATAGAAGTAAAGTATTCATCAGCCAAAAACCAGTCTGGTAACTATCGTGCTGACAATAACTCCTGTCAGAGTAGTCAAAAGACATCCTATCAGGGTATATCTGATCTTTTTTACGCCGGCCGCCATAAAGTACACGGCCAGTGTATAAAATATGGTCTCAGTGCTGCTGAGAATTATACTGCAAAGACGGCCAAGAAAAGAATCCGGCCCGTATTCCTTGAATATATCCAGCAGAAGGCTGGTGGCTGCAGATGATGAAAACATTTTTATAATAACCAGTGGCACAGCCTCTGATGGGAAATGTAACTTGTCAGTCAAGGGGCTTAACAAGCCGGATATTATCTGAAGCAGGCCTGATGCCCGCATAATTCCGATAGCAACCATCAGCCCGATCAGGGTTGGCATTATGTCAAGAACCACCTTGAAGCCTTCCTTTGCCCCGCTTATAAAATCGTCAAATACCTGTTGCTTTGAAAAAATCCCCATCCCGACAATATAGAAAAATAAAAAAGGTATAATATAATCTGACAGATAGACTAAAAACCGCATTTTGATTATCCTTTATACTGTTTTAGTTAATTTTATGTTCTATCTGTACAAATATATGTCTGGCTTTAGCGGGAAGACCTTTTCGCCATTGATCTTTTAACTCTTCTTCTTGCTATTACAGAAAAAACTACACCGACAAGGGTGGAACAAATAGTTGCAATTAAGCCACAGCCTATTATCTCAGCCGGATTTACCGATCCGTATTGGCTGCGATAGGCTATGATATTAACCGGTATCAGCTGCAGGGAAGAAATATTGATTATCAGAAGGGTACACATGTCCGGGCTGGCCACCTCGGAATTCTTATTCAAAGCCCGCAGCTCCTTCATAGCCATAAGGCCCATAGGTGTGGCTGCCCAGCCAAGTCCCAGGATATTGGCAATCATATTGGAAGCTATGTATTCATTTACTATATGATCCTTTGGTATATCAGGATAAAGGAAACGGATTACCGGCCTGATACCCTTTGTGAAGGCTGCCACCAAACCTGCCTTTTTGGCCACCTGCATAATGCCGGTCCACATGGCCATAATGCCCAGCATAGTAATACACAGGGAAACCGCTTCCTTAGAGGAGTTAATTGTTGCATTGCTGACAGCGGCAATTTCACCCCTTAATACGCCTACCGTAATACCCAGTACTATCATAAAACCCCATAAATAATTCAGCATGCTTATCCTCCCTTTCGTCTCCTCTAAAACTGGCAATAATTCAATTATCAAATTTTGCCTTTACTGAAATATAAAAATTTTAGTGAAAATTTTAGTAAATATTATTACCTAATATATGTGAAAATCACGAATTTTATGTAATAATATGCTTTATATTCTTTGTATTTAACATTTATCATCAATATTTATCATTTTTCCCGTTTTTATAGTATCAATCTTTTCTTTTTTACATTTATTACTTATAATGTACAGAAAATTTACAATTATTTTAGTTGACATTAAAAATATCATGTGTTATCTTAATAATGCCATATACAAATAATGTAAGACGTTGTCGTCTGATGTTATTTGGCAATACCATTATTCCCCAATATACTAGAGAAAAGGAGGACGTTTTTATGAAAAGCACAGGTATAGTTAGGAGACTTGATGAACTCGGAAGGATCACTCTGCCTATCGAATTAAGGAGAACACTGGATGTTAGTGAAAGAGATCCTCTTGAAATCTTCGTTGAAGAGAACAAAATTATACTTCAGAAATATGAGCCTACAGACATTTTCACAGGTAGCAAAGAGCATCTTTTTGAGTACCAGGGCAAGAAAGTTTCCAGAGAGACAATTGTTGAGCTTGCAAAGCTTGCCGGTCTTATTGACTAATACTAATTTAAAGAGCTGCTGTTAAGGATAGTACATATAACAGCAGCTCTTTTATTCCCTTTTTTCTATTTTATCAGCTCCAATACTCCCCAAAGGGTGCCTGTCCTTACACTGTAATATTCCCCTGACGGAGCATTATCCACATATAGTTCTCCTATTATATAGTATCCTTCCTTCGGTTCAGGATATGAACTGTTGCCGGTGCGGGGAAGTGGCAAAGGGACACCATCCTTTGCATTATAGGATAAGCGTGATACCTCCCTGCTGTCTATATAAAAATATTTTGTCATACTTCCATCTTCAAGCGCATTAACAAATCCACCTTCAGTCTTGGTTTTGTTCTCCCGCTCCTTTCCTTCGTCATCAACATAAGCCTTCACCTCAACATACCTTCCGGAGCCGTTAGGCTGATTTCTGCTCCATTCACCGTCATAATATGAATAGCTTATATCCTTGCTTTTCTCTGATAATTTTAAGTAAATTCCTTCTCCATTTCTTCTGCCGCTTTGAATATTTCCATAATACAGTCTGTATCTGTCGTATATGATAAGATTCGTACCATCGACTACCGTATTAGCCTCTTCATCGGTTTCTACAGGCGCTTCCTTTTTTGTATTAATATATACCGCAGTTTCATCAACTATATTTTCAATAAAAAAAGAAGAAGCCATTATAGTCCTGACTGTATTGAAATCCCGCTTTTTCAGTGCACTAATAAGGGAATTTATTACCTTGTTTTTTTCATCACTTACCGTCTTTAGCTCCATAGCCCTATTATAAACATCGATCACTTCCTGATTGTAGTCATAAAAATTAGCATCAGATAACAAGCGTAAGGCTTCATCATATTTTCCCTGTGAAATATATATGTTTGCAAGCTCTACATAGGCAGCCGCTTCATACGGCAACAGATTTATGGCTTCCAGATATTTTTTTTCACCGTCCTTGAAATTTTCCTGCAATATGTATTCGGCAGCCTGACTCATAAGCATATCGTACTGCTCCTTATTAAGGTATCTGTTCACCATAGAAAGCGTATCCTTGAGCTTATCATCCCCGGTTATCTCCTGTCCTTCTATTACTTCATCCCGGGCCTTTTCGTATTCGCCCAAAAGTATATATGCCTCCGCAATTCTTTTGTATGGGGTAGAATCCTTGCTTTTTATCTGCTTTGCCTTCTCAAACTCCAATATCGCCTTTTCATATTCCTTTTTGGAGTAAAAAACTTCCGCCCGTGATATAACCTGCGAAAATTCGTAATCGGTCTTCCTAGATGTAATTTCCTCGATTTTTTCTTTAATTTCTATTTCAGGTGACTTCATGTAATAAGCACGCAGAATTTCCAGAGCCTTGTCATATTCATCCAGACCAGCATATGCCTGTGCCAAACCTATAGTCAACAGCTGCTTGTCACTACCGTTTTTGGATAATGCCTTTTTATATGCCTCGACTGCCAGTTCATAATTGCCGGCATTTAGATAATTCTCAGCCATGACAGCCTGTTCCATGAAGCTTTTTTTTCGTACATAGCCATAAACAGCTAATAGACTAATTATTATTATAGAAAAAACCACTATTATGGTTATTATGATGCCTTCTTTTGTGCGAAATATTTTATGCAGCATTATTTCACCTCCAAAAGACAGTTAACCATCTTTTGTTTTATAACCGTCAATCAGCAGCCTGTAAATCTCACGTTTGCTTAACCCTCTGTCCTTTGCTACTGCCTTCATAGCCTCTTTTTTATCCATTCCCTGCTTCTGATATAAGTTCATATGTTCTTCCAGGCTAAGCTCATACCACTGCTTTTGTTCCTTTTCCTGAAGCTCTTTGGGCGATACGCCATCTAGTACCAGCACATATTCACCTTTGGGCTCATTCTCTTCATAGCAGTCAACGGCTTCAGACAGCTTAGTCTGCCAGATGGTTTCATGTCTTTTCGTCAATTCCTTTATAATCGTTATCCGTCTGTCCCCAAGAGTTTGAAAAAGCTCCTTCAGGGTCTTCTTTAGTCTGTGAGGTGCTTCATATAAAACTATGGTTCTGCTTTCATTTTTCAATTCTTCCAATATCCTTGCTCTTTCCTTCTTTTCCTCCGGCAAAAAGGCCTCGAAGCAAAATCTTCTGGTAGGCAGCCCAGATAAAATCAGAGCGCTAACCGCCGCACAAGCTCCCGAAACAGCCGTTACCGTAATTCCGGCCTGATGGGCCTGCTTAACAAGCTCCTCTCCCGGATCCGATATACCTGGAGTACCGGCATCTGTAATAAGAGCTATATTTTGTCCATCCAGCAGCTTTTGAATCAGATACTTTGCCTTTTCAAACTTATTGAATTCATGATAACTGGTCATGGGTGTTTTTATACCATAATAATTTAAAAGCTTGATGCTGTGTCTGGTATCCTCAGCTGCTATCAGATCTACTTCCTTTAAGGTTTTGATTGCTCTAAAGCTTATATCCTCCAGATTGCCTATAGGTGTAGAGCATAGATACAATATCCCGGACATAATCAACTTGCCCTTTCCTTAAAATAGCTCCCGCCAAAGCTTTAACAGGTTACAATTGAGTTTTCTTAATAAGCCTTACGAGATAGGACAGGCTTTACTCCGGCAGGCGGCAAACATAAGCGAGCCGGAATCAAAAGCCGTAAATATCATGTATTTCATCAGAATATACATTCTTTTCCTTATAAACTATCAGAGGTGGCTCTATTTTAACCATGGATTTTCCGCCCTTTACAGCCTCAATCAGCACCATATTGGGTTCCTTATCAATATACGGATGAACCAGTCTCATCCTCTTCGGTTCCAGCCTCCATGCGCTGAGGGTATTGATAATTTCCACAAGCCTGAATGGCCTGTGTACCAGATAAAATCTTCCACACATTTTTAAAAGCCTGGAAGCCTCTCTCACCACATCCTCCAGAGTGCATAATATTTCATGTCGGGCTATTGCTTTGGTTTCATTGGGATTTATTAGCCCATGGCTGTTGTTCATATATGGCGGGTTGCTGGTAATCACATCAAATGAGCCAGGCTTGAAAATACTTGAAGCCTGTCTTATATCACCTGTAACAATATCAATCTTGTCCTGAAGCCCGTTAAGAGCCACACTTCGCCTTGCCATATCGGCGCTATCCTCCTGAATCTCCAGTCCGGTAAAATGGCTTCCCTTCGTTTTAGCCTCTAAAAGTATCGGTATTATCCCTGTACCGGTCCCCAGATCCAGCAGGCGCTCTCCCGGCAACACCTTCACAAAGCCTGTCAGCAGCACCGCGTCCATTCCGAAACAGAATTTTGAGGCATTCTGTATAATACGATAATTGTTTTTGTTGAGCTCATCAATACGCTCACCCGGCTTAATTAATCCTTCGTAATCAAGCTTATTATTCATCGTCCAGCAGGGATTTCCCTTCCTCCCGTTCAAGAAGCTCAAGAGCTCTCAGCTCTTCATCCTCTTCTATGCTGTTAGCCTTGTTATCCTTGCGTTTTCTGGGCTTGAACTGTAATTCATCAGCCTTGTATTCCCGTATTTCCTTTTCATCATTTTCAAGGGTAACTATAACCTTTACCAGCTCCTTAAGGACGCTTACGCTTAGAACCTCTCCCTTTATATTATCCTTAGTAATAACAGTGTCGCCGACAGCCGGCATCTTACTGTTAATCTCCTCATATGCTTCCTCTTCGTTTTTTAGGCAACACATAAGTCTGCCACAGACACCCGAGATCTTTGTAGGATTTAAAGACAGATTCTGCTCCTTAGCCATTTTTATTGAAACAGGGGCAAACTCCGACAGGTAGGTATGGCAACATAACTGCCTTCCGCATATGCCTATTCCTCCCACTATTTTTGTCTCATCCCTTACCCCGATCTGACGCAATTCAATCCTGGTCTTAAATACACTTGCCAAATCCTTGACAAGCTCGCGGAAATCAATACGGCCGTCAGCTGTAAAATAAAACAGAACCTTGTTGTTATCAAAGGTATATTCTGAATCTATCAGTTTCATTTCAAGCCCATGCTTTTTAATTTTTTCCAGGCATATTTTAAATGCTTCCTTTTCCTTTTCCTTATTGCGCTTTTCTATGGCATCATCTTCAGGAGTAGCCACCCTGATAACAGGCTTCAATGGCTGAACTATTTTATCCTCCTCAACCAGTCGCGGCGCCAGCACCACATGGCCATATTCTATACCTCTGGCAGTCTCAACTATTACATTGTCCCCAACCTTTATATCGTAACCGGCCGGATCAAAATAATATATCTTTCCGGCTTTACGGAATCTGACTCCTATTACATTAACCATTGCTGTTCTCCTTTAAACTTAATAGCATTAATTCTATAGCAACATCGAAGTTAACATTTGCTTTAAGGCGGATTTTTGCCTTTTCCATTGCATTTAATATATTATTTATATTATCGTAGCTTAATTTATTGGCCTGATTGTTTATAAAGGACAGCTCATCCTTGTACAAAAGCAGATCCGGTTTTTGTGTGGACTTGAAAACCAGCACATCCCTGTACCATAGAATCATTAAATCAATGTAGTCCTCTATATTATTTTTGCTTACCGAGAGGGATTTTAATCCGGATATAACTTCATAAAGCTCCATTTCATCAATATATTTCAGAATATGGATTATATCATCCTTCATCTTCCCGAAATCATCACTGGATGCATATTTAATTGCCTTGCCGACATTACCGCCTGAAAACTGAGCGGCCATTTCGGCCAAATAATCGGGTACATGATAATAATCCATCAAAAACTCGGTAATTTTTTCTTTACCAACCGGCTTAAGATTAAGGACAATAGCCCTTGATAAAATGGTAGGAAGCATCTTGCTGATGCTTTCCGTAAGCAACAGCAAAACAGCATACGCCGGCGGTTCCTCCATCGTTTTTAACAGGGCATTTTGCGCCTGTTCTGTAAGCTTGTCCGCATCATCAATTATATAAATCTTATATTTACTGTTATAAGGCTTTATCCGAATATCGGCATTTACCTGACTGCGTATATCATCTACACCAATGCTGGCCTTTTCATGAATAAGCCAGATTATATCCGGATGGTTATTGCCGTCAGCCTGCAGGCAGGACTTGCAGCTGTTGCAGGACACAGTATTTCCGGCTTCACATTGCAGGGTCTTTGCAAAGGCTTTCGCCAGCAGCTTTTTCCCCATCCCGTCCTCTCCATGAAGTATATAGGCATGGGAAACCTTTTGCATTGCTATAGCATTTTTCATATGCTCTATTATATCCTCATGGCCGATAATATAGTTGAAGTCCTGCATACCTATCCTCCTATCAAAGACTTACATGGCAATTCGCTATAAAGCGGGCACTAAGCTGATTCAAGCCATGACCGTATTAAGAAAGGATATCCAGCAGAAGGCCGGTAATTTCATCTACCTTGCTCAAAATTAATATATGATCTTTTTCTTCCTTAATTAATTCGGCAGCCAGTTCATCCAGGTTTTTGTCTACCAGCCTAATCATGGCATATACCCTGTGCCTGCCTTTCTTGTCCAGAAAGTTTTCTCTTGAAAACTTATGGGATCTTGAAACAATTTCATTCAGAAATTGTCTAATCAATTCCCTATAATGCTTCAAATCCCTTATATCCACATGCTTTGCAATCTTTTTTCCCTGGGCCTGAATCTCCTCCATCATGGCATTAAGTCTTGTTCTCAGATCCTGTTCCTCTATCCGGGAGATTAGTGTAAATTTAAAGGATCCGTCTGCTTCAGGCACTCCTGGCTTCTGAATTACCTGATTAACCTGCTGTATATTGTTTACCTTAATATCCATTGTTTTCCCCCGTCCAACCAACTAATGCTTACCGCTGACTTTCTCTTCAGAAGCTCCGGTAAAAAATAAATCTATCATTAAAACCAATAAAGAACATGTTTTTGCTGAAAATGCATATGCCATAACAGCTGTCATGTTTTTCGGCAAATCTCAAGTCATAAATTCTCCATAAAGCACGTATGGATTATCAGTTAAGATATAGTTAGTATAACACAAGTCGTCATGGGTTTACAGTATAATTTTTAAGCTCCTTAACCAGCTCCTTCAGACACTGCTTCAGGTTGTTGTTCCTGAAGCGTTTTTTAATGCCTGCTTTTTTCAGATTCTCCTCGGAAAAATCCTCTTCATCCGCCAGAAAGCGCCTGCATACCTCACAGAAGTTGGGATTTTCCTGCCTCTGCTCCCTTTTTATAGCCCTTAAAAGACGAATATCATCATCTACCTCGAGATATAGAGGTATAACCTTATCTTCTCCGTAATACCTTCTGATTTGCATGAAGGATTCCAGAGTACCCAGCATCAGGTAATTTGCTTCCTCCAGCTTAATCTGTCCGTCATTTGCGGTAAAATAATGCCATACTCCATGCACCGTATTGTATGAGCGCTGCTCTATTATTTTATTTTCACTCTGAAGCCTGCGCATTTCGGCTTCATCAACAAAGAAATATTCCATTCCGTTGCTTTCCGACTTTCTTATCGGCCTTGTTGTATATGTGACACAGGTTTTTAGCTTCAGCTGGCTGTTCTTAAGCAACATTTTATATATAGTGTCCTTACCTGTGGCACTTTTCCCGATTATTATAAATATTTTTCCCAATTTATCACCTCATACGGCCAAATCTGCCGCATTTATCTGCGTACTTATTACGGCAAAAGCACTTCGATGCCTTCATTATTCCTTCCGGCAAGTCCTGTAATTGTAAAGCCTGTGTCTTTCATCCTTCTGATAAAATCGATCAAATCCGCATCAATCCTCTCTCCAGGTACCACCAAAGGAATACCCGGAGGAAACAAGCTTACAGCTGTGGCTGCCACTCTTGCGACAGCTTCATCAATAGGTACAACTTCCGACTTGTGCTCCACCGCCTCTGAAGGAAGCAGCAGCATCTCCGGCTTTATAACCGTATTCAGATTTATATAATATCTATAATTTTCTTCAGCTTTTGAAGCGCAGCAATTGTCTATATCATGCAGGGCCGCACTTAATCTTAAAAAACCCTCGTTGCTGTCAGCTATTGTGCTAATCCCAAGGGCATAATCTATTGCAGCCATCTCCATCTCAATATGATAGCTGCTTCGCAACAAATCCTGAAGCTGATGACCGTTTAAATCCGCATTATTGATACGGACAACCAGCTTTGATGGATCCCGGTCATATACGGAAGCTTTCCCGATAATACCATCGTCCAGCAGACTGATCTTAACAAGATCAGATACCGATTTATAAAAGGTCGTCAATCTTTCATAAAAGGAATCAAACAGCTGCCTTCCTCTCTCCTCCAGCAGGCTGATGCACCGATCAATTCCCGCCATCAAAATATATGACGGGCTGCTGCTTTGATAACAGGCAAGATATTTACGGATTTTGCCATTCAGCTCATCACAGTTGGAATGCAAAACGGCAGTCTGCGTAAAGGATGGCAGAGTCTTATGAAGGCTTTGTATTACCAGATCCGCTCCCAACCTTACAGCAGTTTCAGGAAAATCACCACTAAAACCAAAATGGGCTCCATGAGCCTCATCAACGATTAAAAGCGCCTTATGCCTGTGTACAGCAGCTGCTATATTTTTAATATCCGATACAATGCCCTCATAGGTAGGAGATGTTACTATAACCGCCTTGATACCCGGGTTTTTTTTCAACAGTTCCTCAATTTCTTCGGCAGAAATTCCACCAAAAATTGAACTTCCGTCAATTAATTGGGGGTAATAATAGACAGGCTCAAGTCCCATAAGCATAACTGCATTGTAAACAGATTTATGGGCGTTTCTGGCTACCAATACCTGATCTCCCCTGCCGGTTGCGGCGCAAATTGCAGCCATAATGCCTGCCGTACTTCCATTAACCAGCGGAAAAGCGAATCCGGAGCCATACAGCCTGCTTATCCTGCAGGACAAATCCTCAAGAATACCTTCCGGCTGATGCAGATTGTCAAAGCCATCAATTTCAGTTATATCCAGCAAATATGGATTCGGCATATTCATAAGATCCAGGTTACGCTTGTGCCCCGGCATATGCATCGGGTAAAAATCCTCCCCGGCATATGATAGCAATTTATCATATAATCTGTCCACATCAATTAACCTACCCAATTAGTTTTTAATCTTTTGGCTTCCTTTTCTTTTTTCTGCTGGTACATAAGCTGATCGGCTTCAACAAGGAAGCTCTCAATTGTTGAATCCTCCTGGGGAACCGCCAGCTTATATCCATAGCTTACGTATATATTAAATTCATATTGATTAAGCAAATTAAACTTGTCAATATCGGATATAAACTTATCTATAAATTTTTTAAGTTTTTCTTCGTCATAGTCTATCCCGATAGCCATAAATTCATCTCCGCCCAGCCTGATACAGAGCTCGTCATCATCCGCGGCCTTCTGCAGGGCGTTTGCCACAGCTCTAATAGCGGCATCACCGCATGAATGGCCGTAATTATCATTGATATATTTAAGCTTGTCCATGTCTACCGTAAATACCATAAGCTGAGTCTGCTCCTCAAGACAATGCTTCAGATACTTCCTGCCCAGACTGCCGATAACCCTTCTATTGTATATTTCTGTAAGATCATCTCTTATAGACATGTCCTCCAGCTTATAAACCAGACGGTTAAGCTCACCATGTATGCGGATATTTTCAAGAGCATTGCTCAAATTAATCAGCCAAGCCTGGTAAGTTCTCATATAGGTCTGGACCTTTGAAAAGCTTATACCTACATAACCGAAGCAATGGCCCTGATGATGAAGCAGTGAAATGTAATAGTAAATCGGCTCATCATCTGAGAATCCGGGAGGTATAATATCCCTTCTGGAAAATTTGATCTTGGAAAAACGCTCGTCATCCTTTATTCCTATTTCCATCGTAAGTCCTTCACTGCCATGACAGGCCGTATTCTCGTTTCTGTTATGGTATAAATCCCAATTGTCAAAAAGGCACAGAAAGAAACGAGAAACATTTTTATTAAGGTATATGTATTTCCATACGGAATTAAATAATTCATCCGTCGTTGTAAGGCCGGTAAAATCTGCCGACATAAACGCATTAATGATGATTTCGTCCTGCAGTTCCTCCCTTTCGATGACATGGTTCCGCTGGCTTTGTGTCTCTGTTGCCTGGCTGATTTTGCATCCACAGGAAGCACGGAATACCGTTTCCGTGTCCATAACCGAATATCTGGGCAGCTTAATACCCCTATTATGCTTATCGATTATAGCAACAGCCTCCATTCCCATATCGAAATAAGGAATCCTGACTGTTGTCAATGCCGGATTAAATTCTGAAGCATCATTAATGTCATCACAGCCTGAAACCGCTATCTGCTCAGGAACCTTAATTCCCCTTTCAGCAAGCGCCTTGCACACGCTAAAAGCCATAAAGTCGTTAGCGCAAATTATTGCCTGAGGCAATTCATCCAGGGTATCAAGCCAATAATCTACTGCAGCATAACCGCAATCCTTCCAGAAATTACCATAGTAAATGCGTCGTTCATCAACCTGAATATTGTATTCTGCCAAAATTCTTTTGTAGGAGTTGAGCCTTCCGTCAGAATCCGGAGTGCCCAGAGGACCCGACAAAAAATTAATCCTGTTAAAGCCATGCACCTCAATAAAGTGGCGGACAATGTCGTCCATAATTATATTATTATCAACAATTACATTATAATAATCCTCCAGCTCCTTCCTGATGCTTACCACAGGACATTTACAGCGCTTCTTTATCTTGTTTCTGTAATCCTCAAACAATTCCTTTATATCCATGACATCGGGTGTAATTATTATTCCGTCCAGCTCCTCATAGCAGGGAAGCTCCGTCATATAAAGCTCTCCCAACTCGTAAAGCTTAATTCCATACCCGCCAAAGCTGCAGAAGAAAATCACATTATAGTCAAGCTCTCTGGCCTTGGTTATAATACCTCTGCTGAAAGCATCCTGAAAGGGTTGATTAACATGCGTTATAAACACACCTATAGTCTTCCTGTTATTGGCGATCAACACTATTCCTCCACTTCCGCATCATATGTGCTTCAGAATTGTTAAAATACCATATTATATTTTTAATATAAATATATACTATTTGCACAGTAAACACAAGATTTCCTAATAATTATGATAGCGTAACTTTACTGTAGGAAATAGATAGACAGAGAGCACCAAAGATGTGTTAATAGAAATCACATCTA
>ENA-OWPA01000589-OWPA01000589.1-bioreactor-metagenome-genome-assembly--contig:-NODE-589-length-44533-cov-19.259875_pt1 | contig 44533 bp, 44 predicted proteins | sample MGYA00238139_ERZ651803 | MGnify/ENA primary metagenome ERZ651803 (study PRJEB26909, sample SAMN07631231) | bioreactor metagenome | isolation source: Switchgrass digestor | place: USA: Dartmouth... | reverse complement strand
AGAGTCTAAATAGCACATACCGACGTCTAAACAGCAAAAGAAGTGTATTTCCAAGCGACACTGCACTATTAAAAGCTTTATATTTAGCAACATTTGAAGTTACCAAAAAGTGGACATTACCTATAAGGAATTGGGGTAAGGTCTATGGTGAGTTATCTATCATGTATGAGGGTAGGTTGCCGTAGCAAAAAGAAAATGGCCAGTCAAGAGTAAATAAACGCCCTTTTTCAAGGGCGCTCTTGACATGCCATTTTCTTTTCACTATATTATAACCAAGGGCTTGTAAGCCATAATCTGACTTACAAGCCCCATTGAAAATTATCATAGAAAGTCAATTTACAGAAAAAGTTTCACACATCCAGTAAAACTAAAGGCATTGTTTTGTGTGATTACCAAACAATGCCTTTTTATACTTAATTAAACCTTTCTTAATTAAAATTTCTATTTACTAAATAAAGAGCTAAAAAAAACATATACAAATAGCATAGTAAAAAAAGCCCCCATTATTATTCCGAAAATAGCTCTACCCATTCCGTGCTTATGTGGATTTTTATTAATATCTATTATAGCAAGAATGCCGAATAATATAGCCAATGGTGCCGGTATTACCAAAACAGAAACAAGACCTAAATATCCTGCAGCAATAGCGTATGGTGACCTACCAACAGGTAACAAAAACCTCATAAGTGCGTCAGGTTCTCCCACACCGGTACGTACACCGCAGTGTACACATATCACTGCATTATCTTTTATTTCATTTCCGCATTCCCGACAATACATATCTCTCATCCCTTCAACCAATTTCCATATAGTTATATAACTTATTTATTTGCCACCTCAACCCATTTGCCGTACTTGAAAATGAATTTAATTATTAACCGATCAAACCAAATAAGTAAGACAAAAATAAGAATCGAAGCAATAAATGTATTGCCTAAGAATTTTATATGAACTGAAATTGATACTAAATAAGCCAATACAAACCCCATAACATCTACAATCCAGTAAATGATTCGCCAGGGTAAACTTAAATTTATACTTCTCTTGCAATTATCACAGGGTAAACTGCGAAAAAACGAAGTAGGCATCCGAGATGAATAATCTATGATGTACTTGTGGTTGCATTGCTCTTTATTTTCTTTCATTATGACCCTCCTAATCGATGAGTTTTAATAAGTTTTGCAATAAAAAAATAGCCTTACTGTTCCCACCCAGTAAAATTCGTATTTTTGTATTTTCATTTGTTTTTAATTTCTCCTAAGCTTAGGAATAAATCGATTATAAAATGTATTTAAACAACTACATTACCTTTTAATAATACCATATATTACATATAAAAACAATATTACCTGTTTAGACAATAAAGTGTAAAAACTTTTATACTTGTTTTAAAAAAATAATTGAACCGGCAGCAATTGATAAAAATAACTTGATTAAAGACAAAATAGAAAAAATACTTTTATTTTACTTTAAAAATTGAAATATAAAAACCCAATAACAGACTTTCCTACTGTAAGAAATAGTTGTCCAATTATTGGGTTATTTCTTTCTATTATCATATAAAAAATTGATAACAAAACAAACTATTAATTTGACAGTTCCAGTTCCATTCCGCCCATTTCTTGTTTATTAACCACCGTACTTACTTTCCACTTTCCTGACAGATAGTATATGAATACAAAAATTGTTGTTCCTAAAGATGCAAGAGGTGCCGCAATACCGAGACCCAGCATCCCTTTATCAAGAGTTACCCCCAGTAAAATGGCAAAGGGTATTCTAAAACCAATGGATGACATTATACTGCTGATTGATGAAATCACTGTGTGACCTGCACCGGTTATTAATCCATTCAAACAGAAAGCAGCAGGTACTATCAGATAATCAAAGGAAAATGTTCTTAAATAATTTACACCATCAGAAATCATCTTTGGGTCATCTTTTCCGAATACACTGATAATTTGCTCAGGAAACAATTGAGTAAATATGAACACAACCAATGATATAATAAATGAAAGTACGAATCCCGTATGAAATGTTTTCTTTGCACGGTCAAACAAACCGGCCCCCACATTTTGGGCTACCATTGCCGATACTGAGGATCCTACTGCAATAGCCGGTAAAATGGCAAATCCATTGTATTTACCAACTACTCCAACTGCTGCTGATGCACTTACCCCCATTCCATTGGCAATTGCAGTAAGTACAAGGAAAGAAAAATTTACAATAACATTTTGTACTGAAACAGGCATTCCAACTTTCATCATTACAAGCAATCTTTCCTTATACATGCGGAAGGAATTCAGTTTAAAATCAAAACCTATATCGCTTCTCTTTATATATATAATACATGCAAACATACTTATAGCCTGAGAAATAATTGTTGCAAGGGCTGCTCCTGCAGCTTCCATACGAAAAACACCAACAAACAGTAAATCAAGAACAACATTCACTCCGCAAGCAATAGAAACAAAAATCAACGGACGTTTACTGTCGCCCAAACCGCGTAAAATGGCTGAAAAACCGTTATAACCAAAAATAAATATAGTTCCCATCAAAGTTATATTCAGATAGTTTTTTGCCTGTTGATAGGATTCTTTCGGTGTCCGGAGAAGTTCAAGGAAAACATCCGATAAAGAAATCATAACTACAGTCACAACAATTGAAGTAATAAAAAGGAATGTAATAAGCGTCTTTACGCATTCATCCATACTTTTTCTGTCTCCCGAACCGAGATATTGTGCAATAACAACGGTTCCACCGACACTTAATCCTACAACAATATTTGTTATTATAAAAGTAACCTGTCCACCGATATTTACACCTGAAATTCCCGCAGTCCCCGAGAATTTACCGACGATTAGCATGTCTGCCACATTATAGAGTGCTTGAATAAAGTTAGATAACATAAATGGTAGTGCAAACATTATAAGCTGCAATGCGACATTGCCTTCTGTCAAATTTTTTTCAATAGTTTGTTTTTTCATTCAAATCCCCCAAATAATCAATATTGCAATCAAAAATCTTTGATATTGCAAAAATATTATACTATACATAATATTTTTTTCAATATACAAGATTGATAAAAACATTAAGTTAAAACAAGCAATCATTTGACAGTTTAAAAACAACAAAAAGTTGCTGTTTAAGGAGTTATATTCCTTCAAATCCCAAAAAATCAGGATTTTATTACAGCAACTTCTTTTTTCGATTTTAAACCAAACTATTAATAATTATCGTCAACTATTAACAGGTATTTAATTTTTGTCTGTTTATAGTTAAAATTTGATTGAATTTCAATCTTTAAGTTTAAAGTAAATCAATTCATATATTTAAAAATTTTTAAAAATTAAAGGTTAATTTCATCATCAACTGTGATACAACCCTGTGGAAATTCAGGGGAACACGCTATTTCAACCGGCATATCTTTATATTGAATATTGTTTTTTATATCCTTCTTGGCATTTTCTGACGATGAATTATTATTTATTTTCTTTTTCGTCTTTTTATCATTGTCATGCATAATCAGCACCTCCAAAGTATAAGTTTAACTTCTAATTTTTAATTTAGTATATTTTTACCCGGTTTATCGTAAATTAAACAATAATCGTAAATTAAACAATAAAAAATTAAATTTACAGCAAAAAATACATACAAAGCTGTATCTATACGAACCTTAAAACCATTTTCTATTCCATAAATTCTTCCATTGATTCTTCCTTTCTTCTAAATGCTATTATAAAAATAGAAATAAATGTCCCCACTGTGACAAACAATATTATAACACTAATTAAAACTGTTCGAACAATGGCCATACCGAATCCTTTGCCTATTGCCAAAACCGTCTCTTCGCCTTCACCGTTTTCGTACCAGGCTTTTAACTCATATTTCCCTGTTTCAGCAATATTAAATTCATATATATTTTGGCCTTCCCGTCCTGACACAGAATAACTTGCATTTACTGAAGGACTTTCAAGAGTTATTAATTCTCCTGTATTGACTTTCATTAAGGTGCATTTTAAACCGTTTATACTGTCTGTTTGAAATAACTTCCCATCAATAACACTGTCATATTCCCAAAATATAGAGTATTTTCCGGCTTCCTCAAGCTCAATAATACTTGTTCCCGGCACAATAACTCTAGTGCCTAAGGCATTTAGAGTTGAATAAACACCTTGTATTAAAACAATAAAAAACAATACAATTCCAAGTAATAATACCGCCAAAGACACAAAATAAAGTTTTCTTCTTGGATTGTTTACTTTTGTTTCCATAGTAATCCTCCATTTATCCTCATCTATTTTAATTTCTTTATTTTAATTATATTTTATTTATCGTCCTGTGAAAATCTTTCTTTTACAGATTTAGTTTTTTCAATAAAAGTTTCATATAAAAATTTATAGGACTGTAAAAATTACGCCTCTTTCAAACGAATTGAAAGAGGCACGGTCTAAGGTACTTTAAATATTTATTATATTTTCAACCGGTAAATATCTTATTTATCTACAGGAAGTCTCTTAATAATCCCTAATAGATACTGCTTCATATAAGCATAGTCTATAGAGTCAACACTACCGTTAAGATCGACATCTGCAGCTCTTGTATCAATATCATCAGCACTGGCCATTCCAAGCAAGTATTTTTTAAAAAAAGCATAGTCAAAAACATTTATTTCTCTATCACCGTTAACATCACCATATATAAAGTCTTGTGTCGGCGTTGGAGTAGGAGTAACAACAGGTGTATTCGTTGGAGCATCTTTTTCTTTAAATACAGCTGTAATATTTAAATCATCTTCAGAAGTCAATGTGATGGTGTCAGATTTTGCAATCTCCCCGCTAATACCTTCCCAATGGTCAAATACGTATCCCGGCTGAGGTATTGCTTTTAATGTAACAGGTACATTGTTGAAGTATTTTCCGGTCCAGTTTTCAGGAGAATATACTCCCGGTGTCGATGATTTCAAATCGATTGAATTTATTCTTATATACCCTTTTGAGTTGTCTGCCGTTAAAGTAATTTTATAATTGCCGTTAACGCCAAAATCCATAAATCTGGATTCAATGTGTTTTGTTACAACTGAATTGCGATTGTCGGCAAAGTATTTTAATACTTCAACCTTGCCCTCCCAGTCCTTAATGTTTTCCCAACGTGTTATTTCATCAGGGATTGATGATGCTATAGCTGATTTCATCGTATCAATTCTGTTGTTGATATAATCCGGTTGAAATACGGTATTTAAAAGATCTGCAAAGCGGTTAATAAATTTATTTCTGAATTCTGAATTTTGAAGCAACGTTCCTAAAAGATACGTTTGTTGATCATAGTTGCTCTTTGGATTAAGTTTGCTATATGATACGCTAGAAAGGGTGTCGTGGTTTACAAGATTAATGTCCATCATACCGAAAGCATAATCTGTGTCTTTAACTACCCATCTCCATCTGCCGTCAAGCCCATAGGGAGCTTCAGGATGGTATAATCCGTCAGGAGTTTTGTATTTCCATATGGCAACATTAATTTTGGGCCAATCGGTATTTGCACTGAAAATGTTTATTATTTGATAATCTATAAAATTGTCAATATCCATTTTTGTGCTGATAAGTTTGTAATTCTCATCCAAAGAAATATCATTGTTCATAAGGAAGTAAAGGATGTCTTTTTTGTAAGATTCTTCATCTTCGGGTGACCCTTCACTGATTTCCAATTTTCCCTCAAGCGAAAAATCTACCGTAAACTCAAGCAATGCAATTTTATCTTTGTCCGCATTGTAATGGGATGAAAAATAGATATTGTCATAGCGCTCGCGAATATTGTACAATCCCCAGTATTCACCGTTCAGAAATACTATGCATGGTCTGTAGGCCTGAGTATCAAGATTAATATCCGCAGCAAGGCTGTGTACAAGGGCATCACGAAACATTGTTCTGGTCCAGTCAGTTCCGGAATTCCTTAAAATAAGACGCTTGAAAGTTGTTATTTCATTACCGGTTTTATCGGTAAGACCGGGAAATATATTATACTCAATCTTTTTAGAGTCGTCATATTCTCTGTCCGCGTACAGGCGCATAGATTTTTGATCTATTAATCTTGATGTTAGTCCGTGTAGCCTTATACCGCATTGCTTCGAGAAACCAAAAGTTCCGTCTTTTTCAAAAAACTCGACATATATGGGTCTCTCCCATTCCTTACCTTTATTCATAAAGTTGTTAATATGAAAAATGCCTATATTAGGATCAAAAAGATTATCCGGATCGGTGACTAAAGATATAACAGGAAGATCGAATTTGTCGGTTATATTCGTATCCACAAAATAAGAATGGGTTATTACTTTGCTTTTTATACCGTCGGTCCTAACAGTAACTGCCTTTATTACTGAACATTTTAGCAGGGAATTTGCAGAGTATTCTGCCCTAATGGATATTGGATTGGAATACTCGTATGTACCTTCTTCTCCGGGAACAGGGTCGGAACCGTCGGTTGTATAATATATTTTTGAGTTGTTTTCGGCTGTACTTAGCTTAAGTTCAAATTCCTCGGTATAGAATCCTGACTTATGAGAAAATACCGGTTCACTAACAGCCGTGATTCCATCGGTATTTGAACTCCCCGGTGTAGCTTTGGAAAATACGGTTAATTCCGGCGAACCGTCGTAAATTCTTCCGTAGGAATAGTCATCCGAAAGTTTTGCGGTTTTCACCGAATCAACTATAGTGCCGTCAGGGCTTTTCAAGGTAATGGTTTCACCCGATGAGCTTATCTTGAAATTGGTGTGAAGCTGACCATCCTGAGTTACCTTATTTTTATCCGATGCCCATACCAATAAATATCCGTTTGCAGGAACAATACCTTGAGGAAATACCCATTCGAAACTGTCATCCGAAATGCTGTACCCTGTCAAATCAATCGGCTGTTCGGAAGCATTATAGATTTCAATCCAGTCAGAAAAAGCTCCGCCTTTGCTACCCGATTCCGGATCTTCAAGGTCTCCGTCCCTTATTAAGGATTTGTTTGCGGCCATTACTTCATTTATGAAGAGACTTTTTGCTGATTCTGCGTAAATTTTTACACTGCCTGCAGGAATTGACATCACCAAAGAAAGAAAAAAAATGACTGTAATACCCGATATAAACCGTTTCATAAACATCACTCTCCCTAATAAAAAAAATAAATTTATATTTTCTTTTTTCAGCATTTTTTATTTTTATGTTTACACGGAATTACAACAGTCAGAATTGCAACGAAATGATGAATATTAATACGGCATTTGCCTTTTTACTTTACCTTTGTCGTGAAGTGTATAAAGTGATTGGTTCAATATTATAAAGCTTACAATTGGAAGATAATATCTATATATCAACATATTATTTTCACATTTAATTTTAATTCATTTTAACTTTTGTGTCAATCTACATTTATCTTTTCAATCTCTTTGAAAACTTCATCAATAAGTTCTTTATTTTCTTCCCCCGGTTCAAATTTACTGAATAAATCCGGCCTTTTTAGATTAGTAATTAATTTCATTAATTTCACATATCTTTTTTTACTGTTTCAAAGGATGAATTATGCTTTTTTATTTTTATGTATGCTATATTCCATACACTATCGTTCCTAAACAAGCAGAAATAACAATAAGTATGACTGGAGACAAACTCTTTTTTGCAATCTTTTTATAAGAACATATTACTGCAAACAAAGCAACTGTAATGATAGTTGCGCGGACATCAACAGAAAAACTCGTTTTCACAGATAAACAGTTACGCAAGAGCATATAGATACCTGTTGCAAGAACTATACCTATTACACAGGGTTTCAATCCATGCAAAAGAGCTTGTACATATTTATTTTGCAGTGCTGCTTTTAGTAATGCAGTTATCAGCAAGAAAATGATAAACGAGGGTAACACTACCGTCGCAGTAGCTATGACAGCACCGGCAAAACCAGCCTGACTGCTGCCCACATAGGTGGCAAGATTCACCATAATTGAGCCGGGAGTACTTTCACTGATGGCGATCATATAGGTTAGAGTTTCATCGCTGAGCCATCCGTAAGATAAAACCACATCACGAATTAGTGGAATTGCACCGTAGGCACCACCAAAGGTTAAACATCCAACTTTCAAAAAGCCAAGGAACAAATCCAGATAAATCATTTTGCAACATCACCTTTCTTCTCTGAGGAAGATTGTAAAAGAAAAATAACTAAGTTAACTGCAGCAGCAATCAACATCAAACTTATGGATGAGAAATTCCATGAAAAAATATTTATCAACATCATAGCAATAAAGGAACATACCATAATGGCTCCTGGAAGAAATTTTTTTCGCATCTTCCTGATCATAATAACTGCCGCATTCAAGATCAAAATGCCCACAGCAATTTTGATACCTTTAAACGCATTTGCTATAATTGTTAACCTAAGAAAGTCATCCAGAAACATGGATATGATATAAATTACCACAAAAGACGGAAGTACAATACCGAATGTAGCCACAAGAGAACCAATAAATCCCGCCTGCTTGTACCCGACAAAAGTTGCACAGTTGATGGCAATTGGACCAGGGGTGGACTCTGCAATTACCGTCGCATTCATCATTTCGTCATGGGTGATCCACTTTTTTTGCCCAACACAGTAATTTTCAATCATGGATATCATTGCATACCCACCGCCAAAGGTAAACAAACCAATTTTGAAAAAGGTCAGAAATAGATCTATCAAAATATTCATCCCCGTTCTCCCTTCCAGTGAAATGTAAAAAAAAAATCTTATTTTAGATTTTAATACATTAACATCAGATACGCTATACATACTTTGAATAATATTTTGGAATTATAAAAAATAATTCTGTCACCAGGTTTATTCGAATTTTCAAAGCGTAATTATATTAACTTTCGTAATTGATTAATGTGGACCGGACACTAAAAAATCAATAACTTTGGAGAATAAAAGAGTTCAAGAACCCTATCCGTTTGACATAATAGAAGTAGCCAAACCCTATTAAATCAACAAATTGGAAGTTCTTGAACTTATCTTTTTATCACAATATCAATAACTACGATTTAACAATAAAAGGAGTCTCAAAAGCTGTCATTAATCAAGGTTGAGACTCCTTTATTATGAATAGATTTCTGCTTGTTTATTGTGTAATTATAACTGTTCTGGTGTTGGCATCCCAATCTACTTTTGCTCCAAAGCTTTCAGCAACAGCACGGGCTGGAACTAATGTTCTGCCGTTGAAGATTTGAGGTGGAACATCCAACAATATTTGATTTCCGTTTTTTGTCATTGTATTGTTACCAATTACCATTACAACAGCTATATCTCCTTTTTGGGCTGTAACCGTCTTTGTTTTGTCATCCCATGAAACAGTTGCGTTCATAGCCTCAAATATTGCACGGAGAGGGACAAGGGTACGACCGTTATCTATTATTGGCTGTTGGTCAAAAATAATTCGTTTTCCGTTTAATAAAACCTTAATGGGAAAATAATTTTCTGCTTTTATTGTAAGAGTGTAATCGACAGACCTGTGTGAATAGATTGACCAAGGCTCTACTCTGACATAATATATGCCCATTTGAAGATTAATATCCTTTGATTTTAATTCTGTATCCGTGCCTGCAGAATCCATTTCATATATCTTGTTTCCTTTTGTATCAAACAGGGCAATTTTCCAATGCGAAGTCCAACTTTCAAGATTTGAATGGTTAAACACTAAATTCACTTTACCGGTAAAAGGCATTGAAAATTTATAATAATCTTTATCGGTATTATGTCTTAAATTACCAGTAATCGGTTCATTCAAGTCAATAATTAAACTAGCTTCTTCCATGCTGTTGTTAGGTTCAATTTCATACTCACCCTGGTATTCTGTGAAGTTTACGCAAAGACTGTAATCAACGTTACTATACACATAGCTGGTATAAGATGTAACACGGATATAATATGTTCCGGCATCTAGATAAGCATTTTCCGATTTGCCGGTTGTACTTGTTCCGTCTGATTCATAATATAAAACTTCATTTTCTGTACTGTCAAACATGGTAATCTTCCAGTGTGGAAATGATTTTTCTATATTACTATGGTTAAAACCTAAGTTTACTTTTCCTGGGTTTGGTAATGTAATTTTATAAAAGTCAACATCACCAGATGATTTGATATTTCCGGTAATAGGCTTGTTTATTTCCGGAATTTCCGTTGCCAGCTCCCAGTTATAGTTTGGTTCAATTTCATACTCACCCTTGTTTTCCGTATAGTTTACACAAAGAGTATAATTGGATTTGCTATGTGCAGCAAATCTACTGGGATTTAGAACACGAATATAATATGTACCTTTGTCGATATAAGCATTCATGGTCTTACTTGTTGTATCTCTTCCTTTTGATTCTAATTTCAAAACTTCATTTTCCAAACTGTCAAACATAGTAACTTCCCAGTATATATATATGTCTTCCAAATTTTTATGTTCAAAGCTTAAGTATACTTTGCCGGGTTCCGGCAATTCGAATTTGTAATACCTTACTGTATTTCCTGTAGGTAAATTATCAACTACTTTGCTATTTACAGAAATTAGCTCTGCTTCATCACTCATTTCTGCAAAAGTAGTTACGGTACACATACTAATGAACAACATCATCAGTACTAAAGCAAAAATAAATAATCTTTTTTTCAAAAACATTATACTCCCTCTTTCTCTAAAATTATTTACATAATCATAGTCAAAAAGATATTATAAAAATATTATAATTGTCAAGGACTTTTTAATAAATTAACTGATTGACATGTCCCACTTTTTTTATTTCATAATAAATAATCAATATCTTTTGCGAAAGATAAAATACTAAGCTTTATTACAGTCAAACAGCTGAGCATTACCTTTATAAATTTTCTTTTTTAATTTCTTTTAATAATTCCTCAATAAGCTCTTTATCATCTTCATTCGGTTCAAATTTTTCGAATAAATCCGGCCTCTTCAGATATGTTCGCTTAATTGCTTCTTTTCTTCTCCATCGTGTTATATTGGCATGATGTCCTGACAACAGTATATCTGGTACTTTACGGCCGTTAAATTCAACCGGCCTTGTGTATTGCGGATATTCCAAAAGCCCATTGTAATGGGATTCATTGGAATAGGACTCTTCAGTGGACAAAACTCCCGGTATCAAACGACTTACCGAGTCAATCAGTACCATTGCCGGAAGTTCCCCGCCGGTGAGTACATAATCTCCGATCGAAACTTCCTCATCAACAATTTCTTCAATTATTCTTTCATCAATACCTTCATAGTGTCCGCACAATAAGACAAGGTGTTTTTCACCAGACAGTTCCTTAACTACTTCTTGGGTAAGTACTCTGCCTTGAGGACTTAAATATATTACTTTCGGTTTATAGTCCAAATCCTTTACAATTGAAAGATAAGCATCGTAAATTGGCTGAGCTGTCATTATCATTCCCCCGCCGCCTCCATAGGGGTAATCGTCAGCTTTTTTATGCTTGTTTTTTGAAAAATCTCTTATGTTAACGGCATTAATTTCTATTATGCCTTTTTCCTGTGCTCTTCCAATTATGCTCTCTTTTAATACTGCATTAATTACTTCAGGAAACAATGTTAAAACATCAAACCTCATCATCAACCAATCCTTGAGGCAGCTCCACAGTTATTTTTTTATCTTCTATTGAAACTTCCTTTACCACCGATTTTAAAGCGGGTATAAGAATATCCTTTTTATTTTCTCTCCTAACGACATAAACATCATTGCTTCCGGTTTGAAGCACATCAACTAATACACCGAGTTTATTGGCATTTTCATCATAAACTTCACAATTGATCAAATCACAGATAAAGAAGGAGTCTTTTGGCAGTTTTACTGCATCTTCCCTATTTATTATTATAAATTTTCCCTTTAGCTTTTCTGCCTCATTTGCATTGTTAATATCTTTAATCTTTAAAATAACAAAGTTTTTATGATATTTTACACCTTCAAAAGTATATTTTTGCATATTTTCAGAAATTTTATCGGATATATAGGCAGATTTCAACTTGTTATATCTTTTAGGTTCATCAGTTAAGGGGATTACCTTAACTTCACCTCTTACTCCATGAGTATTTACAATTTTCCCAACTTCAAAATAATGTAACATAGTTTACACCGCCATCTGTCGTACTTAATATTATAGAAATAGATCTTTATTTTTATTTAAATTTTTTATCTTTTGTATGTAAAGTTAATAAAATGAGGGCAAGATTACGGTTCCTGCCCACATTTATTACTGCAGTATTTCTACAGATACTCTTTTATTTTCTTTTATTGCTGCTGCCTTCATAACTGTCCTTATTGCCTTTGCAATTCTACCTTGTTTTCCAATAACTTTACCCATATCATCCTTTGAAACTGTAAGTTCAAGGATCATTGATTTTTCACCTTCAACTTCGTTTACACGAACATCATCCGGGTAATCTACTAAGGCTTTGGCAATTGTTTCGAGAAGTTCTTTCATTCAGTCATACCTCCCGTTCTTTTACCCTAATTTTTGCATTTTTATTATTGTATAGCTCCAACTTGCTTTAATAATTTCTTAACAGTATCTGTTGGCTGTGCACCGTTTTTAATCCACTTTTGTGCTTTTTCAATATCAATATTTATTGAACTTGGCTCAGTAAGTGGATTGTAAGTACCGATTTCTTCGATGAATCTTCCATCACGAGGAAATCTTGAATCAGCAACAACTACTCTATAAAACGGGCTCTTTTTAGCACCCATTCTTCTTAATCTTATTCTAACTGCCATTTGTTTTCACCTCCTGCTACAAGTTTTGCTGCAATTTTTATCTAAACGGTAATCTGAATTTATTTCCAAATCCTTTCTTACCGTGTTTGCCTAAATCATTCATAAGTTTCATCATCTTTTTCATCTCTTCAAAGCTCTTTAATACTTTGTTAACATCCTGGACTTTAGTACCGCTGCCGGCTGCAATTCTCTTTCTGCGGCTGCCGTTTATTATTGAAGGATCATTTCTCTCCTGTTTTGTCATTGATTTAATTATCGCTTCAAAACGGGCAAGTTCCTTTTCGCTGTCTGCTGTATTGATTGCATTAAGCGCTTCGGCATTTATTCCCGGTATCATACCTAAAATCTTGTTTAAAGGCCCCATCTTCTTTATTTGCTGCATTTGTTCCAGGAAATCCTCAAGCGTAAACTGTTGAGTACGCATCTTTCTTTCCAGTTCCAAAGCTTTCTTTTCATCAAAAGCTTCCTGGGCCTTCTCAATCAAACTTAGCACATCGCCCATTCCAAGAATTCTTGAGGCCATTCTGTCAGGGAAAAACGGTTCCAAATCGTTGAGTTTTTCCCCCATACCGATGAATTTAATCGGTTTACCGGTAACCGTTTTAACCGATAAAGCAGCTCCGCCTCTTGTATCACCGTCAAGCTTGGTAAGAATTACTCCATCAATCCCGAGCTTTTCATTGAAGGTCTCGGAAACATTAACCGCATCCTGCCCGGTCATTGAGTCAACTACAAGAAGTATTTCAGTAGGTCTTACGCTTTCTTTAATGTTCTTTAACTCATCCATTAGCGCTTCATCTATATGAAGACGACCGGCTGTATCTATAATCACCAAATCGTACTGTTTGGATTTTGCATGCTCTATTGCTGCTTTTGCAATGTCGATAGGATTTGTTTTATCTCCCATCGAAAATACATCAACCCCAAGCTGACCTCCAACTACTTGCAGCTGCTTGATAGCCGCAGGCCTGTAAACGTCACAGGCAACCAAAAGGGGTTTTTTACCCTGTTTTCTTAAAAGGTTTGCAAGTTTACCTGAAGTAGTAGTTTTACCGGAACCTTGCAGACCTACCATCATATAAACAGTAGGAGGTTTGGGCGCAAACACAAGTTTGCTTTGCCCGGGTCCCATCAGATTTATAAGCTCTTCATGAACAATCTTTATAACCTGTTGTCCCGGAGTAAGGCTTTCCAAAACATCCTGCCCTACTGCCCTTTCGGAAACTTTAGCTATAAAGTCTTTTACAACTTTAAAGTTAACATCAGCTTCCAAAAGCGCCAGCTTTATTTCACGCATCATTTCTTTTACGTCTTTTTCGGTAACTCTTCCCTTACCCTTAAGCTTCCTGACAGCTTCCTGAAGCTTGTTTGAAAGTCCTTCAAACACCATATATCAGACACCTCATCTTTATCCTAGCTATCCGCAATCATATAACTCCAAACTGTTTCACTTTCTGCTGAACATATTTACCAAATATTACAGATAACTCTTAATCAACTCTCAATTATATCCATTATTCCGATTTCTATCTTTTTTAAATATTCAATATCTTCCTTATTCATATTTTCTTTATTGATTTTTTTTATATATTCCAAAATTTTTTCTGCCTTTGCCTTCTGCTCGGTAAATTTATTAACAAGTCCCAACTTCTCTTCTAAGTTTAACAAATAGGCTTTCCCACGTTTTATATTGTCAAAAATCCCCTGTCTGCTTATGTTAAAATGCTCGGCAATTTCCCCAAGGGAATAATCGTTATTAAAGTGTAAATCCAATATTTCATACTGCTTCTTTGATAGCAGCTGTCCGTAAAAATCTAACAAAAGGGATATTTCATATATTTTATCCATTTTTACACCTGTAAAGTAAAATACTTTACACCTCATTCTATTCTAAATTTTATAATTAGTCAAGTATTTTTTATAATTTTTACAACTAAGCTATACCTTAAACTGCTGCCGGATGATTTGAACAGCTGTAATTCTAGTCACTTTCGAAAGCCTTGGCTACGATTGTTTGATTTCCTGATTCTTTATCATAAAGTTCAATAACGACAATAACTGTATTGTTTCCCGACCATAAATTTATATAGCTTAAGCCATATAGTTCAAAAGTATCCTTATCCCCGTATTCCCCGTCATTATATCCACCAGGGCATAAAACTCTTGTTTTTCCTGTTTCTAAGTCATAGATGTTTAAATCAATAGGGTTTTTTCCCAGTTCGTAGAGGATTTTCTTTCCATCATAGGATACTCTCATTCTATATGCACCCAAGGTGTTAAATATCTCATCATCAATCAACAGCCTTTCCTCAAGCACATTTCCTTCATAATCTATAATATAAAACTTTGAATTTATTCTATACATCAACCTGTTGCCTTCAATAGCACCCAAACTTCTCATATAAGCTATTTCTTCGTTTATTTTTATCTTTACTTCCTTACACTCATTATCCTTAATATGATATAGCTTGCATTTCTGCTTTGAATCAACGGAAAAAACAACATTTACAAACAAATTTCCGTTGTCATAAGCCGGCCAGTCAACAAAGCCGTTAACATTTTCCCAATCGATACCGTCATCTTTCATATACTTTAAGATGTATTTTTGAAATAAATCCACTGTCTCGTTCTTCTTAAAGTCAACATAATAAGCTGTTTTTATTCCTCTAAAATATACTTTTAGATCCTTTTCATCGATTATGGGATATCCCCTGAAAGTCGGTACATGCTTTCCCGAAGCTTCGGCATATACCTTTTTTCTTCATTATCCCATATAGTCAGTGTGGTATTGTCTTCTAAGCCGCTCTCTGTTTGACCGGCGTTATGAAACAAAAAATACCTGCCGTTTCTGGATATTCCTGATAAGTTCTTCAAATTATATTTGTCAATTTTTTCTATAGCGATTATTGTTCCCCCCAAATCATCCTTATATCCTATCTGAAAACCTTTAAATTTCTCTTTCTCAGCAGTAATGATCGGCTGAAGAGTTTCAAGACCCATATCAGAGTTATTTGAAACCGTTTCCTTTGAACACGCTGTCAAAATTGAAGAAAATATCAAAGTTACATATAGAAATTTACAAGCTCTTTTCATAACTTTACTCCTAATCAGGTGATTTCTATAAGTTTAATAATTAACATTAAAAAAACTGGTATACTATTTGTTTTATCAGTAACTTAAAATATTATAATATAATATCACAGAGTAAGGTGCAAACAAAATGGTATAATTACCTAAATCATACATCTAAACCAAATAAAGTACTCTCCTTTAAGGTAAACAGTAAATTTTACCGTCTATCTCAAAGGGAGAGCAATTTTATAAATTCCAACTTTTAATCTTGTTCTTCCTTTTCTTTTTCTTTCTCATCATCTTTCTTGATGCAATTAAATTTTGAAGCTATATCCGGTACCATATCAATTAACTTTTCAAAGCCTCCGCTTTTCTTTATTGGTATCATTTCAACTTGATCACCTTTAATTACAAGTACAGCTGTAGGTGATATTTTTGCACCAAGACCAGCACCTCCTCCGACACCATGGGCGCCCTTTGATTCATAACCGTTACCGCCTCCTGAACCAAGCCCGAAGCTGGTTGAGATAAACGGTATTAAAGTAGCTTCTCCGATTTTAATAGGTTCTCCTATTACTGTTTTGGAAGTCAGTAATTTTTCAAATTTTTCAAATAATACGCTGACACTTTCGTTTAAATCAAATTTACTATCTGACATTTAAATTTACCTCCTTAAATTTGGGTTTTTGATTTATTTTATCAGGTCTGGAAAGGTATAGTCTTAAAGCTAAATAAGCTATATATGCCAATACCCCTCTTCCCTGGATTGTGCCTTTCCCTTCGTATATTTCTTCATCAAATACCATATTTATTTTAATGTTTTTAGTTTTAAGTTCCGCCAATAAAACATTTAGCATTGCACATACAATTCCAGTGATATAAGGATCTTCAAACCCCAGAGTACCTTCAATTTCAAACTTTTTAGGTTTTAAATGTTTTAGAATTTTCTTTATACAAACAAGTGTACATTCTAAAAATTCAGTATCAAAATAATTTATAGAGCCATCTTTTTCTTTATCTTTTTGTTTTCTTTTTTTATGGCCTTTATTAGCCTTATTCTTGCCGATTCTTTTTTTATACCAAAATATCTGAACATGCATTATGGGCTGCTGTGAGTATATCAATGTATAGTAAAATCCGAATAGTCCCCAAAGCCAAATGACCTTTGCACTAATAAATGTTCTTTCTTTCTTTTGTGCATTCACCATAAATTCAAAAGGTATAATCAGAATTAAAATTATCCATACGATTAAAGCTGCCAAAATATAGCCCAAAATAATCAATATTGTCATATTCTATATCCTTTCTTGAATAATCTTCAATCCATATTTAGCACTCTTCTTAGTTGCTGTTCCTAAAATTGAGCCTGTAGCTTTAAGGCTCTTTCTAATTAATCTCTTACCGGGAATATATTCGGTAAACTCTGAAGCCAAAGCAAAAGTCTTTTTTTGTTGATTTATAAAATCCCTTATTCCATATTTGTTTGACTCAGTAAAAATATTATCAAGAACCATATTCCTAATGTCCTCTAGTTCATCCGGTACTTCTTGTATTTCCTCCAGACCTTCTAACTCGTAGTACAAGAGTTTAAATTGAGTTAGATCTTTTCTGCATTTTTTACATACCTTTAAGTGTTCTTCAACAAAAATCTTTTCAAGAGGATCAATAGTTTTATCTATATATTTTTGAATTAAATCACCGTCAAATTTACATTCCATAAGCTACATCTCCCATATGCCTTTTTTTACAAGACTTTCCTTCAAAAGCCTTCTACCTCTAAAAAGGTAAGTTTTTATCGTACCAACAGGACAAGACATAAGTTCGGCAATTTCATTATAACTAAGCCCATTGATATGTCTTAATAACACAGCCATTCTTATCTCATCGGGAAGCTCCTTGATTGAATCTTCTAAAGCCTTTTTTGTATCAAAGTACATCACCTTATCTTCGGTAAGTTCACTATCGGGTATAATTTTTTCAAGGGCTCTGTCACTTTCGTCAACATTTGAATTAATAGACAATTCCGATACCTTGTTCCTTATATCCCTCTTAAAATTGATACAGGTGTTTACAGTAATTTTTTTTATCCAAGGTGATACCGGCTTTTTTTCATCCACTTTCTCAAAATTCCTGTAAATCCTTAAGAATACTTCCTGGACCAGGTCTAGGGCATCTTGCTGAGAATATGTATAGCTGTAGCATATACTATATATGTACCTCTCATACTTTTTGAACAAGAGTTCAAATCCTTCACGCTTATTCTTTTTACATAGTTTAATTATTTTCTGATCCGGAACCTCCACTTAAGTTGACTCCCTTTCATATAAACTTTAGATGCAATTATTTATATATACACTTAAAAATTGAAAAAGTTTTGATAAAGTAAAAATATTTTTATAAAAATATACAAAAAGACCCTCATTAAAAACATGAGAGCCTTTATCAGGGTAAAACTTATCTATTGCTGTAAAAATTTAATTAACTTTTTATTGATTTATATCAATTGAGTTATTACATATGATGAATTATTAGTGATGGCACCAAAGGTTTAATATATTTTTTCTTATTTTACTTTCCTAAATCTCTATCTCCTTAGGGTCGTCATCTTTTAGAACTACATCCCATTCCTCATGGTCTTCATTAAAATCCGCAATCTTTTCAATAGGCATTTTTAAATACTTTCCATAGGCTGTAGCAGCAACCTCACCGTTTGCAAGCAATATCTCACCGGTACCTTCAAACAGCCTGTTGGAATCTTTTGTTATCCTTCCCACTGCTCGAAGCTCTTCATTTAACGGTATGGGTTTTTTGTATTTTACATTAAGCTCTACGGTAACTCCCCATATGTCTTCCTGATTAATCATTATTGCCCTGCCTATGGTCTCGTCAAGTATAGCACCAATCACTCCGCCATGCAGTCTTCCGGGATAACTCTGGTGGCCTTCAAGGGTTTTAAAAATAGAAACCAATTCACCGTTTTCAAGCTCATAAAAAGAGGCTTTTAAACCATAAGGGTTTTTTAAGCCACATACAAAACACATCCTGCTGTTTTTCTGCTTTTTAGTAACTCTATATTTCACTTTATATCTTCCTTTCTGATTCTTAAAAATAAATTAATAGCATAACTTTAATTGCTCATAAAAATAATATAAATTTCGATATTAAAAGCACTGTAAAGTTTTAAAATGCAGGTTTAGGTATGGTTAAATATATACTTTATTATAATTTTATTCTACTCTACTTTGCGGTAATACTCCATAACCTTCTTTGTATTTTAAAATAACATTGTGCTTCTTTGCGTATTCCATGCAATCCTCCTTAAGGAGTTTTTCTACATCCGGCCTGGCTTCGAGTGATTTTTCCGGAATAATTACAATAAGAGTTCTGGATTTTATATCAGGATAGTCTTTATGAGTAAATTCTGCTAATTTTCTTATACTTAAATAAATCCGATATTTAACGCCATTTGTAGTTGCATAGCTCTTATCACTAAGATTGATAGTCGTTACATCAATTATGTCACCTTCATTATAATTCACAGGCATATCAGCATTTTCAAGTTCATGTATTCTTTTTGCTCTTTCTAAAGGATCAAGTTCCCAAAAATTTTCTGAGGCTGGTTCTGACGCCGGTTCGGAATCAACGGAATTTGGTGTCTTGCCGTCACCATTTAACCAGGCACGGACTTTAGCTCTTTGAATAAAATACAAATCAGGCAAAAAATTTATAGGAAGACCGGATTCCACTTTATATCGGACTATAATGTCAATATTTTTCTTATCATTAAGTATTTTTGTTTCACTAAAATCAAGCCCGGAAAGACCGTTTACCACACCAAGACTTTTTAGTCTTTTATCGGCATCAATTTCGTCACTTCCGATATGCTTTTTGCACATTAATCTTACTACCGGTGCAGCCAATTCACCCTTTAAGTCTTCAAAGGCGCCATTGGCCAATAAAGAGGCATAGGCAATTACTTGATCTTTCGGATTTTTCAGTGCAATCTCAAGCTTATCTTTTAAATCTTTTCCTTTTAATGCAACTTCTTTTGACAGATCCTTAATATCTTCCAGATCTGACTCTAATTTTTCTAAATCATTATTATTCAAGTCTTTATATGCCTTTTTGACGGCATCCTTTGCATTGTTCAGATAATTTAAGGTATCAACAATACTGTTAATCTGTTCCTCTGCCGGTTTGCTGTTCTCTTCCAGCTTATCCTTTACATTATCATGCAATTTCTGCAATCCCGATACCGAATATAGATAGCTGTACACAGCCAATTCATTTGCCGTTTCATTAATAGCATGCTGGATAATATTCTGAGTATATACAATTTTTATAAAAAGAGCAAAACTTAAAATTACACATATAAACAGTGGCATTATTATAGTTGCTTCGACTGTAAGAGCACCTTTAGATTTTTTTAAGAATCCGGATAATCTGTTCATGATATGAAAAACCTCTCTTATTTAAGACAATTTTTAATATGAAGCTCGGGTTTTTAATAGCCTTTAAAGAGCATTACTTTTAAACTGTGTCTATCAAATTCTTCAGTTTGTAATTCTTTTTTTACAAAAGGCTGCGTCATAAAAAAGTATTTCATCGATACATCGACTTTTATTCCAACGTATGTATTGCAATTAGCAAGTTTAAAGTCTTTGTTACCGGTCATTTTTATCATCTGCAGTTGAATCAGGTCCTGAATTCTGGTTATTTTTTTATCTCTGTTCATTGTCAAAAGAAAAAGTCTCAAATAATCTTCATAATTGAATGTTATTCCACTTGCCTTCAAATTGTTGGAATCACCGACAACAGAAGAATTCTTGTTTCCGAAGGAATCAATATAATTATTTAGTTTTTCTTTACTCGTTTTGGCATATTCACTTATTTTTTTGTTTATTGTATCTTCCAAACCTGAAATCTTTTTGCTGACTGTATCTTTTATAGATTCTTTAATATTGTCAATTTCTTCTCTGGCTTTATCTATCGGCATTGTAACTTTACTCTGTAACTCTTCCTTAGCCTTTTTAAACTCTTCCATCGCAATTCTATATATTTCTCTTACGATAAAGTTCATTTCTTCATTTCCAATATTGGACAATTCATTTTCAATACTTTCGGCAATATAGTTGTAATTTTCCTTTATAGTTTTATCGACACTGTTCAGTGCAGCTTCAACAGGCTCAAACACTTTTTCCACTATGTTGTCAACTTTTGTATTTATCGAATCCTTAATACTTTCCATATAGTTTTTTATAGAATTTTCCAGAGAGTCTATTTTTTCATCTAACTTATCCTTAACATGCTCTTTTCCTACTTCTATAACAGAATCGAATATTTTCTCCTTTATTTTGCTCAGACCGCCATCCACACTTAGGATCCAGTTATATCTGGTCTTAAAAATCGGCACTGACTCGCCTTTCATTAATAACTTTAAATCAATAACCGATTCAGCTGCTGCCCAACCAACAACAATAAGAAATGTAAACAAAGGAATTAAAAATACAGCTATCGGAGGACTTGCAAAAGCAGCAAGATTTTTAGCAGTTGATACTACTTCTTTCATTTTAGCAGGGTCTAAAAATATATGTAATGAATTTAGAGTAATCCTTGTAATAAGAATTTTTGTCATTACATTACGGATATTTGCCTTTTCATTATCTTTTCCGCCTATTATGTATTCTATCTCATTTTCAAAATATGAATATTGCTTTCTGTCGCTTCTGTTTCTAAGCCTTAGGTCAACCTGGCTTATAGTTTTTCCATTCTCCGATTTTAAATCTTTCGTGGAAAGATAGTTGTTGAAGATACCCAGAGCATATTCGCCTACATATATCTCATCCCGTATTGTTTCAAGCCCTTCTTCCAGAATATTAATAAGGGTAGTAATTAATCCCATGCCTTTTATGATGGAATTATTACTGTCATTTTCAAAGTCCATGTCGTTTATAATGGAAGCATTGCTTAAGGATTCTTCCAGTGAATCGTCCAGTTTAGCCTTATTCTTATCATATCCAATGGCTTCTACAACAAAGTCGTAATCTTCACCTAAAAACGCCGCTAAAATTTCTCGGCTGTCAATCTTTGCGTCCCCTGAAGGAAGTCCTTTCTTTATTTCTTCAAAATCTTCATGCTTTTCCGGCGCTTCAATGTTTTTCAGCGGATTATCCGAACTATTAATCAGGTCTTTTGTGGCCTTTCGAGGGTCCTCAACCTTTTCCTTAGTCTCTGTTACCTCTTCGACAGGAAACTCTTCATAACTTACCTTGCTGTATTTGGAAATATAATTTGTATACAGCTCTTCCACTTTTATTATCTTTTTTCGTATATAATCCAACATTAGAAAATAATCTTCTCTTTTAAAAGCGGAAAGGTCATAGGAATCGTCATTTATACTATATAAATTTATTTTTTCCAATGTTTGGGTTAATTCACCTATTAGAGTTTTGTTATTGCTGAACTTTTCTGCTAAACGGGTTATGTTTTCAGTTGAAATCTGACTTTCAATCTTTTTTATTTCTTGCTTCATCTTTTCGGCAAAATCGCTGGTATCTCCTTGTAACTCTTTTTTCAGAGATTCCAATTGTTTTTTTACATCGTCATTTTTTTCTATTATTCTATTGGCAATTTTTATAGCTTCATCGTTATGAGATTCAAATTTTTTTAATTCATTGAACATTTTATCTATTTCTTTATCTGCTTCTTTTGCGAAAAAATTGTACTCATCTTTAGCATCTTTCTCTTCTTTTTCAGCCTCTTCAATTTCACTTTTAAAAGGCTCATCCAAATCTTCAATTTGTTTTCTTATGCTTTCCTTTTCAGTTTCGTCTGTTGCCATAGAAAGTTCTTGTTTAAGCCTTTGCATTTCATTTTTATATTCATCGGTTTTCCTGTGTTCCTTAAGTTTTTCTTCTGCTTCCATTCTCTTCTTTTTCATCTCTTTGTAGACTTTTTCCATGCCTACTTTAAGAGCAATTCTCTCACCGACATAATTAAGCTCTTCTTTTATATCTTCCGGTTCAAAGGAATTTACCTTTTTGATTTGCGAAGACAATTTTCCAAGTTCTTCACTTATGCTGTACAATTTTTTGTCAACTTCAAGCTTCGAAGATAAAACTTTTGCCTGTTTCTTATAACCCCTGAATACATTTATTTTTTCAAGGAACTCTTCGCCCAGTATTTCTGGTGCCCTGTATTTCATATACTCAACTATCTGTGCTCTCAAAACTTCATTTTCTGCAAGATTATATAACGGTACTACCTTTACATAGTCAATTCTGTAATCATACATATCAAGAAAACTTACATTTTCATATTTATCTTCAATGTTTAAAAATTTTTTCAGATAGTCCCAGGAAGCGTCACTTAATTTTTTCTTTTCTGCTCCCAGTTCTGTCATTAGATTTCTGTTGAGATAATACATCAATTCCTCTTCCAACACAGAAGGATTGTTTTCCGATAATGCCATCAGACCAAACCACTCTTTTAAAATATTGTTGTAATATGCAAGTAATGAGTTTGCTGCAGCTTCAGCAACACTTTGAACCTGTGCCTCGGCAACTCTGGCTCTTGCACCGTCCACGAGTACTCCAGTCAATATCAGCATTATCGAAGTTATAAAACAAATATAAACGGTTATAGCACCTTCTTTTTTCATGAATATACTCATAAAAGGCACCTCGTTTTTGTTAATTTTATATTGATTGTCGATTAAGCTGAAATATAAATTTCTTAATTTCCAATACTATTACGAAAAAATTATTTTTTAGAGAATTTATTTTTTACACCGTCCAGAAAATTGTTAATTTTGTCTATGATTTTTTCTAAATTATTGCCTGTCAAATTATCTATACGTTTTACCAAATCTATTGCAAAATCGGTATTTCTGATAAATTCAGCAGGGTCATTTATTAAAGCTTCAGATTTTGCCTGTATGGAAACAGTGTTTTCAAGGCCAAAAATATTTAATATGTTTCCTACAGGAAGTTTAATATTCTTTTTTACAGTGACTGTTAACTTTTTGTAAACCAAGTAATTTTTCACTTCCACATCGAATTGTATATCGACATTATTTTTTGGATTCTTTTTATCCCCGCTTTGAAAAATACTATACTGTTTCAATGAGTTTCCAATGTAATTTTCAACTTTCTTTTTCTTTGATTCTTCTTTATAGTCAAATACTTTCCAATAAAGATCATTGTCTTTAAAATGCTCAAGCTTTACTAAGCTTATATACATATCGCTCTCGGGATTTTTCCAGATTGCAGCTCCCCTTTCAACTGCTCGGTCAGCAAGGGACTTGAGATAAGCTTGTTCATAGAGAAAGATAGTTATGTATACTAATGTTATTATAGACAGGAAAACAATTGGGAAAATCAAAGCTGCTTCAACAGTAGTGCTGCCTCTTTTGCTTTTTAGGTTATACATTTTAACCACAACCTTAACAATAGTTTATTAAGGAAGATATACATCGCATACTGTATATAAAACGGATAGTATTTTAAATTCAAATTGCACTGCAGAAAAAATATAATTTTTACAGGAATTTTGACTTAAACATATGATAGCATTATGGATTCTTTATTTAGAATATAAAGATGACATTTGTGATTCTATAGTAAAATTATACCACACTTTTGTAAACAATTCTATTATTTTTGATAAATTTTGTATTTTGCTTGAAACTGCAAAAAAATCCCAATAAATTTTATCGGGATTTTTTTACTGGAATAATATCTTTTTCAATTACTCTTCAACTATTACTTTTAAAGTTTGGCCTGCTATAATACTGCTATTTTCAAGTTTGTTTATTTCTTTAAGTCTGTAAATATACTCTCTGATATCTCCATTTTTATTATATTTTTCAGCTATTGACCAAAGAGTATCTCCGCTTCTTATTGTTATAACCGCAATTTGTGGCTCTTTATATCCATATGCTTTTGTAAAGGAAAAAACAGTAAAAGTTATCAACAGCAATGTAACGATAAATATGTAAAATCTGGTTTTATTCTTTAGCACATATCTCTTTTTCATACAAGAATCCCCCTATACCGAACTTATGTTCTTTATCTGTATTATATTAGAACGTTTGTTCGATGTCAATATATAAATCAAAAAAATATCGAACATAAGTTTGATTTATTTAATATATAATGATATAATACTCTTAGATTTATTTGTAAGTTTATTACTATAAAAGAAGCGGTCAATTTCATCGTTAAAAAAGAATGAGAATCAATATAATATATCGAGTTAATTTTACTTTGCTTTTTACTGTGAAGAACCTGCTACATCGATGCCAAATACTTATATGAGGTGAAGATAATGCCGAAAAAAAATGAAGAAATGCAGCAAAAAATTCTTGATTTTTTAAATGAGCAAATTCAATTAAAAGGGTATCCGCCTTCTGTACGAGAAATATGTGCAGCTGTCGGTTTAAAATCTACTTCAACAGTTCACAGTTATTTGGAAAAATTAAAAAAAGAAGGTCTGATTCAAAAAGATGCCACAAAACCCAGAGCTCTCAAAGTTGTAAAAAACAATAAAGTTGAGGAAGAATCAAAAAGTGTTTATTCAAGAAGAGAAATGGTTGAGGTCCCCATCATTGGTAAAGTTACAGCCGGGCAGCCCATCCTGGCAGTTGAAAATATTGAAGATACCTTCCCTCTTCCTTTGGATTTCGTCCAGGGCTCCAATGCTTTTATGTTAAGGATTGAGGGTGACAGTATGATTGAAGCCGGCATCTTCGACAAGGATTATATACTTGTAAAGCAGCAATCCACTGCTTCCAACGGTGACATTGTAGTTGCTCTGATCGGTGATGAAGCTACAGTAAAAACTTTTTATAAAGAAAACGGATATGTCAGACTCCAACCTGAAAACAAATACTTTGAACCTATAATCGTTAGGGATAATCTATCAATTTTAGGCAAAGTAATCGGTGTTTTCAGAAAACTTTAAACTAAACTCAATAATATAAAAATAATAAAAAATCCCGATGATTAATGCATCGAGATTTTTTATTTTAAGAAAACTATTATAGTATACTATTTTAAAATACCAATTAAAAAACCGAAAGCTTAACGTACTTTATCCTCCTAAATGTAAAATATGTATTGCAAATCTGGCTATAATCTAATTTATTACTGCTGCTGTTCGTTTTTATTATCATTAAATATTAAATTAACAAGCTTCATTGGGCTTATGGTTGATATGGCATGCTTATAAATAAGCTGTTGCCTTCCTTCACTATCCAACACCACAGTAAAATTATCGAAACCTTTTACCAGCCCTTTTAATTGAAATCCGTTTGTAAGATAAACAGTAACAGGGATGTGTTCTTTCCTAACCTGGTTTAGAAAAACATCTTGTAAGTTGATATTATTCTTGTTCACGGGTAATCCTCCTCTAATAGACTTTTTTCTCTCTTTCTTTTTTATGTTTTTTTATATTATTAAAGAACTCTTATTACTTTATATTTGACCTGTATAGCCAATTACACGGCAATACAGGATTTTAAACAGCATTGACAATGATAATACATTTTCAATTAAAACAAAGAATATAGCTCACAAACTAACAACTGCTTTAAGTTATATTCTACAAGATAATTCCAGACGTTGCAACAACATCTTTAATATTTTTAATTATTTCTTGCAGATCGTGAGTTTCGTCCAAATTAATCCAATGTACGTCTTTCATTCGGTTAAACCATGTAAACTGCCTTTTTGCATAACGCCTTGTATTTCTTTTCAATAAATAAACTGCTTCATCGAACGATATCTCACCTCTTAAGTATGACAAAATCTCCTTGTAACCAATTCCCTGCATTGCAATAGTGCTTTTATCGTACCCCATTTCCATCAACTTTTTGACTTCCTGAACCAACCCCTTCTCTATCATTCTATCCACTCTTTGGTTTATTCTTTCATATAATTTCTCCCTTCCCATACTCAAACCAAAAACATAAAACTTATATTTTGAAGGATTGTTTCTGGACTCTTTCTGAAGCATTGATATGGTCTTATGGGTATAAGTATATACCTCAATAGCTCGTATTACCCTTTTTACATTATTCATGTGAATTTTTTCCGCAGCTTCGGGATCAATTTCTTTAAGCTTATTATGAAGATACTCATTGCCCTTTTCAAGAGCTTCTTTCCTTAACCTCTCTCGAAGCTCCCAGTCACATATAGTATCTCCAAACTCGATATTATATATAAGAGAATCAATATACAAACCTGTCCCACCGCAAACAATGGGAATCTTACCCCTATTTATTATATCATCAATATATTTTACAGCAAGTTGCTGAAATCTTGCAACACTAAACTCCTCATCAGGAGTTATTTCATCGATAAGATGATGTTTAATTCCCTGTTTTTCTTCTTCGGTCGGCTTTGCAGTGCCTATATCCATATATTTGTAAATTTGCATTGAATCGGCCGACACTATTTCACCATCTATATCCTTCGCAAGTTCAATTGACAATTTTGTTTTACCTGAAGCTGTAGGTCCTAAAATAACTATTACGATATTCAATTTGTCCTCCCTAAAACTAAAATAAAATACATCAAAAAATTTACATTAAATTTTTATAAATCCGATTAAAAACTCCTGTTTCAATACATATTATTTTCTCCAGTTCATTATGCATTCTATTACAAAGAATTAATCAAATCAATTTCCCATAACTTCAATTATAAGTTATAAAACTTACTATAATATTCTTTTAAACATTTTTTCAAACTCATGCTTTGTTATTTTAACTATTGTAGGTCTTCCATGCGGGCATGTATATGGATTATCGATTTTACTCAGGTCATCCAATATTTTTTTTATTTCAATCTCATCCAGCTTCATATTTGCTTTAACTGCTGCTTTACATGCTAATGTATACAAAGCTTCCTCCTCAACCAAAACGTTATCTTTCCGCTTTTCATTTACAAGAAAATCGACAGTGTTCAAAAATGATTCTTTTATACTTGCATTATCCGGCAATATAACCGGTACCGAACGTAGTATAATAGAATTATTACCGAAATTTTCAAAAGAAAAACCTAGTTTATTTAATTTTTCTTTATTTTCATCAATCAGTTTTAATTCCTGGTTTGTTATCTCAACCACCACAGGGGAAAGCAGGAATTGAGCCAGACTTTCATTTTCCCTGAATTTTCTCTTTAACTCTTCAAACCTAATCCTCTCATGGGCCGCATGTTGGTCTACTATAAGTAAATCGTCTCCGCTTTGAAGAAGTATATAGGTTGAAAAAGCTTGCCCTATAATCCTTGCATCTGTAAGTCGGTTTTCCTCAGTATCTTTATTTTCAGCATAATTGCTGTCATTTTCAGCCTCTTCGCTTAAAGCCACCGGTTCATTGCACACTTTTTCGGCTGCTTTTCCGGACGTATCGATTTCATTAGATGCGTTATCCTCTCCGGAACCCTCCAATTGCCATTTTGACTGACTTTCAGCACTATATGTATTATTGGAATTACTTAGGGTATTTTCTTTTCTGCCAAAATATATATCCGCCTCTCCATTAGTCTCTTCAACAGCTATATTCTTTGTCTCTTTACCAATACTCTTTTTTATGCAGTCAATTTCAGAAGTTTCCGGCATTTCTTCAATACTTTTACCTATTGGATAATCAATCTGTACTTCATAATTATCGGACTTTGCGCCTGAAACATTAGCATTAATATTTTTGTTATTTATTATATTTTCATTATTTATTTCTTTATACTTTGCTGCAATTTTTTTTTCTTCATTTCGGTCAGAATGTTTTATTGATTTACTTTCTATAAAACCGGATTTTATTATTAAGCCCTCCTGGACATAATCCTTTGCCGGCTGGACATTTTGCTCAAACTTAAATAAATTTTTCGTTTTTTCGGAAATCTCAACATTTCGTATAAGTGACTTGCTAAGCAGAGCATTATTTATTGCATGATACACAGCTCTAAAAATTGTCTGTTCATCGGAAAAACGCACTTCCATCTTTGTGGGATGTACATTTACATCCACAAAAATGGGATTAATTTTTATTTGCAGCACAACAAATGGAAATTTGTTTTTCATGAGGTATGTCTTATATGCCTCGTCAATTGCAGAAAATATAGTCTTATTTCTTATATATCTTCCATTTATATATATCGACTGATAATTCCTGGTGGATCTTGCTATCTCAGGTTTACCTGCATACCCGAATATTTCAACTTTTTCGTCCTTATATCTGACTTCCAATACTTCTTTTGCGGTTTCCTTGCCGTAGAGGCTGAAAATTGTACTTAAAAGATCATTATTTCCCGGGGTATGTATAACACAGTTTCGGTTGTTCACAAGTTTTATTGATATATGAGGATTTCCCAATGCAATCCGGTTGACAATATCGGATACATATCCCGCTTCTGTTGTATCCTTTTTAAGAAATTTAAATCGGGCAGGAGTGTTGTAAAATAAATCCCGTACAATGAAAGTAGTTCCGACAGGACATCCTGTCTGTCTAACTTCCTTTACCACTCCTCCCTGTATTTTTATGTACTTGCCGTAAGGCTTTTCTTTAACCCTTGTGGTAAGCTCCACCAATGACACTGAAGCTATACTAGCAAGCGCTTCTCCTCTGAATCCAAGAGTGTAGATGGACTCTAAATCATCGGCTTTTCTTATCTTGCTTGTAGAATGCCTTTCAAAGGCAATTTCCACATCATCTTCATCAATACCCGAACCGTTGTCTACAACCTTAATCATTGAAATTCCGCCGTTATTTATTTCAATGGAAATATTTGAACTGCCGGCATCAATCGAGTTTTCTACCAATTCCTTTACCACCGATGCCGGCCTTTCCACTACTTCACCTGCTGCTATTTGGTTTGCAGTATTTTCGTCAAGTATAACAATTTTGCCCATATCAAGACCGTCCATTCTAGAATATAAATGAAAAAATCAAAAAAACAAATTTTACCATATTTAAGTGTTTACCTTCTTTTGCAAATTATACAATATATTCAAAGCATCAAGAGGCGTCAGGGTACTTACATCAATATTTCTTAACTCTTTTAAAACTTCATCATGGCTTCTTTGCTGAGCATTGAAGGAAAACACATCAATTTGACCTTCAATAGGCTTTAAAGCTCTTTTAAACCTTACATCCCTTTTGTTTATATCCGATTCTTCAAGCTCCTTCAAAATTTCCTTTGCCCTGTTTATCACCGGTGCCGGAACACCTGCCAGTCTTGCAACCTGTACACCATAGCTGTTATCGGCACCGCCCCGGATTATTTTCCTTAAGAATATTATATCTTCGCCTTTTTCTTCAACCGATATACAGTAATTTTTAACACCGTCTATGGAACCCTCAAGTTCGGTAAGTTCATGGTAGTGGGTTGCAAATAGGGTTCTTGCACCTAACTTTTTCTTGTCACTGATGTGCTCTATTACAGACCATGCTATGCTAAGGCCGTCATAGGTACTGGTTCCCCTTCCTATTTCATCCAATATCAAGAGACTTTTTGAAGTGGCATTGTTTAAAATATTTGCTACTTCGCTCATTTCCACCATAAATGTACTCTGACCGGCAGCAAGATCGTCGGAAGCTCCTACCCTGGTAAATATTCTGTCGGCAATTCCAATAACCGCACTTTTTGCAGGTACAAAACTTCCTATTTGAGCCATCAGCACAATCAGCGCAACCTGGCGCATATAGGTAGATTTACCTGCCATATTGGGTCCCGTTATTATTGCAATTTGATTGTCAGCCATATCGAGATATGTATCATTGGGTACAAAGGCACCCTGGTCAATTACCTTTTCTACAACGGGATGTCTTCCGTCAATTATATGAATCACATCTTCATTGTTCACTTCCGGCATGGTATAGGATTCTCGGTCAGCCACCTCTGCCAATGAACATATCACATCAATTTGTGCCAAAGCTTTTGCTGTTCTTTTAATCCTGTTTATCTCAGAGGCCACTTTGCTTCTAACCTCAACAAATAGCTGGTATTCAAGTTCAACAAGCCTGTCCTCCGCACCCAAAACCTTTTCCTCAATTTCTTTAAGCTCTTCAGTTATGTATCTTTCACAATTAGCCAAAGTCTGCTTTCTTATATAATTGGGTGGAACGAGGGAAAAATAAGATTTTGTAACTTCAATATAATAGCCGAATACTTTGTTAAATCCTACTTTTAAATTCTTTATTCCTGTTTTTTCACGTTCCCGATTTTCAAGCTCAACAAGCCAACTCTTTCCGTCAACCGATGCTCTTCTTAGCTCGTCAACTTCTTTATTATAGCCTTCTTTAATAATTCCTCCTTCTTTAACCGACACAGGAGGGTCATCACATATCGCCCTATCGATAATTTCATAAACATCGTCGAGGGAATCGATGTCACGGTCACATTCCCTGTTCAGACTTTCATTAAGATCTTTTAAAAGAGATTTTATATAAGGTATCTGTCCTAAGGAGTTCTTCAATGAGATAAGATCCCGGCAATTGGCACTGCCCAGCACGATCTTACCCATAAGCCTTTCTATATCGTAAACCCTTTTTAAAAGTTCCCTTACCTCCATCCTGACCATGAACTTGTCCTTAAATTCCCTGACAGCATTAAGTCTGTCCCTTATATCATAAACATTGATAAGGGGCTGTTCAATCCATTTTCTTAAGGTTCTTCCCCCCATGGAGGTCATTGTCCTGTCCAGAACCCACAGCAAAGAACCCTTTCTGTTCTTTTCCCTCATGGTCTCGGTAAGCTCAAGATTTCTTCTTGTTGCCGCATCCAAAATCATATATTCTTCAATTTTGTATTTGTTAAAACTCTGAATATGATTAAGATTTACCTTTTGAGTCTGTTCAAGATACTCCAAAAGTGCCCCGGAGGCATTTATATAAATATCGAATTCGTTTTCGCATATCTCATGGTCATCGAAATATGATTTGAATTTTTCCCTGGCATAGTTTATATCAAAATATTTATCTTCAATTGTTGATAAATATGTATTAAACCTTGTTTTAACATCCTTAACCAAATTTTCGTCCTTTAAAAATTCACCGTTGGCCACTATCTCGGAAGGCGAAAAACGGGCAATTTCGTCCATAAGCTTGCCGATTGTATTTCCTGCAATTATAGATGTAGATGTAAATTCACCGGTTGTTATATCTACAAAAGCAATACCGAAAAAGTTTTTGTACTTATATAGAGACATGAGATAATTATTCTTTTTATCGTCCAACATGGCCGAGTCAGTTACTGTTCCCGGCGTAACAATCCTTATAACATCCCTTTTGACAATGCCCTTTGCTGTTGCAGGATCTTCAACCTGCTCACAGATAGCCACTTTATAACCTTTATTAATAAGTTTGCATATATATGAATCGGCAGAATGAAAAGGCACTCCACACATAGGTGCCCTTTCTTCCAAACCGCAATCTTTACCCGTAAGGGTTATTTCAAGCTCTTTCGAGGCAATTTCTGCATCAGTAAAAAACATTTCATAAAAATCTCCAAGTCTAAAAAAAAGAATACAATCTTCATACTGTTTCTTTATATCCATATACTGCTGCATCATAGGTGTCAGTGTTGCCATTTTATCATACCTCAATTCATTTCTTTGCCTATATTAAAATTATTATATTTGAATTATTCCCATTAAAAAACGAAAATTCCCGTTTTATAAGGTTATTATTCTTATCTATGGAATTATCCTACTTACCGCATCCTCCGCTGCATGAACTGCAACCTTCCGAAGGACATGGTTCTTCTCCGGTTATAGAATATATAAGGACATCATTTACTTTTTTTATAAGCATGTCCAATTTTTCTTTGGATTCAATATAGTTCCTCGTAATATCACATTGGTTTACTTCGTCATATTTTTCCAAAAGTTTTTGCTTGATTTTATCCAATTTTTCCTTATCAGAATTCTGGTGAACAGCCATCACCATTTCGCTCTGAATTTCCTGATATTCTTTTAGAAGAGCTCTGGCCTTATGATCCTTGGCCAAACTCTCTTCCCATTTTCTGAAATTCAACATTTCTTCCGAGGATCCAATCATATTGCCAAGTTCTCTGGCTTTTGAAATAATATCCATACTTTTTCCTCCAGTTCTAGATACTCCTAAACAAAAAATTTAATTTAATTTAAAATAAGTTTTCATAAAATTATGGGTCTGTCTATAATATCCTCAATGATTATTTATTTTATCATAAAACAGGCACATTGAAAATAACTATATTAATCTTAATTCCTGATTCTTTACTTCAGGTGTTTTTAAAGATTGTAGCTGATTTTTTACAACATAATGCACATTAATTTTGATTATTCCAAATTTCCTTCCAACGACCACGTTTTTACAGTATTTACATTAACAGTCACAAGTTTTCCTATCAGCTGGTCATCTCCCGGGAAATTTACTATTTTGTTTCCACGTGTCCTTCCGGTATAATTTTTCTCATTTGTTTTACTCTTTCCTTCAACAAGGACCTCCACTTTTTTATTTAAATAACTGTCATTTATTTCCTTGCTGATTCTATTCTGTAATTCCAATAATCTTTGGAACCTTTCTTTTTTTACATCTTCAGGTATCTGATTTAAGCTTTTTGCTGCCGGTGTTCCTGTTCTCTTTGAATAGAGGAAAGTATATGCCTGGTCAAAACGTACTTTTTCAACGACATCCAATGTATCCTGAAAATCTTCCTCAGTTTCTCCGGGAAAACCAACTATAATATCGGTAGTAAGAGAAATATCCGGAATGTTCTGTTTAATCTTTTCAACCAGATTAAGATAATCCTCTTTTGTATATTTTCTGTTCATATCCTTAAGTACTTTAGTGCTTCCGGCTTGGAAAGGAAGATGCAGGTGTTCGCACAACTTGTCCAAGTCCCTCAATGCATAAATCAATTCATCAGATAAATCTTTCGGGTGTGAAGTCATGAACCTTATCCGCTCTATTCCGTCAACTTTGTTTAATTCAGCAAGCAACCGGGCAAAGGAAATATCCCCGCCAAGGTCCTTGCCGTAAGAATTTACGTTCTGGCCAAGAAGCGTTATCTCCTTTATGCCTTGTTGTCCTAACATCTTGACTTCATCAACGATTTTTCCGAATTCCCTGCTTCTCTCTCTTCCCCTTACATAAGGTACAATACAGTAAGAACAGAAGTTATCGCACCCGTACATTACAGTAACCCATGCCTTGACTCCATCCTTCCTTTGTATGGGTACATCTTCAGCTATCAGCCCAATGGAATCCATTATTTCAATAACCGGTTGATTGGAACTTATGGCGTTATATAGCAATTCAGGGAATTTGTACAAATTGTGGGTACCGAATATCAGATCCACATGCCTGTAGACCTTTTTAATATGTTCCACCACTTCAGGCTGCTGCATCATACATCCGCAAACAGCAATGATTAAATCCGGATTATCCTTTTTCAAATGCTTCATAGGTCCTAAATGTCCATAAACTTTAAGTTCAGCATTCTCCCTGACACAGCAGGTATTATATATAATAAGGTCACTATCCTCCATACAGGAGCCTTCGGCATATCCCATTTCATTGAGCATTCCGGCCAATTTTTCGGAATCGTGCTCATTCATTTGACATCCGAAGGTTTCAATATAGTAAAGTTTCTTGTACCCGGTTTTCATTTCTTTTTGATAATTCAGTTCCTTAATTTCATCAATAAACTGATACTGCCTTGCAATCTCTTCCTGTGAAACCTTTATCTCACTTCTTCTACTCAATGTTCATTCCTCCGTAAAACTCTTTAACACATATTATCATCATATTATAACATAAAAATGTTATTTCTATGTAGCTAAAAAATAAAAGAAATTTCAGTTGATTATTGTAAATTTGCAGACTTGTTATAAACTTAACTAATTATTGCATTTACTAATTTTTCAATTATTACCACGAAGTACTTATATCGATATAATCTTCACTGTAAAATCAACTAATTTCAATAATCTTTCGGGGATTAAATACAAAAACCTCCAAGAGATTTTCTCAGAGGCCGTTTTTTATAAATAATAAGACTATATTTCCGCTTTAATGCCATAAATATTCTTTTCCAGCATAAGTCTTGCTCTTTCCCTGGTTTTTTCATCGGAATTCAAAGCTTGTTCAAGAAACTGCGGATTTTGCTTCAAGAAATTCGCCATTGACTCTTTTGGATTTTTAATATATTCCTTTATCATTTCAAACTGACTTTCATTAATCATTCTCAAATCCAATGCTTTCTCAAAAAGGTGTATATCTACACCGATCATTGCATAAGACTTAATGTTAAAGTTATTTAAAACCTGTTCTCCTCCCTGTTTTCTGTCAACTACCACCACACTCCATCTAATATTACCGCCTTTATTTGAAACAGCAGGAATCCATGCTCTTTCATAACTGGAAGCCTCCGTTATAAGATCAGCCACATGAAGCACATTTTTGCCGCCAAGATCAACAACTTCCTCTGCTTTGCCGTTATAAAAAATTACAGAATTCAAATCTTTGTATATTGTAATATGGGGTTTATCCAAAAATTTAGCTATGATAAGGGAAAAAAACCAGTCTCTCCTCTCCCCACCTGAAATATAATCCACTTCATCGATACTAATATTTTGCTTTATGAATTCTATCATTTGATCAATCAATGACTTGTATATAGCATCACTATCATAATTTTTCAAAGTCTCCTCAAGAATTTTGGCAGAACAGCTGAAAATATTTTCTTTTTCCACATCAATAAGTTTTAAAAGTTCGTTAGCTTTTTTTTCACTCCCGTAAAGAAAATGTGTATTTATGTAAAATGGACCGATAGTGCCTGACGTATACCAAAATGGTTGATTTTGAGGGCAAACTCTTACAGCATCAGTTTCAAAAAGCCATTTAACCAAATTATCGGTACTTACCTTCATATTAAATCCCTCCATTTTATTTACATAATAAATAAACATTCATTTTATATATTAATCTTCCATTTACAATAGTACTATTTATTTCTATTTTTTATTATGTTATAATATAATTGTAGAAATAATTTATTATTAATGATATACTAATTTAAACCTAAAGTGCAACAAGTTTTTTATCATCAGTGATTCAATTTTGACTTTTTTTCAATTTTATTTTTGATATAATATAATTAACGCCAGACAGAATTTTATCCTAATACTAATTCCTATTGCATATTTTATATAGATATAATAAATATATTTCATTTGTTTTTATTCGGGAAGGGAAGTGGTTTTGATGAAAGCACGTCTTGTATCGTGTAACAGAGACTGGACTTCGCTGACTGTAATCGACAAGAATGGCAAACACCATATTTTATCTTATAACGACATAGATAAAATTAAACTCGGGTATTTTACGCAAAAGAAACTATTTTCAAAAAGAACCTCCGAAAAAATTGAGTTCGTATTGAAAAACAATTCTTCCATTATACTCACTAAAGTTATGGACTGGAATTACTTTGACCAATATAAGAGAGAAGTTATTAAATTTGCCAATGACAACAAAATAAAAATTGAAATTTAGTGAGTTTAATTTTTTTAGAACTTTTTAATATAATCCATTAAAAGTTTTTTATCTGTTAAGCAAGTTAATTTTATGTAAATTAATAATTTGCATTAACGGTAAAAAGCTAAGGACTCTTACCTTAGCTTTTATTTTACCTGCATTAAATTTTACAACCGTATTTATTTCTCTTCTATTTTCCGTTTCTTCTCTTTTCCAGCCAATCTTTTATTTTTGCTTCAAAGCCGTTGGATGTTGGATTATAATATATCGTTCCCATCATCTCATCCGGAAGATATTGCTGATCGACAATATTACCGGGGAAATCATGGACGTATTTATATCCCTTGCCGTACCCCAAATCACTCATTCCCGAAGTTACAGCATTTCTAAGATGCATGGGGACTTCACCGGTATTTTTGCTCTCTACATCGCTCAGAGCTTTATTTATAGCCGCATAGCATGAATTGGATTTTGGACTTGTAGCAACAGCTATTGCAGCATGGGCTAAAATTATACGTGCTTCAGGCATTCCCACCATATGTACTGCCTGTGCGGCTGCCACTGCTACCTGAAGGGCAGTTGGGTTTGCCATACCGACATCTTCCGATGCACATATCATTATCCTTCTTGCCAAAAACATCGGGTCTTCCCCGGCATAAAGAGCTCTGGCCAGGTAAAACACCGCTGCATCAGGGTCACTTCCCCGCATCGACTTGATAAAGGCACTTATATTGTCATAATGGCCTTCACCCGACTTATCGAATTTCAAAGCTCGCTTTTGCATGCACTCTTCCACAGTATTTATGTCAATTAATATTTTTCCGTCACTGTTTATCGGTGAAGTCAAAACTGCAAGTTCCAGCGCATTTAAAGCTATTCTGGCATCTCCGCTGCAACCGTCTGCAATAAATTTCAATGCCTCGTCGGTTATCTCTATATCAAAATTACCCAAGCCCCTTTCTTTGTCCTCAAGGGCATTTTTCAATATTGAAATAATGGCCTCGTTGCTTAAGGGTTTAAGCATAAATACGGAAGACCTTGATATAAGAGCCTTGTTAACCTCAAAATACGGATTCTCCGTTGTAGCCCCCACCAAAATTATTGTACCGTCTTCAACATAGGGCAGCAAAGCATCTTGCTGTGCTTTATTGAATCGATGTATTTCATCAATAAAAAGAACAGTCTTTTGGTTTGGGTTAAGAATAGGATTTTGAGTATCGGCTATGATTTTTTTTATATCCGCTACTCCGGCTGTAACTGCATTAAGCTTTTCAAAATTTGCTTTAGTCGTATTTGCAATTATTCGAGCCAAAGAAGTTTTTCCGGTGCCTGGAGGACCAAACAGTATAACGGAAGTTATTCTGTCAGCTTTTATCATTCTATAGAGAAGTTTACCTGTCCCAACTATATCCTCCTGTCCGAAAAACTCTTCTAAGGTTCTTGGACGCATTCTGTAAGCCAAAGGCTCTTTTTTTGTATCCATAAATCAGTTTTCTACCCCCTAGACTTCAACGCTATTCAACATAAATTTAATTTTGGAAGACCGTTATTAACTTCGGGGCATTGAGTTTCACTTTTATTGTTTTTTTCCTATAATTTATAAACACTTTCAGGCGACAAAACTTTGATACCGCCATTTTTCAAAGTTTCTATTGCCTTGTCCGAATCGTCAACTCTTATTATAACCATAGCTTCATCCGACATCTTTCCAACAAAAGCATACATATACTCAATTCCTATATCGTTTTTTTCCAATACGCTTAAAGCTTTATTAAGCCCACCCGGTTTATCTTCCACGCCAATACCGATTACATCGGTTAAACTAACAGTAAATTCGTTTTCCCTAAGAACTTTTTCGGCCATATCGGGATTGTTGACAATAAGCCTTAAAATTCCGAAGTCAGTAGTGTCAGCTATTGACAATGCACTTATGTCGATGTTGTTTTCCCCTAAAACCTTTGTTACTTCTGCCAGTCTGCCCGACTTGTTTTCAAGGAATACTGATATTTGCTTTATAAGCATTATTATGCCCTCCTTTATATTTGTAATTCTAACCAAATTATTTGAGAACACGCTTATCTATTACACGTTTTGCCTTTCCTTCACTTCTCTCAATGGATTTCGGTTCAACAAGCTTTACTTTTGCATTGATTCCTATAGCGCTTTCCAACTCTCTTTTTATTTTGCGTTCAACTTCTTCTATCTTCTTAACTTCATCGGAGAACATATTTTGATTCATTTCCACCCAAACTTCCAGGTTATCGAGATTATCAACCCTGTCTACTATCAGTAGATAATGGGGCGCAACTTCAGCCACTTCAAGGAGTACACTTTCAATTTGTGATGGGAATACGTTTACACCTCTGATTATGAGCATATCGTCCGTTCTTCCTGTAACCTTCGACATTCTGACCAGGGTTCTTCCGCATTCGCATTTTTCATAGTTCAGTGTTGATATATCCCTTGTTCTGTATCTAATAAGCGGCAAGCCTTCTTTCGTAACAGTGGTAAATACCAGTTCACCCTTTGAACCGGGAGGCAGTACTTCTTCTGTCTCAGGGTCAATTATTTCAGGAATAAAATGGTCTTCATTAATATGCATACCGCATTTTAAATGACATTCTGATGCGACACCAGGACCGATAATTTCACTAAGCCCGTAAATATCTATTGCCAAAATTCCAAAACGCTCTTCAATTTCTTTTCTCATATTTTCAGTCCACGGTTCTGCTCCAAATACTCCGGCTTTTAACTTTAATTCCTCTTTCTTTATGCCCATCTCTTCCATTTCTTCTGCCATATAAAGGGCATAGGAAGGCGTACAGGCAAGAACAGTGGTTCCGAAATCCTTCATCAATTGTATTTGTCTCTTGGTGTTACCGCCGGATATAGGAATAACCGATGCACCAATTCTTTCAGCTCCATAGTGGGCTCCAAGACCACCGGTGAAAAGTCCGTAACCGTAAGCAATCTGGATGATGGATTCTTTATTTGCTCCGGCACAGGTAAAAGTTCTGGCCATAACTTCAGACCAAGTATCGAGGTCCTTTCTTGTATATCCTACAACTGTTTGTTTTCCTGTAGTTCCCGATGAAGCGTGAATTCTTACAATTTCACTTAACGGTGTGGCAAACAGACCATATGGATAATTATCCCTTAAATCCTGTTTATAAGTAAAAGGCAATTTTTTCAGATCCTCAAGAGATTTTATATCTCCGGGTTCCAATCCTATTCTCTGCATCTTCTCCCTGTAAAAAGGCACATTATGATATACCCTTTTTACCGTGTTAATTAGCCTTTCCGTCTGTACTCTGGTCATTTCTTCCCTTGACATACATTCAAATGTAGGATTCCAATACTGCATACATCTTTTACCCCCTATTATTTTTTATTCATAATTAAGCATTATAACCTGCTTCGAAAGCCTTAAGGTTTACGTCTAATGCTTTTGCAGGAACATTTTCTTTTAAGGACTCAAGCCAAACCTCTTTGCCGATAGATGTGGATTTAGCCAAAATTCCAAGCAAAACAGTGTTTACGGCCTTTATATTTCCGCATTCCTTTGCAATTTGAAGAGCATCTATTGAAATAACGTTTTTATAATTATTTTTTATTTTTTCCACTATATTTTCCGGATACTTTGCTTTACCGGTTATTACAGGCATGGGATCAATTCTCTGATCATTTAAAATAAGTGTTCCGTCTTCCTTTAAATATTCTATCCAGCGAAGGGCTTCCAACTTTTCAAAAGCAATTATTATGTCCGCTTCACCCTTTTCAATTATTGGCGAATATACTTTATTACCTAATTTTACATAAGTTACGACGCTTCCGCCGCGCTGAGCCATACCATGAACTTCTGAAACTTTTACATCATAATCCATTTTCATTGCAACATTTCCCAATACCCTGCTGGCAAGAAGAGTTCCTTGTCCACCTACTCCAACTATCATTATATTAAGCTTTTCCATCAATTATTCACCTGCCTTTTCGAAAGCATTGAAATTACATACCTTTGTACATAACATACAGCCTACACACAGAGCTTCATTAACTTCTATATGGTCGCCTTTGTCAACAATTGCAGGACATCCGACCGATAAACACATCTTACATTTTTTACATTTTTCAATGTTTATCCTTATAGGTCCTTCAAATTTAACATGCTTTAAAAGTGCGCACGGCCTTTGGGATATAATAACCGACGGCTCATCGGCCTGAGTTTCTTCTTTTACTGCCTTTTCAAACTCTTTTATATCAAAGGGATCGACAACTCTTACTCTGTCTATACCTATTGCATTGCAAAGTTTTACAAGATCTACCTGTTTTGTAGGTTCACCCTTTATTGTAAAACCGGTAGTAGGATTATGTTGATGCCCTGTCATACCGGTAATTGAGTTATCGAGTATTATCACCGTTGAATTTCCTTTGTTATATACCACATCTATCAACCCGGTTATACCTGAGTGAATAAACGTGGAATCCCCAATAACAGCTACAGTCTTCTTACCGAATTCAGCACCTCTTGCCTTTTCCATACCGAGGGCACCGCCGATACTTGCACCCATACATACACAAGTATCCATGCTCTGGGTTGGCGGAAGAGCACCAAGAGTATAACATCCAATATCTCCGCTAACAGTAAGCTTTAACTTTCTCAAAACATAATACATACCGCGGTGAGGACATCCCGGGCACATAACCGGGGGTCTTACCGGTATTTGCTCATCGGTAACAGACTTAGATTCTACTTTTTGGCCGAAAATCTTTTCTCTTATGAGATTTGCACTGTATTCGCCTATAATAGGCAGTTTTTCTTTACCGATAGCATTAATTCCAAGAGTTTTTACATATTCCTCTATAAACGGGTCAAGCTCTTCAATTATATAAAGGGTTTTGACCTGACTTGCAAATTCTTTGATTAATTTATCGGGAAGGGGATAAACCATACCAAGCTTCAGATAAGAAACATCACCAAATGCTTCACGGGCATATTGATAAGCGATACCGCTGGTTATAACCCCAATTTCCTTGTTTCCCCATTCAATTTTATTAAATTCATCGGTATTGGAAAGTTCCTTGAGAGCTGCCATTCTCTTTTCAACTTCTACATGTCGCGGTCTTGCCATTGCAGGCATCATTACATATTTTGCGGGATCTTTTACATAATCTTTAAGTTTGTATTCACTTCTATCGCTTATCTCTACTATACTTTGGGAGTGGGAAATTCTAGTTGACAATCGTACAATAACCGGCGTGTCGTATTTTTCACTGACTTCGAAAGCTTTTTTTACAAAATCCTTACACTCTTGACTGTCGGACGGTTCTAGCATTGGAACTTTTGCACCTTTGGCATAACATCGACTGTCTTGTTCATTCTGTGAACTGTGCATTCCCGGGTCATCGGCAACCATTATTACCAGACCGCCGTTAACACCGGTATAAGAAACTGTAAACAAAGGATCTGCTGCAACATTAAGTCCAACATGCTTCATCGAACATATAGCCCTTGCTCCTGCTATGGATGCTCCTATTGCCACTTCTAAGGCAACCTTTTCATTTGGTGACCATTCGGAGTATATTTCGTCATATTTGGCTATATTCTCTGTTATTTCCGTACTTGGTGTCCCAGGGTAAGCAGCTGCAACTGTAACGCCTGCCTCATAAGCCCCTCTGGCGACAGCCTCATTACCAAGCATTAGTTTTTTCATTAACCTATCCCCCAATACTTTATTTATAATCAATATTTATAAGCTATAAATTTTTCACTGCATATTATAATTATTATCAAATATAAAATAATCATTGTCAATTATTAATTCTGCCTACATTATAAAACTGATGCCTGAAAAATTCAGCTATTTTTATGAAATGGCACCAAAGTACAGTGAAAAGTCTTATAAAGCCTGTTTTTCAGCAATTTGAAAGGTACTTCCGTTTTATTATTTCGATTTATGTTTACAAAACCGAATACATTAATGAAATGTATATACTTTCTTCATTTTCATAAAATTCAGAATAAAGTATCCCCTTTGATCACATTATAATGATGCCCACCGTTGAAGGCAGAAGAGAAATGTGGTAAAATCAGCGCATAAAAATTCTAATTCTAAAGGTGATTTAAATGAAACAAAAACGGCAATATCCAAAAGTCATGATATCTCCAAAAGCGGAGCGCAGTGCAAAAAGCGGTCATCCGTGGATATTTGGTGAAGAAATTCGTAAAATTGAAGGCACACCCCAAAACGGCGAGCTGGTGGACGTGTTTGCAGGAAATGCCTATATTGGTACTGGCTTTTTCAACAATGCCAGCAAGATTACAGTTCGACTTATTTCCAGCAATGCCAATGATGTATTTGACGCTCGCTTTTGGCGCCGACGTGTGGAGTATGCCGTTAATTACCGTAAAACTGTCATGCCCGGTGCAGATTTCGCCTGTTGCCGCATAATTCACGGTGAAGCTGACCAGATGCCCGGTCTGACAGTGGATCGTTTTGGTAGTATTCTGTCGGTACAGATTACCTGCCTCGGTATGGAACTTGTTAAAGACACCATTTACCAAGCTCTTTGGGATGTTCTAACTGAAATAGGCGAAACTATTAGCGGCATTTATGAACGCAATGACATTGCTTTGCGTGTAAAAGAAAATCTTTCGGAATATAAAGACTGGTACCGTTCCGACAACATACCCGTTCCTGAATCCGCTGTAACTGAGATATGCGAAAACGGCGTGAAATATCTGGTAGATGTTGAAAACGGACAAAAAACCGGATTTTTCCTGGATCAGAAGTATAATCGCCTGGCTGTATCCCGTATTGCCAAAGGGAAACGGGTGCTGGACTGCTTCACCCATACAGGTTCCTTTGGCCTTAATGCAGCATTGGGAGGAGCTGAACACGTGACCTGTGTAGATATCTCACAGTCAGCCATTGATTTGGCAAAAGCAAATGCCGTCCGTAACGGTTTGGAAGATAAAATAGATTTTCTGTGCGAGGACGTATTTGAACTGCTGACAAAACTGGTAGAACAAAAACGTAAAGATTATGACTTTATAATCCTTGACCCGCCGGCATTTACCAAATCCCGAAAAACGGTACAATCTGCTGCCCGCGGATATAAGGAAATTAACCTTAAAGCCATGAAACTTCTGCCCCGGGGCGGATATCTTGCCACCTGCAGCTGCAGCCATTTCATGACGGATGACCTATTCCGCAAAATATTGGCAAGTGCAGCAAAGGACGCCTCAGTATCCCTCAGACAGATTGAAGCACGACAGCAGGCACCGGACCATCCAATACTGTGGAATGTTCCGGAGACAGACTACCTCAAGTTTTATATCTTTCAGGTGGTATGATTTTAAATTTGGATTTTTATCCTTCTCATAATTTACATTGCAAAGCGGTTTTTATATTGCTCAATTAAATATTTATTTACATAATCAGAAGGAAAGTGTTATTTCATACCTTTATATACTGTATCAAAATATTCCAATGCGGGTTTGATTTCATCAAAATCCTTCTCAACCGCTGCATAGGTAAATACTTTAACCCGCTTATTTTCCAATTCAACTTCAACATCCTCAATTCTCTTATAATATTTTGGCGCTCCCTCTCTTTTATCTATTGCCGATACCGCCTGTTCCGGAATATCATAAACTACTCCTAAAACATAATCCCCAGGCGATTTTATTATATCTAAAACGCCTCCTCCCCACTTCATGGAATATCTTGTGAAAGCCAGACGATAGTCATTAAGCCTGCCAATGCCGCAAACACTGAATTTGTTTTGACATTCTGCTTTTTTCATAGTATTCTTAGAAGTTTCAAAGTTTGTACAGCTACCATATTCAAAATACTTTTTCATTCAAACCTAGTTTTCTCTGCTTACCGTAAAATATCTTTCAGTTTCCGTACAGTTTTGAATTTCCTTTTCTTTTGAAAATTTCATCGGTATAAATATATCCAACACTTCATCTTTTATTATCTTTCTTTATGTAAAAGTTATTGCTATATAATTAAACTCATATTCATCCGTTAATTAAATGATACCGATCAACTTTTTGCTTTATTTTTATCTTAAAACAAAGAACCGTCCGAAACCACTGAAAAACACCAAATAAAAAATGTAAAACATTCAATATATTTCAACAAATATATAGTAA